>QWCI01000171.1_pt1 | contig 40018 bp, 27 predicted proteins | sample 1972541 | NCBI WGS metagenome assembly QWCI01 (sample SAMN09866712, study PRJNA288562) | Human oral metagenome isolate term3_saliva, whole genome shotgun sequencing... | isolation source: mouth | host: Homo sapiens | place: USA: California | reverse complement strand
TATATGTTTTGTAAGTGATTGATTTTCAACTATAAAGTTACAAAATAATAGCGAGATTACCAACTTTTTAGAGAACTTTCTTATCCCGAACTGGCGTAGGCTTTGTGCTGAAAGGTCTCAAAGCCAGCGGTACCATTTCTTGGGACAATGCTTTCAGCGAGAACGAACGTGGCATCAACGACTTGTACCACGACACACAGTTCAAATGGATTAATCCCGATACCGGTGAAACGACCTATCTAAAAAGCATTCAAGGCAATACCAACTTCGACTTCCAAGAGGGCATACAGTGGACCACGGCTAAAGGAAATGCCCATTTGGACTATCGTGGCCTCTTCTACCAAGCCCAACTCTTTTGGGGCAACAGCTTCGGCAAACACAATATTACTGCCATGGGAGTATTTAATCGGCAAGAGCAAACCTATGGTTTCGACTTTAAAACGCAAACCTATGGTAGCGACTTTACACACTTCCGTGAGGATTGGGCTTTCCGTGGTACATACAATTACGATGGGCGTTATTTTTTAGATTACAGCGGCTGTTACAACGGTTCCGAGAACTTCGCTTCTAACTACCGCTTCGGTTTCTTCAACTCCGGTGCCATCGGTTGGCTCGTCAGCGAAGAGAATTTTTTCAAGCCCATACACAAATACATGGACATGCTGAAGCTTCGTTACAGTATAGGTGAAGTGGGTGATGACTCCAGCGGACGCTGGGCTTATGCTAGCCAGTGGGCCTATGGCGGTAACAGCAGCAACGGACTTTATGAGGAGGGCAGCCCATATACATGGTATAAACAAACAGCCGTAGGTAATCCTAATGTACGCTGGGCCACCGCCTTAAAGCGTAACCTCGGTATAGACTACTCTTTCTTAGGAGGCTTACTGACGGGAAGTTTGGAATTTTTCAACGAAAGACGTAGAGATATCTTCATCAGTGGAGATGGTCGTTCGGTACCATCTTACTATGGAATGACACCACCTTCGGCTAACCTTGGTCGCACCAAGAGTCACGGCTACGAGTTGGAACTAAGAGTCAATAAAGTCTTTAAGAATAAGTTACGCATTTGGGGTAACTTCAGTATGACTCATGCAAAGAACGAAATCGTGGAATACGAGGAGCCTCAACTGCTTCCCAACTATCAGAAACAAACCGGATATGCCATCGGACAAGATCATTCCTACCTGACTACCGGCTTTGCCAACACTTGGGATGATGTTATTGGTACCACCCCTTTCAATACCAATGACAGCCAAAAATTGCCCAGCATGTACGATGTCATCGACTACAATGGTGATGGCATTATCGACTCTAACGACTCGGCACCCTATGGCTACACTGGAACTCCGCAGAACACCTATAATGCCACCATAGGAGCAGACTATAAGGGTTGGAGTTTTATGGTGCAATTCTATGGTGTAACCAATGTCAACCGCACCGTTGAGTTTAAGTCATTAAACAAAAACTTAGACACCGTTTTCGATGAGGGAACTTTTTGGACCAAGAATACTCCCAACGCTGACGCTCCCATGCCACGCTGGAATTCTACCCCCAGCTACTACGATGGTGTACGTTTCCACTATGATGGCAGTTTCATCCGACTCAAGAACATGGAAATAGCCTATACTTTCAAGGGCAATTGGTTACAAAGTTTTGGCATTTCCAGCATGAGGGTATTCCTCTACGGCAATAACCTATGGGTATGGAGTCGCATGCCCGACGACCGCGAGTCAAACTTTGCCGGTACCGGCTTAGGCTCACAAGGTGCCTATCCTACCGTCAAGCGTTTTAACTTAGGCTTTAAAATGAACCTATAAAACAGAATCTATGAAACAGATACACAGTTATATACTGTCAGCATTCAGTGTGCTGACGCTGACATTAAGCACGGCCTCTTGTACCGACTACTTAGACAAGACTCCCGAATCGGACATCTCAGACACCGAGGCCTACAAAGATTTCCATAACTTCCAAGGGTTCACCGAAGAACTCTATAACTGCATCCCCGACTTCGCCAAAGGCTATTGGACAAACTCGTGGAACTGGGGAGAAGACGAAATACAGAATGTGGGCATCGACTACCACATGGTTTATAAAATCGACCAAGGAGACTTCTGGGGATGGCAGAGCGAGTACGATGGATGGCAATCGGGGTGGATGGACCGAAGAAATTTTAATCCCGGTGGCGATAGATTTGCTAAAAGTCTCTGGCAAGGAGCATGGTATGGCATACGCAAAGCTAATATGGGATTGGAAAATTTAAATCGCATCAGTGGAACTAAAGAAGAAAAAGACCTCATCGAGGGCCAGCTTCGCTTCTTCCGTGGTTGGTTCCATTTCGAGTTGATACAGTATTACGGGGGGATGCCCTACATTAACAAGGTACTCCCCTCTGACCAACAGCTCCGTGAGCCACGCCTTTCTTACCAAGCTTGTGCCGACAGTATTGCCAAGGACTTCCGTCGTGCTGCCGACTTGCTTCCCATAGATTGGGACAATACCACCGTGGGCAAGAACACCGCAGGCAAGAATCAAACTCGTATTACCAAGATGGCCGCCCTCGGATATTTGGGAAAGAACTATCTCTATGCCGGTAGCCCACTCATGAACAAGATGGCTACAGGTAAGGAAGAGTACAACAAGGCCTACTGCCAAAAGGCTGCCGAGGCCTTAGGAGAAATGCTGGCACTCGTAGAAAGTGGCCAAACAAAATTTGGATTACTGCCTTTCAAAGAGTATTCGGCCAACTTCTACACCATCGATCAAGATGGCAAAATGGCTGGTCAGAGCCAAGACAACTCCATAGTAGAAGCTATTTTCCGCGGTCCATGCTATGGCTGGAATGACACCAATTGGGGACTTTCTAAACAGTTCGGCATTAAACGATTCACCGATAGTGGTATGCGCAGCATGCCTACAGCCAACTATGTGAATTACTACGGTATGGCTAACGGTCTTCCACTCACAGATGCTACTTCAGGGTTCGATCTCACCACTTCCACATCCATCTGCCTTGGATGCGATTATCAGACGTTTATCTGATGTACGCTGAAGCCGAGGCCGAGGCTGCCGGCAGTGCCAATGGCAAGGCTACAAACTGCCCACTTACCGCCTTACAGGCTTTCAACAAGATTCGTGAAAGAGCCGGGGTTGCCGATATGGCCGACAAATATAGTGCTACTCTCGATGGATTTATGAGTGAGTTACGCCGTGAGCGTGCCGTAGAATTAGCCTACGAGGGCCACCGCTTTAATGATTTGCGTCGCTGGCTGTTACTCGATAAATATCCATACAATATAAAAACCTCACAAGAGTTCGAGCGTGTGGGTACCTTTAATACTACCGATGCCACACAAAACCAAGTGAGTGGCTTTAAAGAAAAACAAATTCTGAAACGCGATTTCAGCGAGAAACACTACTGGTTCCCACTGAAAAAGAAAGATACCAGCATGTACAAAGAGTTCTATCAGAACCCCGGTTGGTAATTCTAAATTGCTTCTTACCACTTACTGAATAAGATTACAAATCATGAAGAAAAAAGTAATATACATACATTCGGTTATCGCTGCCGGTCTGTTAACCATGAGCATCCCTACACAAGCACAGTCGCTGGACAGTGATACCGCCAAGGTAAACGTAGCTTTCAAATCTGTTTCCCAAGCCGACTTGCTGGGCGGAGTAGGCGTTGTCAACATGCCCGACCTACTTAAAAAGAACTACAGTACTTACAGTTTGGACAACATGGCAGCCTACGTGGGTGGCTATAATGGCCAACTGTGGAATATGGGCGACATGCTGGTATTGGTCGATGGTGTTCCCCGCGATGCCAACAACATTCTTCCCACTGAGATTGAGCAGATTACTTTCCTCAAATCGGCCAGTGCTGTTGCACTTTATGGCAGCCGGGCCGCCAAGGGAGTTGCGCTTATTACCACCAAGCGAGGCCACACCGATGGTTTACAAGTATGCGTTCGCGGCAATGCCAGCCTCTTTGTACCAAAATCATACCCTACCTACTTGGGGTCGGCCCAATACATGAGCTTATACAACGAGGCCCTGAAAAATGATGGTCAGTCGCCAGCCTACTCCGAGGCCGACATCTACAACTATGCTTCAGGGGCTAATCCCTACCGCTACCCTAATCTCGATTTCTTTTCTTCAAAAAACATCAAGAAGAACTATAAACGCTATGAGGGTAATGCCGAGTTCCAAGGCGGAGGCCGACTCGCCCATTTCTACACCAACATTGGTTTATACCATGTAGGTAGTCTCATGAACTTTGGTGAGGGTAAGAGCAACTATACCACTCGGCTAAATATTCGTGGCAACATTGACTTGCGTCTCAACGATTGGATTACAGGTTGGGTCAATGCCAATACAACGTTCTACGATGTTCGTTCCGATAATTCCGATTTTTGGTCACAGTCATCTTCCTTACGTCCTACCAGCGAATATGCCCTCACACCACTCATACCTTTAGAATACATCAACCAAGACATCTTAAATAATAAAACATTAATCGCCAATAGCAGCCATATTATTGATGGTCGCTACCTACTTGGTGGAACTCAAAAAAACAAGACCAATCCCTTTGCCTCAATGTATGCTGCCGGTTACAATAAGTTTACCAGCAGACACCTCGACTTTGATGCCGGTGTGCGCTTAGACTTAGATAGAGTTCTGCAAGGACTAAGCTTCAAAACTCAGTTGGCTGTAGATTACGCTACCACCTATGTTACCTCCATCAACAACGATTATGCCACCTATGAGCCTACTTGGAGCAATGTGAACGGTAAAGACGAAATTGTGAGCCTGGAGAAGCACGGCACCGATAAGCGTACGGCCAAACAGAATGTAGGGAACACCTCTGATGTTCAAGCCATCTTCTTCTCTGGTCAGTTCGACTACAAGCGCCAATTCGGCCAGCATCATGTCGATGCTACACTCTTGGCCCACGGTTACCAAATCTCTACCAGCGGTGAGTACCACCGTACCAGCAATGCCAATTTAGGGCTGCAAGCCACCTACAATTATCGAAGTACCTACTATGCCGAGCTTTCTATGGCTGCCATCCATTCGGCCAAGTTGGCCGAGGGGCATCGTCAAGCTCTCTCGCCCGTGCTCTCTGCTGCTTGGCGACTCAGCAACGAGCATTTTATGCAGGGAACTAAGAGCTGGCTTAACGACCTGAAGTTGAATGCGTCTTACGGTGTACTGAATCAAGACCTCGACCTTGAGAAGTACTACATGTATGCCGACCTCTTTACTTCTACCGGTAGCTGGTGGGGCTGGAGTGAGAGTGCCAACTCTATGCAGACATCAGACTCACAACGGGGTGGCAACAGCAATCTCACCTTTATTAAGCGCAAGGAGTTTCGTTTAGGTCTTGATGCCAATTTGTTTGAGGGTGCCGTAACTATCAATGCCAACTACTTCAATGTTTGCACTAACGGCCTGCCCATCACCCCATCGGTTTCTTTCCCCAGCTACTTCCAGACCTATTATCCCACATCCACGTTTCTGCCCTACATTAATTACAATAACAACCGTCGTAGTGGTCTCGACTTCGCTGTCAACGTGCATCAATCTATTGGGCAGGTCGACCTGCAAGCTGGCCTCACCGGTATGTTCTACACCTGCAAGAACACTCGTATCAGTGAGAATGTAGAGTACCCATGGCTCAAGTCTGAGGGCAACCGCATTGATGCTCTCCGTGGCTATCGCTGCTTAGGCTTCTTCCAAAACGAGGAAGAAATAGCCAACTCGGCTGTTGTTAACAAAAATACCAAACCCGGTGACCTGAAATATCAAGACATCAATGGCGATAACAAGATAGATGGCAAAGACCAAGTGGTATTAGGGCATTGGACACCCGATGTCAACCTTGGCTTCCATCTCACGGCCAAGTACAAGAACTTCACCTTATTCTTCAACATGACCGGACAGTTTGGAGGTACCGCCATTAAGGACAACAGCTACCAATGGGTATATGGCAACCGTAAATACTCCGATGTTGTGCTGGGGCGCTGGACTCCAGAAACAGCTGCTACTGCCACCTATCCACGTCTTACCGCAGCCGGAGGCGAACTCAACTTCGTAACTTCCGACTTCTGGACCTATAGTACCGATGCCGTACGCCTCAACAAGGTACAGCTCACCTACACCTTGCCTCAATCACTCTTTGCCGGCAAATTGATAAAGGGCGCCTCTATCTTTATGAGTGGCAGCGACCTGCTAACCATTGCCAAGGAGAGCAAGTATATGGAGATGAACGTGGGTTCAGCACCTCAAACTCGCTGCTATACCATTGGTGCCGACATTGCTTTCTAAGCTCATGTACCACCTATCTACAAAAACGACCAACATCATGAAAAAAAATTATATTAAAGCTCTTTTACTTCTATCGGTTACAGGCTTAACACTCACCTCGTGCGATGATCTCTTTACGCCTGCCATAGAGAATAATTTGGATATCGACTATATGAACAATAATGCTGCCTACGCTGAAGGCGTATTAGGTAACGCCTATACTCGCATTCCTTGTGCCTCTTTCAGCTTCAGCGAAGTGGGTACCGACGATGCCGTTAGCAACGACCCCGACAACAACTATCGTCGCTTGGCAGCCGGTAGCTGGACTTCTGAAAATAATCCCTTGGAACGGTGGCGCGATTGCCGAGCAGCCATCATGTACATCAATCTATTCCTCAGCAAAGCTAACCAAGTACACTGGGCCGATGATTCTATTGCTGCCCACATGTACTGCGACCGCGAAAAAGGTGAGGCCTACGGTCTGCGCGCCATGTATATGTATTACTTGTTGCAGGCCCATGCCGGCTACGATACCGATGGCCAGCTTATGGGAGTACCCATTGTAACCACCGATGAGAGCAAGGGCGGCAACTTCAATGTACCTCGCAACACATTTGCCGAGTGCATGAAAGCCATCTACGATGACTGCAATAAAGCACTCGCCCTACTGCCCCTAAAGTACGAGGATATAACCTCCGAGAGTGCCATACCGGCCAACTATACTCAATTGGGTGCCACACTGAGCCAATACAACCGTGTGTTCGGTGCCAAATTCAATGGTCGCATGGATGGTCGCATTGTCGAAGCTTTCCGCGCCAAGGCAGCCCTATTAGCCGCCAGCCCAGCATACAATGAAGGCTCCGGGTACACCTACAAGCAAGCTGCCGATGAGACTGCAACTGTACTCGACCGCATAGGTGGTCTATCGGGCATCGACCCCAAAGGCTGGACATGGTATTGCAACACCGAAGAAATAGAGGGCTTAAAGAGTGGCCTTTGCCCCAAGGAGGTGCTATGGCGTGGTGAGAAGAGCCAAAACAATACGTGGGAGACCGACAACTACCCCCCATCGCTCGATGGCAAGGGCCGTATTAACCCTACCCAAAACTTTGTCGATGCCTTTCCTGCCGCCAATGGCTTCCCCATTACCGACTCTCGTAGCGGTTACGACCCTACCAAGCCTTATAACAATCGTGACCCTCGCTTAGCCGCCTATGTAGTCACCGACAGTAGCACCGTGGGAGTAAACAACACCATCATTAGTACAGCGGCCGATGGTACCACAAAAGATGCTCTCAATAAGGTAAACGGCAGCAGCACCCGCACCGGCTACTATCTGCGTAAACTCCTACGGCAAGACATCAACCTCTCGCCTACCATTAACAGTAAACAGTACCACTATGTGCCTCGCATACGTTTCACCGAGCTGTATCTCAACTATGCAGAGGCTGCCAACGAGGCCTTTGATCCTACGGGCAAGGGTACCCATACTTATAGTGCCTACGACATTATAAAAGCCATTAGGGCACGGGCCGGTATTACCGACAATGCTTATTTGGAGAGTATCAAGGACAGCAAAGAGAAGATGCGCCAGCTCATTCGCAATGAGCGTCGCATAGAGCTATCGTTCGAGGGCTTCCGCTTTTGGGATCTGCGTCGTTGGAAACTCGACCAAAACGAAATGGCTAAGGGAGTCAGCATCACTACCAATGCCACCGGATGGCGCCAATTTGCCCCACTTGAGGTAGAGAGCCGTAACTACAAGGAATACATGATATATGGGCCACTCCCCTACACCGAAGTACTGAAGTACCAAAAACTAAAACAGAACAAGGGCTGGTAAGCAACATTTGGCACACCAATTCTATATCCATCAAACAATAAAAACAATCCAGATGAAACGATTTATTTTTAAAAACTTATTCACCCTCTTAGTCTTAGGAGCCCTCTTTACCACTACCTCTTGCGAGAATGGAGAGCAAGATTTTGCCGACTTCGACTACCAAACGGTTTACTTTGCCTACCAAACCCCTATACGTACCCTTACCATGGGTACCGATGTAGTAAACACCGACCTCGACAACCAGCACAAATGCCAGCTCCAAGTCACCATGGGCGGTGTTTGGAAGAACCGACAGGACCGCACCGTACAGTTGGCCGTAGACAACAGTCTCTACGATGGCAAAACTTTCGAAGATGGTACCCCCATTGTAGCCATGCCAGCTTCGTACTACACCATAGCCAATACCACTGTCACCATCAAAGCTGGTACAGTTCGTGGTATTGCCGAGGTACAGGTCACCGACGCTTTCTTTGCCGACCCACAAGCCCTCAAGGTGCACTACGTTATACCGGTACGCATAGTGAATGCCCAAGATTCTATTCTGAAAGATAAAGACTATACCCTCTATGCCGTTACCTATAAGAATAAATGGCACGGCAACTGGATATGCCACGGTACCGATGAAATTAATCTTAACGGTATCAAGAGTACCGTTAGACGCGAGGCCGAATATTTAGAGAAGAACGAACTTCGTGCCCTCTCCACCATCGACCTTAACAAATCAGCCTACCGACTATCGGCCACGGTAGATGTAGACACAACCATTACCGATACACAAACGGGCATTGCTTCTATCAAAAAAGACAAGAAAACCCTCACGGCCACCCTACAACTCGCTTTCGATAAGGAGGGCCGGTGCACCATCAGCACCAACACTCCGGGGTGTGAGGTTAGTGGCAGCGGCAAGTGGACCTTCGAGGGGGCCAAGAAAGCATGGGGCGATAAAGATCGCAACCTACTACAACTCGAATATACCCTCACTTTTCACTACACCGACAACAGACAACCCAAGTTCCGCACGGCCAATACCAAGGAAACGCTTGTCATGCAGAGCCGTGGTAACCATTTCGAAACTTTCAAAATAAAATAATCTTAGTCAACCAGCAACATCATGAAAACGATGAAAGCGCTTTACATGGCCACAGCAGTCTATATGCTCTCGGCCTGCGCCAATACCGACATTCCCTATTTCTCCATAGAGAAGCCCAATACAGTGGCTGCCAGAGAATATTTAAAAGACTACGGTGTTCTCAAGTCGTACGTCGACCGTACTAAATCCCCATCTTTTAAGTTGGGTGCAGCACTGTCTGCCTCCGACTTTAACAAGCAAGATCTTGAATACGCTGTAGCCATAGAAAATTTCGATGAACTTGTTACCGGTAATGCCTTCAAATATGCTTCAGTGGTTAAAGACGATGGCAGTATGGATTTTGGCACCATAATCAAATTCGTACAAACAGCTACGGCCGCTGGTGCTACCGTATATGGCCATACCCTATGCTGGCATTCACAGCAAAACATTACTTACTTAAAGAGCCTCATCACCTCGCCCAACACTGTCAACCATGTGCTGCACGCCCAAACTCCAGAGGCTAAAACCAACATATGGGACTGGAACATGTCGCTCGCTCTCAACGCGCCACTTACCGTAGGCAAAGAGTACACCCTAAAAATGCGTGTCAAAGCCAGCTCCGAATATACCGTTACAGTATGGCCTCGTATTGATGGAGGCACCGTACAGTATTGGCCGACACCATCGGTGGCAGCAGGCACCGAGTGGACCACCATTAAGTCTTCGTTCGAGGCCAAGCATGCCATCAATACTTTAGGGTTCCAATTCGGCCCTTTCAAGGGTGATATTTATATGGACGATGTATCGCTGACCGATGCCGATGGCAAAGAGTATGTCGACAACGGTAAATTCGACGAAGGCTTAGATTCTTGGTCTAAGCCAGGCTACCTGAATTACACTTTGGAGCGAGTAAAAGATCCCGATCAAACGGGCGATACCGGTGGGCTGAGCGAGCAAACTGTCAAAGACACCCTGACATGGGCTATGGCCAATTGGATAAAAGGTATGATGGAAGCCTGCGATGGTAAGGTAAAAGCATGGGATGCCGTAAATGAGCCCATGAGCGATGGTTCCCCTACCGAACTGAAGAGCATCAAACACGAGGGCGATGCCAAGAAAGATTTCTTTTGGCAAGACTATTTGGGGAAAGACTATGCCCGTACCGTTGTTCGTTTAGCTCGCCAATATGGGCCAAAAGACCTAAAACTCTTTATCAACGATTATGGGCTTGAGGGCCACTATGGCAATAATGCCAAATGACGTGGCCTCATTGCTATGGTGAAATATTGGGAAAGTGACAGCAAAACCAAAATCGATGGTATAGGCACACAAATGCACGTTACCTACTCACTCGACTCTATAATACAGCATCGTAACGAGGAAGCCTATGTTAAACATCTACAACTGCTCGCTGCCACCGGTAAATTGGTGCGTATATCAGAGCTTGATATGGGACTATCCGATGCCGAAGGCAAAACGATCAAGACGACAGATGCCACCGAAGAACAGCTCAAAGGTATGGCCGACTACTATCATTTCATTGTACAGAAGTATCTCGAAATAGTACCACCGGCACAGCAATATGGCATTACTCAATGGGCCTTACAAGACAGCCCGGAGAACAGTGGTTGGCGCAAAGGTGAACCTATAGGTCTATGGGATGCCAACTACCATCGCAAGCCGGCTTATGGTGGCTTTGCCGATGCCCTGCAAGGCAAGTAATGCAACCTTGCCACAGTGTTATATTGTAAATATTTATTATCTTTTTTTAGATCCTTTCAAATGCACCATCTACACAGATGGGAGTACCGAAAGGAGCTTTTTCTATGCCTCTTTTTCAGTATCTGCGCCCCCTCTTGGCCACAAATTCTCATAACTAACACACTTCTAACTCACAACTACACTGCAACAACCTTCTTATTTGGCCCCAGCAACCACTTAACTAACGCTGAGTTACACCACTTTTATGGCTATTTCGCCATATTTCCTACCCATTAATAATCATAAAACTCTAATTATCAATACTTTATCTATACTACCCATTTATCGCGTATATCACATTCTTCTATTGGTTCTTGCCCACGACAAAAGTTTTCAGAGGTATTTTGCCAATATTTTTCATAAAAAAGGTTATCACCTAAACTCTTTCCTATAATAGTGGAAAAAAGAAGATGTATATCTGGGGAAAAACGAAATCTTTTCCTCATGTTTACTAACATCGTTTGTAAAACAAAGCAATTTTATTTTCTACCTGCCATATTCAAGAATTGGAACTACGCCATGACCTCGCCAAAACCATATTTCATAGGCCTAAAATGTAACAAAAATACCATTGAAAGTACTACTATATGGCATAAACACGGGATGTGAAACAAAAAAGAAAGTTTTAGAAACACCAACGAAAATGTCTCATATGGCATTAATGTATATTTGCAATCACTTAACAACACCTATTCTCCATGGGTTGGAGAGGTATCTAATAACAATTACCATACATCAAAACAAACTTCCTCATCATGAGAAAATTGCCCATTAAATTACTACTCTCGTTGTCGGTCTGTTTATCGGCCCATGCCCAAACAGCCCACTTCAAGAGTTTCGATTACCAAGGAAACGATACACGATTCAGTCAACCCATCAATCCCACCAAGCAATATTACAACCCTATATTGGCCGGCTTTTACCCCGACCCCTCAATCTGCCGTGCCGGTGATACCTATTATTTGGTTAACTCGTCGTTCAGTTTCTATCCCGGTGTACCTCTACACAAGAGCAAGGATTTAGTGCATTGGCAATTGGTAGGGCATGTACTCGATAGGCCCTCACAGCTACCATTAGAACACCAAAGGGTATCGGGAGGCATATTTGCTCCTGCCATTACCTATAACGAGAACAACAAAACTTTCTACATGATTACCACCAATGTGGGACGTGGTAACTTTTTCGTGAAGAGCAAGAATCCAGAAAAAGGCTGGAGCGACCCTATCTACTTACCAAAAATAAATGGTATAGATCCCTCCTTCTTCTTCGACAAAAATGGGCAGGGCTACATTGTACACAACGGCCCGGTAGATGGTACCACCGAGTACAATGGTCAACGGGCTATTCGTATTTTCAAGTTCGATGTTAAGGGCGATAGCATTGTGGGCCATCATAAGGAGATAGTACGCGGTGGCACCCATGTAGAGCCCCACCCCATTTGGATAGAAGGGCCACATCTGTACCGCATAGGCAAATATTACTATCTCATGTGTGCAGAGGGTGGTACCGGTGGCTGGCACAGCGAAGTTATATTGCGAGCCCCAACCCCCATGGGACCATGGGAGGAGAATCCTCATAACCCCATTCTTACTCAACGCACAGGTCTATCGCCTCAACGCCCCAATGTGGTAACGAGTGCTGGGCATGCCGATATGGTACAGAGCAAAACGGGAGATTGGTGGGCCGTATTCTTGGCTTGTAGACCCTACGAGGACGACTTTTACAATACCGGTCGCGACACTTATTTGCTGCCGGTAACATGGAAGGACGGCTGGCCCGAAATTTTAGAAAAAGGTAAGGCCATTAGTCCCATTGGCGAGAAAGCTAATCTGTGCCCCAATGGCGAACAACCCATGAGTGGTAATTTTTGTTATCACGATAGCTTCGACGGTCAGCAGCTCAACAGTCGCTGGATGTTCCTGCGCAACCCCTCTGCTTTCTGGTCGGTAGCTCATCATCAACTCCACATCACCCCCCTACCTGTCAACATTTATCAGTTGGAATCTCCATCGGCCGTATGGACACGACAACAGCACGAAAACTTCTGTGCCGAAACTGTTGTCGACTTCAGTCCACGCACCGAACAAGAGTTAGCCGGTATGGCTTTATTGCAAAACGAAGACTACAACTTTGTCTTTGGTAAAACTCTGCTCAACGGTCGGCCCACCTTAACGCTGGTAAGAGCCGAAAAACAACACACCATCATAGCCTCGACACCAATACCTGATGGTGATTTACATCTAAAAATAGAAGGCCGTGGTCGTTACTACAATTTCTTGTATGCTGTAGCTAATGAACCTTGGCAGGTGCTCTGCAAAGGGGTAGATGCCATCAATCTGAGTACCAGTCGCAGTGGTGGTTTCATTGGAGCCTGCATAGGTTTATATGCCACCACACAGAAAGACGATGTAAAAAGGTAACTACAAACGGCATATTCTTCTCAAAAATAGCTATATTTGCAGTTTACCTAAAACATAATAACCTACTACATTAATATTACGCCAACATGAACATCTATTCATCAACCCATCAATACTTGCTGGGGCTCGATGTGGGCAGCAGCTCCGTAAAAGCCTCGCTGGTAGATATAGAAAGTGGCAACTGTGTAGCTACCGCATTCTACCCCGAACACGAAGCCCCCATTAAAGCCATCAAGACCGGTTGGGCCGAACAAGCCCCACAGATGTGGTGGGATAATGCCTGTCTCGCCTTAAAAAAAGTCAAAGCCAGTGCCCACGTTCAAGGTCAACAAATTAAGGCCATAGGCCTATCTTACCAAATGCATGGGCTAGTGTGTGTAGACAAGGAGCAAAAGGTGCTTCGCGATGCCATTATATGGTGCGACTCACGAGCCGTACCTTATGGAGAACGCGCTTTCAATGAGCTGTCGGCCAACCGATGCCTCACTCACCTACTTAACTCACCGGGCAATTTTACCGCTGCCAAGCTGGCTTGGGTCAAAGAGAACGAGCCCCACATCTACGAGCGTATCTATAAAGTCATGCTTCCCGGTGACTACATCGCCATGAAGTTGAGTGGCGACATAAACACCACCATAGGTGGCTTGTCGGAGGGTATATTTTGGGACTTCAAAGAGAAACGCGTAGCCCAATTCCTACTCGACTACTACGGCATAGATGCCACTCTATTACCCCATGTGGTACCCACTTTCGACATACAGAGCAGGGTAAGCCCACAAGTGGCCCAAGAGTTAGGATTAGAACCGGGTACCCCTATTGCTTACCGAGCCGGTGACCAACCCAATAATGCTTTGAGCCTCAACGTATTCAACCCCGGTGAAATAGCCTCTACTGCCGGCACGTCGGGGGTGGTGTACGGTGTATTGGGAGAGGTAGGCTACGACAAGAAGAGCCGTGTCAATACCTTTGCTCATGTTAACTACACTCCCGACATCGACCGCTTAGGAGTGCTGCTTTGTATCAACGGCACTGGAATACTCAATGCGTGGGTACGTCGCAACATTGCCTTAGAGGGTATAGACTACCAAGATATGAACCAACTCTGTGCCCAAGTGCCTATTGGCAGCGATGGCGTATCGGTTATTCCCTTTGGTAATGGTGCCGAGCGAGTATTAGAAAACCAAGAGATAGGATGCTCCATCAGTGGGCTTAATTTTAACCACCATACTCGCAACCATCTCATTAGGGCCACACAAGAAGGTATTGTATTCTCGTTCTGTTATGGTATGGAGGTGATGCAAACCATGGGCATGAACATACAGCACATTCATGCCGGAAGGGCCAACATGTTTCTTAGTCCCATTTTCAGAGAAACGCTATCCTCTACCAGTGGTGCCAGCATAGAACTATACGATACCGATGGCAGCATAGGTGCTGCCCGCGGTGCAGGTATAGGCTGTGGCATTTACCATGACCATACCGAAGCCTTTGCTACTTTGAAACGATTGGCAGTGATAGAACCCGACAGCAAAAATGCCAACCAATACCAAGAAGCCTACGAACGTTGGAAAACTACCCTAAAAAAGTACATCAAACAATAACTTATATACACATAACACATCTAAAAACAAATAACAATGACAAAAGAATTTTTCCCTCAAATTGGTAAGATTCCTTTCGAAGGAAAGGATAGTAAAAATGTCATGGCCTTTCACTACTACCAGCCCGATAAGGTGGTCATGGGCAAAACCATGAAAGAATGGCTAAAATTTGCTATGGCCTGGTGGCACACCCTTGGCGATGCCAGTGGTGACCAATTTGGAGGCAGCACCCGTACTTACGAGTGGAACAAAGCCAACGATGCTATACAACGGGCCAAAGACAAAATGGATGCCGGCTTCGAAATCATGAAAAAGTTGGGCATCGAGTACTTCTGTTTTCACGATATAGACCTTATAGAAGAAGGAGATACCATTGAGGAATATGAGGCTCGCATGAAAGCTATTACCGACTATGCCCTTGAGAAGATGAAAGAAGCTCATGTAAAGCTGCTTTGGGGCACAGCCAACGTATTTAGCAACAAACGCTACATGAACGGAGCTGCCACCAACCCCAACTTTGATGTTGTGGCCAGAGCTGCCGTACAGATAAAAAATGCCATTGATGCCACCATCAAGTTGGGTGGTACCAACTATGTGTTCTGGGGCGGTCGAGAAGGCTATATGAGCTTACTTAATACCGACCAAAAGCGCGAAAAAGAGCACTTGGCCCAAATGCTGACAGCTGCCCGCGACTATGCCCGTAGCAAAGGGTTTACCGGCACTTTCTTAATTGAGCCTAAGCCCATGGAGCCCACCAAGCACCAATACGATGTAGATACCGAGACGGTTATCGGCTTCTTAAGAGCACATGGTTTAGACAAAGACTTTAAAGTAAACATCGAAGTGAACCATGCTACATTAGCCGGCCACACCTTTGAGCACGAGTTGGCTGTAGCTGTAGACAATGGTATGCTGGGTAGCATAGATGCCAACCGTGGCGATGAGCAAAACGGCTGGGATACCGACCAATTCCCCATAGATAACTTCCAACTGACACAAGCCATGATGGAGATTATACGCAATGGTGGATTGGGCAATGGCGGTAGCAACTTCGATGCAAAGATACGTCGTAACTCTACCGATGCCGAAGACATCTTCATTGCTCACATTAGTGGCATGGATGCCATGGCCCGTGCCCTGGAGAATGCAGCTGCCATATTGGAACAGAGTGAGCTGCCAGCCATGAAGAAAGAACGTTATGCCAGCTTCGATACCGGCCAAGGCAAAGTTTTCGAAGAGGGCAGAATGTCGCTGCAACAGCTGGTAGACTATGCCAAGAAGAATGGTGAGCCCACACCTGTATCGGGCAAGCAAGAAAAATACGAAACAATCGTTGCACTGTATACAAAGTAATAAATAAAGTTAATGTAAGAATCCTTGGAGGGCAGTCTTTGTGAAAAGGCTGCTTTCTTTTATTTTGCTCATTGCTCATCTACTTTGGTCACCTAAAAAGGTATAAAGTCTCTAAAATAACTACTAAAAAGGAGACGAACCTCAGCCCGTCTCCCAAAGTGGCAGACGGACTGTAAGATAGTCTGCCTACCTCGTCACACCAACTTTTATATGCCTATTCTCCTCTACTGCTACGAGGGGTAAAGGCCTTTTTTCTATTCGCTCTTCATGGTTACTATGGTGCCATCCTCACGATACGCTAATGGCATTACTTTCATACTGCGCAACCAAGTACAGTCATTGGAGGGTACACAGTCGTGATGAAAAAGATACCAGCACCCCTTAAACGCTACGATGCTATGATGTGTGGTCCAGCCTACTACGGGTTCCAAAATAACACCTTGGTAGGTAAAAGGTCCATAAGGGTTGTTACCTACTGCATAGCATAGCAGATGGCTGTCGCCTGTAGAGTAAGAAAAGTAGTAACGACCACGATATTTGTGCATCCACGATGCTTCGAAAAAACGATGTGGGTTATCAGCCGATAGAGGCTTGCCAGCTTCATCGAGGATTTCTATTTCGCGTGGAGACTCGGCAAATTGTAACACATCATCGGTCATACGGGCCACTCGTGGTGGTAATGCCGGCTCACAGCCTTGTGGTAAGTGCTCCACAGCCAACGATTTATTGCCGGCATAGCGCTGCAACTGTCCACCCCATATCCCTCCGAAATAGACGTAAATCTGCCCATCGTCGTCTTTGAAAGTACAGGGGTCTATACTATAAGAGCCTCGTATGGGGTCGGGTTGTGGGACGAACGGCCCTTCTGGACGGTTAGCCACGGCCACTCCCAAACGGAATGTCTGAGTTTTATCCTTAGCACAGAAAATAAGATAATATTTGCCACCTCGTTCTACTACATCGTTGTCCCAAAGTTGCTGCGAAGCCCATGGAATATGGGGTAGGTCGAGAATAATACCGTGGTCGGTCACCACTCCATTTTCTATATCATCAAGTGAAAAGGCATGGTAGTCTTTCATTTGAAAATGGCCACCATCATCATCGAAGGCGGCCCCACTATCCCAATCGTGCGAGGGATAGATGTAAACACGGTTGTTGAACACATGGGCAGAAGGGTCTGCCATGTAATCGTTGGGGAATAAATATCTGGCTTTCATACAAAGAAATGATGAATGGGCAGCCTAATGCCTATAAATGGTAAGGCTGCCACATATGTTATTTAAATAATTGGATAATTTTCTGTACTACTGGCTTTTCTTTCCAAGCCCTATCAAAGAGCAAAGGATAGTTAGTGCGGCCTTTTACAGGCCAATCGTTAAGCCACGAGTCGCGGTCGGTAACGCCCCAAAAGGTTACTCGTTCTATTTTGTCTTGCTGTCGATGAATAATGGAGAAGAAGTCGAGGTATCGCTGTTCGAAGAGTTGCCGCATCTTTCGAGGAAGCCCATTAGGATATGGATTTAACCGCTTTTGGTAAGCAAAATCTTGACTCACTTCAGCTCCAGAAAAATACTGCGGACGTGGCAGCATGTCGATATCGAACTCTGTCATTTGCACTTTTACACCCTCTTTGGCAAAAGCCTCTATACTCTTCTCATATTCTGTTAAATCTGGGAAGTTGGTACCATTATGACTCTGCATACCCACAGCGTCTATACGGCAGCCTTTAGCTTTGAGCGAGCGAACGAGTCGGCACACAGCATTGCGCTTAGCCGGCATAGACAAAGAATAATCGTTATAGTATAGTTCGGCATCGGGGTCGGCTTCGTGGGCAAAGCGGAAAGCCAGCTCAAAGTATTCGGGACCTATGATTTTGTAATAAGGGGTAGATCGGAAAGTACCATCATCATTAAAAGCCTCGTTTATCACGTCCCAACCTTTAATGCGACCTTTATAACGGCTTACTACTGTAGTAATGTGGTGGTACATGCGGTCTATAAGTACCGACTTACTGACAGTTTTTCCATCCTTATCGGTAAACATCCAATGGGGGGCCTGCGAGTGCCATATCAGACAATGGCCTATAACAGCCATGCCATTCTCGGTTCCAAACTGCACCAATCGGTCGGCATCGGTCCAGTTATAAACACTTTCTTCGGGATGTATGCACTCACCTTTCATACAGTTTTCGGCAACAATTGAGTTGAATTGCTGCTTCACCAACTCGGCCGATCGCGGATCGTTGCCATCGGGTACATTGGTATTGAGTGCCGCACCTATAAGGAAATGCTGTCCCAATGTGGTTTTTAGGGTAGCATGCTGTGCCAGCGCAGTCGAAGGTACTAATAGGGTGGCAGCGCAAAGAATAGCTAAAGTTTTTTTCATTATAGTTATTGATGATTAGTTATTGACGTAACTCTATTTTCCGGTTGATGTCATCAATGACTTCATCAGTCAGCTCATAACGAGAAATTATAAAGATGCTTACAACCAAAAGTAATGCTGGGATAACACATACCAACCACAGAATGCCCTGTTGGGCCAGTTCTGTTTGCATCACTGCATTCTTCTGGTCGAAATGAACCAAAGAGAGTACCAATCCCGGAACAATACCACCAAGAGCCATACCTGCCTTATAGAAAATACCGGTAAGCGCATTTACAATGCCCGATATACGTCTACCGGTGGTATACTCGCCATACGAAATAACCTCTGGTACCAATGCCCACATATAACCTGTAGCCACAATAACACCTGTAGATTTGATGAACTGGGCTACATCAACCAACCATATTTGGTGGTTTAACACCGGGATGACAGAGATGACATAGAGCAGAGCCATACCGAAAATAGCAATACCAAGGAAAGTGTAGAACATGCCCCGCTTGCCGATGAACCGCTTTATGGCCGGTACCATAGGCATAAAGATAAAAGCCGGCACTGAGCCTAAGCCCATGAAAATGGCCGTTTGCTGTGGCGTTGCATTAATATTATACAACATGTAGTAAGAGCCGGCCGAATTGCCTATGGCCATCATGGCAAAAGATGTGATAAAGAAGAAAGCTAAAATACGCAAAGGCTTATTGCGCAAAAACTCTATCCATAGGTCAGAGACCTTGACATTGGCCGTTTGCTTGACGTCCATCACCACCCTCTCTTTGGTCTGCGTAAAGCAAAAGACCAACAATAGCCAGCCAATAATGGCATACAGCCCCATTGTCATGAACCATGCACCAGCATCGTCCACGGTATTCATCTTGCCATCGGGCGATAACAGCGCCACAATAATAGGAATGCCGAGCGAAACAGACAGTCCACCAATATTGGCAAATAACATACGGACAGAAGTAAGGATAGTTATCTCGTTGGTGTCGCGCGTGAGGCTGGCATTCAACGCCCCATAAGGAACATTGACAAGTGTGTAGCACATCGACATGCCTACATAGGTAACATAAGCGTAGAGCAATGAGCCTGAAAAGCCGTTCCAAAAGCATAAGACGGCAAAGCCTGTGAGGGGTACACCACCCAAAAGCAAGTACGACCGGTATTTACCCCATCGAGGATTGTTCTTATCGACGTAGGTGCCCACGATGGGGTCCCAAATAACATCGATAATGCGAACAATGCCGAACATCAGCGATACTGATACGGGATGAAGTCCATAAACATTGGTATAAAACAGCAGCAAGTACATACCCACTGTTTGGTAAATGAGATTCTGAGCTAAATCACCGGAGGCAAAACCTATACGCTGAATCCAATTCAGCCGATAGAACCCGGCAACGGTTGTAGGGATAGATGGCATATTTGTTTAATATTAGTAGTTGTTGGAGTTGATATGATTTCAGTATTTATCAGGAATTGTTTTGGCACCATGTAACAGTTGGTGGGCTGCATATTGTCCCATAACCCTATACCCTGTGGGGTTAAGGTGTAACCAATCATCGGAGTATTCTGGTTTTAGTCTTTGAGCATCTTGTGGCTGACGCACCAATACATCAAAGTCGAGCACCCCATCGAAAGTACCACTATGGCGTATCCATGTATTCACCATCTGCCGTGCAGTTTCGTGTTCTGCCGTATACCACGCATTGCCTTTGAATGGGGTTATAGTGCCACCATATACTTTTATTCCTTTTTTATGGGCCTCACCGATAAGTATTCGGTAAGCTTCGATGAGGCGGCTGGCCGTTTCTTCAGCCGAAATTCGGCTTGTTCCAATATCATTGGTTCCTTGAAACAGAATGAGTTGGTTAACTCGTACCTGCCCCAATATATCGCGTTCAAATCGTTTTAAGGCTGGCTGGCTGATACCACCACTCACTACACAGTTTCCACCTATACCCAAGTTGAGTACAGCCGTAGGTTGAATTGTTTGCAAGACACGCGACATTTCATCGGGCCAACGGTTCTGCGCATTGGTGGTTGAGCCTCGCCCATCGGTTAAAGAATTACCCAGCACAGCTACCACCGGGACTTGACTTACCACATTGAGCTGGCAGATGTTATACCAATGGTCTACTTTTTCTACCGTTTTAAAACATTCTTTGGCACCTACTAATCCTGCTGCTATGTAGGAAGTGGTACGTGACCCTCGGTGCGAAGTCATGTTTTTAGGAATCTGCCGTCCATAGCAAATAGTAACAGCGAGCTTCTGCAATGGTCGAAGTTCGTACTTCAACCAGTCGGACGAAACCTTAGTACCGGCCTCTATACAAATTTTACGATGGCCTTTAAAAGTAAGGTAGCGTGCCGTAGAACGGTGAATATCGCACGAGTCAAGGGCATCGGCCACATATACAGCCTCTAACTCCAAGGGTTCTTTACTGAATTCATTACTCAAACATAATGACAGTTGCTGGCTGCCTACACTCACCTTCAGCACCTGCCGTAAACTATATCCGGCAAATGCAGTATACCGAGGCATGTCGGCAGACCCAGTCCACTCAGCAGCGGCAGCCCACGTACCGGCCAGCTCGGATGCCGACCTACTAACAACGGATGGATTCGAGAAACTCAGTGCCCTCCCTACGAGGACGGACAGCAGGGCCACGCAAATATTGAAAAAGAGCCGTTGTTTCATGTTAAGCAAAATCGTTATAAAACACTATGCAAAAGTACAAATCAATTTTTATAGCTACTTACGCCATCGTTACATGTTTCTTGCATTGTGTATCATTTTATGTCTTTTATTTCCTTTCCCATTTGCTACACCATAAAATCTTTATCTATTGGAACATAGGGCGAACAGTCGCATACCACAGATAAGGATTATTTTAAAGAAAAAGAAGTACCTTTGTCATCAACAACAACTTTAACAGATCTATCACTCCATATGTACAGACATGAAATACGTTCTATTTTATCTTTCATTCCTGCTATGCGCTGTCACTGCCAAAGCCAACAATGGTGAGCATCTTTGGCTCGACTGCCATTGGTCGGCTAATCCTTGCCAAGTTGTAGGACCTTTAAAAGCCTCTCCTACTATTGGTATTGCAGCCGAAGAGTTGCGCCAACATTGGACTTTAGGACCACAAGTACGGCTCAGCCTGCACTCCATGCTACAGTTGGGTGAGGGCTACCACATTACTGTACGCCAAATAGACTCTTCAAAGTGCCCACAGCTCAAGGCCACGATAGTTGCATCATCGGCAGCCGGACTACTATATGGAGCCTACCAACTACTCCGACTTCAAAACACCGGAGGATTAGACAGCCTCCTTACCTCTGCCCCTAAAGACCATGGCCAATCTCTATTCGTCATGACCGAGCAACCGGTTTGGAAACTACGTATGCTCAACCATTGGGATAACCTCGATGGGTCTGTGGAGCGTGGCTATGCTGGCAACAGTATTTGGAAGTGGGAACAGATATTAGGGCACGAACTTACACCACAACTACGTCGACGCCTCACCATCTATGCTAGAGCCAATGCCTCGATAGGTATCAATGCCATCGTACTCAACAACGTCAATGCCTCGCCCCTTATACTAACACGCCCCTACCTCGAAAAGGTGCAAGCCATAGCTCAACTACTGCGACCTTATCATATTAAGGTCTATCTATCGGTAAATTTCGGCACACCAAAAGCTCTTGGAGCCACCTCTACAGCCGATCCTCTCTGCCCCGATGTAGCCATGTGGTGGCAACGGAAAGCGAAAGAAATCTATGCACTCATCCCCGATTTTGGCGGGTTCTTGGTAAAAGCCAACTCCGAGGGACAACCCGGACCGGGTGACTATGGGCGCTCACATGCCGATGGAGCCAATATGCTGGCCAACGCTCTAAAACCTTTCGGAGGTAGTGTCATCTGGAGATCGTTTGTGTATGGTGCCCATCATAAAGGGGAAGACCGTGTAAAACAAGCTGTATCGGAATTTGAACCGATGGATGGTCTAATGGCGGATAACGTGATATTACAGTCTAAAAACGGACCGCTCGACTTTCAACCACGCGAACCCTTTGCCCCCATCTTCTACCGCATGCACCATACCCCACAGATGGGCGAGTTGCAAATCACGCAAGAATACTTAGGGCAAAGCAAACACTTGGTATATTTAGCCCCTATGTGGAAAGAGTTTCTAAGCTATGTGAGGCCCTCTATGCTTGTGGGAATAGCCGGTGTGGCTAATACCGGTGATACCGACAATTGGTGCGGTCATCCTTTTTCACAAGCCAATTGGTATGCCTTTGGCAGGCTGGCTTGGAATCCACAACTATCGGCCGAGAATATTGCCTTAGAGTGGAGCCGACAAACCTTCAAACTTCCTACCGAACAAGAGCAGCAGCTCTGCCATGTTATGTTGTCGAGCCACGAAACCTGCACCGATTATATGATGCCCTTAGGACTGCACCACATCTTCCGATTCGACCATCACTACGGTCCCGAACCGGGAGGGTTTAATCCAAAATATCCTTTGGAATGGTGCCCTACCTACTATCACCGGGCCGATACCTTGGGGTTGGGGTTCGACCGTACTGTAGCTACCGGCAGCGGTGCCACGGCCCAATATCTACCCCACTATGCTGCACTCTATGAGCAGTTAGACAGCTGTCCGGAGAGATACCTCCTATGGTTTCACCATGTGGCGTGGACACACCGCATGTTATCGGGGCGTACACTGTGGCAAGAGCTGTGCCACCATTATAACAGTGGAGTGGCGCAAGTGGCACAATACCGCAGCTGGTGGCATAACGACATGCACCCTTACATAGATAACATGCGTTGGCAACAAGTAGACACACTGCTGACACACCAACTTGCTAATGCTCAAGAGTGGCGCGACAGCTGCCTCAACTACTTCAGCCGGTTTGCCCGGCAGCCCATTATAAGACCATCAACACACACTATACGCCAATAAAATAGAAAGCGCTGAATCATTCTATTCAACAGATGAACAACAATGATTCAGCGCTTGTAGTGATTAAGTAGGTGATGATTAGCACCCTGAGCTATCGAGTCTGCACGATGGTGCCTCGTGCTGCTCACTCCCCAACCCAGCCTTTTCGGGGTCGAGGGTCACAGTACCATCTTCTAACACAAAGCAGGGTATACCAATATACCCCTTTTCGCGAGCCTCAGCAAAAGCCGGAGAGTTATCGCGCAAATACAAAAACTCTTTTAAATATTTTACGTGGTCACCAATATCTATTACCTCGTAACGGTTGTTGCCCTCTGCTTGCTTATCTACTGCCATGCAGTCTGGGCAGGTTTTCATTCCATAAATTTTAATCATAGCTTATTTGTTTCTTTATTAGTGATTACAAATTTTACCCGTATCTACCGTAAAGCCATTCTTTGCAGTAGGTATAAACTTGCCTCTTTCGGCTAAGAAATCGACCAATTCGGCAGCATCCATACCTTCAGCAGAGCAAGTATGGAAACGTTCATCGCTACCAAATTTTTCGATAATAGCCTCTATAAGACTCTCTTTCGTGGGATAACTGTGGCCCTCCATCATGTGGAGAACATCGTGTCCATGTGCCATATCGTGTTGTTTTTATTTAAAATAGTACCATCGGGTAAGGCCACCTACATGTAAGGTTTGGTCTTATCACCCGGTTGTTGTAAGTACAAAGATAGTGCCCACCATGCACCGCCATGGTCACAAATGTGACTCATCTCATTATTTTAACCTCTTTTATTACTTCATCTCCACGTTTATGCCCTTTTGGCACCTTATTCTGTTAGGTGCAATCGTTTATAAGCTCACCATTTATGCTTACCTTTGTCATCTATCATTATACTGTTTGCAGCCCATGTACTACCTCTATCTTTACCATTCGCCACTCGGCCCCATCACCCTATGTGGCAACGATCGTGCGCTTACCGGACTATGGTTTAACGGCCAACAGCATTTTGGCTCAACCATACCCCCTAATACCCATTTTGGTAATACCCCCATACTGCAAGATGCTTGTCGGTGGCTCGATAGTTACTTCTTGGGACAGAGGCCTTTGCACATGCCTCCTCTTGCCCCTGAGGGTACTCTATTCAGGCAGCAGATATGGCAACTTTTAAGCCATATCAACTACGGCTGTACTACCACTTATGGGGCCTTGGGCAATAAGTGGGCCCATCAACAAGGTCGCAACACTTTTTCGGCACAAGCCGTTGGGAATGCCATTGGCCACAACCCTATAAGTATTTTTATTCCCTGCCACCGAGTAATAGGCAGCAATGGAAACCTCATAGGCTATGCCGGTGGCATCGACCGGAAAATAGCTTTACTTAAGCTGGAAAGAGCCGTCTTGTAACTAACATGTACTAAGTTGATAACTAAGCGTTAGTAACCACACAACTAAGCGTTAATTAAAACATAAAAAGCCGTTAGTAACTGTGTGCGTTAACCAAAGGTCAATAAGCTACAAGCAAACACGTTTGGGGAAGATCTTTATACTTACCCTTATGTTACTTTTAGGGGAAACCCTACTATTTCATAGGGAAAAAACAAATTTATTAACACATAATACTGTAACTTTGCATCAGTATTAAGAAGAACAAATATGAGGAAGACTTTCATCATGACCGTAGGCACGGTTCTGCTATTGAGCAGTTGTGGTACCTATACCGGTAGCGGTGCCTATACGGGTAGCGGACTGGGGGCTATTCTCGGCTCGGCCATAGGAGGTTTGAGCGATGGTCCAAGAGGCTCTGACATAGGTACCATCATAGGTATGGTGGGAGGAGCTGTTATCGGTGGTGCCATTGGTAATCAAGCAGATAAAAAGGGACAGTAGATATTTAGTGTGGATAAGCATATAGTTTAGCAATCCTAAAAAGGAAGAAACTTTTATCCACAACTCCCCTTACGTTAGCCCTAAATAGTTTTATTTTTGCGTTAAAGGATTCAGCAGCCGCGTTTGTAGCTCTGTTAATATAGAAGTTTAGTATGTCATCGTAATGTTCGTAGATAGTTGCTGCAATGACATTAAAGGAATGAAAGTTAGCTTCTTCAACCTTATTATACCACTTGGCCAATGATAGTCTAGCTGCGTCTTTGACGGTGTTCTTTGCAAAAATCATTCTTAGCGAATGTGATAAGCCGTAAGCCTTCTTGATGTCAGGATATTCTCTAAATAGTATCTTGGCTCTTAGCTTCTGCTCATCAGTCCATTTCTCCGATGATTTGAATAACAGGTACCTGCTTCTTACCAGCAGTTCACTACGTGTATCTCCATTCTCAAAAGTCACAGATTGATATGCTCGCTTTTCTAACTTCGCATTCTCTTTCTCCTCATTTGCTTCCTGTAAGGCAGCCCAGCGATGCTCTATTCTCATCTGTTGCACGGCATCAATTGCAAGTTTCTGTATATGAAAACGATCGATCACTCGTTTAGCCTTAGGAAAGCAATGTCTCACTATCTTACGCATACTGTCGGACAAGTCCAAGGTAACCTCTTCTACGTCTTCCCGCTTCTTTTCATCTATCTCATCCAGTACCTTGCAGACATCCAAGGACTTTGTACCCGCAATAATAGCGATAAGACATCCCTCCCTACCGTGTCTGTCCCTATTGGTTACTATCGTGTAGAGCTCGCCATTGGACAAGGATGTTTCATCTATTGCTATGCTCTTGCCGATATTATTCTCAAATAGAAGCCACTTCTGTGCATGAGCCAACTGTTCCCATGACCTGTAACCACTTAATATTTCCTTATACTGTTTCTCAAAACTATGTCCATTGATATGATAGAATTCCTCAAGCGTACGGCAGGTCACTGGGGACGTCTCCATACGTCTCTTTTAAAAAAGCTCCGAACTCTTTGGAATAACGAGTGCCGGAGGCGGTAATGTCAATCTGCAGGGGAAGGGAGAAACTCTTACCTGTACGGGTATCTATCCACCGACGTCTACGAAGAACCAAAATTACCTTATGGTCCCGAATCGGGAAGTCTGTCACCTCGACAGCATCCATAAAGCCTTGGGATTCAAAATGAAGATCTTCTGAAAGTTCTTTCTCCATTTTCTCATCAAGGTAAATGCGCAACAAAGAAGAATCAGGCTCTATCTTGACAATAGAGAACGAACTCGGCTAATTGATATAGATTTTTTTCTTCCATGATACAAAGGAAAGAAAAATATATTAACTAAGGAAATTTCCCCATCTCTTTTCTACTGAGCCCATTTATCTTTGATTCAAGATACGATTGGTGTTCCTTGGCTGCATCGCACTCGGAGTTTTCACTCAAGTCGCCCTTGTCTGCAGCCTCTGCAATAGCAGCCGAAGCTTTCGGACGTTCTACTGTTTCGAGCTCATGAAGCTCAGCTACGAGCTTGTCGTAGCCCTCTTGTGACATGTAACCCATAATTTTCTTATTGATATTTAAAGTATGTTTTTGCTTTCAAACAGATACTAAAAACAAGAATTCCGACATTTCCATGATGTCGGAATTCCGTATCCTTACTTCAGTATCTATATGCTATTTCTTACGTTTGCAAAGATAGGAAACATTTCTCAGCCTACCAAATATTTTACTTTTTTTAGGCTTCTACAATCCTTTCCTATCACACTTCAACTACCCCGGCATACGTTTCCATCCCTTATTCTCGTTGACTTACATCAATAAATAAGGGGGTGTCTCGTGATTTTTTCTTTACTTTCTTGTTCATTATATATTTTTCCTTACCTTTGCAACGTGTTTTTCATAGTATTAGATTTAAGGTTAACAAAAGGTTGGGACTCAGCGGAGCCCCTTTTTTTTATATCCATACGTTAACCAACCTCTATTAAATACACAGCATTTTCCTCATCATATCTTTTCTTATACTCATATTTTTTATTTTTCCCACTCTCTATTTTCTATGAGTTTGCATATACTCTCGTGGCGACACTCCATAAAAGTTCTTAAAGATGGTAGAAAATGAGGTAGCATTAGGAAATCCGCATACATACATCACTTCGGTTACATTACGATTAGAGGTGGCCAGCAAATGGGCTGCCTGCTTGAGGCGGATATTACGGATAAAGGCATGTGGCGTCTGATTGGTGAGTTCTTTCATCTTTCGATAGAGATGCACACGACTGATGCCCACCTCCTTGGCTATGACATCTACACTTAAGTCACTGTTACTCAGGTTATCATTAATAACTTTCATTACCTTTTCCAAGAGTTTTTCATCCAGAGATTCCATTTTTACTTTCATTACTTTTTCATCTTGCGATTCGTTACCGTTAAACTTATTGCGCAATAATTCGCGTTGGTGCAATAGGTTCATCATAACCCTACGAAGTATATCCATATTAAACGGCTTCACCAAATAAGCATCGGCACCGCTTTCCAATCCTTCTAATCTATCCTCATCGCGGTTCTTTGCCGTAAGCAAAATTACTGGTATATGGTTGGTATTAATATTATTCTTCATTCTTAAACACAGTGTATTACCATCCATTCGTGGCATCATAATATCACTGATAACGAGCGATGGTATTTCTTTCAGCACCGTTTTCAAAGCTTCCTCGCCATTGGGACACACTGTTACTTCGAAATCGCGTTCTAACTCCGATTTTAAATATTGGCATATATTATCATCATCCTCGGCTATGACAATATGTTGCCGCTTACGATTAGACAGTTTTTCGTTAATATTTCCCTGCTTCACCTCTGTTTCAACTAGCCGCTCTCCCGGTGTCAGCAGGGCTTCATCGGCCTGTTCCAAGCTAAGCGTTTCTTCCTCGTTCAGCATTTCTTCCGACTTGAGATGCTTACACCCCAATGGCAGTGTTACCACCATTTCGCAGCCCTTACCATCGGGCAGGTTACGTGCCTCTATATTTCCATAATGCAGCTCTACTATAGAGCGAGCCAAGTCGAGCCCTATACCGGTACCCACATTGCGGTCATTCAGTCTTGCCGGCATTTGGTAGAAGCGTTCAAAGATACGTCCTAACTTTTCCTCAGGTATCGTATCACCATCGTTGGCTATCGTTATACGCGCCATAGTTGTATCCTGCGTTAGTTTTATGGTGACGTTCCCACCGGTATTGCAGAATTTGAAAGCATTGGAAAGTAAATTCATCAGCACTTTGTCAAAGTTAGTGCGGTCTATCCATACCGGTAGCAGTTCGGTGTCGTGCTCAAAATTAAACTTCACATTTTTTGCCTTAGCTTGATAAAGAAAGAGCGAATAAATATCTTTAATAAAGTCTACCATATTGGTTTTGCTCATCCGCATTACCATCTGTCCCTTGTCTATCTTACGCAAATCCATCATTTGGTTGATGAGCGAAAGTATGCGTTCGGCATTTCGATGTATGGTTTCATAAATGCTACGGCGATGTGCATCAGTATCTTCTTTGATAAGCTGTAGTAGCGGGGTTACGATAAGTGTCATAGGTGTACGTATCTCATGACTCATATTTACAAAGAAACGCAACTTGGCCTCGCTCAGTTCCTCTGCATGGATATAGGCCTGCAGACGCAGGCGATCAGCTTCTTTGCGTTGGCGATAGGCCCAATAAAGCCATGCCAAGGCCACTAACAACAATAGGTAGCATCCATAGGCTATGTCAGAGCGATACCAAGGAGCCCTTACCTTCACTGTAAATACTTTTTCGGCCGATAGCATATTGTTACAGCTAGCCCTCACCTTAAATTTATAGGTACCCGGTGAAAGGTGAGTAAAGGCTATTTCATTGCTGCCCGGAGTAAGTCTTATCCATTTCTCTCCATTGATGCTGTATTGGTACACTACGTTGTCGGGGTCATCGTAAGTCAGTGTAGACAAATGTATGCTAAACGAATTATCCTCATAGTCCATCACCAATTCATTGGCATCAGGAGAAACATTCATCTCCTGACTGCCCACAGTAAGACCGGTTATCTTTACCGTTGCTTTCCAATGAGGTACTTGCACACGGCTCGTTGTTAGCCAAGTAATGCCACCCGTACCACCAAGCAACAACTCCCGGCCATCTTCCGACATGAATGAAGCACCATCGGTAAACTCATTGCTCTGCAACCCCCTATCCACATAAAAGCACATTACTCTGCCGGTTGTTGTGTTCAAGCAGCCCAACCCATGGTCGGTACCTATCCACAGCCGTCCTTGCGCATCGTTCTCTATGCTGGCTATACCGTTATCGGGCAGTCCATCTTTAATTGTCAGCATCTGTGCAGAGTGTTTTTTAAGATCGTAAACATATAGGCCATCATTGGTACCAAGATACACTTTACCATCTTTTCCTTCACGTACCACTCTCGAAAAAATACCATATTTCGGACAATTTACTCCAAAGGTCGACAGCCAACTCTGAGTCTTTAGTTCCAAGCAGCACAACCCTACCGATGTAGCTACATACAGTCGACGCCTATCGTGCGAAAAGGCCATCTTAAAAATAAAGTCGTTAACCAAGCTATTCACCTTATTATTAGCCTCGGCATGGGGCTTCATACGGTACATACGTAGGTCACCACTACGTGTATTCAGGCGCACTATGCCTTGTCCCATGGTGCCGAACCACATACAACCGGTTTTGTCGGATACGATACTAAACACACTTGTTTGACTTCCCAATCCAAAATCTTTCGGATGGTATGTTTCCGACTCGGCCGACACCCAGCCACAGCCTTCCTCGTAAGAACCCAGCCATATATGTCCTTCGTTGTCCTCGGCCATGCTCAATATAGTTCCCGGCACATGGGTATAGTGTCTTAACAGCTTACGATGACTATCGAGTAGATACAGCCCATTTTTATCGGTACCTACCCACAGTCGATGTTTGCTATCTACCAACACGCTCGACACGCAATTGCTCCCTATCACATTAGACGGCCCCATTTTTGCACCCATATATCCAAATGTAGATTGGGCCACCGGTTGTTTAAATACTCCCTTTTGCAGTAGGCCCAGCCATAAGTTGTCATTGCGATCTTCCAATATAGCATATACCTTGGTATGCCCCAAATCTACATCTTTAGAGAAGTATGGATTTGACACCAACACATCGTGCTGAGGGTCGTACACATAGAGTCCGGTACCATCGCAGCCCAACATAAGCTTTCCTTGCTTGTTCACATACAGCTTGTTTATGGGCAGGTTGCCCACGCTTTCTACCCTGAAAAAATGCTTTTGCTCACTATCAAGGTGCCACAATCCATGCCCAAACACAGCCAACCAGATATGTCCCTTCCTATCTATGCTAATATCACGCAGAGCATTGCTCATCTGCTTGTTGTAGAAATAGTGTCCCACCACTTTCTTTCCCTTTAAACAGTATAAGCCATGGAAAGCCGTTATTACCCATAGTCGGCCCTGCTTATCTTCTAAAATACGTTTAATGTGTAGCAATGCCGAAGGCAAACCTGCTATAGTATGGGCTGTGCATTCTCCCTCTACTCGCATCAAGCCTGAGCCCGATGTACCAATGAGTAGGTCACCATTACGGCATTGCTGTATATCGTTAATATAAGAATGTACCGGTTGACCGGTAGGACCAATGAGTCGCAGTGTGTCGAAACTCTCACCATTGTATTTCTGCACTGTTAGATTGGTTCCTATATACAAGGTATGTGCCTTATCTTCAAATAGGCAGTTGATAAAATTACTCGTCAGTCCACTTTTGCCGTCTTCACGCTTATATATTTTGAATCTATAACCATCGTATCTGTCCAATCCGTTACGTGTTGCCACCCACATAAAGCCATCATGATCTTGGAAAACTTGGCTCACGAAACTGTTCGACAGTTGATTATCGGCCGTATATAGCTTACCCATCTGAGCCTTACCGGCCAATGGCAACAGCAGGCCAATGAGCAGGCAGAATATTCTTGTTAACATGGTTGTTGAAATCTTGATTTTTTAGTTAGCTGCAAAGATAATAAAAAAACAGGAATAGTGTACACTTTGTATTGAATTTAATATCGTTACAGTGTAAATCTACATCTCGTTACCAAAACCAAAGTTTATGCAACAAGTCATATATAAATATTTCTATAATTGCACTACCTTTGCCAACAACAATCAATATTCTACCTCATGAAAATATTTTTTCAACACTTCAAGGCCACTCTATTCATAACCTTGTTGCTTTTTTCGGCCACCCATTCTCAGGCGGCTGTCGATCCTAACTTTTACATTTTTCTATGCTTTGGCCAATCCAATATGGAAGGTAATGCCAAGATAGAACCTGAAGACTTAACTGGAGTAGATGCCCGCTTCCGCATGATGGCAGCCGTCGACGACCCCTCACGCGGTCGCATCACGGGTCAGTGGTACACAGCCTTACCACCGCTCTGTCGTCCAAATACCGGTCTCACACCTATCGACTACTTTGGGCGCACCATGGTAAAGTATCTACCTAAGCAAGTACGCATAGGCATTATCAATGTGGCCGTAGGTGGTTGTCACATCGAAACTTTTATGCGCGATTCTGTAGACAACTACGTTCGTACCCGTGCCCCACAATGGATGGCGAACATGCTCAAGGCTTACAACAATAACCCCTACCAACGATTGGTAGAGTTGGCTCGTAAGGCCCAGCGCGATGGTGTTATTAAAGGCATATTGCTACACCAAGGCGAGTCGAATACCGGTGATCAACGCTGGCCCGAAAAAGTTGCTTTTGTTTACAACCAGCTCATTGCCGACCTGCACCTCAAATCAGAAGAGGTACCACTATTGGCAGGCGAGGTGGTACGAGCCAATGGGCATGGTCGGTGTGCATCTATGAATACCATTATCGACGCTCTCCCACAAACGGTACATACAGCCCATGTTATCTCATCGGAGGGCTGTACAAGTGGCCCAGACGATCTGCATTTCGATGCAGAAGGTTATCGCGAATTGGGCCGTCGATATGCTTACAAAATGCTGTCGCTCCTTGGAATAGAAGTAGCCAAACCCTTTATTGTACCTACCGATGCCGTCACTGCTCCTACTACCATTCCCGGCAATGATTTTCCTCAAGTAGATTCACAGCACAAAGCCTACTTCCGCCTTCATGCCCCACAAGCCAAACGGGTACAACTCGATATATGTGGCAAAAAGTACGATATGCAGCGCGATGAACACGGCACATGGTCGGTTAACAGCGATATATTAGTGGTGGGCTTTCACTACTACTCATTTATCGTAGATGGTGTACAAGTAACCGACCCAGCCAGTGACACCTACTTTGGCTGCTGCCGACAGAGTAGTGGCATAGAAATTCCAGAGGGGGCCGAAGGCAACTACTATCGTCCACAGCAGGGTGTGGCCCAAGGGCAGGTGCGCTCGTTCTACTATTATGCCTCTTCTACCCACGAGTGGCGACATGCCATGGTCTATACCCCGGCCGAATACGAACATGGCAAAAGACGCTACCCTGTGCTGTACCTACAGCATGGTATGGGCGAAGACGAAACGGGCTGGAGTAAGCAGGGCCACATGCAACACATCATGGACAACCTCGTTGCACAAGGTAAAGCACTGCCCATGATTGTGGTGATGGAGAGTGGAGATGTGAAAGCTCCTTTCCGTGGTGGTTCTAACGAAGCTGGTCGAAGTGCCTACGGAGCCAGCTTCTACCAAGTACTCGTTGGCGACCTTATCCCTACCATAGACAAAACTTTCCGCACGCTGACCGACCGCGACCATCGGGCCATGGCAGGCCTATCGTGGGGTGGACATCAGGCTTTCGACATGGTATTTACACATCTCAACCTTTTCTCATACGTTGGTGGATTCAGTGGGGCCATTTTCGGAGTAGACTTACAAAAAACATATGGTGGCATCTTCTCACGGCCCAATGAGGTGAACAGCCAGCTACATACACTATTCTTAGGCTGTGGCAGCGAAGAAAATATGGGTACCGCCCAACTTATTGATAAGCTGCGTAATGCCGGCATCAAGGTACAGAGCTATGTGTCTAAGGGCACTCACCACGAATGGCTCACATGGCGACGCTGCCTAAAGGAGTTCGTTCCACTGCTCTTCAGGAAATAAAATCTACCCACTAAAGCCTATCCTTCATTTATTCTATATATCCACATCTCTCCCCAGTGCTAACAACTTTGTGACAAAACTGTTAGCACTGGGGAGACTTTTTATACAGAAAACTTGCCCCTAAAAACGCGCTCATAGCTTAAGTATTTTGAAACGAACAGAGACTCGCACACAAATAAGGCCAAAATGAGATAAATAGCAACATATTGATATTCAATAACTTACATTAAAATCAACCTTTATTTATTCATTAATATGGCTAAAACTACCCTTTATTAGCATGCTTTTAGGTTGTATCTAAGCGTTTTTTATGTATCAATAAGTATCTACCAACGAGCTAAAAAAACTTTTGTTATCAACAAAAGAGTCTCTACGGCCTCATTTTCTACTATTTTTCTTATCGCTCATGGTCTAAAAGTACAGAAAACTCAGTCTGTTTTTTAATACCCCCAACAACTGTAATCACTATCTCTACACGCATGTCATACCTATATACCAACACGTACCGTAACAGCAGCAAGCACTTAGATAAAAACTTTATGCTGTTTTATTCTCTTCTTTCCATTTTAGCTTGAATGATACTACAAAGTAAGAAAGTGTTACAAGTAGCAAAGTATTTCATTGTGCTTTTATTTATCTTTGCACAACCATTTATTCTTAAACTCATGAAAACAATACTAAAAGCCATCATCTTAGCTCTTACTAGCTTCTCTGGCATGGAATCTCCCATGGTAGCCGCTTCCCTCATAGCCAACCAGAGCTCTTCTACAGATACTACCCTCATGGCCAACCCCATGCTTTGGGCCGATGTTCCCGACCCCGATGTTATTAGGGTGGGCCATACTTTTTACATGGTGAGCACAACAATGCACCTTATGCCGGGTGCCCCCATCATGCAATCGCCCGACTTGGTGAGCTGGACTACTGCCGGTTACATTTTTAACAAGCTCACCGACTCTCCCCGATACAACCTGCACCAAGGCACCGTTTACGGCCGTGGACAATGGGCTACTTCGCTCAAATATTACAAAGGCCGTTTCTATGCCCTGTTCGCTCCCAACGACCAGCCCGGTGGCGATAGCTATATTTACACTACCGATGACCCATCGCACCCATGGACTTTGGTATCGCGGCTGCGTCATTTTCACGATGCCTCGCTCTTCTTCGATGACGATGATAAAGTTTATGTTATCTACGGCACCGGGCAGATGTGCCAACTTACCCCCAACCTCAAGTCGATAGTCGAAGGCAGTGACAGGCAGCTCTTTAAGCGTGAGGCCGATGAAACTGGTCTACTTGAGGGCAGCCGCATGATAAAACATGATGGGCAATACTACCTGCTCATGATATCATGGCCACAAGGACAACCTCGCAGGCAAGTTTGCTACCGAGCCAACAGCATTACTGGGCCTTACCAAAAAAAGGTTATTCTACAAAGCACCTTTGGGGGCTTCCCCTATGTGGGCCAAGGCACCATTGTAGATGCTCAAGATGGCAAGTGGTACGGTATTATTTTTCAAGATCGTAACGCTGTAGGGCGCGTACTTACCCTCATGCCATGCCAATGGAAAGACGGCTGGCCTATGCTGGGCGACGAACAGGGACGTGTACCCGACACCATGATAAAGCCCGTACAAGGATACCGCCCACGCTCGCTCACTCGTAGCGATGACTTCTCGACTCCACAATTGGCCTTGGAATGGCAGTGGAACCATAATCCCGATAGTTTATCGTTTTCCCTCACCGAACGGCCGGGGTGGTTACGTCTTAAAACAAGTAGAATTGTGCCTAACTTGTACTTGGCACCCAACACGCTAACCCAGCGCATGGAAGGACCCGTATGTCAAGCTACCGTATGCTTCGATGTGAGTCATCTAAAAGGAGGAGATAGAGCCGGGCTGGCCGCTTTTAATGGTGACTCTGGAGTGCTCACGTTGCAACGTAAGGGTGGTAAAGCGCTCATTACCATGAGCGAACAAGAAGTAAGTCTCACTGAAAAAGAAAAGTTTGTAAGCGAGGTTAAAGATACCACCATGGCACAAGCATTGGTGAATGGGCACAAGGTATATCTTCGCATAGAGGCCGACTTTAGACCGGGCACCGACTTGGCTACCTTCAGCTACTCTACCGATGGGCACCATTGGCAGCATTTAGGTGGCAAATACCACATGCGTTTCGACTACCGAAGATTTTTTATGGGTACCCGCTTTGCCCTCTTCTGCTATGCTACCGAGAAGTTAGGAGGCTATGTAGACATCGACAGTTTCGACTATCAGCACCCCCTTTTATCTACCAATAAATAAATCTGTACCAATGAGATCTTTACTGCTGAGCATAGCCTCACCAACCACCAGTGGCCAAATATTGGTGGAAAATGCTGCCAGCCCGGCCGTCAACCTAAAAAACATTATACTGCAAGGAGTTTATGTGTTTTACTTAACCTCATAACAAGTTCGTGAAACCTAACACAAAGTAGACCTGAAAGAAAACAAATATTTTTGTAATCGGCAGTAACCAACGATAAGTTGGTTACTGCCGACCATCTATCCAACATCATTTCAACATTACTTTACCATGTTTTCTAAACGCAACCTTACACTATTACTAACCTCAATGGCTTCAACTGCTCTGCTGGCTTGGGAAGGCATGAATATGCCTGCCCTACATGTAGAGGGGCGATATCTAAAAGATGCAGCAGGCAACACTGTGCTATTACACGGCTATGCACAAACTTTCAGCCCATGGTTTAATGAGCGAGGAACCCAATGGAATAACTACGATGTTGATAAATGCTTGAGCTATAACCAAGGCATTATCGACAAGATAATGGCCGCAGGGTGGAAAATGAACTTTGTGCGCATGCACATGGACCCCTATTGGAGTAACACACCCAGCTCGCGTATCATTCCTGAGAGCGACATTTCGGCTTTCAGCTTTGACCGATTTAAGAAATACCTATCCCAAGTTTTTATCCCCATGGCCCAATATGCCGCCAGCAAAGGCATGTATGTAGTCATGCGTCCACCCGGAGTATGCCCCGACAGTATATGTGTGGGCGATGCCTATCAGCAATATCTCATCAAGGTATGGGACTATGTGGCCCGGCAACCAGAGCTAAGGAATAATCCGGCCATACTCTATGAATTGGCCAACGAACCAATAGGTATTTACCACGCTGACCACACACGGGCCGGGGACAAAGAGATGACCGCCTACATGCAACCGGTAGTAGATGCCGTGCGAAAGCACTGCAACAATATTGTATTGGTACCCGGACTGGGCTACCAATCGCACTATGCTGGCTATGCCGACTATCCCCTACAAGGCAGTAACATTGGATTTGCTGTGCACTGCTACCCCGGATGGTACAATGGGGCACACGATGGCAGCAAAGAGGTTACCATAGACTATGCTAACTTTCGTAAAAGCTGGCACGAACAGATATCTACCATCGCTAATATCGCTCCAGTGGTAGTAACCGAAATGGACTGGGCACCGGTAAAATATAATGCTTCCTTTGGCAAGTCGACAACCGGCACCGTGGGAGGTACTGGCTTTGGTGCCAACTTTAAGCAAATAGTCGATGATGATGGCAATATAAGCTGGCTCATCTTTACTACCCCTGAGCTATTGGCTCGCTACGAGGAGAAAGCTGCTACGGGCACTGCCGACCTCACGGTACTTAACGATCCGGAGGCTTGTATATGGCCGGCATACCATTGGTATCAAGAGTATGCCACCCACAACTACCCCTCGGATAAAGCTTATGGCTCTACCATAAGTCGTGGTCAGGCGGTAAGCATACAACCAAACCATACCTACCAGCTACTCTTGCCTTCATCGGGCCATAATTTTACGATAACAGCCACCTACGAAGACGGGAGCACAGACAACGTTACCGGACAAATTGATTTGATCAGTAGCTCGGCAGCCGTACACGCCCTCAAAGGGCGACTACAAGGTATAAAGGAAGGAAAAAGTACCATTGAGGTAACCTACCGCAACGCCAATGGCTGTACTTGTCGCACCCAAATGCAAGCCGAGGTGAAAACTTTCCCTCTGCACGAAGGTATTTTCAACCCCAGCATCTGGGAAAAAGGAACATTCGATGAGTCGACGGGAAGATTGCAGACCGGACGTTGGGGCTTTGGTGGCTGGCAATATAACATGGGTATAGACCTTTCGGCCTATCACTATCTCATCGTCGAACTAAAAGAGAAGCAACAGTGTAGTGCTTCTTTTCGCCTCTTCGATACCAACAATTATTGGACAAAACCGGCAGCCTACAATTTTGATAACAACACCCGGTTAGTTATAGACCTACAAAATATGAAGAAAAATGATACATCAGAAAAATGCCAACCCTCACATATTTATATTGCCGGATTCTGGACCACGGGGAGTAGTCCTATCAAGATAAAAGATATTTTCTTGAGTAATGATGCCAATGCCACCTCTGGAATACAACATACCATGAAGCCTGAGAAAAACTATCATAGAAATATTTATTCTATAACAGGCCAGTTGCTGCGTACCGATGGACAACAAAGCCTATTACCAAAGGGAATCTATATCGTGAATGGCAAAAAGATAAAGATGTAACATTTCGCAAAATCCATGTAACAAAAAAATAAATAACCTTTAGAAAAGTCCAAATACCTTTGCATTTGCAATTATCTATCTTAATCTATTAAAAAAACACATGAAACAAACAATTAGCCTTTTACACGTCGTCTTACTGACTGTGGCATTTCTGTCAATGGGTTCGACTACGGTCTTAGCACAGAACTACACGTATCGGGGAAATGTAACCGATGAAAGTGGCGAGCCGTTAATCGGAGCAACCATAGCGATGAAAGGCCAGGCCAACGTGGCCACTGTTACCGATATCGACGGCAACTTTACCCTACATGCTCCTGAAAAACAAATCACCCTCATGGTGACTTACGTTGGTATGGAGTCGAAAAATATAAAGGCGACACAAGGACAAACTATCCGCATACAAATGAAAAACGATGAGCACACCCTCGGTGAAACCGTGGTGGTGGGGTACGGGCAGCAGAAAAAAGTAAGCGTGGTAGGTTCCATTATACAAACTACCGGTAAAGTGCTGGAACGAGCCGGTGGTGTGAGCAACATCGGGGCTGCCCTGACAGGTAATCTGCCGGGCGTTGTCACTATGTCATCAACCGGTATGCCGGGCGATGAGGACCCCATAATAGTGATTCGTGGCGTATCGAGTTGGACCGGTAGCGACCCCTTAGTACTCGTCGATGGCATTCAGCGCCCTATGAGCAGTGTAGACATAGGGTCGGTGAAAAGCATTTCTGTATTGAAAGATGCCAGTGCTACAGCTGTCTATGGAAGCAAGGGAGCCAACGGTGTTATTCTTATTACGACCAAGCGGGGCGATGATGGCAAAGCTAAAATCGAAGTAAGTCTCAACATGACTGCCAAAGTGGTAAGTAAGCTACCGGGGACTAAGAGCAGTGCCGATGCCTTATACGTGCGTAATCAGGCCATAGAGCACGAGTTAGGACTATATCCCGACTCTTGGGGAAAGATAACTCCGGCAGAGATGTTGGAACGCTATAGGCACCCAGCCAATCTGACCGAGGCCGAGCGCTATCCCAATGTAGACTGGCAACACGAGGTCTTCCGCAACTATGCCATGGCCTATAACCCCAATATCAATATTTTGGGTGGTACCCAAGCCGTGAAATACTTTGCCTCGGTAGACTTTCTGCACGAGGGCGACCTCTTCCGTCAGTGGGATAATAATCGAGGTTACAAGGCCGGCTATGGATTTAATCGCATCAATGTTCGCTCTAACCTTGACTTTAAACTCACCAAGACCACACTGTTAAAAGCCAATATATCGGGCTCTCATGGGGTTAAACAAGGTCCTTGGAACATTGCTGCTAACTCGTGGGCAGAAACACAACTTTGGCAAGCCGCATACAGTGCACCAAGCGACTGCTTCCTGCCACGCTACAGCGATGGTACATGGGGCTATTACCCTGCCGACACACAAGGTGCCCCCAACTCGGTGGTAAACCTTGCCATATCGGGCGTGGGCAAAATAACTAAAACCCGTATCAATACCGACTTTACCTTGGAACAAGACTTAGGCTTTACGCCAGTTCGGGATAAGGATTTGCTTAGAAAAGTTCCAATTTCCTACTCTTTTCAATGCGCACGGGCAGTGCCTCTGGCTTATTCTCGAAGAAACAG
>QWCI01000068.1_pt1 | contig 40460 bp, 38 predicted proteins | sample 1972541 | NCBI WGS metagenome assembly QWCI01 (sample SAMN09866712, study PRJNA288562) | Human oral metagenome isolate term3_saliva, whole genome shotgun sequencing... | isolation source: mouth | host: Homo sapiens | place: USA: California | reverse complement strand
TAACATTTATTTCTATTGTATTATTATTAGTTTCATATACATTAGACAATAAAAAAATAAAACACTCTAGAACATTAAAAATATGCACTCTAGTGATTGTTATTGTAACGATGATATTCACCTCATTTTATTCTATAAAAACACATCTAGAGCGCCCTGTGTCATCAGATGAGGTTATAAAGCAGGCTAAAGAAGTATTATCGAAAGAATATCCTGATAAGATATATAATGCAGAGAATTTATCAGATGTAGAAGAGTTTACAAAAAAGTCAGCAATTGACACATTAACAACTATTTTAAATAAAGTTGTAGACAATGAGAATAGTGTATCTATAAAAGATAGATATGATGCTATTGTAAAGGACAGTTCAACTTATGTAGATAACATTTCAAAAGATGTTCAAGATAGATATTATCAAGTAGATAATTTTGATACAGATGAAATGAAAGCCAACGTCTCACTAGCGTTGTTATCAATTACAAACTCTGTATTAAGTGAAGATAAGAATATAGAAGTAAAGACTATTAATATTGAAAATGTATATTTATCAAAAGAGACAAATACAGTAAGAATTCCTCTTGATATTTATACTAATCATTATAGTGGATATACTATTGACATGGTGTTTATTAATGGACACTGGTATATTGATACATACTCACTAATGAATCAAGTTGATATTATTTCATATATACAGCAGATAACGAAGAAGTAGGAAAACTACTTCTTTTGTTGTATAATATCATTGTAGAGGTATAGACTTATGATACTAAAAAAGATTATTTTAGATAATTTTAGAATACACGAACATTTAGAGTTTGAACCAGCATTAAGTGGAATGACAGCTATTTCCGGTGTTAATGGCGCAGGTAAATCAACTATTGTTAACGGTTTTGCTTGGTCACTATTTGGTTCTAAGTTTCAAGGCTTGAAGAATAAACAATATATTAGAGATGATATTGACCCTAAGAAAAATAGGGTAGGAGTTACATCTTATATTATAGTAGGAAATTTAGAATACAAGATAGAGAGAATTATCACTGGACCAAGTACAACATCTTGTAGAGTATATTCAAAACCTGTCGATTCAGAAGATGAATTTTTAGAAGTTGCGGGACCTGCAACATCTCATTCAGAAAAGTATATTAAAGAATTATTAGGTTTTACAGACAAAGAATTTTATTCATCTTTCTTTATTCAACAAAAACAGGTTGATAGTATTGTACAAGCATCAACAAAAGATAGAGGATTAATTATTGAGAGAATGTTAGGAATCGATGTAACAACTGACTCTATTAATCAGGCGAAGCAAGATAGTAAGTTACTTCAACAGTCTTTAAATATTATTCAGCAAGGTTCTATTGAAGATATAAATAATTCGTTGGAGAATCAAAAGAAAATTGTTAAGAACATCATTACTGGAATTCAAAAGATTAAGGTTGAATATGATAAAATTACAAAAGGATTACAAGATTTAACAACAAGATATACAGAAGAAAAGATTAAGCAAGACAAAAAACAAGAGTTAGAAAACAAATTAAACTTAGTATTAAATAATATTAAGAATTATGAAGAGAGATTAAACAGTCAACTTGAGACATTAGACACATTACCTAAGGATATTAAGTACTCAGAATCTTTAGGTAATCAAATTCAACAAGATGTAGACAAAGCATCTAAAGAAAAAGATGAAATATCGTTATCATTAAGTTTATTAAATAATGAATATAATGAATTAGATAAATTATTTAAAATAGAATTACCTAAAAATCTTGATAAGACTGAAGTTAAATTGAGAAAATTACAAGAAGAGAATGAATCAACTATTAATAATTGTAACATTCAATTAGGTGTATTGAGAGAACAAGAAAAATCTTGTCAATTATTCTTACAAGATTTAGAAAAAGGTATTGCTGAATGTCCTTATTGTCATTCACCAGTTACAGATATTGAAGAAGAGAAGAAACAACACTCTTTAGAATTGTTAGAAATTCAAGACAATATTAAAAAGTATCAAAAGTTAAAGCGGGAACAAGAAGAGAAGAAGTCAATGTTATTAAATGAGTCTTTAAAACTTCAACAATTTTTAGAGGTTTTAAATAATCAAAAAACCAAAGTTGAAAGATTCACAACATTAAAACTTGAAATTGATAAAATCTCAAAAGACCTTGAAAATAAAACAAAGATTTATAATAGTTTATTAGAAAAATTGCATAATGTTGAATTAGCGAAAGAGCAATCAACCACTATTACAAGAGTAAAGGCAACTATTAAGTTACTTAACGAAAATTTAAATAGAGAAAATAAAGATAGATTGCAGTTAGAGAAAGAATTAAAAGATGTAAATGCATTGAAGAAAACAGAGTTTAATAAATTAGAGAGTTCATTATTTTCAATTCAAAATCAAAAACAAAAGAGTGAATTAGATGCATTATCATTAAAGAAAGATTTAGAAATAGAAAAAGAAAAAGGTCGTTCTTTAGATTTACAGTTGAAGCAAGCACAAGAAGCTAGAACAAGATATAATACAATTTCTAATCAGTTGATTATCATCAATAACACAATTAAGAACCTTACGGACTTCAAAAAATCAAAAATTGAGTCAGCGATTCCAGAATTATCTGAATTGACCAGTGATTTGGTGAGAAGTTTTACAGACAATGATTTCCAAGATGTTGTTATTGATAGAGATTTCAGTATTTCTGTAACAAAGAGTAATGGACAAGTTTTACCTGTTAATGCATTATCTGGTGGAGAAGAATCTGTGGTTGCTATCGCATTAAGATTAGCTATTAGTTTATTCTTAAATGGTAATAGTAATGGATTAATTGTAATGGATGAAGTATTAGTATCTCAATCAAAAAACAGAGAACAAAATATTCTAGATACAATTGCTAATTTAAACAATTCACAGATTATTTTGATTGCACACAGTGATTTAGCAAATTCATTAGCAGATAGAACATTCACATTAGGAGCACAAGCATGAGATTATTTGAAGTAGAAAATACAAAAGATACAGAAGATATTAAGATTGATTTAGGAGATATTTACAATAAATCATTAGAGGTAATTCATCGAGAGATGAATCGATTAAAAATAAGATTAGGAAAAACAGTTAAAAATGAAGATGAAATTATTCATCATATTATTTCTAATGTTGTCCAGGAATTAAGTGAAATATCAATCTCTAAAACGTCATCATTAAATGATAAATATCTATATGTTAGTTTTAAAGTCAAGGACGATATGATTGATGTATCTGAATTTAGATGGTATCAGGAAGAGTATATTTCAAAAAATGATATAGAGTATAAGACACAAAATATGATATTAAGTATGATTGAAACTCAAACAACAATATGTATGATGAGTATTTAATCAAATTCAAACGAACATGGGAGGAGATATAAAATGTCAGTTCAAATTGAATTAAAGGAAACAAAAGCAACAGATTCTATTAAAAAGATAGAAGTTATTAGAGAAGTAGCAGAACTAACTGGAATGAGTCAAGCAGATGTCCGTGATGTATTAGATGCATTTACAGATATTGCACAACGAGAGATTGTTGTAAATGGTGCATGGAGATGGCCGGGTCTGCCTAATGTGAAAAGAAGCGTCAGAAAAAACGTCGTCGTTTACAACCACAAGGTTGACAAAACTCTTATTTATCCTGAGCAATATCAGTTGACGACAAAGTTAGACATGGTAACACGAAAGCTTCATAAAGACATTATTCATCAGCAGATGAATTTGAAGAATGGAACAACAGATGAAGATTTCTGGAAGCCGTATTTCTTCGCCGATGGTGATAAGCGTAAAGAGGCCTATGAATATTTGAGAAATAGGAAAAAGTAAGACTAGACCAAAATCTAGTCTTTTTGATATATATATAGAGAGAAAGGAATATATATATTGTAAACATGCATTAGGTTAAAACCTTGATACCTTTCTAAAAAGGTACGATTGTTTACAAGACTAAGGTTAGAGAAATCTTTCCTACGATAGTTAGAAGAAACACATACACACCCTTGGTTGAATGCTCAAGACCGTTGCTCTGTGATTACTAATTTAGTAAGAGCTGAATGTGCTAAATTTGGTGGAGATAATGTACTTGACCATTTAGTAAATGATGAAGATTGGTATGTTAAAGAAGAAGTTGTCAAGCGAGGAAGGGATAAGGACCTTGATAAACTTCGTTACAATGAAGATTTCCGTATTAGAAGAGATGTTGCGAAATATAATCGACCTCAAGATAGAGAAATATTTGTCAATGATGAAAATGCTGGTGTTAGAGCAGCTCTAGCAGAAGTGTGTACAGATGATAGTATTTTAGATAGACTTAAGAATGATGAGAGTGACATTGTAAGAGCGGGTGTAGTTTCTCATTGTAGACCTCAAGATAAACAACAGTTCTTAAAAGATGATAGTTATTCTGTTCGTGAAGCAATGTCTAAAACTAATGATGATGACTATTTGGATAAAGTTGTCGATGATAAAGAGTGGATGGTTCGAATGAATGTTCCTAAGTGTGGAAAAGATAAATATTTAGATAAATTAATTAACGATGAAAACAGATTAGTTCGTTTAAACGTTGCAGAACATGGTCACGATAAACACTTAGACATTCTAAGAAGAGACAAAGATGAAACTGTTCGTTATAATGTTGCTAAACGAGGAAGAGATGTTGATTTAGACATTTTGAAGAAAGATAGAGTTTCACAAGTTAGAGCAGCTGTTGCAGACTTTGGAAGACCTCAAGATAAAGAACGATTCTTGACTAAGGAGAGAGTTCCATACGTAAGACAGAGTTATGTAGAGCATTGTGATTTAAATGATGTTAGAGATTTCTTAAACGACCCATCTGAAACAGTAAGAGAGGCGGCTTTAAAGAGAATTAATGATGGACATTAAAGATTAGACTAAAAATCTAATCTTTTTCCTTGTTTTAGAAAAAGGCGAGAGCGTAAAACAGCGGCCTACTGTACCACTAAAACAGCCTTAAAACTGTTAAAAATGAAGAGACTGTATAATCTATCACTTTTACAGAAAATCACGGTTTAAACGATTCTGGTGCATAGTAAAAAATGTTAGTTAACTTAAAATAAGATTACTTTTTTGATATAATTATAAAGAGTAAAAAGGAGTTTTGCTATATGAAGAAATTTAAAAAATATATACTAGGAGTTTTATCTGCTTTATTTTTTGTGATGGCAATAGCTCCTATGTTAGAACGTTCTGTAATTCAGACAACGTATGCTGATGATAGTGATGAAGAAAAAGATAAAAATGAAATTAAGAAAACAATTACAGATAATGCTGGTAGTGATTTAAATGATGTGTTAGCGAAGATAACAAGTACGGAAGTTACATCAGAAAGAGCTAAAACATTAATTTATTATCTTGGTTATTTAATTGGACCAGGTAATTATATAGGAGATGTTTCTAATTATTCTAGTGAAGTATTAAAAGGAGTAAATGAAACAGTTGTAGAAAACGGCAGTGTAAATGGTGCTTTTAATGACCCTCAAAATTTGTTAAATCATAATGGTGATGTTCCAGCAGGATTAACAGAAGTATATGATAATATTATTGGAGCATTTACCCAACAAGGCGTAAAAGGAAATGATATTGTGACAGCTTATACAGGTGAATGGAGATTTGGTGTACCAGCGAATCTACCTAATGATTATGTTCCTGTTGGAAATAACAAAGAGTGGAATTATACAGCGTTAGAACGTTTTGGTTATGATTTACCATTAACAACTTATTTAGGTGAATACGATAAAATTCAAGTTTCATCTGATGCAAGAATGATGGCTAATATTGGTACAGTCGGAAAGTTAAAAGTTGGTGCAGAAGCATTATGGGAAGGTTCTAAAGATATAGTAGGACAAGTTGTAGATTTTGCAACAGGTAATTGGGGAACACAACACAGAGGTTTTGGTGGAGCATTTATCGGAACGATAGTAGATTCATCAGATTTAAATGTAATTGCACAACATGCTTGGACAAGACCAGATTTTGCAAAAACGGTTTATAATGCTTATTATGCTTCAGACCAAGAGATTTTATATAGAGCAGTAAATCAATATTACAATAATAAAATAAACGCGTTAAAAGATTCTAATCCTATATTAGGTGAAATTATGAATGCTTCTAATCCTCCGCACTTCACTTTTGATACAAGTATGTTTACAGAAGAGTCAAATAAAAAATACAGTGAATACAGTGCTTGTTTAGTAAAAAATAACAATGATAAGAGCAAATGTGGAGAAGAACCTAAGCTTGAGGTCCTCTCTCAAGAAGAGCAGTTTAAGATTTGGTTAAATTCAGATACAATACAACAACAGTTTGCTAGATATAGAGAATTAGGTTTTGATACAACAGTAACACTTCAGTCTAGAACAAATAGTGAAATGATTGAGGCATGGAAGAATGAGTATCAATCAAAAGTAAAAGATGTACTTAAAAATAATGGTATAGATGCAGCAGGAATTACTGTTAACGAAGATGATTTGAAATCTCAAGCATGGTATGATGCATCTCGTTCATGGGCACATTGGATATGTGCAGATGGTGAAGGTAATCCACCATCAAGTTATACAGATTGGAATACTGTTTATGCAGATGAAAATAATAATGGACAAGAGTCTCTTACGGGTTGTGCTTTTGTGAGACCATCAGTTCATGGTGCATTAAGTGGAACATCTAATGGTGTATCAACTGACACAAGATATATTAGATTCAAATCACAACCATCTGTTTATGGAAAAGGTATCTTAGGAACGATTGGTTCAAAAATCTCATCATTCTTTACTAAGTTAACAATAACACTATTATCATATAGTTATACTAACATAATTAGTACATTACACTTAGATAAAATAATTGAAACAACAATAGAGACATTTAGAGATAGTATTTTCTTCCCATTTGCAGTATTTGGTGTAGTAATATTTGTTATGAATGTTATGTTCCAGATGGTAAGAGGTGGAAATGGAAGTATTCTTCAGATAGGTAAAATGATATTAATATACACATTATCAGTTGTTGCCTTGTTTAGTTCTGGCACATTAATTAGATTAGCTGAAGAAGTTCCTAATAAAGCAGAGTTGGCACTTCTTGGAACATTGACATCTGGAGACACGGATATAGATTATTGTCAAGCAAGTTCTCCTAATGATTTTATGGGAACTAACGTTAAGATAAGACAGATGCAATGTCTCGTATGGAATATTACAACATTTAAACCTTGGTTATCTGCACAATGGGGTGCAAACTATTCTGATTTAAATGAAGATAAAATGACATATAATGAAAAGACAAAAGAATTAATAGGAAGTCCAGAAGTTGTACTAGGAAACACAAGTAAGCCTAAAAACTGGGCATTGTATCAGTTGGATAAAACAATTAGCGGAACATTAACAGAGAATGATATTAATGTACCTGTAAATAGTCAGTCAAAACAAATATATAAATTAGTTGATATGCAATTTGGACCTAATAATGCGAATGGTAGAGATACAAGATTTGCTAGTACTTGGGCTGGTGACAACAGTAATCGAAGCATGATATTCTTCTTATCTGGAATTACTGGAGTTATGATGTTTGTTGTGCTAGGTGGATTAACAATATTTAAGATAGGTGCATCATTAGATTTTGCATTAAGATTAATGTTTATGCCATTTGTTTTATTAGTTGGTTTATTTAGACCTATTAAAACAACAGAGTATGTTTCTAAGATGGGAAGTATATTGATTCAAAGATTTTTTGTAACAATTGTTATTTCTCTTACATTCTATTTGTTAAATGGTTTATCAACAGTTGCATCAGATGCAATGATAACAGCAATATTATCAGCTGTAATTCTAATCACAATAAAATTATATTGGAAAGAATTGATGGGAATTATTACAGGTTCATCAGATGCCGGTAAAGAAATAAGAGAAAACCTTTCTTATCAAAAGTTAATGCCTAAGAGTGCTAGACAGTTTATTGATGTTAAATTAAGAGACATAAGAGAAAGTTTTGCAGGCGGTATCGCTGGTGGTATTACAATGTCTTATTTAAATAGAAAATACAAAAAAGAACATGGTATTGAAATTGATGGTAATGCCTTTATGAATGGTTTAAGATATGGTGCAGATATTTCTTCAGATAGAGGAATTAAGGTCCTTGAGAGAAAACAAATGAGAGAAGGTTTCGGTATCTTTAAACAATACGCTAGAGCTTATAAAGAAGGTAATAGAGCAACAGGATTTGAAAATCCATCTCAAGATATGATAGAAACTTATGACCTTATGAAGAGTAATCTTGAAGAGAAGAATGCATTAGGTAAAATTACTCAAGAAGAGAAGAACACACTTGACATCTTAAATCACATGAACAATAGTCACAACATAGACAATATTGATTCATTTAAATCTACAGGTGATAAGAAACTTGATAGATTAATTAAGGGAACAATGATTCCTAACGAAAGACTTACAAAAGATAACATTAATGATTTTACAAACAACTTTGTAAATGAGGTTAGTGGTTATGAATCAGACAAGGATAAATATAGTCCTTCTGGATTATCTGATAGTACATTAAATAAATTATCAAGTGCTATACAAAAAACAGATGATACGATTGGTAAGATTGATAAGGGAATCGACAACATTAAAGATAAGATTGATAATGAAGTTATTAGTGATAAAGAGAGAAAACAAAACTCTTATGACAATTATCTTAAGAGAAAATTCAATCGAACAGAAGATGAAAAACCTAATACTCATATTGTTCAAGATAAGATACATAAGAATGAAGATGAGACTCTTAAAGGAAAATCTAAAGAAGATGTTGCAATCAATGATTTACTATTTAATGGAAAAGAAAACAGTAAACCTTCATTGGATATAAGTTCTATGAAGAGAGAAGCTGGTGGTGATTCTGACCAGAATGGTAGAGGAGCAACAATTAACTTCAAATATACTAAAGATAAAGAAAGAGAAATCATGGAAGATTATCTTGATATACATGAAAGACCTGAAATTAGTAAATCAGATTCTAGAACAAATAGATTTAAGAGAAGATTCACAAATAAGAAGAGTGGTAAATAACAACCACTCTTTTTGATATATAAAATAAGTAAAAGGATGTGATACACTCAATGAGAAACTTTAAGAAATATTTATTTGGAATAATTGCAGCCATATTGATTATTTTTAGTTTTTCAAATAATCAGATTCAGACAAGTAAGGCTACAGATACCACACAGACCGTTGGGTGTATGTTTGGTGACCCTGGAAAAATTGCATTAAAACTAGCGAGAACAGACTATCTTTATTATTTAACTCAGTCTAAATCGACTACAACAAAATCAGAAGACGCTAGTACAAATATTAATAATATGATTTTAAATGCAGCTGGGTATAATGTAGGAAAATCAGATGGAACTACACCTTTTGAAAGATTTGGTTTTTCTGGTATTCAATATAGTTCTTACTTAGGTGAATGGGCATATTATGATGTAGACCCTTGTGCAAATACAGAGGGAAAGATGTCTAACTATGGACAATATTACTCAACAAGAAAAAATCCTCTTTCTACGTTTACAGAGACATCTAGTACATTAGATAGACGAGCAAGAAGAAGTTATGACATAAGACCTAACATGTTATCACTTACGCCTTTAACAATGGCAATGACTGATACAATAATTAATGTTATATTAGGTGTAGCGAAGTTTATCTTATCATTAACATTAGCATTTGTTGGTTTCTGTTTTACAGACCTATCATCATTAGTAGGTTTGTCTGTTGAAAACCAAAAAACAATATTTACTCAATTGTATTCAGGTGTATTTTTACCAATGGTAACATTGTTTATATTATTTACAGGAATACATCTAATGTATAGTATGTTATGGAAGGGTAAAGTAAGAGAAGGATTAGGAGAGTTGGTAAAGGTTGTAGTATGTTTTATGCTTGCAATTATTCTCTCTTTAAATACAGGATTATTACAAATACCAATTAAGATTGCGACAACAGCACAAGCATTAATTATGTCAGGTTTTACTAATACAATTTCAAATGAGAATGAATCGATGTGTCCAGATTATGAAAAACCAGACAGTGATGTAAGTATATTTAGTGATGGTTACTTAAATGAGCAAACTAAGTATATTAAACAAATTTTAGGTTGCAGAATGTGGTCAGAATATTTATTGAAACCTACAATTAAAGGCCAATTTGGTACAGAATACGAGAATCTTGGTAAACTAACGAACGAAAACGAAGAATGGGTAGGTAAACCTGAAGTCTTTGTTGGAAAAGATAAATCTATCGAAAACTGGGGATTATTCTATGTTTCAGTTATGTCAGGAAATCACCAACCGTTAGACAATCAAAATACAGCATTAGTTTCAGGATTAAATAAAGATTATTATAGAATTATTGATGCCTTATCTAACTATGAAGAGTCAGGTTTCGTAGCAGGTTCAGATATTACAGGTGGTATTGCTAATTTACCTTCAACAGTTGAAATTAATCCAAATCATTGGACATCTGGAGACCCTTATAGTCATGATATAGTTGGACATATAAGAGGTGGCATAAAACCAGAACAATTAGATGGTTTCTTAGATTCGACAGGTATTAAGTACGACAAAAATAGAATTAATGGCAAATTATTATTAGAATGGCAGAATGCTTCTAAAGTAGATGTCAGAGCAATTATTGCAATTGCGATGTGGGAAAGTTCACTTGGTACAGCCGGTGTAGCAACACAACCAGGTGCTAACATGTTTGGTTTTGGTGCTTTCGATAGTAATCCAGATAATGCTAAAAACTTTAATGATGCTAAGGCAGTAGTTGAATTAGCAAAACAAACATTGATTGCGAATAAGAATAGAACCTTTAAACGTCAAGACGATAAAGCATTCGCCAACGCTCATGGTGGTTTAGATACTGCCACAGAAGGTGGTGTGTATTTTACATCAACAAGTGGCACAGGTAAGAAGAGAGCAAACACAATGGCATTAATTGATGCATATATAGATGCGAATGGTGGAGCAGATGACCATTTAACAGATATTGGTGATACACCATCAGATGCAAAAGCAACAGAGTCTTTAATTAGTAATATTCCGATGGTAAAAGCAACAGTTCCAACAAAAGAATGGAATTACTTCATTGGTAATGATTATGGATTGAAGTTTGGACAGGCAACACTCACATTATTGTTTACAAGTGTTGGTGTAATATTACCTATAGTGTTTGCATTTATGGGAATTGTGTATGGTTTACAATTAACACTATTTGGTGTATTATCCCCTATTTTCCTATTGTTTGGTTGTTGGGCAGGTAGAGGTACTGAGATAGCGAAGAGATATTTTGGAACTATGTTAGGTGCCATAGTAAAACGTATTGGAACAACAATATTAATGATGACATCTATTATATTAGTAACGAACTCAATGGCATTAATAAATTCAGTTGGGGCAGTTCAGTCATTAGTCTTTATGATTGTAATTTCATATGTAATATTCAAGAAGAGACATGAACTATTAAATATGTTCCAGATAGGTAATTTTGGTCAATTACAGTTAATGCAACACTTAGGAAAATCAACAAATAAAGTTAGAAGTGTTGGAACAGATGTAAAAGATATTGCATCTGGAGCTGTTGTTGGTGGAATTGCTGGATTTAGAAATGGATTAGGTTTTGGTAGTTTAGAAAATGCGCAAGATACGATGCATGAAGTGTTACGTGGTGCTATGGCAGGAACTAAATCTACTATTAGTGATAAGATGTATCGTAGTCATGTAGGAAGAATGACTCAAACATTAATTAGAACAATGAAACATGATGAAACTGACCATTACTGTATTGAGTGTGGTATTAAGTTACAAGATGGATTAGCTTATGTAAATGAAGATGGTTTATATTATTGTGAAGAATGTGCAGCAGCAGCTAATTTTGAAGGATTATCTGCAGTAACATTAGATACACATAATGAAGGTTATACATTTACATCTGGAAACGAGAGAGCTGTTGTTATTAAAAAAGATTACGATGGAAACATTGTTGAAGGAAAAGCATCTCATGTAACGATAGATGAGTGGGCTAAGAATCAAAGTGCGGAGAGAGCAATTCAACAAGCATCTGATTCGATGGCTATCATTTATGATGATACAAACAATGTAAGAAATTCTTATCAAAATCATAGTGTTAAGAGTGTATTTATTCCTACACCGTTAAGAACAACATTAATGAATAGTGAGATGAGAGAATTAACAGTTAAATCTCAAAACGAAGATAAAGCTTTAGAGTCTGTAGATAATATTGAATCTAAGTTTGAAAATGCTTGGAAGGAAGTATTGACAAACAAATTAAGAGATACAACAGATTATAAAGATAATTATCTTGATGAGAGTGGAAATGTTAAGAATCAAGAAGAAGCAGATAAGTGGATAAACGATAATATCGAGAAGTTCGAAGAGAATTTAAATGATATTAAATCTCAGTATAAAACAGAAGAAAAAGTAGAAGAGAACAAGAAGGAAGAGAGTGTAAGTGATGAAGATAGTAAATAACGTACAAGTGTATGGTTTAGAAAATAGTATTAGGGCAGCCAAGTTCCCTATGGCTATAGACTTTGAAAATCTAACGACAGAGAAGACAAAGAGTACAGACTCTTTAGGAAAAGCAAAGTTAGGAAGTGGACACGATAATTTCTTAAACGGTATTATTGTTCAGTTTGATTTGACTTTTAGTAATAAGGCTTGGGTAGAAATGCAGAGATACCACTTTATTGACTTTATTAGTTCAGGTTCTACCATGCATAGAATTACGAAGTTTGATTTAAAAGAGGCTTGTAATGAATATGTAGATGAACGAATTATTAAAATTCTACAAGAAAAGGTCGATAAATATAATAACGGTGAAAAGACATCAGAGAAATATCTTGAGATTCTATATAACATTCCTAGTGGATTTAGAATGACGGCTGCCATGACTACTAATTATAGACAATTAAAAACTGTTTATCATCAACGCAAAAATCATAGACTTCCTGAATGGAGAGAGTTCTGTAAATGGATTGAAACATTGCCAGAACACGAATGGATAACTGACTGTAATTAACTATTTACTTTTAAGGAATTTTGTTGTATAATAATAAAAAGAAAAGACAGGCAGGTGTAATAATGTGTACAATACTTGAAACGTGGATTATCAGAGAAGGAACAAATGAGGATTATTTAAAAATGAAACAAATCTAAAAGGGTGAAAATTTAGAATCTCTCTTAACTGACAAAAACTGGATAATTCGTGCCCTTTTGGCAGAGAATGGGTACTTTTTAGATGTACTTATCAATGATAGTGACAGTGGTGTAAGACGGTATGTCGCACAGCATGGTACTGATAAGCATTTAGCGGTACTTATAAATGACGTAGACCCGATTGTCAGAATGCATGTGGCGTGGCGTCAGTACGGCCTAGAAAAATTAATCCATGATGAATCAGAAGAGGTTAGATGGGGTGTTGCTTGTGAGGAATATAGACTAGATATTCTCGTAAACGACCCAAGTCCTCGAGTTAGAGAAAAAGTTGCACAAAAAGGATATAGTTTAGATATTTTAGTACACGATAAGGACTACAACGTTCGTTGTGCGGTTGCAGAACAAGGATTCGGCTTAGACATTCTTGTTCATGACGACAATGAGTGGGTATTGTTTGTTGTTATTGAACAAGGGTATGGTTTCGACACTCTTATTCATAATGATAATCCTCGTATCAGAGCAGATGTTGTTGAACATTGTAAAGATAGTAAATATTTAGAGATTGCATTGCACGATGAGTCACCAGAGGTAAGAAGAGCGGTAGCAAGAAGAGGTTATGGTCTAGAAATTCTTAAACATGATGAAAACTCGTGGACTGCAGATATTGCAAAAGAAATGCTCAACAAGCAAATATTACAAAGTTTATGTAAGTAAAGCAGGAAATTAAAGCCTGCTTTTTTGATATATATTTCAAAGAGAAATGATGTAATTAATATAAAGAGAAAGTGGTGATTTCATGTCAAAATATCATATTAGAACAGATGGGAGTATAGGTGTCTGTAGAGCAAAAGAAGGCAAGTGCCCGTATACCACTCATATTATAGCAGACTCAATCGAACAAGCACAAATGGAGGCAGACGTGCTGGCATATCAGAATATAAAAATAGAGCGTAAGCAAAACAAGGCGATAACAGGTGGCATATATTTAGATGATTTGCTAGATAGTGATACTGCTGATGAAATCAGGGCGAGCTTAAATAATAAACTAAGCGTTGATGAGATTAGTAATATTATAAGAGGACAGTTAAAGCAGAAAATAGGAGAACAAGGCTACGGTGCGGATTTCTTAATGAATGACTCTGATACTAAAACAGACGATAAAAAAGATTTAGAATCACTTAGCACAGACGAATTAGCCGGTCTGTTGAGAGGCGAAATGGATGATTTAAATATAAACCTAAAACGAGACATTCCGGAATTAAATAAGTCATTAGATATAAATAATTACAAGCAAAAAGGATAATAATGTATGTCAAAAGTAAAAGCATTAAATCGAGATGGTAAAATTACCTGGTGCACCTCAAGGACACCAGGACAAAGAAATTGCAATCATATTCTACATCAAGGTGCAAGAATGACAGATGGTGAATTTCAAGAATGTGTTGATGAATATAATGAGAGAATGTTGCAGAAATTAAATAGTTCAGATGAGAACGATAGAGTAGAATGTGCTAAACGAGGTTATGGTTTGAATATTCTCAAAAATGATAAAAGTAAAATTGTTAGAGATATTGTGAATAATGAGTTAATGAAAGAAGAAAAAACAGAATCAATAGAAAAAGAAATAGATAGTGATTTTAAAGGTTCTTCAAAACATACCACAATTATAGATAGTGAAATAATTAGAGAAATAAAAAATCATCTTGAAGAAAAATCAAAAGAATTCGACAGAGACCTTAAGAGATTAGAAAAAGAAATAGAAAACGAAGATATTGTTTCAATAAAAGAGGATGATGAAGACGATACTTAAAAGTTGTATAATATAATTAGAAAGGTATATATACTAAAAATGGATAAGAAAGAACTAAAGGATATGACTGATGCTGAACTCTTAGCGGAATTAGAGAGTTTAAATGAAGAAGTAGATGACATGTTTGTAGAAGATGAAGAGGATAAGTGATTATCCTCTTTTTTGATATATAAGTTGGTAGAAAGGAAATCAAGACATGTCAAGAATAAAAGCATTAAACAGGAATGGTGAAGTTACTTGGTGTACAGCTAAGACACCTGGAAGTGGTAATTGTAATCATGTGTTGCATCAAATTGATGGAATGACAGATAGCGAGTTCCAGAAACAGGTTGATGAGTATAGTGAAACAATGACAAAGAAAATGTACAGTAATAATGGACACGATAGAGTTGAATGTGCAGAAGCTGGTTATGGTTCAGAGTTTTTGGTTAATGATAAGAGCCCAGCAGTTAGAGCAGCTGTTGCACGTCATGGAGACCAATTAGACAAATTATCAGATGACCCAGACGAGTTTGTTCGTGCTATAGTTGCCGCACATGGTAAACATTTAGACAAACTAATTAACGACCCAAGTCCATTGGTTCGTAAAGAAGTTGCAAAACAGAATTATGGTTTAGAAATCCTAAAAGATGACCCTAGTTCACTTGTAAGAGATTGCGCATTAAAACAAATCAAAAAGAGAAATGCTGACAATGAAAAATTATTAAAAAAGAAAGAAAAGAAAATAGAGAAGCATATACAAGAATCTATATTATCTGATATTGAGCGTAGAAATCTAAAACATAATGGTGGTTTAGATGTATTTGAAGAATTATATAATGACAATGGTGTTGGATTAACAAATGAAAATATAGATGTCATCTTACAAGATTCTTCTCATACAAAATTAGCGTCTAGTTTGAGAGACTATTTAGAAGAACATAAACAAGATAAATTGGTAATGGTTGGATTAGAAAAAAGACATAAACATTATTTTGGTAAAGACGTAAGACAGAGTAAGGTAAAATATTTCAATAATATAGGTTTTTACGTTATAAAGAATAGAGGATAAGATGACAAAATATCACATTGGTAAGGGAGGCATCCCAAGAATATGCAAAGCTGTAGTTAGACCATGTCCTTATGGTGGAGACGAAGCACATTTTACAACAATTGATGCTGCTCAAAGAGCTGCTGATAATCTAAACACTCAACTACAACAGTTAAATCAAAATCAACAAATTGGATTTGCAACAGTTAATAATAATGCTTATGTTTATAACAGTGAAGGTGTAGATTTAGCATCTAGACTATTAGTTAAAGCAAAGAGAAACAAAGAGAGATTGGAATCTGCATTCGATTATTACAAAAATCAGTTATTAAGAACGATGGAGAATGCAAATGTTAAGTCTATTAAAGACGAATTAGGAACTGTTTCATTTATTGCTGCTGGAGAAAGAACAACTGTAGATGTTGATGCACTAAAAGAACAAGGTTTGTATGACCAGTATTCAAAATTATCTCATTACAATGAATTTATTACAACTGAAGATGATATTGAAGACAACAAATTAGCAAAGGTCGCTAAAGATTATCAAACATCATTAAAAGATTATAGTTCGGATGACATTTCATTCTCTGTTACAGAAGATGGACAATTATCTCCTGAAGGTAGAGAAGCTCTTAGAAAATTAAGAGACCTTAAATTAAAGATTGACAGATTTAAAGAGACAGAAAAAGAAGTTAAGTCTAGATTAATTGAATCTATGAAATCTCATAACTTAAAGGAATACACAGCGAATGGTACTAAGTTTATTTACGTACCAGAAGGTGACAGAACTATTGTAGATACTCAAGCATTAAAAGATGCGGAGTTATACAGTGTTTATTCAAGAATGATTCCAACAGAAGCATCAGTTAGATTTAGATTTATATAAAAAATCAAAAAAGATTACAGCTTGACAGTGTGTAATCTTTTTAATGTTTTTATTAATAATAGGTGGTTGTTTATTGTATAATAAATAAAGATAGGAGACACGCGACATGTACGAAGAGAAAAATCGTAAAATTAGAGAAAACGGTAAGGCAACTAGAGAAAGACATTCTCAAATGGATTGTCATGTTATCTCAGCAAAGGTTCAGGAAAATAGACTATCAAGAGCAAAGTTAGAAAAGTTATATCGTTGTTTCCTTGAAGGTAAGTAGTTGTATAATGCGGTTGCAGCATCCGAAACACTAACTCTTGAAGACACTAAGATTGTTCAAGTCAAGGTTAAAGATGATTTTGAAACAAGGGAGATTAAAAATTTATCTTCTCACATGAGGCAATCTGTTGTAGATAGTGCCAGAACAAATGCTTCAAATTTATCTAAAGCCAAAAAGAAAGGCTTAAAAGTTGGTAAACTTCGTTTTAAGAAAGAATGTAATGAGATTGACTTAAAACAATTTGGTAACACTTACAGCGTCAAATCTCACAACAAAATTAGTGTTCAGAAGATTGGCGTCTTAGTTGTAAACGGACTTGAACAGATTAACCTAGATGAAGTAGAGTTTGCAAATGCTAAACTTATTCAAAAGCCATCAGGTTTCTATATTAATATAACAGTCTATTCCAACAAACAACCACAAGAACAAACTGAAAAAGAGGTCCTTGGTTTAGATATGGGCATCAAGGACCAACTTACATTCTCTAATGGAGTTAAGGTGAACTTTTATTTGGAAGAAAGTGAACAACTTAAAGGATTGATGAGAAAATTATCTCGTCAGCATAAGTGTTCTAACCAGTACAAGCAGACCTTAGCGAGAATTAAGAGAATTTACGAACACTATAGTAACAAGAAAAACGATGTAGTTAATAAACTGAATTCAATCTTAAGTCAAAACTACATCACCTGTTTCCAAGACGAACTACTTAGTCAGTGGAAACAAAAGAAGTCTAAGCGTAGATTTAGTTTCGGAAGAAAGGTCCAGCACGGAATCTTAGGAAGAGTTAAGGACAAACTAAAGAAAAATTCATCTAACCACATGTTAGAGAGTTCAGTTCCAACGACTCAAACCTGTCCAGAATGTGGATGCTTAACGAAACACAGTTTAGATAAACGTCAGTACCATTGTAATCACTGTGGTTTCGAGAATCAAGACAGAGATGTGCATTCCGCACGCATGATGGTACTCTTGAGCAGGTATGGAACGTATCGCTCGTTAAACACGGATGCTGTTAGCATTGAGAGGATGGTTGGTTTTTTAGACAACTTATCTGAACTTGGTGTGGTAGTTTCTACCAACAGTATGGAAGCATGTCACTAAGTGATGTGTAGTTCACTGATATAGAGACCACGAATATGGTAGCTCACTGATATAGAGACCACAAAGACTGTGGTCTTTTGTTGTATAATATAGATGTAGTGAAGCAATGAAGGGATAAGGAAGTAAGATGGAAAACAATGTAGAACAAATTCAAACAGAATTATCTCTAATTCAGGCAGCATTAAAGGAGCAATCTGTAATTGTTAATGTAATGTCTGTTTTAGATGAATATACATTTATAAGTAAGAAATATGAATTAGCATGGAACTGTTTAAAGACAAAGGCTCAATCTAATGAAGAAGGGCAGAGAATTTCTTTAGATGACATTATCGATGCGGTAAGACAAGGTAATGAATCTTTATCTCAAGATGATATTCATGCTATCATTACTCCATGTTATACTTCATTATTAAGTATTGCTAAAAAACTATTGAGATTTGAAACAGTAAGACGTATTAATAGTGAAGCATCTAAGGCAACAGAAGAGATTTTAAGTGGTGCTATAGACCCATCAGAAGGTTTAATTCGTATTGGAACATCTCTAGAAGATATGAATACAAGAATTACTGACAATAGAGACTATAAACCTTTTGTTGATAAATTTAGGGATATTGCTAGTGCAGCATTAAATCCAGAAGCGCCGTTAGCAGATGTCATTCCTTCACCATGGAGACAATTAAATAGATATTTAAAAGATGGTGGTATTGGTAGTGGACAATTAGTAACAATTGCAGCCAGAACATCTGTTGGTAAAACTGTAATGGCAACTAACTGGGCAGCGCATGCAGCACGTCTAGGCAAGAAGGTAATGTATGTTTCACTTGAAGTAGACGAGACAGATATTATTAAGAGAATGGTATCTTATACAAATGATATTTTCTTAAGTGACCTGTCACCTACTAGAGCGGCTAATAACAATTTTGTACAAACAAAGATTAACACAGCATTAGAAGAAATCTCAAACTGGAATGTAGTAATTGAAGACGAACCAGGCTTAACATTAGATAAAATTGCAGCGAAAGCATATACAAAGAAAAAGACAGATGGATTAGATGTTTTATTTGTTGACTATCTTGGATTAATCGCAATTTCAGGAAGAAGTAAACGTGAAGAGTTAGCAACACTATCTAGAAGTTTTAAAGTAATGGCTAGACGATTGGGTATTCCAGTTGTTATTCTCGCACAGGTCAATCGTGAGCGTAGAGGTGATGAGGACCCTATGCCTCATCTATCAGATATTAAAGACGCTGGTGATATTGCAAACGATAGTGACGTTGCAATTATCCTACACAGAGATTTACATGATGATAGTATCGAAAAGAAGATGACTGTATTACTTGAAAAGAACCGTGGTGGTCAGACTGGTAAGTATATGTCATTCCCTATTGAGTTAGCGAAGAACCAAATTTTAGATAATGACGATGATGAGTTACAAGGTTTTGGTGGAGACTCTAATACACAGCAAAATACTGAAGAACCTAAGGTTGAAGAAATCGAAATTCAGGAACCTATTTGGAATGATGATGTGTCAAAGTTTGAAGAAGATGATGAAGATATAGACATCTTCGATGGAGCATTTAGTTAATATGTATAGAATAGTTGATGATGAAAAGATTCAAAACAATATTAAAAGAAATAAGTATCTACACGACATAACATATAGAGATGACTTATGGAAACAAGATATTGCTTCTAGATTAGTAAAATTCATTCATAATTCAAATGATACGAAGATGGCTGTAATGATAAAATTGTTAAAGAAATATATTGAAGAGTATGTATTAACAGGAAAAATGACAGAAGAAAGATTTTCAGATGTTGTATGTGTATTATCCAATGAGAATATGGTTCTCACTGATTGGAATATTGAGATGATTAATATGAGAATTGAGAATGGTGAATTTGAAGAATACTTAAAAGAAGTAAGAAGTCAGAGATTTAATAAGTTTAATGAAAAAGATTTGGATTGGTGGTTATAAATGAATAATAAAGAACATATATTAGACAATTTAAGACAATGGTCAGCTTTATTAAACTTAAAAGGATATAGTCAATATTCTAAGTTGAGTTATAATCTTTATACAGACCAGAAAGTAAGAGAGTTATTACATAGAAATGGAACAGTTAGAATGGCTTTATTCTCTGATAATATTATTAAAAATAAATCAAAAGCTTTTGAGATTGCAACACATTTAATTAATGTTGGAATTCAACCTGAAAGTGTAAAGATACTAACTATGGACCAATGTTTAGATGCAATGTGGGCAAAACCAGAGTCAGAATTTAATAAGAATAGTTTATTTGATAAGAAAAATCAATTATTGATTATTATTGATTGTTATGTTGTTAGTGAAGAAACAAATTATTTGAAGGCAGCTCAGTTTAGAGAAGCATTTTCAAATTACTGTAAAAGTAATCCACACATTAATATTATTATTGCATCATCTGATGAAAAATTAACAACTAACAATTGTATATTTAATTTAGATATAGATAGAACAAAAAAGTATTCATTTTTTGTAGTACAGAATAAGAAATAGGAGAGAAAATATGATTTTAAATGTAAATAATGCAGAATTTGTAAATCTTGCAAAAACAGTAACAAAAAACGTCGGTAAAGACCAATCTTCACAATTAATTTTAGACATTAAGGATAATAATGTATTAAATTTATCTTATTGTTCGCCTTCATGTATTTTATCTGGAGATATGCGTTTTTCTTCAGAATCTTATGAGACAATGAAATTATGTTTATCTGGAGTTCAGTTAAAGGCTATTGCAGGATTGATTTTTATTAATGAGACACCAATCAAGTTAGAAATTTCAGATGATAAAAACGTGTTAACAATTCATACTGATACATCTGACTTTAGAGTTCCAATTATCGATACGCCTATTGTTGAATTTAAGACAGATACAAAGAATCATGGAAGTGTAAATGGTAATGAATTTATTAAAATTGTTAATGATTTATCTAAGTTGATTCCAAGTGATGTTGTTTTAAATAATCACCCAGCATCATGTTTAAATATTATTGCAAAAGACAATGTATTACGTTTAGTTTCTACAAACACTTTTGGTTTAGTAGAAAAAACAATGGAATACAACGGTGATGATTTTCATGTATTGCTTAAACCATTACAGATTGCAACATTAATCAACACATTTGGAGTTAATGAGACAATTACATTATTGAAGAGTGGAAGTAAATTTGGCTTCTATAATTCAGACAATATTCTTCATTTAGTTTCAACAGTAAATCTTGAACCTCTTAAGTATGATGCATTTAAGACAACAGCAAAGACAGAACGTTCATTTATCACAGACATTAACTCATTTAAATATGGAATTCAAGCGATGATGAAGTTGAGCCCAGATAGTAATCAGATTTGGTTAGGATTAAACGATAATAAGATTGAGTTTAAGAATACAAATAGTGATACAACAGATATTGATTTAGAAAGTTCAACTGGAGATACAGAGACAGTTATTGAGTTTGGTGCTCAAACACTAAATATTTTATCTAACTATGTTGATTCTAAGATTAAGGTTTATTATGGTTCTGAAACAGGAAATCAAGTACTTAAGATTGAATCATTAAAGAAAGAAAAAGACTCTGACGAATATGTTGCAGATGAGAATATGTTCATTGCAACAGGTGTTTCAGTAATGCATGTGTAAGACTAGATTTAATTCTAGTCTTTTTATGATATAAAAATAACAGAAAGGAAGATGATAATATCATGAGAAAAATATTTCTAGGTTTATTTATGATTTTATCTTTTATAAGACCTGTAAATGCTGAAGAGATAACTGTTCCAACAGAAGGTTTTAAGATAGAAGTAGAGAGAAAACAATTAGAAAATGATAATCTAACTGGTGCTGTTGATATTAAAATTTATAATAACTCTAATCAGACAATTGGAGTACTTTTAAAATCTAGTCAATCTATTGGATGGCTGACAGATAAAACAATAGAAGATGAATATAAGATTGGTTTTATAAGTTCAGATTATAGAACTGTTCTATTATATGTAAAACCTCATAGATTTGTCGCTCAGAATGGTTTTAACTTAGTAATGACTGAAGATAAGGAAAAAATTGACAAATCTGTCTCAATAGATTATGCAACATTTATGAAGACAGATGATTTAAATAATTTAGATATTAATAATGAAGAACAGGTGAATAAGGTAATTGAGACAGCGACTGATAAAGGAACATTTACATTGAACAAAGAAGATAAAGACAATTTTAAGAGTAATATTCCTGTATCTGATACAATTGAAGATGATATTAAATCTATTATTAATCCTAAAGAGAACAAAACAATTAAAGTTAATAATGGAAATATTTTTATTCCATTAGCGATTGGTTTAGTTGTTGTTTCAGGTTTAGGCGCTGGAGCATATTTAATAATTAAGAAAAAGAAAGAGGTAGTGCAATGATTCAATTTTTTGCAACAACAATAACATTGTTTGTTTTAGATTATTTTTTCCAATTCTTTGGAATTACGGACATTAAGGTATATTTCATTCTTGGATTCTGCTATACAGTATTAGTAAAAATTATTAAACCTCTTGTTAAGCTTGTCTCATTACCATTTAACATTGTAACATTGGGATTAATTTCATTGATTATCAACACAATCATTACAATGTTATTATTTAGATATTTTGGAATCAATTTCACTTTCACAAAGACACTACTAATGAGTATTATAATTAGTTTTGTGTCAGCTTTTGTAACAACAATTTTGGAGGCATAAAATATGACATTATCACTTAGAGAAAGATTAGAAATGGCAGCTAAAAATAGTGATGCTGTTTTAGAAAATAACAACGATACACAGGTTGAAAAAAGACCATTTAAACAAGACATTATAGAAACTGCACGGGATGATAATTATGAAGAAGATGATTATTCTACTGATGAGATAGAAGAAACACCTCAGGATGCACAAATTGACAGCCAGAACGAGGAAGAGCAATCTATCAAAGAAGAAATATCACATGAAGTAGATATAGACAGTCTTGTAAAGAAAATTTTAGACATGAATGAGTTAATTACTACATACGATGAGTATACAATGTCTTATATTCAAGATTCATTAAAGAAGAATGATAAAGCATCAGTTATAAGTTGTATAATAAATATGGATAGTAGTTATAGTAATAACATATTAAAATTAAAAGATTTAATTAAAATGGATGGTTCAGATAGAGCATTTGCTATTATTGAACTTGATAATATTGAAGGATTAGCAAGATTAGTTGAAAGTTATAATCCGACATATCATTATAATTCTGAACAAAGTACAATTCTTATTAAGAAAGATTTAACTAAAGCGATTGAGTCTTTAGATAATAACGTTCTAGATAAGATGTTGCCATTGTTAGAATTACTTGAGATTGCGAAAGGTTAGTATAGATTATGAGTGAAAAGAGTATACGAGTAAGATTAGACACGTCTGGTGAACATATTATTATTAAAACAGAGAGACCATTAAGTTTCTTGATTTTAAAGGAATTTGTTGCGCTTAAAGATGAATGTATGTTAGGTTCTTACACATATACTTTTCCTGTTTATACTAACAATTGTTTTTCTGCATTTTTCTTTATTAAGAAATTTTATAATAACATTGATGTATTAGAAAATGAGTTAAAACTAATTAAGAAACAGGCAGAAAAAGTTGCACAACCTAAAGTTTATCAATTAGCAGAAGGTTATCTTGGAATAACTGTTCCACCAATTGAGTCATATATAAGAATTTTAAATTCAATTAACGCAACAAACATTATGAAAGATACGTATCGTGTACCATTTAGTAGATTATATGAAAGTTATCGATTATTATCTTCATGGGTACATCCATTCTTACCAAAATTTATTATTGATAAAGAGTTAGATGAAATCATTAAAACACCATTAACTTCATATAATACAATGAGAGATATTATGAACGTTGATTTGTCTGAATTATCAACCGTATATTATGGTTATAAAATTAAAAAAGAAGGTTTCAATAAATTAGGATATACTAATGCAGCTGAATTATTGTTTAAGAGACCTGTAAAGTACATTGATAGAAGAAGAACGGAATCATGGAATCATTGTCCTTTTGGTGAGTCAGTTTTTGTTAGATGTATTATTGAAAATGTTATGGTTTCGAATGGGAAAGCATATATAGAAGTTCAAGATGTCGAAAGTAAGAGAGAATTTGAAATCACATTTTTTGGAGGTGCATACTTAGGCAGAATGTACAAACCTGGAGATGTTGCAATTATTCAATTAATGAAGATTGCTAAAGATAAAGCAAGTGGACAGAATATATTTTCAGAGGCAGATGTTCAAAGTATGCCGATTATTCCTGTATATAGACAGAGTCCATCAAATAAAATTACATCAAAAGTTTTAACTCAATGTGTTCAAGAAGTATTTACAAGATTTGATGGTAAAGATTTGGCTGATTATATAAATTTAGATTCTTCATTGTGGGAATTATTATATGATTTACACTTTCCAAAAGATGTAACAAACTATATTGATACAATAGACAAATTGGCATATATTGAATTGTTATATTTACAGTTAGTTTTCTTAGATAGGAAGCACAATTCAAAAGATGAAATTGGACTAAGTAAGGTTCCAACAGGAAAGACAAATTATTCTAAAGAAGCTTATAAAAATCTCCCATTTAAATTAACAAATGGTCAATCCAATGCAATAAAAGAAATGATTAATTGTTTAAGAAGTACAACACCAGAAAAGGTGTTATTATCAGCGGATGTTGGTAGTGGAAAAACAATATGTGCACAGATGGCTTGTTTATATAACGCGGATTGTGGTTTTCAGAGCGTATTAGTTGGACCTACAGAGATTCTTGCACAGCAGTTATATTTAACGTTTGTTAAATTTATAGAAAAGTTAAGTAAAAAACCTAACATTGTATATTTATCAGGAAAGACAAAGGCTAAAGAAAAGGCTGACATATACAAAAAATTAGAGAATGGTGAAATAGATATTTTAGTTGGTACTCATAGCGTATTAACAGTTCCTAAGTTTTATAATTTAGGATTAGTTGTAGTAGATGAACAGCAGAAGTTTGGTGTAGTTCAGAGAGAACAATTATTAAACGTAAGAGAAGATGGAAAAATTCCTGATTTAATTTCACAGACGGCAACACCGATTCCGAGAAGTGTTGCAACATCATTTTTCGGTGATTTACATTTAATTACTATTGAAGAAAAACCTCAAGATAGAATTCCAATTAAAACAGAATTATTAAAAGTGAACAGTGAAGAATTTCTTAAAGGAAAATGTTTAGATGTCTGGAATAACATTAATACTGAATTACAAAATGGACATAAAATGTTTATTGTTGCTCCAGCTGTTGAAGAAGATACAAAATGTATTTCAACAGCAAAGATAGATAAAGCGATGAAACATTTACCTATGTTATATGCCAATAATATTAAATACAAGGTTGTAACAGGAAAACAATCTAAAGAAGCACAAGAAAAAACATTAAAAGGTTTTAGAGATGGGGAATTTAATGTGTTGATAGCATCATCTATTGTAGAAGTTGGTATTGACATTAAAGAAGCAACCATAATTGTGATATTAGGAGCTGAAAGATTTGGTGCAAGTTCTCTTCATCAAATTAGAGGACGTGTAGGAAGAAATAATTTACAATCTTATTGTTATTTAGTAAATGATGGTAAAGATGACAATCCTAGATTAAATGCTCTTGTGCATAGTGATAATGGTTTCCAAATTGCCTTGTCTGATATGGCAACAAGAAACATTGGAGATATTTTAGGTACAAAGCAATCTGGTGAAAGCAATCTTAAATTCTGTGATGTTAATGAACATGTTAAGTACGTTGAAGCTGCGCAAGTAGAAGCGGAAAAGATTTATAATTCAAATCAAAAGAAAAAGGCGTTAGAGGACGCGTATAGTTTTTTAGGAATCGAGAGGTAACAAGATATGCAGAAATTTTTTAAATATTTGTCTTTCTTAAAGAAGAAATTGAACACAACCAATAAGACATTGTTTTTTATGTCATTTATTATGTTAAGTTTAATTGGTTTCTTTTTTGGATTAGTCGTTGATATTTATTTACCATGGAATTTTATTTTTAATACAATAAGATGTCTAGTTGTGTTATATGTATCTATTGTTTTATTTTCATTTACATTTAGTATTGTAACAGAAATAAAACAGAGATATAACAAAAAATTTAAGTATGAATGGTTAAAAGATTTATCATTTAAACAAAGAACAAATTTATCAATTATCATTGCTGGTGTTTGTATTATTTTATTTGTTCTAACCATTAAGGTAAATAGTGTCTATTATACTTTTATCGCTGGTTTACTATTCTCTTTATTTATTTGGTTGATATATTTTATGAAACCAACAGTTGACGAGATTGAGGCAATGTATGCTGGTGAAGAAGATATGCGAGACATTAAGAATAGTAAAAAATAAGAAAGGTATAATTTATGAAGATTACGATTTTTAACCGTGACGGTGAAGTCACAAAACCAATGGAGGAGATTGTAATTAAAAAGTGCAAATCCCTTGAGTCATTTCCGCTCGTCATTAAAGATGACACAGAAATTAGATTTGAGGTTGAGCACAAAAAGAATAATAAGTTTAAAGTTGAAGGAACTATTATTTCTAATAAAGAGACATTACATGCTAAAGTCTATGGATTAGATTATTATGAGCTTGTTGGAGAATGTGTAGACAAATTAACAAGACAAGCACGTAAGGTTAAGACAAGAGTTACATCTAAGAAAACAAAGAAGAAAGAAGAAGAAAACTTAGATGATTTAGAAGAATTAGATGAAATTTTAGACGATTAACCAAAAGGTACTCGGAAGAGTATCTTTTTAAAGATTTTAAAAAGTGGTCAGGACGTAAAACAGCGGCCTACTGTACCACTTTTGCAGCCTTAAAAAGGTGAAAAATGAAGAAGCTGTATAATCTATCACTTTTGCAGAAAATCACGGTTTAAACGATTCTAGCATCGCTTTCTGATATAAAAGTTGTAAAATAAAAAAGAGGAGTAATAAGTACACATGAAGATTAATTTTAAATACATTGGAGATTTTGATGCACCAAAGATTCAAACATCTGGTGCTGCAGGATTAGACCTGTTTAATAATGAAAAAGAGATTAGAATTTTAGAAGAAGGAAAGTCTATTGTAATTTCAACAGGATTTTATGTAGAGATTCCTGAAGGATATGTAGGATTAGTATTTGCAAGAAGTTCATTAGGTTTTAAGTTTGATTGTACACTTGCAAACTCTGTTGGTGTAATTGATTCAGATTATAGAGGAGAAGTAAAGGTAAAGATTCATAATCATTCAGATAAGCCAAAGATGATTGAGCCAAATGAGAGGGTTGCTCAAATTGTTGTAGTTCCATGTTTTAATCAATTTACACAGGTTGATGAGTTAAGTGAGACAGATAGAGGAAGTAATGGTTTCGGAAGTACAGGTAAAAAATAAATATGAAGAAATTTTTAGATAATTCATTATTTAAGATAGTTTTAATGTTGGTATTATTAGCCTTAACAATATCATCATTTCAAAATCAAAATAATGGAATTCAGTATGTATTCTTGGTAATATTCATCTTGTATACAAGTTCATTGTTATTTACAAATTTCTTTAAAGGTCTTACTTACATCTTAAGTTTAATTGTTTATGAAGTAATTATTTCAATGTTACTATTACAATTTGAAAGTTTATTAGGTATGACATTACTTGCAACATTTATACCATTGACGATTTCTTCTTTCTTCTTAAATGAGATTATATTAGACCATTTTAAGATAGTAAATAAGAGACCTCTTATTATAATTTTAGTAAATCTATTAACAGTATTGTTATTACTTGCTTATGTATACTTTTCTAAGAGCATAAATTCATTATTATGTATTTTGATATATTTAATTGTAGAGATAATTTTTGTAACAATTTTATTTAATCGAAAAGCGGATTCTAAGTAAAGAGTCCGCTTTTAAGTTGTATAATAGTAAAGAGGAGAATCGTACGTATGAAGAATTTTACTAATTTAATTTTATATAGTGACTATAGCGTTAATATCGGTTATGGCACTATTGATGAATATATTAATGTGTGTAAAGAAAAGAATATTAATACATTAGCCTTGACTGATGTTAATTCTATGATGGGTATTTTTAGATTCTTAAATAAATGTAAGGCAAATAATATCAAATCTATAATCGGTGTAACATTAGAAATAGATAAAAATAATGTTACATTATTAGCAAAAAATCTACAAGGTTATCATGAACTATGTAGAATTTTAATGTTATCAACCAAAAATAATTATGAAGAACCGTTTTTAAGAATTGATGATATTAAAGAGACAAGCAACATTGTAGCAATTCTTCATACATTCGAAAAAGAGGTATCACAAGAATTTGTTAATCAAATTAAAATAAAGATTCAAGATACATATTTAGAATACACACTATTGTTAGGAAATAGACAACATATTAGACAGAATGTTGTAAGATTATCTGAGTCAACTAATACACCTATAGTTCTTTGTAATCCAATATTTTATTCTACTCAAGACGATTTTGATATGTGTGAAATGAATATGGCTTTGTCACATAATTATCAAATGTCAGAGACACCTATCACAAGAGGTGGTTTAAGACCTGCTCTTTATAGTAATGAACATTATCTAAAATCAACAGATGAGGTTTCTGATTATATTGAGAAAAACTATCAAGATGTTAAAAAAGAAATTATTGATTTAGCGTTTGAGAATAATAGTAAAATTGTAGATAGTATTGAACAAGTGGAATTAGAGTATCAATTAGGTTTGCGACCTATTCCAAATATTCCTGCACCATACACAGATAATCTATCTTATTTTAAAGCTTTAATTCAAGAAGGTTGGAACAAGATAGTGGTTGGTAAACCTAAACAAATCCAATTAGAGTGGAAGAAAAGAATTCAAAATGAATTAGAGGTTATTCATTCTAATGACTTTATAGACTACTTCTTAGTTGTAAGAGAATATATTAAATGGTCAGAAGACAATGGTTATCCAACTGGAACAGGAAGAGGTTCTTGTGGTGGTAGTTGTATTGCGAGATTATTAGATATTCATAAAACAGACCCAGTCAGATATGACTTAATGTTTGATAGATTTTTATCACCAGGACGTTCAGCTATTGCAAGAATTACGTATAACGACGATTCTTTTGAAGAAGTTCCAGTATCAACTATTAAAAATATTAATAATAAAGATAATTATACATACACAATTCATGTTGGAGACAATATTGACAATAAAATTGTAACAGATTATAAGATTGTTGATATTGGTGCAGCACCTGACGTTGATACGGATTTTATTCCAAGTGCACGTTCATTAGTATTTAAACACTGTCAAGAGGTGTACGGTGAAAATAATATTACACATATTATTACAAGAATGCCATATAAACCAAGAAATGCGTTTAAGGCTATTTGTAGAATTTCTGGAGTAAGTCCACAAGAAGCAAATGCAATTAGTGAGTCATTACCTGATTCAACATCTAAAGATACATTATTAAATGTACTTGATGAAAAGAATGATGAATATAAAGGTGTTAGACTTCAGTTAAATGGTAAATTACTCGATTTAATGAAGAAGGCTAGTAGATTAGAAGGAAGAACATCTGGAACAGGTGTACATGCGTGTGGTGTATTAATCTCTTCAAAAGAAATATGTGATATTGTTCCAACTGCATATAAAAAGAATCCTCATCAAGATGATGATGAGAATGATATGTTCGTAAAAGATGAAAATGAAGTTTATCAGGTATCTATGTTTGAATATCCGGAAGCTGAGTCATTAGGTTTAATTAAAATGGACTTCTTAGGATTAGATACATTATCTCTTATTAATGATACTGTAAAATTAATAAAGAAGTATATGAATGAAGATATTAACATGCAAGATATTATCGATGGAAATCTTGATGATGCTGACACATATAAAATATTTCAAAAAGGTGAAACGAATGGTATTTTCCAGTTTACTGAACAAGGTGTTCAAGAAATGTTAAAGAAAGTACAACCATCTGAATTTGAAGAGTTACCGGCTATTACAGCTATTTATCGACCAGGACCTATGAGTCTTGGACTTCATGATGATTTTGCTATTCGCAAACATGACCCATCTAAACGTATACCATTTAGTAAAGAATTTATAAATACACCTATTGATGAGTTAACAAAAAATACATTTGGTGCTATTGTATATCAAGAGCAAGTAATGAAGATTGCGCAGGAAGCAGCAGGTTTTACCTCAAAAGAAGCTGATAAGATGCGTAAAGCAATGGGTAAGAAAAAGGTTGAAATTCTAAACATGCTTGAACCTAAGTTTAAAAATGGAATTATTGAAAAGACTCATTGTTCAGAAGATACAATTAATGAATTCTGGTCACAGTTATTAGGCTTTGCGCAGTATGGTTTTAATAAATCGCATGCTGTATCATACGCGCTAAATAGTTATCAATCAGCATATCTAAAAGTACATTATCCTGTAATGTGGTCAACAGCAGCATTACGAATGTATGCAAACAATAACAAAAAATTCCCTAAATATGTTGCAGATGTAGAAGCAATGGGAATTAAGGTATTGCCGCCAAACATTAACGAGTCTGATTTATTAATTTCACCAACATCTGATTTAAGTGGTATTACTTATAGTATTTCTAATATTAAGAGTATATCTACAGCAGTTTTAGAATCATTTGTTTTAGAACGTCATAAAAATGGACAATATAAAGATATTACAGATTTTATTAATCGTAATAGAGATAATCTAACAGCAACAACATTAAAAGCATTGGCATGTTCAGGTTGTTTAGATTGTTTTGGAAATACAAGAAAATCTATTTATGAAAACGCTGAAGCATTAATTAAAGGTTTAAGTAAGAAGAAATCTAATGTTGTTAGTATGTTTAGTATGGTTGATGATGTTGATGATGTTGGGGTAAAATTAGATAATAAAGAGTGGCCAATATCTATTAAGATGGCTAATGAAGGTAAAGCATTGGGAACATATTTATCTGGTAACCCATTAGATGGTTTAAAATCACAAGATGGACAAGAAATTATTCAAACTAAACATCTTAAAAATTGTGATACAACACAATATATTACTTTCTTAGATGTCTCTCAGAAAAAGACAAAGTCTGGAAACACTGTAATTATTGGAACAGCTGATAATAAAGCATCAAGAATGGAAATTCGTTTACCATCTAAAATTACAGATAGAATTATGTTAGGTATTGCATTAGATAAATCTAACGGTGATAGAAATGAAGCTTATCGAATTATGAAGTTATCTTCAGATAAGATAGAACAATTTAAAAAGTTAGAACCTCTTGAAAAGCCTGTTAAATTTAAACAAATTTATAAACTCACATATAAGAAAGCTTATAAAGGAAGAGTAATGATAGATAACATTGAACCTGTCATTGTTTCAGAAAATAATCAGATATTACAAGAGATAATTGTTCCTAAAAATAAAATACAAAACTTAAATCAATTCATGAAACTTCTAGAACAAGAAACAAAACAAGCGAATCTTTCTAACATGAAATTAACTGATATATTAATTAAATACTATTCAGAGAAAGAACAAGATTGGAAGACAAGAGAAATCAATCAAGTATATGTTTCACCATCTTCCATTCGCTTGATTCAGTAGGAGGTTACTAATGGCTAAAAAGATTATGAATTTGCCAACTGTAGAAGAGTTGACAAATAAACATGAAGAAATAAAAGAAGAAGAAGTCATTGAGGATATTTCAGATGAAAATGAAAATAATTCATTAGATATTGAAGATGAAGTAGAAGATGATTTTGTTGAAGAACCTATTACTGAAGAACTGATTCAAGAACAGTATGAAGAGGAATATCCTGAACAAGAAATTAAACAGGAAGTTCCTCAACGTACCGAGTATTCAGAAGAAGAAGAGGCTGAAGCTCTAGAAGAAATAGTTAAAGAGAGAGAAGCTAAAAAGAAAAAGCCTAAAAAACTTAAGAAAGGTATTGTAATAGGTTTAGTTTCCGTTGTGTCAATATTATTATTAATCGCAATTGGATATTTTGTCGTTAAGAAGATAATAGGTTCAGACAATGGTGTTAAACAAGAAGTTCAACAAGAAGTTAAAAAACAAGATTTTGAGAATTTCGAAAGATTAAAATTAACAGCTCCTAATAGAACAGATAACACCGAATCAGAAGATAGTAACACTAACACAAAATCAGGACAAGATATGGTATCAGATTATAAATTAGAATATCCTTATGTAGATGTAACATTGAAAGAAGATGCTAATGGTCAGTTTATTTTAATGTATAATAAGAATAATATTCAGGTATTATGTTATTCACAAGAAAATCAATTTGTTGGTGGAGAATCTAAGCGTGTTGAAATGAGTTGTGAGACAGATGAAGATTTATCTCAAGATAAACCTTTAACTTATTATTTTAAGGAAAACAACTAAATAATATGCAAGCATTAATGCCAATTGCAAAGAAATTCGACACAAAACTTAGAAAAATTATCTCAAAACAAAAGTACTTTAGTACATTAGAAGAGTTTATTATTTTATATAATAATAACACAATTGATAAATTAGACCCTATAGCTGAAGAAATAGTAAAGAAGATTAAAAAATACTATCTAAACGTAAAGGTTGAAGACAATAAAATCATTATTCGTTCTCCAGATGAGATAACACTTGATTTTACATATAGTTTATTGAATCAATGGAAAGTTGTTGTGTATCTAAAATCACTTATTGATAGATTAATGGAACTAGAATATCCTTATGATACAAAACTTGTTTTTCAAACAAGTAATCCAGGTATAGTTTACATAGAAATGTTAGATGGAGATACCGGAAAGTACTTTTTAGAACCAGCACACGATGTTCCTAAGTTGTTTAATACAAATAAGGAACTTGCTAAAAATTTAATATTAAATTTATTATTAAAGGATTATGATGGTGGTTGTTACCTAAACTTTGAAGATATTGAAGATATTGACTGTTCATTCTTATATGAAGTACAAGAATTTATATTACAAAAAATCTTAATCGACAATCATAAAAATGTTCATTTAAAATAAAGAGGTTTACACATGAGTGTGGACCTTTTTGTTGTATAATAATTTTAGAAATGAGGAGTTAGAATTATGTTACCAAAGATTATTTCTTTTAGTGGTGGTATGGCTGCTGGAAAAGACACTTTTGGAAGAGAATATGAAAAACTATGTAAAGAAAGTGGACATAAAGTAGAACATTTGAGTTTTGCTGCACCATTAAAAGATGAATTAAATTGTTTAATTAGAAATATTAAAGGAAATTCAGATGTTAAAGATGTTGCTAAAACATTTAACGTCAGTTGTATTGATATAATGAAACTAAAGTCAATGATTTTAGAAGAAGATTATTTACATCCTAATTTTACATCTAGAGATAGAACACCTAATGTAAGAAAGATGTTACAATTTTGGGGAACTGATGTACGAAGAAAACAAGATGACAATTATTGGGTAAATATTGTCAAGAGACAAATTCAAGATAATCTAAATAATAATGTATATAGTTTTATTACAGATGCAAGGTTTGTTAATGAATTAGAGATGTTAAATTCTGTTGGTGCAACTACAGTGTTATTAAAAGCACCTTTAGAAGTGAGATTAAAGAGATTGTATGATAGAGATAAAATTACAGTTTCAGAGGAAGCATTAAATCATCCAAGTGAGACAGATTGTTTCTTATATAAAAACTATACTTATAAAATTGACACAACAAGAAATAATGAGTTAGAATTAGATAATATTCTAGGCGGTGATAGATAATGGGATTTAGTTTGTTTGATTTAGAAGATGAAAAAGTAGAAAATAAGAAAGTAAGAGTTGTTGGAAATAGTATTCAAGTTTTAGATGAAGAGATTCGTTCACAAATCGATAAAAAGAAATTATCAGCAAGTCTTGTTAGTTCTATTTTAAATTCTCCTGGTGATTGGGTAATGAGTACTTATATTGAACCACTATGTATTGATGGTTATGTAGATGCTCTTGAACGAGGAACATGGTTTCACAGTATCATGGAAGAGTTCTTTAAATTAGAACCAGAAAACAGAAATTTTAAAAATCTCGCATCAACAGCAATTACTGTAACAAAAGAAAAATATCCACACATGATGGAGAGACAAGATAATAAAGATTGGTTAAATAAAGCAATTCAAGGATATAAGAATACTTGGTTAGATGGAGCCAAAGATGAGAAGGTTGCTAACCTATATTTAATGGGAAAATCTCAGTTAGGACTAGAATTATTTGTAAACGGTACAATTGGAAATGCTAAGAGACAATGCTTAGGTTTTATAGATAAGATTATTGAAGGTAAGTATGGATTAATTGTTCAGGACTGGAAAACAGGAGCAAAAATTCACGACTTTAATCCAGATAAAGAACCGAGTGATAGTAATTCGTTCGATTATTGGAGACAACAGACATTTTACACGATGTTACTAGAACAACTTGGAATGAAAGTTGAAAGTGCATGTTTAGTGTTCCCATGTTCTGAACCACCTCAGATTGTAAATGTTGATTGTCATAGAGAAGACGTAAGAAATAGAGTCGTTAGTGATTTTGAGAAGGCTGATAAAATTTTAGAAGAGTGTATTATGAATGATTATACTTTCCCATTCAAGCCTGGTAAGTATAATTCATGGGCAACTTATTTATGTGGTTTAGGTAGAGCATACCCACCTAAAATTATTACAGATAGATTAAATCAATATGTGGAGATGTAATAATGGCTAAATTATATTTCAAATACGGGGCGATGAATTGTGGAAAAACAACATTGTTGCTCCAAACTGCTCATAATTATGAAGAGCAACACATGAGATGTTTAATTATAAAACCAAGTATTGACACAAAAGGTGAAGACACTATAGTTAGTAGATTAGGAATTTCGAGAAAAGTAGATAAGTTAATTAATAAAGACGATAACATTTTAGAATGGTTCACTTCAACTAATCAACATGCGTATTGTTTGCTTGTTGATGAAGCTCAATTTTTAACAAAGCAACAAGTTAATGAACTATACAAAATTGCAGTATTAAAAGATTGTCCTGTAATTTGCTATGGATTACGAACTGATTTTTTAAATCAAGGTTTTCCCGGAGGTTCGAGATTATTAGAACTTGCTCATTCGTTACAGGAGCTAAAAACTGTATGTCAATGTGGTGCTAAAGCAACGTGTAACGTGAGATTAGTAAATGGAATACCAACAACAGAAGGAGACCAAGTAGCAATTGACGGAGAAGATGAAGTAGAATACATTTCAGTATGTTCTAAGTGTTATTTTGAGATGTTAGGAGAAGGGGTGTAATCATGTCAGATAAATATATTGAATTATATAAAAAATATCGACCTAAAAAGTGGGAAGATATTATTGGTCAAGAAGTAATTGTGGCACCAATCAAAAATGCAATTAAATCCAATAAGATTCCAACTGGTTACATCTTTAGTGGATTAGCTGGAACTGGTAAAACAACTCTCGCACTTCTTATTGCTAAAGTGTTAAATTGTCATCAATTAGATGAAAATATGAACCCTATTGAAGATGATATTACAAGAGCTATTGATAATGATTCACTTATTGGTGTAAAACAAATCTCAATGGCTAATGCAACAGTTGAAGATGTTCGTAAGATTATGGCTGAGTCTTTTATATCACAACCAATTAAAAAGAAGGTGTTTATTTTAGACGAGTTTCACAATTGTTCTAAAGCTGCATTCGAATCTATTTTAACAGACTTAGAGAGCACAAATCAAGATTCATTATTTATTTGTTGTACAACTGAACCAGACAGAATTCCTAAATCTATTAAAAGTAGAATGCAACAGTTTTCATTGCGTATTCCTACAGCGAATGAAATATTAAATGTATTACAGAAGATTGCAACACAAGAACCAGAGATTCTAAAAGGAATTAAAGAAAAGAAGTTTACAAAAGAAGACTTTATTCATTGTGTACAAAATAGTGGCGGTTCTGTTCGTGATGCTATTAGTAATCTAGAGAATTTAGTCAACGGTGGCATCATTAGTTCATCATACTCAAGACAATTGTTAGAAAATATTTTAAATGGTAATCTAGTTGAAATTTATAAGACAACAAAAGAAATGTCAGATTCAGGTGCAAACTTCCACACAACATCTGAGACACTGTATAAGTCAATAATTAACTTAATTTTATTACATTCAAAGGTTGATGTAAGTGATTCATTTTCATGTCAGGATTTTGTTGGAATTTCCAATCCTAATATTTTACTAAAGATGACTGGAGAATTAGAAAAAACATTCCATTCAATTTCAAGTAAAACAATTGACTATCGAATTTTATATGAAATGTGTTATATTAAAATGGCGTTATTGTGCAAGGCTGGTAAATAACAATGAAGGCAGTTAGATATTTTTTTCTTATATTTATTTGTTATACAATAGCAACATTATTGGCTGTAGGTCCAGAACCAATTAATCACTTATTATTTTCGTTATCCTTTTTCGGTTGTATATATTTATTTTATAAAAAAGAAGTAAAATATCCAAAACCAAAATTAAACAAGAAAGATTGTTTAATGATTGTTTTTGGTGTATTAACACTTATTGCATTAGATGTTTTATTGATATATATACTACCAAAACCGATAGAAGAGCAACATGTGAAAACAATGATTCAGAGTTATGGATTATTTGGTATATTCTTATCGTGTATTGTTGCTCCATTCGTTGAAGAGTTCATTTTCAGATATATACCTCAAAATGATAAAGCAACAATTGTAACATCTATTATTATGTTTGGATTGATGCACACACAAATAAGTAAAGATTTGTATACATCACTTTACCCAGCGATAGTAACAACATTGAATGGAATAGTGTTTTATATATTTTATAAGAAAACAGATAATTTGTATGTATCAATTTTAATACATGCAATAGTAAATTTTATAGCATTAGGACTTTGACACAAGAAGTCCTTTTTGATTTCAAGAAAGGAAGTAATATACAATGTATTATAGTGATTATAGAAGTCATGATACAGCGGATGGAGAAGGCATTAGAGTAAGCTTATATGTCTCAGGTTGTTCGTTGGCATGTAAAGGTTGTTTTAATCAAGAAGCGTGGTCCTTGACTTATGGTGATAAATTTACAGAAGAAGTTTTAGACGAGTTGATTAAAGACTGTAAAAAACCATATATAAGAGGTTTATCGCTTCTCGGCGGTGACCCTATGGAAAAAGAAAACCAAGAAGAAGTTTTAAATATTATAAAACGATTCAGAGAAGAATTCGGTAACGAAAAAGATATATGGGTATGGACCGGAAGAAGAATAGAAGATTTATTAAATAATGAATTTAAAGATAATACAGAATATACTAAAGAGATATTGTGTGCAGGTTCTGAAAATCAGAGAAGAATTGATTTAAGAAATATTCATACTATAGAAGAACTAAGTTCTATTAATGATTGGAATGAACTAGATTGTGAGGTGAAGTAAAGTCCTAATTATTCCAAATCATTTGAAATAGAAAAATCACTAATCGATAGACACAGCAGAATTTGTGTTTATAGAGTTAAATTTAGGAGGGACATTAAAAGTGATTAAAGTTGTAAAAAGAAATGGTAATGTAGTTGAATTTTTACCAGAAAAATTAAATTCAGCAATTGAAAAGGCAAATATGCAAGTTGCCAAAGAGAATCGTTTAACAGAAGAAGAAATCGCAGAATTGGTTGATTCAGTTGTAAAACGTATTCCAGAAGATACTGAAATTTCAGTAGAAGATATTCAAGATATGGTAGAGGAAGAGCTCTACGATAATGCCAGTTTTGCATTAACAAAAGCATACTCTAACTATCGTTTTTTAAAGGGTAAGTTAAGAGACTCAAGGTTCAATGAACTAGAAAAATCAGCATTAGCACTATTCGAACAGAAAGAAACTGATGCAACAAATGAAAATGCAAATAAGAATGCAAAACTATTAAGTACACAAAGAGACCTTGTTGCTGGTGAAATGAGTAGATACTTAGTTAATAAGTACATTTTACCTAAAGATGTTCAGGAAGCTCATCAAAAAGGAATTATTCACGTACATGATTTAGACTATCGTGCACAAGGAATGACAAACTGCGGACTAGTGAACTTAGAAGACATTTTCGCAAATGGTACTGTATTAAATGGTACTAAGATTTATTCACCTAAGTCATTCAGTACCGCGGCCACACTAGCGAGCCAAATCGCCATGGCTGTATCAGCAAGTCAATACGGCGGACAAAGTATGACTCTAACACATTTAGCACCTTATGTAGATATTTCAAGAAGAAAAATCAGACATAGACTAATGGATGAGTTTACAGAGCAGAACGTTGAAGTATCAACAAAACAATTAAATGAAATTGTTGAAAAGCAAGTGCATCAAGAAGTCAAAGATGGTATTCAAACATTAAATCATCAAATTGTTACAATGGCTAAGTTAATTTATGCAATAGACTCTTCTAATTGTGACGAAACGAAGCCTTATTGGTACTTAACAAAATTAGCTGCAGAATGTACATCAAAGCGAATGGTTCCTGACTACATTTCAGAAAAAGAAATGTTTAAAAATAAAGAAGGACATTGCTTTCCTTCGATGGGTAAGTGAAAACTACAGCCCATCTAAAATCGGGTGAACCTTTGTCAAGGGGTGTCAGTACAAATACTGTGCTGGCTAACGGTTAGGTCTGACACGGCTAAGTTCGTGCGACAGATGAGACCGTGCTACTTTGAAATTATGGAGTATAAATAATTATGAGTTATGGAACAATCTACAAAATAACAAATATAAAAACAGGAAAAGTATATATTGGTAAAACAACAAGAAGCCTTAATGATAGATTACAAGGGCACATAAACAGTGCAGATAAAGGTAATAATTTTAAACTGTCAAGAGCAATTAGAAAATATGGTGAAGAAAATTTTGTAATAGAGCCGATAGACTTTGCTGACACACGTAAAGAACTAAATGAAAAGGAAGTTCATTATATTGGCGAGTATAACTCTTTAGAAGACGGCTATAATATGACGATTGGTGGTGAGGGAGGAAACACATATATTGATAAGTCTAACGAAGAGATGAAAGCAATATCGGAGAAGATTTCTGCAGCCTTACGTAAGAATAATGGAAATCGAGGCCAATTTACAGGCCCTAAAAATAGTATGTATGGGAAACATCACACTCCAGAAACAAAAGAAAGAATGAGTAAGGCATTAAAGGGCAGGAAATTTTCAAAGGAACATAATAGAAAAATATCAAAATATTATAAAGGTAGAAAGAAACATTATCTCCCACCACACACAAAATTATTTGTTACTAATATAGAAACAAATGAAATATATGTCAAGACAGCAAAGGAAGTTGTCACAATGTTTGCTTTACAAAACTATATAGAATTAAAGAAAATTGTAGATAATAAAACCATACTCAATAAAACATTTATAATTTCAAGAAGTGTATCGACTAGCCGTGATGAATGTAGCGGCGGATAAATTCCTTAATGTAGGATTAGAATACAGACACTAGTCCGAAGAGTCCGACTGTATATTTTATACAGATGATATAGTCAGTGCCTGTAGTGATACAGGATAAACATGTGTAGAAGTTTTTTAAGTCCATGGTATGATGGTAACGGAGAATTCCATGCATATGGTCGTTTCAATGTCGGCGTAGTAACACTTAACTTAGCTTATGTTGCACTAGAAGCTAATGAAGATATGAATAAATTCTGGAGTCTTCTTGATAAATATGCAGACTTGTGTTTCAAAGCTCATATGACTTTTGTTAAGAGATTAGACAAAACAAAAGCAAGTGTTGCACCAATTCTATGGCAACATGGAGTATATGCAAGATTAAATCCTAATGATACATTAGACAAGATTATGTATGATGGATACGCAACAATTTCTCTAGGTTATGCTGGTTT
>QWCI01000167.1_pt1 | contig 40783 bp, 30 predicted proteins | sample 1972541 | NCBI WGS metagenome assembly QWCI01 (sample SAMN09866712, study PRJNA288562) | Human oral metagenome isolate term3_saliva, whole genome shotgun sequencing... | isolation source: mouth | host: Homo sapiens | place: USA: California | reverse complement strand
GACGAGCCTTTGTCCGCAATTCAAACACCGAGAGATTGGCTGTATCATCCACATAAATGGGTGCTCCGGTGAGCCTCCCCAAATTTTTGTCTAAACGTTCCCATTCATCGGGGGTAAGTTGGCCACTTAAAATTTTGCTACCCATCACCTCACACGTGTTTGATATCAAACGATTCACCAACTGCACATTGTTCATTTCAAGCGAGAAAAAAGCAATGGGAACCTGATAATCGACCGCTATATTTTTGGCCAAACTCAATGCAAATGACGTTTTGCCCATGGCTGGACGGCCTGCAATAATTACCAAATCACTCTTTTGCCAGCCGCTCGTTATTTCGTCTAATTTTGTATACCCCGTCGCAACACCTGTCAGCCCATCTTTGTTGGCTGATGCCTTTTGCAAAATATCAATAGCCTCTTTTATGACAGGATCAATCTGGGTGTAATCCTGCTTCATGTTGCGCTGCGAAATTTCGAAGAGCGACCCCTCAGCTTCCTGCATTAACAAATCTACATCAACCGTTTCATCAAAAGCCTTCTCCTCTACTCTACTGGCAAATTGTATCAGTTGGCGCGCCAAGAACTTTTGCGCCAAAACGTGTGCATGATACTCTACATTGGCTGAAGATGCCACACGGTCGCTAATCTCCATCAAATAGGCCAAACCACCCACCTCATCAAAAGTACCATTGCGTTTCAGCTCCTCCGTCACCGTCATGATGTCAACAGGACGCTCGGTCATATTCAGGTTCTGAATCGCTTGATAAATCTTTTGATTTCGAGGCTCATAAAAAGTCTCTGGACGTATCACTTCTGAAACAATCGAAAAAGCATCTTTATCAATCATCAACGCACCTATCACAGCCCGCTCAATGTCGGTAGCCTGTGGCTGCAAATGCCCATAGGTGGTGTCTATCTGTTGTGTTCCCTTTCGGCGCCGAGCACCGTTAGTACTACTTTCTACCATAAAATTTTTTGATTTTCGGCAAAGGTAATCATTTTTTTAAGTATAGGCCATCTTAGTAAATCTATTTTTTGTATTTTTGTAACCCATAAAAATAAGCATAAACACATGATTTTATTTCCCACCGCAAAAATCAATCTCGGGCTCAACATCGTTGAAAAAAGAAGCGATGGTTATCACAATATTGAGACCATTTTCTACCCCATTCCACTATGTGATGCACTCGAAATTAAAAACATGGACGAGAACTTCCCGTCGACAACCGATTGCGATCTTAAAATAACGGGAAATCAGCTGGAAGGCAATGAACAAGACAATCTTGTGGTGAAAGCCTATCAACTGCTGAAACGCGATTTCAAATTGCCGCGCATCCACATTCATCTCTACAAACAAATACCCTCACAGGCAGGATTAGGCGGCGGATCAAGTGATGCTGCATTCATGATAAAATTGTTGGATGAGCGCTTCCGCCTCAACTTAGGCTATGCAGAGATGGAACGATATACTGCAAATTTGGGCGCAGATTGTGCTTTTTTTATCCGCAATGAAGCAGCTTTTGCAGAGGGAATTGGTAGTAATTTGTCGCCCATGGATGAGCTCCAAAATCTCTTACAATCCTATTACATTGGCATTGTAAAACCGCCTGTTGCTGTTTCTACACAAGAAGCCTACGCTCATGTTGTACCACAACGACCTGCAATATGCTGCAAAGACATCGTGAAACAACCTGTTGAAACATGGAAGGATGAGTTGAAAAACGATTTCGAGACATCGGTATTCAAAAACTATCCACAGCTGAAAGAAATTAAGGAAGAACTCTATCGGCAAGGTGCATGTTACGCTTCGATGAGTGGCAGTGGCAGCAGTCTTTACGGACTCTTTAAGGAGAATCCCAAAGATTTCTCCTCCTCATTTCCCAACTGCTACACTTTTGTAGGCGAATTGTAACGAAGAGCCGTATAAAGTTGAAAAAGAAATAATACATTCTTTTTTCTAAATTATATTATCTACCTTTGTGGCTATCATTTTTCATTAGACATTTTTCATGAAACCATAACAGCATTAAGTTTTTCAAATCATGAGTTTAATTGACTACAACAACATAGACATTTATCAAGAGGATAATCTCGTCTTGAAAGATGTGAATTTTCAAGTTGAAGAAGGAGAATTTATTTATATTATCGGCAAAGTTGGATCTGGAAAGACAAGCTTGCTCAAAACATTATATTGCGAACTTGATTTATACAAGGATGCTGAAAAGAACGAACAGAAAGCCGAAGTTCTGGGGCGCGACATGCTGACTTTAAAACGAAAAGAAGTACCGGCCTTGCGCAGAGAGCTTGGCATTATCTTTCAAGATTTTAAACTGCTACACGAAAAAAGTGTACGAAAAAACCTTGAGTTTATCCTAAAGTCTACGGGATGGAAAAATGAGCAAGAAATAAATGAGCGCATTGAAACAACACTTTCTGATGTAGGCTTGTTGGATAAGATTGATAAATATCCACATGAATTATCGGGAGGAGAACAGCAACGTGTTGCTATTGCACGAGCAATTTTAAATGAGCCCAAAATAATCTTGGCAGATGAGCCGACAGGTAACCTCGATCCTGAAACTGCAAGTGATATTATTCATTTGCTCAAGAATTTAACAAAATCCAATACAGCTGTTGTGATTACAACACACAATATAACAATGCTGAATAAAATTCCAGGAATTGTATATTGCTGTAAGGATGGCGCCATTGCAGAAGTTACAAAAGAATATAATCACTTAAATCTCGCAGAAGATATGGAGATAGTTCCTAACACAGAAGCATAACGCGACAATAAATACAAGATGAGCATAAAAGTTATGAAATTTGGCGGCACTTCTGTTGGTACAGTTAACCGCATGAAGGAAGTCGCATCATTAGTTACAGTGTCCTCAGAACCTACGTTTGTTGTTCTTTCAGCTATGAGTGGTACAACGAATGCATTAATTGAAATTGCTGATTACCTTTATAAGAAAAATCCTGAAGGTGCAAATGAAGTTATCAATAAGCTCGAAGATAAATATCTGCAACACGTGCAAGATTTATATTCTACAGAGGAATATAAATTAAAGACTAAGGAGTTCCTGATAAAGAAATTTGAATATCTACGTTCATTTACAAAAGACCTATTTACCAGCTTTGAAGAAAAGAATATTGTTGCGCAAGGAGAAATCATGAGCACCAATATGGTTACAAACTATCTCCGAGAAAAAGGGATTAAGGTGATATTGCTTAATGCACTTGACTTTATGCGTACTGACAAAAATGGCGAACCTGATTCTGAATTTATTAAAAAAGAATTGGGGAAAGCTATGGAACAACATAAAGATTTTCAAATTTATATCACACAAGGATTTATCTGTAGAAATGCCTATGGTGAAGTTGATAATCTCCTACGAGGAGGAAGTGATTATACGGCGTCACTTATTGGAGTTGCACTTTCTGCAAGTGAAATTCAAATATGGACTGATATTGATGGCATGCATAATAATGACCCAAGAGTGGTAAAGAAAACAGAAGCCTTACACCAACTCAACTTCGAGGAAGCCGCCGAACTGGCCTACTTTGGTGCAAAAATCTTACACCCTACATGTATACAACCTGCTAAGTATGCAGGAATCCCTGTTAGATTAAAAAATACTATGGAGCCCGAAGCTGAAGGAACCATTATCGATAACACTATTGTTAAAGGGAAAATAAAAGCTGTTGCCGCTAAAGATAACATTACAGCTGTTAAAATTAAAAGTAGCAGAATGCTTTTAGCAACAGGCTTCTTGAGAAAAGTATTTGAGATTTTTGAAAGTAACCAGACTCCTATAGACATGATTACAACCAGTGAAGTTGGCGTGTCTATGAGTATAGATTCTGAAGCTCGCTTAAATGAGATTGTAAATGAATTGAAGAAATATGGTACAGTCTCAGTAGACCATGATATGTGTATTGTTTGCGTTGTAGGCGATTTGGACTGGAAGAATTTAGGATTTGAGACATTAGTCCTTGAGGCTATGAAATCAATTCCCGTCCGCATGATTTCTTATGGTGGAAGTAACTACAACATTTCCTTTCTTATCAATGCTAAAGACAAGCAGCATGCACTTCAGCAACTTAGTGATATACTTTTCCTGCATTAATATTCTTTACTAAAGAAAAAATAAATGCTTATAGATAAAAAATACATTTTACGGTTTAAAGGAGTACAAACTCCATTTTATTTCTATAATATAGAGCTACTAAAGGAAACTCTCCTAGAAATAAAAAGAGAGATTTCTTCCCATAAGAACTATTTAGTTCATTATGCCATTAAGGCAAATGCAAATCCAAAATTGCTTCAATTCATAGCACAAGCAGGATTTGGTGCAGACTGTGTAAGTGGCGGAGAAATACAAAGAGCTTTAAAGACAGGATTCCCGCCATCAAAGATTGTATTCGCTGGTGTAGGAAAAAGCGATTGGGAAATAAATTTAGGCTTAGATAATGACATATTCTGCTTTAATGTAGAAAGTGAACCTGAATTAGAAGTTATCAATGAATTAGCTAAAGCTAAAGGAAAAATAGCATCCATAGCTTTTAGAATTAATCCTAATATTGGTGCACATACACATGCCAACATTACAACGGGCTTAGCTGAAAACAAATTTGGAATCGCTATGAATGATATAGAGAGAATCATTCAAAAAGCAGAAAGGCTTAGCCATGTTCGCATTTTAGGATTGCACTTTCATATCGGGAGTCAAATTTTAGAAATGAATGATTTCATAGTGCTTTGTCAACGTATTAATCTGCTTATATGTCAACTAAAACAAAATCACCATCAACTTAAGCATATTAATGTTGGCGGCGGCTTAGGAATTGATTATGAGCAGCCAGACAAACACCCAATTCCAAACTTTTCTTCCTATTTCAATACCTACGCGAAATATTTAAATTTGTCTGACGAACAACAGCTACATTTTGAATTAGGGCGCGCAATTGTTGGCCAATGTGGTAGTCTCATTACACGGACACTCTATGTAAAACAGGGTGCCACAAGACAATTTATCATAGTTGATGCTGGAATGACCGACTTAATTCGCCCTGCACTCTACCAGGCTCATCACCTAATAGAGAATCTTAGCAGTGATGGAGACCTGGAAAAATATGATGTCGTTGGGCCAATTTGTGAATCGAGCGATGTCTTTGCTAAAGATATTTTATTACCCAAGACAAACCGTGGCGACTTGATAGTACTTCATAGTGCAGGAGCATATGGAGAAATTATGGCCAGCCAATATAATTGTCGTCCATTACCTCAAAATTACACTTCAGAGGAACTCTCGGACGTAAAACCATAGGTATGGATAATTTATTTTTAAATTCTATTACTATCATCAGTGGTACTATCCTACTGATAGCAATACTTGCAGTATTAACAAGTCCGTTTTTGAAAAAATTAAAAATCCGAAAGACTGCTGATACTTGCCAACAAAATGTGGTGCTTCCTCAAATTAGCATCGTCATATATGCACATGAGCAGGCTACAGTTTTAGCCCAAAATTTGCCTGCTTTACTTGAACAGGTATATTCTTCCTACTATCAAGTCATCGTCGTTACTGACAAAGATCAACTTGATACAGAAGAATTAATGAAACAACTCTGTTCTAAATATTCTCATTTATATGTCACCTCATTACCAAATTCTTCGCGCTATATGAGCCGCAAGAAATTAGCAATAACACTTGGGGTGAAAGCTGCACAAACAGAATGGATACTTATAACAGAACCAACATGTAGGCCTTGTCACACGGGCTGGCTGACAGCCATGGCAAAACATATGACAGATTCTGTTGGCTTTGTTATGGGGTATACCGCCTTATCGAGCGATTCTCCTAAGTCATGGCAGTTCGAACATGCTATGCAAGCTTATCTACGCTTGTCCTCCGCAGCACATCAACGCCCTTGGAGTACAAATTCTCCCAACATAGCCTTACGGAAAAGTATATTCATGAAAAATGTCATACAAACTTCTTGGCAATTCGCTCCAAGCTTCATGGGCAAGTACAATATCGCACAAAGATATTTTTTTATAGTTTGCTATCACATATCAGTATTATTATTTCATCCTTAGGCATTGCAGGAGGAATTATCTTGAAGCAATGGATTCTTTTAGGTGCTTCGGCTTTCGCACTCCTTCTGCTCATCCTTCTACAAACATTATTGATTAAACGTGTAAATAGACTTCTCGAAACTCCTATTGGAAATGCAAGTTTATTCTTCCGTGGAATAAGCTATTGTTGGCATAGTCTTGCCTACAGATTCCAATATTGGCGTGCAGACAAAGTTAGTTTCAGTAGCCACAAGCTTTAATACAAATATGAGAATTAAGGTCTTAACTTCATTACCTCACGCTGATTTACAAGCAATATCCTTCTTAGGGCTTCTGAAAGAAAAATGGGATAATAATGATATTACAATTGTTACAGATGGATATTATGATTTTCTCCATGTTATTGGATTACCAACCTCGTCTGTCATATGCCATTTACAGCAAGAGAGAGAGAGGCTTATTCCGATAGTTTATTCTCCATTAGGCACAATCGCCCCATGGAGTAAAATCCCAATTCCCCAAACGCTGGGTAAATATATCGCTTGGCATGCTTGTGGTAAACATGAATATGAATATTTACAACAACTATTTACCCCAATAACCATCACATGGTTAAAAAATCCTGTGACGGCTACTGACATTACTGTGGCCGAGTTTGCTTCTGCTATACAGAGGTTTTATCAAGAGGTGTTAGAGCATCACGAAGATTTTATATGGAGTTTGATTCGCCAACGTATTGGTCTATTACATTTGAAGGAAGAGCAGCCTGCTATCTTTCAAGTGCTACAGCAAATCCTCTATGTAGAATATAAGTTCAAACGCAAACAAATTCTTTCGTCGAATATAGAGGAGTTGGGGCATTTGATGCACGAAACAAATTATGATGAAGACGAATTGGCTAAAAACCTTCAGCTATTAAAAGTTCATGGTTTTATGGCCAGCTTAGAACAGGTTATGGAGGAACGACAACTGCTTTCCGAAGGCTTTATGCCCATTCCGCCTCTACAAAACCGCCTTACAAAGAATATAAATAAAACTATCGTATGAAGAAATATAATATAGAGAAAGACATTCGCTATCTGCAATTACTGTCTAACTCCTTCCCTACAATTGCCGATGCAAGTACAGAGATTATCAATCTACAGGCGATTATGAATTTGCCTAAAGGGACAGAGCATTTTTTAGCCGACATCCATGGCGAATATGAAGCCTTTCAACATGTGCTCAAGAATGCTTCTGGAAATATCAAGCGCAAAGTGAACGAACTTTTTGGAAACACCTTGCGCGAGCAAGAGAAACGCGAACTTTGCTCGCTGATTTATTATCCTGAGCAGAAACTTGAATTGGTTAAAGAAAACGAGACTGACATCAAAGACTGGTATCACATCACACTCCACCAATTAGTAGCTGTCTGCCGAACCGTTTCAAGCAAATACACACGTTCAAAAGTGCGTAAATCGTTGCCTACAGAATTTTCATATATTATCCAGGAATTGCTCCACGAGCACACAGAAAACAATTCTAACAAAACGGCCTACGTTAATGTTATTATCGACACAATCATCTCTACAGGCCGTGCAGATGATTTCATTATTGCCATCTGCAACGTCATCCAACGATTAGCTATTGATCAGCTTCACATTTTAGGTGACATCTATGATCGAGGCCCTGGCGCACACATCATCATGGACACGATGGCCCACTATCATAGTTGGGACATTCAATGGGGCAATCACGATATTCTGTGGATGGGAGCTTGTGCAGGCAATAACGCGTGCATCTGCAATGTTATCCGATTAAGCCTACGCTATGCCAATCTCACGACTTTAGAAGAAGGATATGGTATCAACCTTGTCCCATTAGCCACTTTCGCCATGGAAGTTTATAAGGATGACCCCTGTGAAGAGTTTATGCCCCGACTCAGTGGCGGGGCTAAGAAGGTTGACGAAAAAACGATGCGGCTGACTGCACAAATGCATAAAGCCATCGCCGTAATACAATTCAAGGAAGAGGCGCAACTCTATGAGGCACATCCTGAATGGAACATGCACGATCGTGAGCTGTTTAAACACATCGACTACGAAAAGCAAACGATTCGTATTGACGGGAAAGACTATCCCCTAACAAGCTGTCATTTCCCAACCATCGATTCCAAGCATCCATGCCAGCTCACCTTCGAAGAGAAAATGCTCATGGGCAAGCTCCACCACTCGTTCCACGTGAGCGAGAAGCTCAATAAACACATCCGCTTATTGCTACAGCATGGTGGCATGTATGCCGTGAGAAATGGAAACCTACTTTTCCATGCCGCAATCCCTCTTGACGAGAAAGGGAAACTAAAAGATGTGATGGTCACGCTGGGAAAGTGCTACAAAGGCAAGGAGCTATTCCAAAATATAGGCATGCTCATTCGCTCGGCGTTCCAAGACGACAGCGCGCCCGAAGAACGGAAATATGCCATTGACTATTTCCTCTACCTGTGGTGCGGCCCCAATAGTCCACTTTTCGACAAGAGTAAAATGGCAACATTTGAACGCTATTTTATTGTCGATAAAGCAACACATAAAGAAGAGAAGGGAAATTATTTCCTCTTGCGTGACAATGAAGCCATCGTGGACTACATCCTCGACGCTTTTGACGTAAAAGGTGACAATCGCCACATCATTAATGGACATGTTCCCGTGCATGTGGCCAATGGCGAAAATCCCATTAAAGCCAATGGAAAGCTCATGGTTATTGATGGTGGATTTTCACAAGCCTATCACAAAGAAACAGGTATTGCAGGCTACACGCTCGTATTCCACAGCCGCGGATTCCAACTGGTTCAGCACGAGCCCTTCACCAGTGCGGCTGATGCTGTGTTACGTGGAACCGACATCAAATCGACTATTCAAATTGTTGAAATGAGCAGTCATCGCATGTTGGTGGCCGACACCGATAAAGGTGTAGAACTAAAAAAGCAAATTGCCGATTTGGAGGAACTACTCTATGCTTACTGGCATGGTATCATCAGCGAGCAGGAACCGAAGAAATAACTCCTTCCTCGCTGTACCCGTGATGCACAATAGCACCTTCCCGATTATAATTTTTCTCGCATTGTGTTGCATTCATGGGTCTACAACTGCACCTTTTTTTCATTTTATCGTAACTTCACGTTGGGGATTGCATCTCTTTTGATAGGATGCTTTCCCCCGAAGTGTGGCTCCACCATATAGAAAATGCAGAGGCTGTGCGCCAAATTACAAGCCAATGCCTTAACTTAGACTCATTCTCTCGTTAATCAGTAGCTACGAGTGGTGCCTTCTGAACACTGAAAATGAGCATATCCTTATCGAGGTCTTTATCAATCGTGATAGTATCGCCATCGTTCAATGTATCTGTCAGAATCTGCTCGATCACACCATCTTCAATATAAGTTTGGATGGCACGCTTCAAAGGACGAGCACCATACTGTACATCATATCCTTTCGTTGCCACAAAAATTTTAGCAGTATCAGTAATTTGTAGTGGATGACCTAAATCTTGCATCCGCTGCAATAAGTCTCGCAACTCAATATCGATTATCTTTTTAATCGCTTCCAAATCTAATTGGTCAAACGTAATAATCTCGTCTAAACGATTGAGAAACTCTGGTGCAAACTGCTTGCTCAAGCTCTTTTGAATAATGCCCCGCGCATATTCCTTATCTGATGCAGTCATATTCACCCCATTGAGACGATTGGCCGTAAAACCAATTCCCTGACCAAAATCTTTCAGCTGACGTGTTCCCGTGTTAGAAGTCATGATGATAATCGTGTTACGAAAATCAACTATCCGCCCATTTCCATCGGTAAGCCTCCCTTCATCGAGTACTTGCAGCAGCAGATTAAAAATGCTGGAATGCGCCTTCTCGATTTCATCCAAAAGCACGATAGAATAAGGATGACGGCGAACACGCTCGGTCAGCTGCCCTCCTTCTTCATAGCCCACATAACCAGGAGGAGCACCGATGAGACGTGATGTATTGAAGCTCTCGGCATATTCACTCATGTCGATACGGATAAGTGCTTCGTCAGAGCCAAACATATATTTGGCCAATTGCTTTGCCAAATAAGTTTTCCCCACACCCGTCGGCCCTAAAAACATGAATGTTCCTATGGGTCGATTAGCATCTTTTATGCCCACTCGATTGCGCTGAATAGCCTTTGTCATCCTTTCAATAGCTGCATCTTGTGCAACCACACACTGTTTCAACTGCTCGGGCATTTTCTTCAAACGCACGTGCTCATCCTCAGTGATGCGTTGTACAGGAACACTCGCCATCATCGACACCATATCTTCTACATCGCGCTCTGAAACACGATGCCAATCTTTGCTATCTTCGTCGGCCCACATCCGATTTAAATCCTTCAACTCTCCTTCGAGTTTCGTTTGCTGATCACGACAGCGTGCTGCCAATTCAAAATCTTGACTCTTCACCGCTCGCTTCTTCTTAGCAATGACACCATCCAGCTCACGTTGCTTATCAGTAATCTCGGTTGGCATTTTGGCATACTGCAAATGCACGCGTGCACCAACTTCATCCAATGCGTCAATGGCTTTATCCGGAAAAAATCGATCCGTGATGTAACGTTGTGTCAATCTGACGCAAGCAGACAATGCTTCCTCGTCAAAATAAACATGGTGATGTCGCTCGTAATGACCTTTTATGTTGCGCAGAATAGCTAGCGTTTCCTCACTCGTAGTCGGCTCAACCAGTACCTTTTGAAAACGGCGCTCCAATGCACCATCCTTTTCAATAGAATTGCGATATTCTTTCAGCGTCGTAGCACCAATAAATTGGAGCGCACCACGTGCCAAAGCCGGCTTTAAAATGTTGGCTGCATCCATACTTCCCGATGAATTTCCAGCACCAATAATCGTGTGTATCTCATCAACAAACACTATGATATCGGGATTTTTCTCTAATTCATTCACCAAAGATTGAATACGTTCTTCAAACTGTCCACGATATTTCGTACCCGCAATAATCGAAGTGAGATTGAGACAAACCACCCGTTTACTAAATAAAAATGGTGTCGTCTCGTGCTTCACAATACGCTGAGCAAGCCCCTCTACGATGGCACTCTTCCCCACTCCAGGCTCACCAATTAAAATGGGATTATTCTTCTTTCGTCTACAAAGAATCTCTATCACCCGCTGGATTTCGTGCTCACGTCCCACCATAGCATCTAATTTTCCATCAGCTGCAGCGCGTGTTAGATCAGTTGTGAAGTGGTCAATGAAAGGGGTCTTACTCGTCGTCTTATCTTGTGCAACATCATCGGCTGACTCGGATTGCGTGTCTTCACTCTTATCATTGGCCATCTCATCTTCGGCCTCATTGGGTATCTCAAGGCTATCAGCAGGAACTTCACTCTTCTCGCCCTTTTCATCCTCTGCCCTGATAAAAGCCAGTACGTCAATATATTCCATTTTGTTTTTTTCTAATATTTCCTTGGCACCATTGTCTGAGTGGTCGTGCAAAATCGCTAAAATTAAATGCTGTACTTCTACTATCTCCGAACGCAAAATACGTGCTTCTAACACTGACAGGCGCAAAATGTTACTTGATTGCTGATCTAATACTATCTCTGTTTCTTCTTGTAGCACACTGGTACCTTTTGTATCGACTTGCGATTCAAGAGCACGTTTCACCTCATCTTCATTGATATTCATACGTTCAAAAAGTGTATGAAGCAAGTTATCATCTTCTTTAAGCATACCTAAGAGCAAATGCTCTGGCTCCACTGATGGACTGGAGAGACGAACGGCTTCTTCACGACTAGATGCTAAGACCACGGAAACATTATGTGAGAATTGGGTTGTCATATTGTCATTCCTTTCTACTTTGAGGCACATAGCCTCATTGTTTCTACTAATTTCTCCTCTTATTCTTAATACTTTCTTATCATTCTTGCAAAGGCTATGCCAAAAGTATCTGATTGGGCACACTTTTTGCATTATTAGCGCAAAAGTATAAAAAGAAACAAATAAAGGAGATTTAAAATATGGCATTTATTGATTATTATAAGATATTAGGCGTTGACAAAAATATTCCGCAAAAAGATGTGAGGGCAGCCTATCGAAAGAGAGCTAAACTATTCCATCCAGACCTGCACCCCAACGACCCGAAAGCAAAGGCAAAGTTTCAAGCGCTCAATGAGGCCTACGACGTAATCAGCGACCCAGAGAAGAGAGCTAAATACGACCAATATGGTGAGAAATGGCAACAAGCTGATACTTTTCAAGGACAAGCGGGAGGCAATGCTGGAGGAAATCCATTTGAGGGATTTGACTTTAGCGGGTATGGAGAAGGCGGCGGAGGTTTCTCTAGCTTTTTTCAAGATTTATTTGGAGGAGGTGCACACTTCCGGACATCTGGCTTTGGCTATGGCACACAGGGACGTCCAGATAGTGGACAGATGGAAGCAAAGGTGAATATAGACCTCTACACTGCTTTATTGGGTGGTGAGATTACAATCCAACTCAGTAATGGGCAGAAATTAAAATTAAAAGTTAAACCCGAAACACAAAATGGCACGAAGGTACGTGTACGCGGGAAGGGATATAATAGAGGTGATGGTACTTTTGGTGATTTGATTATTAATTACCAAGTGAAATTGCCGACAAGACTAAATGAGCGTCAGAAGCAACTTCTACGTGAGATGCAACAAGCTTAATTATGTCACACAGAGGATTGAGAAGAAGAGAATTCTATGGATTCTCTTTTTTTGTGCCAATCTGACAGACAATCATTCCCTCCGAATTTAAGTTGATGGGGAGGTATTATAGAGTCCACCACTTTCCATTCCTATTTTGCTGCTTTTTTGCAATAAAGTGGTATACCTTAAATGAAAATATGCGCCATTTCCCTACAAGAGATGGTGCATATTAAAAATTCTTTCCAATCATCCATATACACAAATTCATGATTTGATGATGATTGTAGAAAACAAGATGAACATAGGATTTGACTTTAGAGCAATTTAAAGTACCAAAATTCTACTTTACAATCTTTTTCACTCTACGTTCATGTCTACCACCTTCAAAAGTAGCACTAAAGAAACTATCTAAAATTTCGGCGGCAGTCTTGTTATCTATAAAACGTCCTGGCAACACAATTACATTAGCATCATTATGCTGGCGAGTGAGCTGCGCAATATCTTTGTTCCACGCCAATCCTGCCCTTACACCTTGATGTTTGTTAAGCGTGATAGCCATTCCTTCACCACTTCCACAAATTGCAATCCCTGGATGAACATCACCATCCTCTATTGCATTAGCTAAGGGATGAGCAAAATCGGGATAATCCACACTCTCATCGCTAAACGTACCAAAATCTTTTAAGGCATAACCTTTCTTTTTAAGATATTCAACTACGAATTGCTTCAAAGGAAAGCCTGCATGATCGCAAGCTATTCCAACAGTTTTAACTTCCATAGGCTTGTATATTTAAAGGTGAGAGGGATAGCCTGAAATGGCCATCCCTTACTAATTCTTATCGATTAAGAAAAACTTTTACTTCTTTATAAATGTGTTCGGCGGCGGAAGGAGCACTCACCACGCGCACATGCACGCCATCGTGGCGCAACATTTCGCTCGTAGCTACTAATGTCGATACTTCAGAACCATTAGCCACTAAGATAATATCAGGATGCACATCCGATTCACTAACAATATAAGCACCTTTCGCAACATCTGCATAAGGATTACCAGCTGGCAACATATCCACATTTTGCCTTGAGAGAATGAGCGCAGTTGGCGTATCTACATTCTCCATAGCCAACTTCCAGCATTCAGCTGTCTCATAAACATCTGCAGGACGGAACACGCGGACACTATCATAGCCTGCATGGTTTTTTAACTTCTCCATCAACCTTATTTGAGCTTCTTGCTCTATTGGCTGATGGGTTGGTCCATCTTCCCCAACACGGAAAGCATCATGGCTCCAAACAAATTTTACAGGTGTTTGCATCAAGGCTGCTAATCGAATAGCTGGCTTCATGTAATCAGAAAAAACAAAGAATGTTCCCATTGCTGTTACTACACCACCATGAAGCATCATCCCGATGCACATATCAGCCATGGTCAACTCCGCTACGCCCGCTTGGAAAAATGCGCCACTGAAATCACCACGCACTAATTCTTTTGTTTTCTTTAAAAATCCATCTGTTTTATCCGAATTACTTAAATCGGCCGATGCACAAATCATATTGGGCACCTGCTCTGCTAAAATCCCTAAACATGCAGCACTCGCTACACGTGTGGCAGCACCTTCTTGCAATGTAAGCTCACTCCAATCAACCTTTGGAGCACGCCCACTAAACCATTCATCCATCTGCTGTGCTAAGTTAGGGTTAGCTTCACGCCATGCACGTTCAGTAGCCCGACGCTCTGCAACTAATTGATTTAATTGTTCTTTTCGCTGTGCATAAAGCTGCGCTACATCCTCAAATATTTCAAAAGGATTTTCAATATTTCCGCCTAAATGTTTTATAGTGTTGGTATAGGCAGCTCCACCAAGTGGTGCTCCATGCGTTTTAACACTATGCTCATAGCTACTCCCATCTTCTTTCAAAGCCCCTTTTGCCATGATTGTTTTGCCCATTATCAACGTAGGGCGTTCAGCCTCAGCAGTAGCTTCATCTAATGCATGGCGAATTTCATCTACATCATGGCCATCAATTGTAATCACCTTCCATCCCCATGCTCTATATTTCATGGCCGTATCTTCAGTAGTAACCACATCACATTTTGTGGAAAGCTGCACATTGTTAGCATCATAGAATACTATCAAATTATTTAAGCCCAAACTGCCTGCAATACGCCCAACGCCCTGAGAAATTTCTTCCTGGACGGCACCATCACTAATATAAGCATAAATTTTATGCTGCATCATGATAGAGCCCAGCCGCGCTTCAAGGAATTTTTCAGCAACAGCAGCTCCTGCAGCTAATGCATGCCCCTGTCCTAAGGGCCCGGAAGAGTTTTCGATTCCACGCAATACATCAACCTCAGGATGCCCTGGCGTAGCAGAACCCCATTGTCGAAACGCTTGGAGCTCATCTAAAGAAAAATACCCCCGTAAAGCTAATGCTGCATAAAGCATTGGACTCATATGCCCTGGATCTAAGAAAAATCTGTCGCGTCCTACCCAGCCTGGATCTTGAGGATCATAAACTAAATATTCAGAAAAAAGGACATTGATAAAATCTGCGCCACCCATTGCGCCACCAGGATGCCCTGAATGCGCCTTCTCTACCATTGCTACAGCAAGAATACGAATATTATCTGCCGCGTGGTTCATTACGTTAATGTTGTTCATTGCTCTATTATTGGTGCACAAATATACCATTTTTCATTTAGATAGGCAACCGCAATTACACGTTTTTTATCTTTTCGTACTATAATTTTCTGTTTATTCTAAATTCTACCAGTGATAACTCTTCAAAATACAAAAATCCCCCATGGCTAACTGCCATAGAGGATTAACTTTATGTATGTAATGTCTTATCGAATCCTATCTGCTGCCCGCACTAATTTTTCATCTGCCAAAATAGCATGCCGCGCTAAAATATAAAGCAACAATGACATTAATGGGAAGAATGCTGTGACATGAATTTTTAATGTTGCCTCTCGAGATTCAATGCTGAAGAATAGGAAATAGATAGCAGCAATATGCCACAATACCAATAAAATAACGTTTATCAGACACAACTTTGCTTGGAATCTGCGCGTTTTAAATGCCAATATCGCCCACAGGTTGAGTGGCAGTGTAAGTAAAAGCAACACAAATAGTGGCGCAGTCTTAAAGTTTGGAATTCCACGCCCTAACCTTTCACACAGATTAGTTACCAGCGTATCCATATGCAAATCATCGCCGACAAATGTCGCCAAAGGAAAGGAAAGGCAGACAAATGTTAATACTAATGCGATAAACAGAAATAAAGTTTGCTTGCGCTGTATCATTAACCCTCCTGATTGTAGCTATCTCGTGTGGGATCGCGCCAGTAAACACTCCCCTCTTCAAACTCTTCTGTGGCCAGAAGTGTTGGCTTAGGAAGTTTTTCATAATAGCGAGAGATTTCTATCTGTTCACGATTCTCAAAAACCTCTTCTAAAGTATCATTATACGAAGCAAACTCAGATAACTTCTTATTTAAATCTTGTTTAATCTCTACAGAAATTTGATTCGCTCGCTTTGCAATTATAGCAACACTTTCGTAGATATTTCCTGTTTCTCGACTTAAGTCCATAATGTTGCGCGTTACTGTATTTACAGGCGCTTTTGATTTCTTATAGTCCATTTATTTATATAATTTTATAATTGATTTTCGTTAGAATGACGCATTGTAAACCTCTTACATCGTGCTATATATTTTTCTGCCGTCGCTTTTTCCTTTGAATCAGGATATTGATTAATAAAGCCGTAACATTCATCTTCTGCATCCTGATAACGTTCTAATTTCTTTGCTTCAACACTCTGTTCTGCTAATTCAAACTTGCTCTTCATAATCAGTACAGAGAAATCTTCACGCAAATTAGAATACGGATAATCTTTCAATGCATTCTGACTGGTGACAATACAAGCTTCATAATTATTTCCCCCTTCAGTGCAATTACCGAAATATGTTCCAAGATTAAAATATAATTTTGCGGAATAAAGTTCCTTCAAAACTAACTTATCTTGCAACTCGAAAAGCCGATGCTGTGCTTCATCTTTCAATTTCCCATCTGGATAGAGATCTAAATAGGTTTGGAACGCAGCAATTGCAGTAACCGTCATCGATTGATCTAAACGTGGTTCAGGCGTTCCCATGTACAAACTTTGTCCCTCATAATAATGTGCCATTTCAGCCAAATAACCTTTTGGATACGACTGATAATAACGCTTAAAAGCTTGCGCCGCACCCTCATAATCCATACTATTATATTCGGCCATGGCCAACATATAGAGACTCTCTTGGGCATTATCTGTACCTTTTTCTATATTGATAAGGCCTGTCAACAGAGTAATAGCTTGCGCAAATTTTCCTTCTGCATAACATTCCTTGGCATACTCATATTTATATTGAGCATTCTCCGTTTTATAGACCTTAGCAAACTCTTGCGCACAACTTGCAAATAGAATCGCCATGAAGCACAAAAGTATTCCGTTCTTTTTCATATTGGATAATTTGTCGCAAAGGTAGCTACTTTTTCATAATCTACAAAGCAACGAAAACACTTTTTAGTACTTTCACCGTACGACAATGCTTTTTATACAGTCTCTGCAGGCCATTTCTTAAAAAAAGAGGTAACTTTGCATCTCATTACAAGGATACATAAATGAGATTTGAACTTACTTCACCCTATAAACCTACGGGAGACCAACCTCAGGCCATACAACAGTTAGTTGATGGAATTAATGACGGAACAACTTCACAAGTGTTGCTTGGTGTCACTGGTTCGGGTAAAACCTACACCATGGCCAATGTCATTGCACAAGCTAACAAACCCACACTTATCCTGAGCCACAACAAAACTTTAGCTGCACAGCTCTATGAAGAGATGAAAGACTTTTTTCCACACAATGCCGTAGAATATTATGTGTCGTATTATGATTACTATCAACCCGAAGCCTATCTTCCCACGACCGATGTCTATATTGAGAAAGACTTAGCCATCAACGACGAAATCGATAAGTTGCGATTGCGTGCTGTTTCGGCACTACTTTCTGGACGAAAAGATGTCGTCATTGTTTCGTCAGTGTCCTGTATCTATGGAATGGGAGCACCTATTGCGATGGAAGAAAATATCATTCGCATTCAAAAGGGGAAGCAATTAGATATGAATGAATTCCTGCGTCGACTGGTAAATGCGCAATACGTAAGAAATGACATTGCACCAGGACGCGGCATGTTTCGCGTGAAAGGCGATACGGTAGACATCTTCACTACCTATAGTGACAATGTGTTGCGCCTCACATGGTGGGATGATGAACTCGACAGCATCGAGGAAGTTGAAGCTGACACATTTCATCGCCTCGAAAGCTTCGAACAATATGAAATCTATCCCGCTACCCTATTTGTCACCACCCCCGAACAAACCACACATGCCATTCGCGCTATCCAAGATGATCTTGTCGAGCGTATTGCCTATTTCGAATCGATTGGCGATAACATCAAGGCACAACGCATCAAGGAGCGCGTAGAATACGATATGGAAATGATTAAAGAGCTTGGCCATTGTAGCGGCATCGAAAACTATTCGCGCTATTTTGATGGTCGACAGGCTGGCGATCGTCCCTATTGTCTGCTCGACTTCTTCCCAAAAGACTATCTCATCATCGTCGATGAGAGCCATGTGAGCATTCCGCAAATCGGCGCTATGTATGGTGGTGACCGCTCACGCAAGCAAAACTTGGTAGAATATGGATTCCGACTGCCTGCCGCATTTGATAACCGTCCGCTAAAGTTCGATGAATTTCACAGCCTCATTCACCAAATCATCTACGTCAGTGCCACACCAGCCAACTATGAAATCGAGGAGGCCGAAGGCGTAGTAGTAGAGCAAATCATCCGACCTACTGGGCTCTTAGATCCTGAAATTGAAGTGCGTCCATCAGAGAACCAAATCGACGACCTTATGTCCGAAATACTCCATCGCATCGACCAGCAAGAGCGTGTATTGGTGACCACACTTACAAAGCGAATGGCCGAAGAGCTGACCGAGTTCCTTTTAAATCATGACATCAAAACCAACTACATCCACAGCGATGTAGCTACATTAGATCGGGTGAAAATCATGAACGATTTGCGTGCTGGCGTCTACGATGTTTTAGTGGGCGTCAACTTGCTACGCGAGGGACTCGACCTACCAGAAGTATCGTTGGTGGCCATTTTAGATGCCGACAAAGAAGGGTTCTTGCGCAACCATCGCAGTCTGACACAAACGGCTGGCCGAGCTGCTCGCAACGTGCATGGCAAAGTTATTATGTATGCCGATAGCATCACCGAAAGCATGCAACGAACCATTGATGAAACGGCGCGCCGACGCAGCATACAAATGCAATACAACGAAGCCCATCATATTGTACCCAAACCTATTGAAAAGAAAATTGGATCGTCGCTCACCATGCAGACCAGCAACTCTGAGACGGCGCAACAGAGAGGAAAAGCCTCAGACACAAAATATGCACAGCTCAATCCAACTGGCGAAGCCTTCGTGGCCGACCCCATCAGCCGCAGCATGAGCAAGGAAGCACTCAAAAAGAGCATTGCCAATACCACAGCACTCATGAAACAAGCTGCAAAAGAGCTCGATTTCCTACAAGCTGCTCAATATCGTGATGAAATCGTCAAGCTCGAATCCCTGCTCAACGAAAAATAAGTTCATTCCCTCCATCGCTACCTATTTCTGCCAAGTTTTTGATGCAGTCAATTGTGCATGACTCACAATGGCTTCCCAAACAACTGAAATAAAAATGATTGAGATACTGGAGGAATCTCAAAAAATCCCATTACTCACAGCAACATGCCGTGGAATTGACTATTGCAAATCGTGTTTCACTTTTTGTTATGGGCTGAATTACGAATTGTCTTTGATTTCATCGCGCAAAATGGGCAATGAAATGTGGTATTTGATGGCTAAGAAGCGAATGCAACAGATGGCTAAGAAGGTGGCGATAGAAGTAAGCCCCACATTGACCTCGAGCTTGAAAAGCAGCCAGTAGAGCAGTCCTCCAGCTACACTGGCCATGGCGTAGATATCTTTTTGAAAGATGACAGGCTCTTGATTGAGCAACACATCACGAATGATGCCGCCGGCAACTCCCGTGATGCAGCCCATGATGATGGCCACCCAAAAAGGGTGGTCGTATTGCAAGGTCTTTTGCAAGCCTGCAATGGTAAAGAGGGCTAAGCCAAAGGTGTCGAAGGTGAGCCAGGCATTCTCCCAGCGGATGAGCGATTTGGCAAAAATAATCACCACCAACATGGCAATAATGGTGCAAATGATGTAGATAGTTGAAGTCATCCAAAAGGGGGTGGCACCCAACATCACATCGCGAATCGTTCCACCACCGATGGCCACCGCAAAACCACAAACAAAGCCTCCGAACCAATCGAAATGCTTTGCAGCGGCCATGCGGATGCCAGAGATAGCAAAGGCAAATGTACCAATGAACTCGATGATTTGTTGCACCGTATGTGCTAACTCTAAATTTGCAGGCAACATGTTTTTGTGAGCTTAGGGATTGACAACATTCTGCGGTGTGCCTGCCAGGAAAGCTTTAACATTCTCAATACAAATGTCAAGCAATCGTTGGCGTGCAGCCTTCGTGGCCCAGGCAATATGGGGTGTGATATAAGCATTTGGCGCATGAAGCAAGGGATTGTCGGCTGCAGGTGGCTCAAGTGTCATCACATCGGCACCATAGCCACCCAATTGTCCTGTAGCCAAGGCTTCAGCCACAGCTTGTTCATCAATCAGACCTCCACGGCTAGTGTTGATGAGCAGTGCACCAGGCTTCATTCTCTTTAGTGCTTCGACATTCACCATCTCTTGTGTGCCGGCAGTCAAAGGAGCATGCAAGGTCAGGATGTCGCTCGCTGCGAGCAGGCCTTCCCAAGTGGTTTTTTGAATACCTTCGGGCAGATCGGCAGCGTTGCGACTGGTGAGTGCAAACACATCCATGCCAAATTGATGGGCTATCTGTGCCACTTTGCAGCCGATGTTGCCCAGCCCTACGATACCAAGCGTTTTGCCATGCAACTCTATCAAGGGTGTATCCCAATAACAGAAGTCAGCATTTTTACTCCATCGCCCTTCGCGATTGCGTTGCGCATAGTGAGCCACTTGGTTGGTGAGATTGAGAATGTGAGCAAAGGTCATCTGTGCCACGCTGTCGGTGCTGTAGGCAGGAATATTGGTTACGACAATACCCTGTGCTTTTGCCGCTTCAATGTCGACCGTGTTGTAGCCCGTCGCCATCACACCAATATAGCGCAGTCGAGGCAACTGTGCCAGGATATCAGCTGTGAGATTGATTTTGTTGATGAGCAACATCTCGGCATCTTGTGCGCGCGAGACAACATCGTTCGCATCTGTGCGTTCGTAAACAACAAGTTCACCATAAGCTTTTAAGGCCTCTAAGCTGAGGTCGCCTGGATTGACGGCATAGCCATCTAATTCTACAATTTTCATGATTCAATATTTTTTTATCAGGTTTTAAATCGGTCGCCCCAATTTTTCACCATTTGTTGATTTAATTTTTCTTCAGCCGCGCTATGCTGTCCCACCCAGAAACGCGTGCCCTGCAGTGCCTCTGGCAGATATTGTTGCGGCGTGAAGTTGTCTGGATAGTCGTGTGGATAGGCATAACCATCATGATAGCCCAACTCGGCCATCAGCTTGGTGGGTGCATTACGCAGATGCAAAGGCACAGGGAGATTTCCTGTTTCGCGCACTTTTGCTAAAGCCGCATCGATAGCCAAATAAGCCGAATTGCTCTTGGCACTTGTGGCCAAATAGGTCGTCACCTCAGATAAGATGATGCGCGCTTCGGGCCACCCAATCTTCATGACGGCATCAAAAGCTGTGTTGGCCAACAACAAGGCGTTGGGATTGGCCAAACCAATATCTTCTGCGGCGCTAATCATTAAGCGGCGTGCGATGAATTGTGGCGACTCGCCTCCTTCAATCATGCGCGCCAGCCAATAAAGCGCAGCATCAGGATCGCTTCCTCGGATGCTCTTGATGAAAGCTGAGATGATGTCATAGTGCAATTCACCCTCTTTGTCATAGGCCATGGGATTGGTTTGGAGACGCTCTTCAACCAGTGCATTCGTCACAACAACATCCTTTCCCGATACCTCGACGACTAACTCTAAAATGTTTAAAAGTTTACGAGCATCTCCCCCACTATACCGCAGCAGCGCTTCAGTTTCTTGCAGCACGATGTGTTTTTTCTGCAACTCAACATCCGTATCGATAGCACGTTTCGCCAATTGCAGCAAGTCATCCTTGGTCAAAGCCTTTAAAACATAAAGTTGGCATCGTGACAACAATGGACGAATAACTTCAAACGAGGGATTTTCAGTCGTGGCACCTATCAAGGTAACAACGCCACGTTCCACTGCCCCGAGCAAAGAATCTTGCTGCGATTTACTGAAACGATGAATCTCGTCAATAAACAATATCGGGGAGGCCGTGTTGAAAAAACGATTATTCTTTGCTTTATCAATCACTTCACGAACCTCCTTTACGCCGCTCGTGACTGCACTCAGCGTGTAGAAAGGTGTTTCCAACTTGTGAGCAACAATTTGTGCTAAAGTTGTCTTTCCCACCCCTGGAGGCCCCCATAAAATAAAAGAAGAAACATGTTTTGCTTCTATCATTCTACGCAAAACAGCACCTTCACCAATTAAATGTTGCTGCCCCACATAATCATCAAGCGTTCGAGGACGCATTCTTTCTGCTAATGGCTCGCTCATAATTCGCTGCAAAAATAAAGAAATCGCATGATACCGCAAAAAAAATATCAATTAAAAGTTTGTGCATGTGGCCCAAAGTATATACTTTTGCAGCAAAGAAAATAGTATGTATGAAGCAACAAAAATCTCTTACTTTACGGACTCTAACAAAGAGTAATATTTGGGACATTCAGGAAAATGATGTATTTCGTCTTTTAGACACTGCCGAGCGCGAAAGCGATTTGAGAGAGAACATGCGTCATTATGTAGATGTGGTTAAAAGTGCTTTCGATATTGAGGAAGTAAAAGTTGACAAGCCTGAAGTGATTGCCAAGTTTGAAGAACGCGGTTTTAAGGTGGGCCTTGTAAAAATCGATGACAGCACTAAAGTGAAATGGGCTATCAAGAAGAAACCCATTTTGCGTGTAACCGACCTCACTTATGAAAATATCCGCCACATCTCGGCTACTAAACTGTTGGAGGTGTTAGACCGCAATTTTGGTAGTGGTTGGGAAGGCTTGTCGCAAAGCATTCAAGACATCATCGAACGGGGCTTTGACATCAGCACCACAACGCTGCCTAAGGACCGTCTGCACAAACCCGGAGGCATGTATGAAAAGAAGCTCAAAGATGGCTATGAGGTGTTAGAAATTGAAAAAGGAACTTGGGTCGAGGCTATCTTTGCGAAAGAAAAACCCGAGTTGAAAACAACGAAAAACATCGCTGACGAGGATGAGGACTTTGACGATGAAGAAAACTTAGATGCTGACGCTGAAGATGAAGTTCTTCTCGACGAAGAGTTTAATGAAACCGATGAAGACGACGAAGATTCCTTTGACGAAGAAACATTGACCGAAGAAAGTTATCGAACCACTTATGATGAAGATCCTGACAATTTAGATGTTGAGGAGTCCTCGATGAGTGATGACGAAGACTTTTAATGGCAAAGCCCTTGCCTGCACATGCCATCAAGAAAAATGTTCGGGCAAGGGTTTCGCCAACACATCCAAATGAAAAACATACCTGAGCAAAGCGCTCGCCAGCACATTCAATAAAGAAATCTATTCAGGCGAAGGGCTCCGCCGCCGATAACCAACGCTCGTTATCGCGAAAATTGCCCTCGCCCGCGATAACCAACTCTCGTTATCGCGAAAATTACCCTCGCCCACGATAACCAACTCTCGTTATCGCGAAAATTACCCTCGCTCGCGATAACCAACGCTCGCTATCGCGAAAATTACCCTCGCCCGCGATAACCACCACTCGTTATCGCGAAAATTGCCCTCGCTCGCGATAACTACCTCTCGTTATCGCGAAAATTACCCTCGCCCGCGATAACCAACGCTCGTTATCGCGAAAATTGCCCTCGCCGCCGATATGGCAGCAAAGTGGGTTACCAAAAATGGCGCGTTCGGCAGCATCACAGATAGTTGCCGCGGCGGAAAGGCTGTGTTTGGCCATTTGCAATCGTTTCGCTTCTCGCAAACTTCAACGAATTGATGTTCCCCCAACTTTGGAACCCGTTATTTTTAAAACATCCCATCGTCTCCCAACCCCACCAATTGCACGTTTCTCATTTAAAACATGTATTTTGCAAAATGGTTTCTTGTCTATTAGCTTTTTTTCATGTAACTTTGCCCACGAAATATGAATTCATTAAAAAATTTACTCGCGATTTTTCTGCTGCATGCACTTCCTGGAGGAGTTTTCGCACAGCGTCTGACAGTTGCTTCTGATAATAGAAGCAAAACATTTGTAGAGCGTTATACAGATAGTTTGCGCATAGCACAGCAAGCACTCGACATGAATAATACGAGTTACAACGGTGACTCCACGAAATTATTCATTCCAAAGGCCAAATACGCGCCATTGTTCTTGCCACCAACCTACTATGGAAAGATTGGTGAACGGATGCTCGAGGCAAAAGACTTTTCACAAGATATCGCGACAAACGCCCTTGCCCGCACCTTGCTTTATGTGTATTTACATCGCCCCGATTTGGTTCAAACCACCGATGACTATCTAAATAAAATAGGGCCATCAAAAGCTATTGACAAACCTTTAGTTGCTGTTGACAAGCAATTGCCTATAGAAAAAGTTTCGAAAATTGAAGAACCGAAACCTGAAGCACCAGACATCAAGGTTTATAAGCCCAATTTCTGGACTTATCATGGTGATTTCTACCTGCAATTCATTCAAAATTATATCTCCGACAACTGGTATAAAGGCGGAGAAAGCAACTATAGTGCCGTAGGAGCGGTCACATTAGCAGCGAATTATAATAACAAGCAAAAGGTCAAATGGGATAACAAGTTGGAAATGAAATTGGGCATACAAACTTCCCAAACAGACAATCTACACAAATTAAAAACAAGCGAAGACCTGCTGCGCTACACCGGAAAATTGGGTTTCCAAGCCACAAAGAAATGGTATTACACCATACAGCTCATAGGCAACACGCAATTCCTTCATGGAGTTAAAAATAATGACCCGTTCGTTTATAGTGCTTTCGCCAATCCGCTCAACGTAAATCTTTCGCTTGGTATGGATTATAATGTGGAATGGTTTAATAAACGTTTGGTTGGCTCCATACACATGGCACCGCTCGCCTATAACTTTAAATATGTAAGCCGGTTGTCACTAAGCGAACGCAACGGATTAGATGCAGGCCATCATACCTTACATAATTTGGGTTCGGAATGCACTTTTGACTTGCAATGGAACTTTAGCGACAGAGTGAAATGGCAGACACGCTTATACGGCTACACCACCTATCGCCGCAGCGAAATAGAGTGGGAAAACACATTCATTTTGCAATTCAGCCGCTACCTCAGTAGTAACATCTTTATATATCCTCGCTTTGATGACGCAGGATTACGCGATCATAAATTTGGCTATTGGCAAATAAAAGAATATGCAAGCTTTGGTATAGCCTATTCTTTTTAGAAAAACAGGGCAACGTTTGGAAAAGAATATAATTTTTATAAATGAATAAAAAGTAATTACACGTGGCTGAAACAAAATATATTTTCGTAACAGGTGGCGTTGTTTCCTCATTAGGAAAAGGAATTATTAGCGCCTCAATAGGTAAACTTTTACAATCAAGAGGTTACAATATTACAATACAAAAGTTTGATCCCTATATTAATATCGATCCAGGCACACTCAACCCTTATGAACATGGAGAATGTTATGTGACGGTTGATGGAATGGAAACCGATTTAGATTTAGGGCACTATGAACGATTTACGGGTATCCAAACCACGAAAGCTAACAGCATGACGACTGGACGGATATATAAATCGGTCATTGATAAAGAACGCAGAGGGGATTATTTAGGCAAAACCATACAAGTGGTTCCACATATCACAGATGAAATTAAGCGCAATATAAAGCTCTTAGGCCAAAAATATCATTATGATTTCGTCATTACTGAGATTGGTGGAACAATTGGAGATATTGAGAGCGCACCATTCATGGAGGCTATACGCCAGCTTAAATGGGAATTGGGCAAACGTGCCATTAATATCCATCTCACCTATGTTCCCTATCTGAAAGCTGCAGGAGAACTCAAGACAAAGCCCACCCAACATAGTGTAAAGGAATTGCAGAGCATAGGGATTCAGCCCGACATTCTCGTTTTACGAACCGAGAAGCATTTGAGCAATGATGTCAGAAAAAAGGTCGCTGCATTTTGTAACGTTGATTTAGACTGCGTCGTTCAATGCGAAGATTTACCTTCAATCTACGAAGTCCCTATTGACATGCAACAGCAACGATTGGATGAGGCTATCTTGAGAAAGACGGGAGAGCCTATTGGTGCAACACCAGAATTAGGTCCATGGCGTGAGTTTATCAACCGACGTAAAAGAGCCAAAGATAGTGTCAACATTGGACTTGTTGGAAAATACGACCTACAAGATGCTTATAAAAGCATACGCGAAAGTCTTTCTCATGCAGGAACCTATAATGATTATAAGGTAAATATTAATTTCCTTAATTCAGAAGAGATAACCGAAGCCAACGTAGCAGAGAAGTTGGCACACCAAGATGGAATTGTAATTTGTCCAGGATTTGGCCAGCGTGGTATTGAAGGAAAGATTATCGCTGCTCACTATACGCGCACACACGATATTCCAACCTTCGGTATTTGCTTGGGAATGCAAATGATGGTAATAGAATTTGCACGTAACGTCTTAGGATATGCAGATGCCAATAGTCGCGAAATGGATGAAAAGACACCACATAATGTTATTGATATTATGGAGGAACAAAAGAACATTTCTAATATGGGTGGCACAATGCGTCTTGGAGCATACGAATGCAATTTAAAACAAAGTAGCCGAGTTTTTGATATTTATAAGAAAGAAAATATTCAAGAGCGCCATAGACATCGCTATGAATTTAATAATGAGTTTCAAACAGAATTTGAGAAACATGGCATGATGTGTGTGGGAAAGAACCCCGAGAGTGATTTGGTAGAGATTGTTGAAATACCAGGATTAAAATGGTATATAGGCACACAATACCATCCAGAATATCAATCAACCGTTTTAAAACCTCATCCCCTATTCCTCGATTTTATTAAGAAAGCAATAGAAAATAAAAAGAAGTAATGGATAAAAATAACATCATTGGATTTTTACTAATTGCAGTAGTCCTTATAGGATTTAGTTGGTATAACCAACCTTCTGCAGAAGAACAGCGCGCTGCTTTCGTACAAGATTCTATAGCACAAGCTAAAAAAGAATTAGCAGCTAAACAGGCAGCTAATCCCAACAAAGTAGACTCTGCAAAACTACGCGCTAACGCTGATACCACGTTGTCTTTTCATCAGGCCCTAAAAGGTATTGCACAAGATATCATATTAAAAAACAATAAGGTTGAACTCACTTTGAGTTCAAAAGGGGCTATCGTAAAAAAAGCCATTATAAAAGGCTATGTCGGACATGACTTGCAACATCAAAGCAATGCGGATGACAAAAATTATGTAACATTATTTGATTCAACCAGTCAAAGTCTCAATTATAGTTTAGCTACGAAAGAGGCTAATATAAATACGGCCGACCTTTACTTTGAGCCTTCATCCTACACCGATTCTACAGTCACCTTTACCGCAACATCTAAAATGGGGCAAAGTATTGTTATGCAATATCGCTTAGGAAGTGACTATTTATTACACATGAACCTCAAGGTTCAGGGTATGGATGGAAGTTTCGCACCCAATTCACAAGCACTATATGTTGACTGGAAAGATAGAATTTTCCAGCAAGAGAAAGGTTTCTCTTTTGAGAATCGCTATGCCACACTCACCTATCATGCTACAAAGGGGGGTACAGATTATCTAAGTGAAGGTAAAGAAGAAGTTGACAAAGCTATTGAGGAACCTATTGACTGGGTAGCCTTTAAAAACCAGTTCTTCAGTGCAGTCATGATTGCAAAGAACGGATTCGAATCGAATGCATCCATGACATCAATCCCTGAAGAAAAAGGAACAGGTTATCTTAAGCAATACGGCGCAAAGCTAAAAACAAAACTTGACCCATCAGGTCGTATTCCTTCTCAATTTGAATTCTATTATGGTCCAAATGATTTCCGCATCCTACAACGCGTAGAGAAAGAAAGTATGTTTGGCAAGGATTTACAATTACAACGTTTGGTTTATTTAGGTTGGCCCCTATTCCGCATCATCAACCGTTGGTTTACACTTTATGTCTTCGACTTCTTAACAGGCTTAAATATCAACATGGGAATCGTTTTAATTCTCATTACACTGCTATTAAAGCTCATCACCTATCCGATGGTAAAGAAAAGCTACATGAGTAGCGCAAAGATGCGTGTGTTGAAGCCGAAATTAGACGAGGCTACTAAGCAATTTAATAAGCCTGAGGATCAAATGCAAAAACAGCAAGCCATGATGGCTGAGTATTCAAAATATGGAGTCAGCCCCTTATCGGGATGCCTGCCGATGCTCATTCAAATGCCCATCTGGATTGCAATGTTTAATTTTGTTCCCAATGCCATTCAATTGCGCGGTGAACACTTCTTGTGGATAAAAGATTTGAGTACTTATGACCCTATCTACGAGTGGGGACATAATATTTGGCTGATTGGCGATCACATTAGTTTGACTTGTATCTTGTTCTGCGTTGCCAATGTGCTCTATACAATCATGACCATGCGCCAACAAAAGGATCAAATGGTTGGACAACAAGCTGAGCAAATGAAAATGATGCAATATATGATGTTTGCTATGCCCATCATGTTCTTCTTCATGTTTAACGATTATAGTGCTGGGCTAAACTTCTATTATTTCATTAGTTTGTTCTTCAGTGCAGCCATCATGTGGGTACTTCGAAAGACAACAAACGATGAGAAGTTGCTTGCAATGCTTGAAAATCGTTATGAAGAAAATAAGAGCAACCCAAAGAAAATGACAGGTTTGGCCGCACGTTTGCAAGCCATTCAAGAAATGCAACAAAAACAATTAGAAGAAACGCGGCGCAAGCAAAATGAACTGAATAAAAAGAAAGAAAAATAATTCATCATACATTGCAATAGATTCTATAAGAGATTGTGGAGAAATATGCACCACATTGCAACATATTATCGCATAAAAAGGTCTTAGCTTCCCAACTCTTGTAGCATCTATTGCTTTTTACCGATATTCCCATGAATAAAATTTCAAACTTGGTGCTTGCTGCAATCATACTGGCAGCACCACTATCAATGAACGCAAAGATGAACCAGACTACATCTACAGCACAGACACAACAACGCAATATGACTGCAGAGGACTTATGGCAGTTGGGACGTATGGGTGCTTCGGCGACTTCACCCGATGGAAAATACGTTGTTTATCAAGTGTCCTACTACAGCGTTCCCAACAACAACAGCCAAACTAAATTGTTTATTCAGGAACTTAATGGAAAGAATAAACGGTTGCTCACGAAGGGTGACCAACGTGAAAGCGATGCTGCTTGGTTGGGAAATAAAATTGTTTTCCTACGCGGTGGCGATATATGGTCTATGGATGTGACAGGTGAACAGCGTCAGCAACTTTCTCACACTGGTGGAAAAGTAGAAGGATTTGCTTTCTCGCCCGATGGGAAAAAAGTTGTCATGCTGCAAAGTCTCCCCTATCATGGTACAATCAAAGAAACACCAACAGATCTCCCTAAGGCGACAGGTATGCTCATCACCGATATGAACTATCGACATTGGGATCATTATGTTACTGAAATCCTGCACCCATTTATTGCAAATGTTACAGGAAACAGCATTACAACAGCTACAGATATCATGGCTGGTGAGCCTTTTGAGGCTCCCGTCGCACCCTTTGGCGGTATAGAACAAATTGCTTGGAGCCCCGACTCTAAGTTTATTGCCTACACCAGTCGAAAGAAAGAGGGCGTGCAATATGCTATCTCCACCGATACAGATATTTATTTGTACGAAGTAAGTTCGGGCAAAACCACCAACTTGTGCAAGCCCGAAGGTTATGTCGCTCCACAGGTTGATGCGACAAAATCGCTTAAACATCAACAGGTCAACCAGCAACAAGGAGATATGCAAGTGGGCTATGACACCAATCCCAAGTTTTCGCCCGATGGCAAATACATTGCTTGGCAGAGCATGGCGCATGATGGTTATGAAAGCGATTTGAATCGTTTGTGCATCATGGATCGCGCTACAGGCAAGAAACAATATATCGTCAATCAGCAAAATTTCGATAGCAATGTCGACGAATATGTTTGGGCTAACGACAGTAAGAGCCTTTATTTCTTGGGTTGCTGGCACGCTTGCGTCAACGCTTATCAAGTTTCGCTTAATGGGAAAGTGACCCAACTGAGTGACGGCTGGTATGACTTTGCCCGCCTATCGACAATCGCCAACAGCAACAATTTGCTGGTGTCGCGCCATTCGATGCTGCAACCCGACGACTTATATTTGCTCTCTCCTGCCAAGGCTGAAAAGAAAAGTAAGCTCACCCAAATCACCTTTGAAAATCAAGCCCTACTAAGTCAGTTGGCTACTCCCAAATTACAACAGCGCTGGGTAAATACTACTGATGGCAAACAAGAGTTGGTTTGGATTGTATTGCCACCCAACTTTGATGCAACGAAGAAATATCCCACTTTGCTCTTCTGTGAAGGTGGACCACAAAGCCCCGTTAGCCAGTTTTGGAGCTATCGTTGGAATTTCTTCCTCATGGCTTCAAAAGGCTATGTTGTTGTGGCACCCAATCGGCGCGGTCTGCCTGGTTTCGGCCATGAATGGAATGAGGCTGTGAGCGGCGATTGGACAGGACAGTGTATGGACGACTATCTCAGCGCCATCGACGATGCGGCCAACAATCTTCCCTTTGTTGACAAAGAGCGTTTAGGTTGTGTTGGAGCCAGCTTTGGTGGTTTCTCGGTTTATTATCTCGCCGGGCACCACAACAAACGGTTCAAAGCATTCATTGCCCACGACGGCGCATTCAACCTCGAAAGCATGTACACCGACACGGAAGAGGTTTGGTTCTCAAACTGGGAGTATGACGATGCCTATTGGAATGCTGATGCCACAGAAGCGGCAAAGAAGACCTATGCCAACAGCCCTCACAAGTTTGTTGATAAATGGGACACCCCCATCTTGATTATTCACGGCGAGAAAGACTATCGCATCAATGCCAACCAAGGTATGGGTGCATTTAACGCGGCACGTTTGCGCGGCATTCCAGCCGAGATGTTGCTCTTCCCCGATGAAAACCACTGGGTGTTAAAGCCTCAGAATGGAATTCTTTGGCAACGCACCTATTTCGATTGGTTGGACAGATGGCTAACCACAAACAAGTAAATCAAAACAATACAAAAATATGACAGAATTAATTCAAAAAAAGCTCAGCGACAGCACTGGTGCGCGTTGGACAGCACTGCTCATCGTGGCCTTCACGATGATGATGGGTTACTTTATAACCGACGTCATGTCGCCACTCGAGGTGTTGCTCGAGACGCCAAAAGCCCAAGGCGGCTTAGGCTGGACGGCCGGCGATTATGGCATTTTTGCCGGTAGCTATGGTTTCATCAACGTATTCCTTTTAATGCTCTTCTTTGGCGGAATTATCCTCGACAAGATGGGCATTCGCTTCACAGGCATCATGGCTTGCAGCCTCATGGTTATTGGGGTGTTGATTAAATATGTTGGTGTTTCTGTTGACTTTGGCGATAGCCAGTTCACTCTTGGCACATTCTCTTTGCCCATGTCGGCCGCTGTGGCTTGCTTAGGCTTTGCCATTTTCGGAGTGGGATGCGAAATATGCGGCATCACCGTTTCTAAAGTCATCACCAAATGGTTCACTGGTCACGAGCTGGCATTGGCCATGGGCGTGCAAGTGGGTTTAGCCCGCATGGGCACTTTTGCAGCCATGAGTTTCTCCTTGCCTGTGGCACGCGCCTTTGGCAACCGTGTGAGCGCCCCCGTCCTGTTGGGTGCCGTGTTGCTCATTGTGGGACTTTTAGCCTTTATTGTCTACACCGTGATGGACAGAAAGCTCGATGCTTCGGCCGCAGCCATCGACACCGAGACGAAGCACAGCGCTGACGACGAAGGATTCCACTTCGCCGATTTGAAGTTTATCTTCACCAATCCTGGGTTCTGGTGCATTGCATTGCTCTGCTTGATGTTCTATGGAGGCGTGTTCCCCTTCTTGAAATTTGCAACAAAGCTCATGGTAGCCAACTATCACGTGCCCGCACAGTTTGCAGGCACATTACCTGGTTTGCTTCCCTTAGGCACCATTGCCCTCACGCCCATTTTCGGCATCATCTATGATAAAATTGGCAAAGGCGTAACCCTCATGCTCATTGGCAGCACCATGCTGGCTTTGGTTCACTTCATTTTCATGGTTCATCTGCTGCCCGTCGGTTGGTTTGCCGTGGTGATGATGATAGTCCTTGGCATAGCCTTTTCGCTGGTGCCCTCGGCTATGTGGCCCAGTGTGCCCAAAATCATTCCGCTGAAACTCTTAGGTTCGGCCTATGCCATCATCTTCTTCATTCAAAACATCGGCTTGAGTCTTTTCCCCGTAGCCATTGGCAAGCTCAATGAAGCCGACCCCACATTTAGCCGCATGGAGATGCTGTTCATGAGCTGCGGCATCATGGCCATTCTGCTGGCCTTTGCCCTGTTGGCGTTCGACAAGAAAAAACACTACGGACTGCAAGAGGCCAACATCAAAAAATAAGTGTGGTGCGATGTTCGCCACCCTGCACACAAATGGGAGTGTTCCAACTGGAATGCTCCCGTTTTCGTTGCTACATAAACCTTCTTATGACTGCCGCAACCCAAACCAGGAGTCGCTGGCATAACCTTATGACTGCCACAACCCAAACGAGGAAGCACTGGCATAACCTTATGACTGCCACAACCCAAACGAGAAAGCATTAGCATAACCTTATGACTGCCACAACCCAAACGAGGAAGCGCTGGCATAACCTTATGACTGCCACAACCCAAACCAGGAAGCATTAGCATAACCTTATGACTGCCACAACCCAAACCAGGAAGCATTAGTCGGAAATGGTGCCGCCCTTTCGCTTAAAAATTACATGTGATATTGCTCTGCGAAGGCTTCGCCCAAATCAAAGCCCTCCTGATAAAGGCGTTCCAACTTCTTTACATCGCTCTCCATTCGCCCCACTTCTAATGGACGAATGGGGCGGATGCAAACGATTTTGCCTTCGGCCTCCAAACGATCTACCAAATCGATTTGACGATTATAAACCTCATGCCGACGGCTCAAGGCCAAGCGCAAACGGGGATACTGACTGTAAACAAAGCGCGGTTGCTTGAGGTCGGGATTCGTGTCGCGCCACCCCTTATTGCGCGTGAGCACCACCACGTTGGTAGCGTGTCCCTGAGCAATAGCCCTCTCCACGGGTATGCTGTCGACAATTCCTCCATCGAGCATGGGAATGCCATCCACCATCACAATGCTACTCACATAGGGCAGGCTGCTCGAAGCACGCAGAATGTCGATAGCACGCTGGCGCGATTGCGTCTCAGTGAGATACATCGCACGCCCCGTAAGACAATTCGTTGTCACCACTTCGAAGGTGTCGGCATGCTGAAAATATTCATCAAAATCTACGGGGATGAGGTGATTGGGAAACTTATTATAGAGCAAATCGCGGTCGAAAATGCACCCCTGCTGAGCCAAATGGCGCAAACCAATGTAATGATAACGCGACAGATAATCAATATTGGCTATGCGCGCGCGCCGGGGCTGCCTACTCACATAGCTCATACCATTACACGCTCCCGCCGAAACAGCAACTACATAGCGAAAATAAATGGCATGTTTCATCAAGGCATCGAGCACACCACTTGTGAACACGCCACGCATACCGCCACCTTCCAAAACTAACCCTGTTTGATGATTTATTTCCATCGCTAACTAATAAATTTATAGCTTTAAGCTTAATTTTATTGCAAAGATAGAACTTTTAGGCGAAAAATATATAACTTTGTAGCCAAATCAATGAAAACAAAAATGTTTGATACTGCTACTTACGTAAGACGGCGCAATGAACTCAAGAAGCTCGTTAACGAAGGTGTCGTCATTCTTTTTGGCAACAATGAGTCGCCAGTTAATTTTCCCAACAACGGTTACTACCCTTTCCGTCAAGACTCGTCATTCCTCTATTATTTCGGTTTGCAACGTGATGGACTGGTAGGCGTTATCGACATTGATAACAACCGCGACATCTTGATTGGTAACGATATCGACATTGAGGACATCGTTTGGTATGGCTCTGTCCAGAGCATGCACGATATGGCACAACAATGCGGTGCCGATGAAACATTGCCCATGAAGCATCTGAAACTCATCTGCAATGAAGCACTGCGCACACACCGCAAGATTCATTTCCTACCACCCTATCGTCACGATATAAAAATTCAAATTTTCGATCTCCTCGGAATTCATCCTACACAGCAGAAAGAGGATGCAAGCATGGATTTGATTCGGGCCGTGGTGAAAATGCGCTCCGTGAAAGAACCACAAGAAATTGAAGAGTTGGAACGCGCTGCTGTCATTGGCTACGAAATGCATACCACAGCCATGCGCCTGACGCGCCCTGGAGTAACCGAGAAATTTGTGGGCGGACAAGTCGATGGCATCGCAAACTCATACGGAGCAATGGTGAGCTTCCCCACCATCTACACACAACATGGTGAAATTTTACACGGCAACCCTTCAATGAATAAGCTTGAAGCCGGACGCTTAGCGCTCTGCGATGCAGGAGCTGAAACCATCAACAATTATTGCAGTGACAACACACGCACGATGCCTGTCTCTGGAAAATTCTCGCAGCGGCAGCTCGAAATCTATTCCATCGTTGAAGCCTGCCACGACTACACCTTAGAAGTGGCCAAACCTGGCGTTCGCTATGCCGATGTACACTTTGCCGTTTGCCGATTAATGTTTGACCGATTGGAGGAATTAGGTCTCACCAAAGGCGACACAGAAGCCGCCGTGCAAGCTGGTGCGCACGCGCTATTCATGCCACATGGTTTAGGTCACATGATGGGTATGGATGTGCACGATATGGAGAATTTAGACCAAATCAATGTAGGATTTGACGAGGAAACTTGTCCAAACCTCACGCAGTTCGGTACGAATAATCTGCGCATGGGTCGCCGATTAGAAGAAGGTTTCGTGGTGACCGACGAACCCGGAATCTATTTTATCCCGGCCTTGATAGATGAATGGAAAGCCAAACAACATTGTGCTGCCTTCCTAAACTTCGATAAGATTGAGAGCTATAAAGATTTTGGTGGCATCCGAATTGAAGACGATGTGCTCATCACACCTCAAGGTTGCCGCTTTATAGGTGCACAGCGCATACCCTATCATCCAAAAGACGTTGAAGAGTTCATGGCCGCGCATCGTTCAGAATAAACAATAGATAATTGCAATTTTAACATAAATATTATATTTTGAATAAATGAAAAAAGTTTTAGTTATGGCGCTTGTAGCACTTGTAGCTTTCGGTGCACAGGCTCAAGAAAAGAAAGACAATAAAAAGAATGCTAACAAACCAGTCTTTACTACCATCAAAGAGAACAAAATTACAAGTGTTAAGAACCAGAGCCGCAGTGGTACCTGTTGGGACTATTCAACACTGAGTTTCTTAGAAGCTGAGATATTAAAGAAAACGGGGAAAACATATGACCTCTGCGAGGCCTTTGTTGCAAATAAGACATATTTGGATCGTGCCATTCAGGTGGTACGCATGCATGGCGATGCACAATTCGCTCAAGGTGGAAGCGCTTACGATCCCATCTATTGTTTAAAGCATTATGGCATGTGTCCAGAAGAAGCCATGCCACTCCCAGGCACACTCTATGGCGATTCTTTGAACAATTTCAATGAATTCTTCGCTGTCATGACACCCTATGTACAAGCTATAGCCAAAACAAAGAGCGACAAACTTTCTCCACAATGGAAAGTAGCCTTGCAAGGTATTTTAGACGCATACTTAGGTAAATGTCCCGATAGATTTACCTATCAAGGAAAGAGTTATACTCCACAAACATTTGCACAAAGTTTAGAGATTAATCCCGATGATTATGTAAGCTTCACAAGCTACACGCACCATCCTTTTTGGACTGCTTTCGCCGTTGAAGTACAAGATAACTGGCGTAATCCACTCTCATGGAACCTTCCTCTCGATGACATGATGCGCATCATTGATAATGCCGTAATGAATGGCTATACAGTTGCATGGGGAGGAGATGTTTCAGAACCAGGATTTACACGCGACGGATTAGCCTACTCCATCGACTCAAAGAAAGCACAAAGTTTGAGTGGTAGCGATATGGCACATTGGCTGAAGCTAACACGCGCTGAAAAGAAAAATGTGCTTGATTCGTTAGGATGCATCGTCCCAGAAGTAACACCTACACAGAAGTTACGCCAAGAACGTTTTGATAATTGGGAACTGACTGATGACCATGGCATGCTCATCTATGGTATCGCAAAAGATCAGAATGGAAAAGAGTATTATATGGTTAAGAACTCATGGGGTGAAGTCGGCGACTATAAGGGTATGTGGTATATGACCAAAAACTATATTGCAAATAACACCATGGACTTTATGGTTAATGTGAACGCCGTACCCAAAGACATTAGAAAGAAATTAGGTATATAATTTCTTTCAATGACAAAAGAATACGAGACTTAGCTTCAGGGCTACGTCTCGTTTTTGTTTTCTGAATAATTTTGCTTACCTTTGCAGCCAATTAATTCATTATTAAGATTATAAAGAAGATGATAACACTCACCAATCTTGCAATCCAATTTGGAAAGAGAGTTCTATACAAAGATGTAAATATTAAATTCACTCGAGGCAACATCTATGGTGTCATTGGGGCTAATGGAGCTGGAAAATCAACGCTACTTAAAGCTATTAGCGGCGATCTTGAGCCCAATCATGGGACGGTGGAATTAGGACCAGGAGAACGTCTCTCTGTCTTGGAACAAGATCACTTTAAATACGACGAGTTTAAGGTGCTTGACACTGTACTCATGGGTCACCAACCGCTTTGGGAAAATATGAAAGAGCGCGAACGTCTCTACAGCAAAGAAGAAATGACTGAAGAAGATGGTAATCGTGCTGCTGAATTAGAAGAAAAATTCGCTGAAATGAATGGTTGGGAAGCTGAAAGTGAAGCTGCACAATTACTGCAGAATTTAGGCATTGGAGAGGACTTGCATCAAAAAATTGTTGGCGAATTAAGCAATACCGAGAAGGTGCGGGTCATGTTGGCCAAAGCTCTATTTGGAAAGCCCGATAATTTGCTACTCGATGAGCCTACTAATGACCTTGATTTAGACACCGTAGAATGGTTAGAAGATTATTTAGGAGAAATTGACGAGAATCAGACTGTACTCGTTGTGAGCCACGACCGTCACTTCCTTGATGCCGTTTCCACGCAAACCATAGATATCGACTTTGGAAAAGTTACAGTGTTCGCAGGTAACTATTCGTTCTGGTATGAAAGTTCGCAATTAGCATTGCGTCAAGCACAAAACCAAAAGATGAAGGCCGAAGAGAAGAAGAAACAATTAGAAGAGTTTATTCGCCGTTTCTCGGCTAATGTGGCTAAGAGTAAGCAGACCACCTCACGCAAAAAGATGTTGGAAAAATTAAATGTGGAAGAAATCAAGCCTTCAAGTCGAAAATATCCAGGCATCATCTTCCAGATGGAACGCGAACCAGGCAATCAAATTCTCGAAGTCGAAGATTTGAAAGCTGTTGATGCAGATGGAGGCGTGCTCTTCGACCATGTAAATTTCAATATTGAAAAAGGCCAAAAGGTTGTGTTTTTAAGCCACAATCCCAAAGCTATGACAGCACTTTTTGAAATCATCAACAACAACCGAACACCTGATGCAGGCACATTCAAATGGGGAGTGACCATCACCACTGCCTATCTTCCACTCGACAATACGGCATTTTTCAACTGCGATTTAAATCTCATCGATTGGCTCAGCCAATATGGTGTAGGCAACGAAGTGATGATGAAAGGTTATTTAGGGCGTATGCTCTTTAGTGGAGAAGAAATCCTTAAAAAGGTTAACGTTTTGTCTGGTGGCGAAAAGATGCGCTGCATGATTGCGCGCATGCAACTACAAAATGCGAATTGCCTCATTTTAGATACTCCCACAAACCACTTAGATTTGGAGAGTATTCAGGCATTCAACAATAACCTCACACAATTTAAAGGCAATATCCTTTTCTCAAGTCACGACCATGAATTCATCGAGACTGTGGCTGATCGCATTATCGAATTGACACCCAATGGCACAATCGATAAGCTCATGCCCTACGACGAATACATTCATGACGAAGGAATCAAAGCACAACGTGCGAAAATGTATCAATAGAAAGCTAAAATCGCAAGGATGGTGTAAGTCTTGCGATGATAACCAAGTGGATGTACCTTTCTGTACATCCATTTTGCCTACAATATCTTGGCATACTATTTGCATTGATGCACAAAATAACAAATAAATAAGACAAACAATATGGCAAACTTTGAAAACCTCTCAGAAGAAGCTACAAACAAAGCTAAAGCAGAGGATAAGCAACAGACAGAGAAGACTGACAAGTCGTCAGCTTCGACTGACAAACAGGACGAAAAGGAAAAAGAAAATAAATTAAGTCCTTTAGAGCAATTGCAGCAAGAGAACGAAAAGCTCAAAGATCAATTGCTACGCACGATTGCCGAATTTGATAATTTCCGCAAACGAACAACAAAAGAGAAGTCCGATTTAATCTTAAATGGCGGTAAGAAAACAGTCACGACTATCCTGCCAGTGCTCGACGATTTCGAACGTGCCTTAGAAGATGGTAGTACCGATGTTGAAGCTGTAAAGGCTGGCATGCAAATGATATTCAACAAGTTTATCAAAACCTTAGAAAGCATGGGGGTGAAGAAAATCGACACCCAAAAAGCCGACTTCAACACCGACTATCACGAAGCTGTTGCTATGGTTCCTGGCATGGGCGATGAAAATAAGGGTAAAGTGATTGATTGTGTGCAAACCGGCTATACGATGAACGACGAGGTTATTCGGCATGCCAAAGTGGCCGTTGGACAATAAAAGTTAAACACATTATGGCAGAAAAACGAGATTACTACGAGGTGCTGGGCGTTTCGAGAACAGCAACAGACGAAGAAATTAAATTGGCTTATCGCAAAATAGCCATTAAATATCATCCCGACCGAAACCCTGACGACAAGGACGCAGAAGAAAAATTTAAAGAGGCCGCCGAAGCCTATGATGTGCTGCGCGACCAACAAAAGCGCCAGCAATATGATCAATTTGGCTTTGCTGGTGCACAAGCTGGCGGCTTCGGAGCTGGCGGAATGGATATGGACGATATTTTCTCTGCGTTTGGCGACATCTTTGGAGGGCACGCAGGATTTGGCGGCTTTGCCAATGGGCAACATCAACGCCCACAATATCGTGGCAACGACCTCCGCCTCAAGGTGACTCTCTCCCTTCAAGAAGTCCTAACGGGCATCACAAAAAAATTCAAAGTGCGCAAAGACATCACTTGCAACCATTGTCATGGTTCTGGTGCCGAGGCTGGAAGCGGCAGCGAGACCTGCCCTACTTGTAATGGACGCGGTGCGGTAGTTCGCACCGTACGCACCATGTTGGGCATGATGCAAACGCAGACCGAATGCCCTGAATGCCATGGCGAAGGCACTATCATCAAAAATAAATGCAAAGAATGTGGCGGTACGGGCGTTGTCAAAGGCGAAGAAGTGGTTGAGATTAAAATCCCCGCAGGTGTTGCCGAGGGCATGATTGTCAATGTCCCTGGAAAGGGAAATGCAGGCATGCACAATGGCATTCCAGGAAACATCCAAGTGCTCATCGAGGAGCAGGCCAACGACACCTTCGTGCGCGATGGGCAAGACGTCATTTATAATCTGCTGCTCGATTTCCCCATGGCTGCCTTAGGCGGAGAAGCCGAAATTCCAACCATTGACGGAGGCAAAGTAAAAATTAAGATTGAGCCCGGAACCCAGCCTGGAAAAACGTTGCGTCTGCGGCACAAAGGACTGCCCGCCGTACAGGGTTATGGCGACGAAATGGGCGATTTGGTGGTGAACCTCAGCGTCTATGTTCCCAAAACACTCGACAAAGCCGAGAAGCAGGCCATCGAGAAACTAAAAGACAGCGACAATTTCAAAGGCGATAGCGAGACGAAACGAACCATTTTTGAACGCTTTAAAAATTATTTCACCGCCTAACACCGGTTCGGAGAAAAACAGAAAAGAGCACATGCTGACGAACAAGCTTGCGCTCTTTTCTTATGACCATTCCCCGTGGTGTTAAAAAAGTGCGGCAGCCCTACCTTTGCATCCAACCCCATGATGTGCCTTACCATGTCCGCGCAGCAGCGTTTCCATGCAGAAAACACACGCACCACGCGCGAGGGATGAACGACGAATGCGCCCTTGATGGGGCGACACGGGCGGGCACACAGGCACCGCCCCTACCCATTTCCATAAATAATCCACACATGCGGGCGGGCACATAGGCACCGCCCCTACCCATCTCCATCAAACCATGCGTGGTGTGCCCCTACCGCGCAGCGGTTATACTTTCGATAGCGCAGGGTTGGCAAGTGCAACGCAGCCTACCCTGGGTAACGGA
>QWCI01000304.1_pt1 | contig 41390 bp, 41 predicted proteins | sample 1972541 | NCBI WGS metagenome assembly QWCI01 (sample SAMN09866712, study PRJNA288562) | Human oral metagenome isolate term3_saliva, whole genome shotgun sequencing... | isolation source: mouth | host: Homo sapiens | place: USA: California | reverse complement strand
GTTGTTCTTCCCTCCCTTCTTTAATAAAATTATAACAACAGTTCTATTTGCTTCTATTTTCTTGAAAATTATCTATTTATCGTTGCTGTCGCAATCATCTTGATAAATAAAAATATCCGCACAAAACTAAATCATATGGTATGATTTTCATAACGAAAAGAGGTGAGAGACTGTGCGGTCGTACAAAAAGAGAATGAAGTTGTTTCCGAAAATAAGAGAAGCAAAAACCAGGGTTCAGTACGAATGGTTGACCGAGCGACATGTAATTCGGGCATCTGACAAGTTCTTTCCACTTTTGGAGAAGTTGGCGCACAAGGCGAACAATGTCTACAACCAAGGACTCTATCGGGTACGTCGCAAACTATTCCAAAGCGAATGGATGAACTACTGCGAACTGGATCAGGGTTTTAAAATTTCACGAGATAACCGAGACTCTATGCTCTACGAGTCAATGGGAAATGTTCATTTGGCACAACAGGTTTTGAAAGCCGTTTGTCAAGACATGACGAGTTGGAAGAAATCCAGAGATGCTTATCGTAAAGCACCGCAAAAATTCAGCGGTTATCCAAAGCTTCCTTCGTATAAAAAGAAGGGCGGGATGACATCATTTGTCGTTGACAACCAGACTGCAAAGCTACGTTCCAATGGGATTGTCGAAATCCCTTGCATGAACAATTTTAGGATTGAGCTTTGGCACAAGGATGTAAAGAAGATTCAACAGGTACGAATTGTTCCTACGAACGGCGTATTTATTGTTGAAATTGTCTACAAAACAGAGAAGGTCATTGAATATAAACCAGATAACGAACGATATTTGACGATAGATCCTGGCGTGAACAACGCTTTCGCTTGTGCGTCCAACGTCAAGGGATTTCAACCTATTGTATTTAATGGTCGTCCGATTAAATCGGTGAATCAGTTTTACAATAAAGAACGTGCACGCCTGCTATCCATCCACGAACTATCAGGACAGGACAAACGAAGTCATCGCTTGGATCGTTTAGACTACAAACGAAACCAAAAGATTGAACGATACGCTCATGAAGTGAGTAAACGCATTGCAGAACTTGCGTTAAGCCATGAGTGTAATACCATCGTCATCGGGAGAAACAAAGGCCTGAAAAACGGTTCACGGATGGACAAAAGAAACAACCAAAACTTTATCGGGATTCCCCACGATAAAATGCTCCAGATGATTACATACAAAGCGAACCTCTTGGGGATTGTCGTCGTTCCCGTCAACGAGGCGTATTCGAGTCAAACGTCGTTCTTGGATCATGAGGAAGTCGTGAACGCCAATGGCGATAAAGCAAGAGCGCGACGTGGGATAAGACCTGCGAAGCGACGATTCAAACGAGGGATGTATCGTTCCAACGACGGAACGATTCTCAACGCGGATATCAATGCCGCATATCAAATTCTGCGAAAAGTAGTCCCAAACGCTTTTGCCGATGGGATAGAGGGTGTTGGATTGCATCCAGTGAAGGTGAATCTTGCTTTTTAGGGAGATGAATTTTCACAAAATCGTCCGAACAGAAAACACAACTGCCGAACCGGATGGAAAGTTGTCCCCGAACGCCTCGTTTCGTTTGGGACTTGGTGTGATGACGGGTTGTTCGTACTAGGTTGAGTGTAGGTTCTCAGTTTATTTAACCACTTGATGTGGTTGGAATGGATTGAGATAGGATGATATGATCTACTGATTGCAAAAATGACAACGGAGGAATAATACCATGCTTAACAAAATTCAATCTCGCCTTTGGAAGGACAATGCTTTTACAAAGCTCTCTGCTTCGGATAAGTACGCTTTCCTTTATATTCTCACGTCTCCTCATCGTTCCAAGTTGGAGCTTTTTTATATGCCCCTTGCGTATATGAGCTGCGATATGGGAATCACCGAGAGCGAGGCAAAGCAGTCGGTGAAGAACCTCATGAAGGCAGATCTAATCGAATACGATTGCGAATCCAATATGATGCTCATCAAGAACGACGATTGTGTCTTTATTGATGCTGAAATGAGCGCAGAGGAAATCATTGACTTCCTCAATGAACAACCCGATACGTTTCTTGTCGGCACGCTTCTTGGTAAACTCGAAAAGACGGTTGATGCAAAAATCGTTGATGCCGTAAAGAGCAACGAACGTGTCGTTCGTTCGCTTTCAATGAAGAAGAAGGATGTTATGGAGGAAGCTCCTGCAAAATCTGTGGAAAAGAAAACGCCAGAGCAGGTAGAGCAGAAACCAGTTCCTGTCGCTCCTGTGCGCATTGAAAAGCAGGAAGAGGAATCTGATGACGATTCCGAAGATGAATCTGCTGACGAACCAGTAGAAGAAAAGCCGAAAAAGAAACGCGCTTCTGCGAAAAAGAAAGCGGAGAAGAGTTCCATTGAAGAGGATTTCGACGAAATCTGGGCGCATTATCCGCGTAAAGCCTCTAAGGGGACTGCTTTTAAGGCGTACAAGGCACGCGTAACAGCAGGAGAGATCTCGAAAGAGGTCGCTATGAAAGCTGTTCAGAATTTCGCTTTTGTAATGAAGAGCGAAGATCGCGAGCAGAATTACATTATGCTTGGAAGCACCTTCTTTGGTCCCAACCAGCGCTTTAAGGACTATCTCAGCGATGGTGCGGCAATGAACAAATATGTGTCCAATGAGAAAATGTCGCCTGAACATGAAAAGCTCTTTGAGGCGTTTTGGGAGGAATATCCCAAAAAGACGGCAAAACAGCAAGCGTATGACAATTTTGCCGCGCTGATAGAAGCAGGAGAGTCTGCTGATGACATCATTAAGGCTGCAAAACACTATTGCTGGAAATGCGTCCAAAAGAAGGTTGAACAAAAGTTTATTAAGACAGCAGGGAACTTCCTTGATCTTAATAAAAAGCCATATAAGGACTACATCAATTTCAATGATGTCTCTTATGAGCCTTCAACGGATGTAAACCCGTTCGCAATGGTGCAGGATGTGAGCGATGAGAATCCTTTTGTGGATGATAATGAATCCGAGGAAAATCCGTTTCTAAATAGTGATGAAGATAATCAGTCCGATGAGAATCCTTTTGCAAACGACGATGATGATGAGGGCGAGGAAGAGAATCCTTTTGTTTCATCGAACTCTGAGGATGACGAGAATCAAAATGCAGAATCTGACGAGAACCCATTCGTTGATGACGAAAATCCGTTCATTAACGATGTTGACGAGAACCCATTCTTGAACGACGATATTCCTGCTGTTGAATACAATCCGTTCTTGGATGATCTTGTTGAGGAAGAAAACCCGTTTGTTCCAGATGAGCAAGAAGAAGAGAATCCATTTTTGACGAACGACCAATCTTCGTCAGAGGACGATGAAGAAGAGAACCCCTTCCTGCCAAACAACAAAGAAGAGAACCCATTCCTTGATGATGAAGAGGAAGAAAATCCGTTCATCGAAGAATACAATCAGCGACTCAGAAAATCGAAGAGGCAGGAAGAAAACCCGTTTTTGGACGATGACATCATCTGATTAAGCGAATATCCGCTACAGAGCGCTAAATTGGACGCTTTGTAGCGGAATTTTGCATTTGTAAAAATTGTCTGTTAAAATGTTTTTAGAAAACGGATTTTAAAAAGGAAGTGATGATTGTGAGTCAATTTGAAACTTGCCCTTATTGCGGCAGATTGCTTGAAAAGAAAAAAATATCCTTCTTTAACGAGGAAATTGTCTTAAAGTGTCCTTGCCGTATTGAAGCAGATATGGCGAATGATAAGCGCATTTCAGATATGGAAGAAAAACAGCAAAAGAAAGACGCTGTTGCGGCATTTTTGTCCAATCCTGACATTGGTCGGCGCTATGAAGACAAGAAGTTCAACAATTTTGAAGAGAATGAAGGCAATAAATCCAATCTTGAGTTCTGTAAGAACTTTGTTGCCAATTTCTCAAAATACATCAAGAGCGGCATGGGTTTGCTCGTCATGGGCGGCTATGGTTGCGGTAAAACGCACCTTGAAATCGCTGTTGGGCGCAAGCTCGTCGCAAAGGGATATTCGGTTAAGTTTTACAAAGCCGCATCGCTCTACAATGAATACAAAAAGTCGCTTTCTTTTAGATCTGACGAAGAAGCGAATGATTTTGTGCGCGAAGTGAACGACTGCGATTTACTTATCATTGACGATCTCGGCATCAATTCGCTACACAGTGATTACGCCTATGAAACGTTTTTATACCAAATTATTGATTTCAGATACGCCAATAAATTGCCGATTATGATCTCCATGAACTGCGTTAAATCTGCACTGCAAACTTCTTTGACGCCGCGTGTTTTAGATAGGCTCGCAAGCATGACCGTCTCTGTTGTCAATAATGCGCCTTCATATCGCGCAACGGAGAAAGATAAAGAGCTTCAAAAAGCACGCGCTAAAATTGCACAATCTGCTTGATTGTGGCAAACAGGAAGAGATTCAAGGATGGTGACGCAAGGTTAGCGTCACGAAGCAAACAGAAAGGGTTGGTTAGCAGATTCTCATAATAGTACAAGACAATATTATAAATATACTGTTTTATATTATCTTGGAGGGAAGAGCCTTAAAAAGCACCGTGGAACGCTTCTTTGCAAGCGAACCTCGTAGGGGCGTGCAGTGCGCCCAGTATGATATAGGTGAGCTGAACTGGTTTGGTGCGAGGGTGAAGATGCGCTCTTCTTATTCTTAAATCGGAACTGTAGAAATAGTTATCGCCAACGACCAAGAGAAGGAAAATACGGAAAATGATTTCTTCTAAAACCTTTACCATTGAAACACGGCTAAATCAAAGAGATAATGCCGAGATACTTGAATACGCCAAGGAATACAACGTGCTCTATGGGAAAATGCTTCGCTTCACATGGCATCGGTATAATAACGGTGGCACGTTCAACATGAAGAAAAGCAGGTTCAATACCATCTTGCAGCAAACCTTTGGCGTAAGCAAGCGCCTTGCCAGTTCCGTGATTTCTGAGGTTGAGGGATTATACAAGGCGTTGTATCAGCTTAAAAGATATGAATACGAACAGCTTAAAGGGAGAATTAATAGGAAACGCAAGAAGGTTAAGAAACTATCCGAAAAAGTGTATGCTATCCAAAAGAAAGCCAAGGAGAATGGATTTTCCAAGGCTTCTTTGCCATATTATCGCAAGCTGAAAGCAGACATCTTCTACGTTCATCAGCAAATCAACCGCATGGAACAAAAGAGAAAGAACCTGCTGAAAGAAATCCTTAGCAAGAACTTGCACATCTGCTTCGGCTCAAAGAGGCTGTTTTACGCACAGTTTTATCTGAAGGAAAACAATTTTACAAGCCACAAGATATGGCTGGAACATTTTAGACGAGCTAGAGACAACCGTTCTTTGTATATCGGCTCAAAAGACGAACGTCGCTGCAACCAAATCCTGCAACTAACACCTATGATTCATACAGGCAAAGGCAACAACTTTGCAATACAGCTTCGGAAAAACACCAAGGCGAGAGAATATGTAAGAGGGGTTTGTACATTTAAATATATGAGCGGGTTTCTTGCAAAATCCTTAATTAAGCAAGACCACGGTATTTCTTATCGCATGATATTCCGTGGAAACAAATGCTACCTACAAGCAATGGTGACGATGGACAAGGACAGCAACAAATGCAAGACCAGAAGTTCTTATGGCACGCTTGGTTTGGACTACAACGACGGATTTATCGAACTTGCTGAAACCAACGAAACAGGGAATCTTGTAGGCTTGCAACATTTTGGTTTAAAGTATCACGGCACAGGCAAGAAAGCCGAAAACGAAATTAGAGAAATCGTTTCAGAAATCGTTCACTACGCTATCTCCGTCGGTAAAGATGTTGTTATTGAAGATTTAGATTTTCGCAAGACAAAATCCGAGACGGAAGCAGCGAAGTCTGACAAAGGCAAGAATTACAATAAGATGATTCATGCTTTCGATTATTCAAGATACAAGAAATCTTTTGAGGACTGTTGCTTTAGACGTGATGTTAATCTTATAGAAGTTAATCCTGCCTATACGAGCAAGATTGCAGCCCAGAAGTATTGCAAACGCAAAAAGTTAGTCATTCACCAAGGAGCAAGCTATGTGATTGCTCGGAGAGGACAAGGCTATGTAGATAAGTACATCGAATCCAAGAAGGTCAATAAATCAGCATGAACAAAAACCCCAGCTAGGAGAGGGCAGCTTCCAAGAGATTGCTGTCTTCCAACCTAGTTGGGGGAGATAGAGAAGACGCAAGCGTTGACAGGAGTTGCACCACTTGGCTCGCCAAGAGAAACCCCTTGAGATGCTTGAAATAATTGATAGGTGTTCCGTAACACCTGAAATCGTCAGGGATTTCGTCTGCCCCTGTTTTGTACGATTTTATTTTACGGACGATAAGCATGGCAAAGTATGCAATCGTGGTTGACTTGGACATGGACACATTGTCCAAGACCTACACAGCAGTCAGTCCTGCGAACGCTTACACCGATATCAAGAACACATTGAGAAAATGCGGCTTCTCTCGTCAGCAAGGAAACGTGTATTTCGGAGACGACAAGGTGAATGCTGTACATACAGTCTTGGCAGCGCGGAAGCTCGCAACGAAGCACGTCTGGTTTGCAGCGAGTGTGCGCGACATCCGGATGCTGCGCATTGAGGACGACAACGACCTGATGCCAGCAATCCGAGGCAGAGACGGGGATTAAGGTGTAGGTACATCCGAAACTTTTTATTTTTTAGCGAAACCATTCGCAACTTTTCCCCACACGAAAAAGAAACCGTGGTATAATAAAATCATCCTCAGAGGAAAACACTCCAACACAAGTCCTTATAGGCGATAACCACCACGAATGGGCGGTTTGATGGGGAGCTGGGCAATACCGTTTGGGAAGCCTCGGCACATTCCCGCGACCGATAATAACCTGTAACACGGTGGCTAGAGGAGGCGCAGGTTCGCCAAAATAAAGAAGCAAGGGTGACACCACCGCTGCACGCGCTTCCCCTCGTTGGTCTTGGCGTGCGGCAACTCCGACCTCGCTACGAGTCAAAACTAGGCGAGATATATGAGCGCCTCCAATACCGCTGAAGAGTTGAAAAGCTGACGGGAAGGGGGAGAAGGCCTCGAACTGGGCGAAGTTTTCTCCCCATTTTTGTTGTTTTGGGAAATGGAACACTGGGAGCGCCCAAGCAAAATTATCATGATGAGCGCGTTTTTGTATGTTTTTCAGAACGCCAAGACAAGGTTTTTGTTTTGATGTATACTAAGGACAATAAAATGTAGGCACATCTAAACCAAAATGGAGGAAAAAGTGGAAACTGATGTGCCGAGAAAGCCCTAAATTGGCGAGTAAGTCCCAAAGTTAGGTTGGCAGTCGAAATAGATTGCCATCGCGGTTCATCGAAATCGCGCGGATTGAAACAAACACGAATAAAGCGGCGACCGAGATAAAAGATCGCATCATGTATTAAATCGCACCTTAATTGGTGCGCGGATTGAGAAAAGACCGCCACTGAGCACGAATTTGCTCTTGGCGGCTTTTTACATGGTAGAATTAAACCTAAGACTGTCAACACCCCACAGCTAAAGCTGGGAGCTTGTAAGTCATCCATCTAGTCCTAACGTCGAATGCTCCTAGATGGTGCAGGTTGCCCTACATACTATCGGTACAGATAGCCTATGCCTACATCACCGGACGGTTGACATGCGCCCGCTTTTTGATTCCTCAGACATGTCCAAGGAAATATGTGGTTCACCTGAGATTCTGTTTCTCGAAGCTCGCGCCCGTCAAATCCTCGGTTTCAAGCAGCGTGCCCTCGCTATATTCCCGAACGAGTGTCTTAAAAATCCAATGGTTCACATCGGACATCCAACGGTTCTCTCGCACGGAAATGGATTTGCGTTTGCGCCAGTAAAATCATATCATAAAATATAGAAGGGAAGAGGTGACGGCTCCTCCCCATGCCTAAAGGCAGGGGTTTCCGCCGTTACGTTTTTGATGAAACATGTTGGGAGGCTACGATTAAGATGCCATTTGATTTCGGCAGAATGAATGCAGAACAGAAAGCCGCAGTACAGCACATGGAGCATCCATGTCGCGTTATTGCAGGCGCAGGTTCAGGAAAAACGACTGTTTTAACTAAACGAATTGAATATCTGCTTTATAAAGGCGTTAATCCTAAGAATATTCTTGCAATTACGTTTACTAAAAAGGCTGCCACTGAAATGAAAGAGCGGCTTATTTCGCTTGTTGGTTTAGACCAAGGCCAGCAGGTATTTTTGGGGACGTTCCACTCTTTCGGCTTTTCGGTGATACGTTCCAAGTACCGCAAAGACGGCAAATCATCCCCACAGCTCCTAAGCGAAACCGACAAAAAGCAGATTGTTGCCAAAATATTGTCTCCGAGTTCGCAGTCTAAAGAAAAAATCACATCCGACATTGACGAAGACGCCGCTTTAGCTTTTATTTCGTGGCAAAAGAATTATCTCATTATGCCAAACGACGAAAACCTTGATGTCAGTTGTCTTGAAGGAGCAGAAGACATTGATGAAACTTATTTAAACGATCTCAGAACGCTGTATAAGCGCTATGAGTTAGTTAAGAACCAGATGGGCGTTATTGACTTTGACGATATGTTGGTGCAGTGCTATACGATTCTTAAAAAGGATCGCGACTTACGCACGATGTATCAAAACATTTACAAATACATCTTGGTTGACGAGTTTCAAGATACCAATGTCGCCCAATATGACATCGTTAAGCTTCTTGCGGGCGGCTATACGCAAAATGTGTTTATTGTTGGAGATGCGCGACAGGCGATTTATTCGTGGCGTGCATCCAAGGTTGACTTTATCCTCAACTTTGAAAAAGACTGGAAAAATGCGCGCACAATAGAGCTGAATGACAACTACCGCTCAACCGTGGAAGTCGTTAACATGTCCACAGAACTTATTAAACATTCAACCATTGAATATCCAGGCATTTGCCGCAGTGGTCGCGGGAATCATGGCGAAGACATCTATTCATTGATTACCGATGACGACAACACAGAAGCACAAACGATTGCGTACATTATTGACCATCTTGTGAATCAACAGCAACTCATCTCGTATTCCGACATTGCAATTCTTTACAGACTTAACATGCAATCTCGCCCATTTGAAGATGCGTTTTCAAACATGGGAATACCATACTATGTCGCAGGCTCAGAAGGGTTCTATGGTCGTCGCGAAATCAAAGAGCTTTTAGCGTACCTGCATTTGGCAGATAATCCGAACGACATGGATTCGTTCAAATTCATCATGAACGTGCCTGAACGTGGCATCACGAATGACACCTATAATGCGCTTCAACGCAAATCCCATGAATATGATGTTTCTATTTCAGAAGTTGCAGAACAGTTTGCCGATGTTACGCCTGATGAGAACGTTCAAGAGATGCTTCAAGATTTAGGATTAACACTTGCAAAATTGCGCCAAATGAACTCTAGTGGCAAAAGCAATGTTGCTGAAATGCTTTCTGAACTCGTGCGTACAACTGGGTACATAGAGTTCTTAAAAGAGCGCATGAAGGGCAAAGCGAAAGGAAAAGCTGACGATGAAGGTAAGGAACAAATGATTTACTCCTTTATCGCCAGTTGTGAGCGATTTAAGGATGTGGACAAGCTTTTCCAGTATATCCAAAAAGTCGAAGAGCAACAAGCCGACAGAAATAGCGCAAAAGTGCAGTTAATGTCTCTTCATCGCTCAAAGGGTCTTGAATTTGACACTGTGTTTATGGTTGGACTCATTGATGGCTTATTGCCTCATGCGAAATCAATGCAGGTAAGCGAAAACGGGATGATTATTCCTGAATCCATCGAAGAAGAGCGCAGATTGTGCTACGTTGGCATCACGCGAGCCAAAGAACGGCTCTTTATGAGCACATACAACCAAAACAGCAAATCAGTGGCAAATATGAGCATCTTTTTGAAAGAGATTTACAATGATACGAAAGACGTATCGGCAATCTTTGAAGAGGTTAAATCGCTCAGAGAAGCGCAAATAGCGGCAGGACAAGAGCCAATTTAGCGGGGGAGTGTCAATAATGACGGAATATAAAAACAAGAGTAAAATTGTTTCAAGAGCAATATTGGAGCAAAAAGGGAAATTCACTGTTGAAGATATTGTAAGCTCTGTTTGCAACTTGATTGAAGGCTCTGTAGATTCCATTAGGAGCTACATATTAAAAAAAATAGAAACCATGTGCGAATATGGTTTGATAGGAAAAACAGATATATACTATTTTTCCCGAGAGTAATAAAAAAGCCCAACAACTTAGGTAAAACTAGGTTGTTGGGCTTCTTTTTAGTACAGGATGTCCTCTGGAACTTCCTCTTCCTTCGTGTCAGCGTTGTCGTTATCGCGCTTCTTGAACATGATAACCTCGAAATCAACAACACGAAACGCCGTGAAGTAGCGATTCTTCCCATCTTCGGAAGTGCTCTTTGTCGTGCTCTTCTTTGCGCGAACGCAGACCAAATCGCCAACATGAGCGATGTTATGGATGGTCTCAGCGCGCTTATTCCAAGCCTCAAAGTTTGTCCACTCAGTGCGGTACTGACCGTCCTTATCCTTCTCGCCTGTGTTCGATGCAACAGCGAAGTTTGTGACAACAGAACCGCTCGGAAGCGTCTTCTGCTCAATCTTTCCAATACGACCAATAGCTGTGAGTATGCAACTCATATGTAATTCTCTCCTTGTATGTGGTGTGTTTGTTAGTAGACAGATTTCTCACTACAAGAGTAAGTGTATCAGAATCGGTTGCAACCAAAAAACAGGGTACAAAGACCCTGTTTTTTTTCGGTTTTAGACCGTGGAATCAGAACGGAATGTCGTCGTCATCCACAAATACTGCGCCCATCTGTGGAGCGCTCTGCGGTGCGGCATTCTGCTGATAACCCTGCTGAGGAGCAGGTGCGGCAGACTGTGCATAGCTCTGCTGCTGGTATGCGCCCTGAGCGGGTGCAGGCGCCGGCGTCGGTGTCGGAGTATACTGCTGAGGTGCGCTCTGCTGAACGAAGCCTCCCTGTGCCTGTCCCGTGTACGGAAGATTTTCCGCGACACTCGTAATGTTCCCATACACAATGGGGTTCCCTTTCTGGGGAGAAGCCGTGATGGAAACATTGTCAAGAATCAGCGTAAACCGCTGACCCTGACGCGCGGCAGCAAGAATCTCAAAATCGCCGAGGTAGCTCTGCTTAAAAGCATTACCCGCGATATTGAGATAAATGCCTTTCCCGTCTTTGCCCTTTCGGACATAGACCGAGGTGTTGATACTCACATACTCAACACCGTTCGCCGAGGTTTTCACCTGCGGGACAAACTGCCCGACCTGAGCATTGAGCGCGATAAGCTCAATGTTGGTAGGTTCTCCTGCGACTCCGCGAGAGATACGGGAAAGCTGCGTGTAACCAACCACACTGCCATCCTGCCTCTTCTGTGCGCAGAGGTTTGCGCCGTGAAGATTCACGGTGTCGCCCTGCTTGAATGTTTGCAACTTCTGCTGAAGCGCCTGCCCCCCTGTGGAGGCGACGACGGTTGTAACAGCGCCATTACGACCTGTCACAGAAACAGTCATAATGATAGAGTTACCGCCATCAGGACGCTGCCGCGCCTCAACACCAACAACCGTTGCATTTTCGATGGAAATCTGATTTCTAGCCATGATAAGGCTCCTTTCTTGCGACTTATATGTAGTCGCCATCAAATTTTATAAGGGATTCTCAAAAAATCACGAGAACGCCTTCGACATCATCTATATTAGCACTTTTTGCCAACACAGTGCAAGAAAATCTTTGCCGCTAAATCTGTTAAAATAAAAAAAGCAATAATCACCTTAATTAAGGGAGGAATATAAATGCCTGCAATGCAGAATCCAAATATACCAGTTACAGAAAAGAAGCCAAATCAGATTCAAAACAGAATCCTTGAAGCAGCGCTAACCACAAAGAGCGTCTTGCGCATCGTGATGCAAAATGGAACGCAGTATTTTGGCAAACTTCATGATTACGATCAATTTGTACTTTCTGTGATTCCGTTCGCGCCTGTTGGCAATGGAAGAGAACAAGGACTTATCATGATTTATAAATCAGCAATCGCGTCACTCGAAATGACACCATCTATGGAAAGGGTTGTTACGTCTCGTGCAATCCCCAAAAAGCAAGGACAGAAACAGACGCAAAAGAAACAAGAGTCTGCACCGCAGCTTGATGTAAAGTCACTTGAACCTGAACTGAATAATCCAGAAGAAGAAACGCCGAATATTGAAGAGATTGCAAAAGATGCAATTAACGACGAAGCGAATAAACTGAATGAGCGGGAAACGGAAGAAACCGAAGTAACAAATGAAACATCTTCGGAAACAGAAGAACAAACTAGCGAGTCTGTTGCTACCGAAGCGTTTTCATTTGATGAACCGGAAATAATGGAAGAAACCAAAGCAACTGACGAAACATCTTCGGAAACAGAAGTAACGCTATTTACTGAAGAGAAACCCGTTAAGACAGAAGCGAAAATTGACGAACCCGTTGCTACCGAAGCATTTTCATTCAATGAACCGGAAGCAACAAAAGAAACCAAAGTAACTGAAGCAACATCCGCAGAAACGCAAGAAACACCAAAAGAAGAAAACAAAGAAGAGAAGAAAGACGGATTTAGCGGTGTTCTCGCTGAACTTGGTATCTAGCAGGAAGGGGGCAACAATCTTTGCTTAAAATAAAAAAACTAATTGTTGCCGCTTTCATTACAATTTCTGCGATTGTTGGACTAAATCCATCAAGCACAGAAGCGGCAATACCAACCATTTGGGTTGAAAACCTGATTCAGCGTTATGTTAGCTCTGAAAACCCATCCATGTCCTTTGATGAGGCAGGAGGAATTGCAAAAGCGATTTTATACTACTCTTATAAGTACAACGTAGATCCACTCATCATGTCGGCACTCATTGACACAGAATCAAAGTTCAATCAAAATGCAGTATCATCGGCAGGCGCGATTGGCATGGGTCAGCTACTTCCAAGCACAGCGTCGGCACTTGGTGTCAATCCACATGACACACTCCAAAACATTGAGGGCGCATGTAGCTATATGGCAACGCAGTTAAATAACTTTAACGGAGATACGAGACTCGCACTTGCTGCGTATAATGCAGGTTCAGATGCAGTCAAACAATATGGCGGCATTCCACCATTTGAAGAGACGCAAAACTATGTAGCACAAATTACGCAAAAATATTCTCAGCTAAGCGGAGCATTAAGCACTATACTTAATGGTGCAAATTACATTCCTCCAGAAGCACCAGAGCCAAAGTATGAAGTTGTTTATGTTGAAGAGGAAGACAAGACAAACGCATTTGCCAATGGCGACTATGACGATCAGGTAATTAACGTCGAAGCAGGTTATTAAGAATTCGGATTCCAACAGGAATCCTTTTTCTTGGCACAAAAGGGGAAAAATGATGATTTTGCAATTTATAAAAAACCACAAAATAGCGCTCTTAATTCTCGCAGTCTTTCTCGCAACTGTTGGTGCATCTTATTACATCTTCCACGGACTATTTGAATCAGCGCGCCCTGGTGTCGCCGATGCAACAGCAGAAATATCGAATGAAAAAGAACCTGAAAATAAAACCATCAACTTTCTTCTTCTTGGCGTCGATGAGCGCAGTGGTGATGTTGGACGCTCCGACACCATCATGATGCTTTCTGCAAATCTCGCGACAAAGCGCATTGGGCTTGTTTCAGTGCCACGTGATTCAAGAGTGGACATGATTAAGTATGGTTCGACCAAAGTGAATCATGCTTACGCTTATGGCGGCATTACGCTTGCGAAACAAACCATTGAAAAACTTTTAAATGTCAAAGCGGATCACTATTTCGTTATCAACTTCGCAGCATTTAAGAAAATCATTGATCTCCTTGGCGGTGTTGATTTGGATGTCGAAAAGGATATGTACTATCGCGACGATTACGATGGTGAAAATGGACTTGTAATTGATTTGCAAAAAGGGCAGCAACATCTTGATGCTGAAAAAGCAATCGAATATGTGCGTTATCGAGATGAAGAGGGCGACATTGGGCGCGTGAAACGCCAACAGAAGTTCCTCAACGCTGTCTTGGCGAAGTTCACGTCACCTTCAACTATTCTTAAAATCCCATCCATTATCAAAGAAGTTCGTAACTCCATTCAAACAGATATGTCATTCGCCGATATGGTTGAATACTTGTCCTTCTTGAAGAACGGAACGGATTATAAAACAATTGCATTTATGGTTCCTGGAAGTCCGCAGATGATTGATGACTTGAGTTATTGGATTGTCAATTACCCTAAACTCTATGATGAACTCCAAGCAATGAACAACTTCATCCTAGACCGCGAAAACACGCCTCCTCCTGCAACAAAAGAGGAAGAAGTCGCAACTAAAGAGCAAGGCGTATTTAGGGAATCCATTGATGACAAGCAAAGCACTGTTGTGTGGCAAGTGGATGACACAAAGAGCGACGAAATGAATGAAAAAGAAGCTGAAATCCGCGCCAAATTGCGCGCTGATGAAGACAGAGAGCGCGCTGAACTTGCTGAACAGCGCAGATACCAAGAGTGGCTAAAAAATCAGCAAACAGAAAGCGAAACAGGAATTAAAATTATCAACACAACAACAGATTCAGACAAAACATTACAAGCACAAAAAGCGCTGAGAAATGCAGGCGTTGAAGTTGGAACTGTCACGGACAAATCTACTGGGACGCCAAATCCGCGCACGATTGTGATTGTTTCTGAGAGGGACAAAGAGACACAAGAAGCGGTCAAAAATTTGCCATTTCGATGCTCTGTGATAACAAAAAAGGGCGATTTCACACCAACGTTGATTATTGGAGAAGATTTCTAAGCTAAAACATTTGACTGAAAGGCATCTTTTTTAAGATGCCTTTTTTAACGTCTCAAATGTATGTAGGGAGTATAATAAATTTAGAAGTTAGTTAGCGGCTTCCTATTTTTTAGCCACCATATTTCCTCTTTTAAAGGGGATTGAAAGGAGATATTTTTATGAAAAAGGCTGATGGTGCTATTCTCGCAACAAAGTTGAAAAACGCTTTGATGAGAGAAGCGTCGAAAGTCGGTATGCCGCTTGAGTTTACCCTTTGGGGCAACACGAAGCACAACAACGTCTTTGTCGGTTGTGAATTAAACGTGTTCAATGCGTGAACGAAAGACAGTATTTTTATAAGTACTGGAAACGTTGCGACCCAGAAACCAATGAATTTGAGTCTTTATCGCCACGATAATGACCACATCCTTGGCGAACCAACACGAATTCAACTTCCAAAAGGGAAGAACATCGTTGAAATACTCGCAAAGCGCGTCATTGGCGTATTGCGTTGTGTGGAACGCGATGGGAAGAACTGGGAGAAGTATCGCGAAAACGAACCTCTCTTGGCTTGATGTTTATTTTGAAAGGAGACAAAAATATGAAGAATGTAGTTATCAACGCGGTGAAAGACCTATTTCCTGAAATGGCAGCCTTCTACGAGGAAAAATACCTCGAATATGAAGATGGAAAACATAGATGGAATGAACTCGTCCATGATGACGAGCGTCTTAAAAAAGACATCATGGATTTCGTTGATGGAGCATTCCGCGAATTTACTAATTTCGCTGAATGGACCGAATTTGTCGGAAAAGCGATTTTAGAAGCAGGTTTTCGCCGCGTGACAAGGGAAACTGCTTTTGAAGTGGGGAGGGTTGCCTTAAGTCTTATGGAGGATGAGCTTGCCCCAATGGTTGACACCGAAGTGGCAGAAATCATTTGGAGTCGTTTGCACAGACGATTTAATCCTCTTCGGATTTACTTCTCTGAGCTGACCAAAATCTCTCCAACCATCAACTCAACCATTTTCAAGTTGATGGAGGAGACTGGTGAGTTAGCACGAGAAGTGCAGAAGACGTACCTCATCGGCAACGATTCGCCGAAGGATTTACGTATCATTGCGCCAATCCTTGATGAACTCATGGATGTCGGACAGACAACGGCAACTCTGCTGTTTCTGATTTGTCGCGAAAACGGCATGGGGATTCGTTCCGTCTTGGATGAGCATGTCCAGAAGCTCACAAAGAAAGGATATCTGCGCGAAAACGTATACACAGACATCCTGATGCGAGATGGGCGCGTGTCCTTCACCCTACCACGTCTTGACATTCAAACTGACGTTTTGCGCACTTGCCTGAAAATTTCAGAAGAGGCAGGTGAACTTGCGCAGATTGCAGGAAAATACTCGGCAATGTCGGGCGAGAATCGTACTCCGATGGAGAGCGAGAAAAAGGCAGTAGAGATGATGAAAGCGCTTCTTGATGTAACACAGTGCTGCGTTACGATGCTCTACTTGTTCGCGGATGAGCACAAGGAGTTGTTCCCCAATCTTCTCGAAAATCTGCTCTTAGAGCATGATGCGAAGATGAAGGAGCATGGCTACTGCTAATTCTCTTAACTAAGAACGCAAAAGGTCGCCATTTGGCGACTTTTTGTTTGTCCCAAATTCAGTTATGGGCTGTTCTCATGTGATATAATTTTTTCAGAGGTGAAATTTGAATGGAGTTATCCAAAGTACAAAAGGCATTTTTATTTTGCATTATTCTTTTTGCCCTGATCAGCGTTGTCATGCTATTAACTGGTTCAGAGAAGAAACAGTCTGTGCAAACAAGGGCAGAAACACAGCAATCTGCATTAGTGGAGCAGAAACCTGATACAACCGAGCTTTCTATGCAAGAAATCAACGACAAGATTTCAGATTGCACAAATAAAGAGACTGATTTGAAACATGAGCTAAAAGAAGAAAAAGTAAAAGTATCGCAACTAGAAGAGAATCTTCGTCACATTAAAACTGAAAATATCTTTAATAGCGTCGCATGGTACGACATTCCTGCAATGATTAGCGCTTATTTTGACAAAGAGCGCAGACTTGAAGAAGTGCAAAATGAGCTTGATACACACAATAAAAAAGCGCGTGAGCTTGAAAGTAAGCGAGAGAGTGAAGAATCCACTTGTGATGCTTTAAAAGCGCAAAAAAAGACGCTCACACAAAAAATCACAGGCAACCTATCCGTCACCGATATGACCGATATAAGGGCGAATTTGGACGATAATAATCCATTAGGATTAAGCAAATTTATCATTGACAGCAAAGACTATCTTGATGAAGATCCAAGAACAAACCAAACAGATCATCAAGGTGCTGTTGTTCTGAATTTACCGCCATTCATTGCTCCTATTAAGGACTATATAATCACCTCGGGGTTTGGGTATCGAATCCATCCCATCACCAACACACGAAGGTTCCATTCAGGCACTGATTTTGCCGCCGATTACAATACTCCTGTTTTAGCGAGTAATTATGGCAAAGTTGTTTATGCAGGATGGCTTTCAGGTTTTGGAAATACCGTTGTTTTATCCCATGCAGAAGGAGTTTACACTCTGTATGGGCATAATAATAAATTGAATGTCCAAGAGGGCGAGATAGTGCAACAAGGAGATGTGATTGCACTTGTTGGCTCAACGGGAGCCTCAACTGGTCCGCATTGCCATTTTTCCATGTGGATTAACAACGAACTCGTTGATCCTGTTGCTCATCTTGCGCTCTAACATAGAAAGAGAGAAATCATGGCACATAACGTCTTATTTACAATCCGGCAATTTATTCTAACCTTCTCTTTTCTTCTTTTGTTCGTACCGCAGTGCTTTGCTGCGAATGTTACGATAGTTCCAAATCAATCGCTTACACAACTACAACTAGATGCTATCTCTGACGGCGTGCAGCGAATTACGCGCTATATGGCGTCTAGCTTTAACCTTCAACTCCAACATGACGTTACCATCAATGTGGTCAGTGACGACAAGGCAGAGAGCGTTATTGGGTATGCAGAGCTTCAAAACAAAGTTGGCGGTAATGCGCGTGTAGGCGAAATTAACCTCGTTGTGAATCCAAGCTCATCTTGGTATTACCTTGCGTTCCTCACTGCACATGAGATGACACACCAGTACCAAATGGATCGCTATGGCTCGACCGATTCCATGAATAAGAATCTTTGGTTTGTTGAGGGTATGGCAGACTACATTGGAGCACGCGCTGTGCATCCTGTCGATATGACGCGCTATTCCTCATTCCGTTCATCTGCAATCTCAAAGACAATGCAAGCAGATTTCACATTGGAGCAAATCACTTCGCACAATGATTGGAATACAATGTTCCTAAGCGGCAAACATGTCTACGGAAAAGCAGATATGGCGCTCATTTATCTCAATAATCACTTCGCACCTGAGCTAATGTGGACGTGCTTTGATTATCTTTACACTTATGACGCCAACACTGCTTTGAAGAAGGTTTATGGGCTTTCGTTATCTGATTTGGATATACTCATTAGCCACGGCATGACCTAATGGTTGTGGTTTTTAGGTTTTAGAAAGGAAGGGAACAATGGGAACAAGTCTTTTCGCACTTAGTGCAATTATATAACGTCGCCGAGACGAGACTGGTGAGCGATAACCAAGTCATCGGGATCGAAGATTTGAACGTTGCGAGGATGCTCAAGAAGCATAAAAAGAAAATTCTCGCGGCATCTTAAAAAACAAAACCTAATACCGTAGGACATACGGAAATTCACGCTCAGGGAGATTGTGTAAGACGGATGAGGCGTACTGCCGAAACGCTACGGTCGGTGAACTGAGAATCCCCCTACTTTAGTGGGGGGAGTGTCAAGCAGAAGTCTTTTCAGAACTATTTTGACCTTATACCAACAGGTGAGTATAACTTAACGCGTGTACATGTGCCGATTTATCACCCTGATGGAGACGCAATTAGTATCTATTTGCGCACCTTTGATAGAGATCACAATATTCGAATCTCCGATTGCGGCATGACGCTACAACGATTGTCGTACAAGTACGATGTTGGCGATGCGAAAGATTGGCAAGAACTGCAAGACTATCTCATCGCTGTTGGCGCGAAAGAGCGCATGGGAGCGATTTATCTTAACACTCACGAAAATTTCTTGTTCGAGAATATCATGCGATTTGTAGAAATCATTAAGGGTATTTATGAACTAAAAGGTCTTGACAAGAAAAAGGCGTTTTGATATATCACAAGGCAAGAACGGGTCGGTGAAAATCGGCTCGTTTTTGCTTTACAAAAAATCCGTTTGACAAACTCATTAACCTGTGGCAAAATAATAATGCGCGAAGGAAACGTCCCGAACAAACGTTAGACTAAGCGCAGAGAGAACTGTATGCACAAAAAGAGACGATCTCTGAACAAGATCGCCTCTTTTTGTTTTTCTGTTTATTTCTTAGCTTTCTTTTCGAGCGTATCAAGCTGTTTTTCGGTTTCTTTCAGGTCGCTCTCCGAAGAAATCGCATGAATAACTTCCACAATGAAATCATCAGCGGTCACTGGGATAGCATCATCGGAGAACTCTTTATCCTCATCGCTAAAAATAGCCAACTCTTTGCGCTTTCGTGTCACGTTGGTTACAACCCATAGTGGATCAATTTGTGACAGTGAGTAGCCCTCTTTGGCAAGTCTCTTGTACGATTCTGTCTTCATTTGGAGGAATAGATATGTTTGCCCTGGAACGAGCACGTCGGGATAATCATTTGCTGACATATAAGCGCCAAGAGAGTGCAAATACTTTCCAACGATTGTGCTTGGCACATTCATTGGTTGCCAATCAACGATAGCTTTAAGCGTCTTTTCATCCACTTCAATGCGCGACTTTTCGACGTTTTCGACGAAGATTTCAGCAGGACTGTGTGCAAATCCAATCGTTTTAATGATTGGCATATATTCGCTGCCAAAGCAGAGCGGACAGTGCTCATCGTGCTCTTTGGAGTTAAATATGCACATCTTCATACCGTAGAACTGATGAAACGAATAAATCATAGAGAAGATGTCTTTTTCCTGCTTTTGGCGCATCACAACGGTTGCCTTTGCGACTTTTTCAGCATCAGCGAGTAATCCTGCCATGATGAGGAAGTCATGATAGAGCTTTCGGCTCTTAATGTCGCTCTGATCCATAGAAACGAGCTTCTTGATTTTCCTCCCCATCGCGATCATGCGCTCAGGATGAAGATGTTTCATACCAAAAGTTACGATGTAAAGAAGAGCTTGTTTGTTCTTTGTGCGGAATTTGGAGAGTTTATCAATGATTTGACTCATCCTGTATTGATCATCATTACGCTCTGTTCTGTCATATTCCATGCACAGAAACTGCACCTCGACTTTGTTCCACTCATCCTTATGTGCTTTATCATATCTGTCGCACATGCGCACCATATGGCGAAAATAAAGCACCATATCGTCGTCAAGACGGAAATATTCACCTGTGCCAAGAAGTTGCTTGCCAAGCGCCATAAAATCGGCAGGAGATAGTTTTGTTAGTACATCTGCCTTAAAAGCTGATTGAAAAGCCTTGCTGATTGCTGCTACTGAGATGCCGAGTTTATACATCTCGCCGAGAACCATCATGAACGTTTGGAAATCGGAGAACATCTCAGGGGAGAAATGAGCGACTTTACTATCTGCTTCTTCTTTGCGATCTGCATAGACGAGCGCAAAAACAGTCATAACATCTTTATCTATCCCCTGTATGTCTGTTGCAGATATAACAGCATTACAATCGCTAGTGCAATCTATACCATAGCTATGCTTTAGCGCCATTAAAGAGACGAGCTCATTGGTATTTAGTTTGCTTACTTTGAGCTTTTTCATAAGTTTCTGAGCATCTTCATCGCGTTGCGCTTGGAACGCAGTGATGGCTTTAAAAAGAATACATTTAAACTCGTTTTTGCCAAGCAAACTTTCGGCTTTATCAAACGCAATAAATGCTTCGTGGAAGTAGTTCATACGAAGCATACAAAGACCAATAAGGAAATGAAATTGAGGATCATCAATCTTATCTCTGTAGTCATAGAGATTCATTTTGAGCACTTCATCGGCTTTATTGTTGCGAAATTTGTTTAATATATCAGCATCGTACTGGAAGGGAAGCGATGCGATTTTTCTATTGTTCATAAAAAACAATCCTTTCTTCTGTATCTACAAGAAAGGATAGCAGATTTTCAGCTTTCCGTCCAATCGCGACCAGTAGCAGCTTTCAATATATCCATCTGGACGCTCTTTTTGATGCCTAAGCGACGCGCTACAACAGCGAACAGCCTATCTCTTGGAATTGCCCCCGCGTGTGCCTTTCTGTGGCAAATCGGGCAAAGTTGAACCAAATTTTCAGGAATGTCAGGTCCTCCTGCGCCTCTTGTAATAATGTGATGTGGCTCATTTCCGCTACATGTTGCACCGCACCATTCGCAGTGATCTAGCTTGCACTTATTGATGGTTGATTGGCTTTTAATGCGCGCAGGTTTTGTTGCTGTTGTAGGTTTCTGTATAGACGTTGGCTTGTCTTTTGCAGCAGAATTGCTAGAATTAGCAGTATGTGATACTAATGTAACATTAGGTGAAATTGTCGCGGCTTTACGCTCTGTTATAGTTTGATCAGATCTATTTTTAGGCTTGAATCCATTGGTTGTTTTAAGTTTTGATGGTTTGGATTTGAATGGCGTTCTTTTTAACATTTGTATTTATCCCTTTACAGTTTTTCTGAAATTTAATCCCTATTATTATACAATACGAAACGAGGAATGTCTCAAATGAGTAACAAGAAATACGACATCTTCACCAGTTATTTCAGTTTAGCCGCAAAGCATACAAGCAGCATCTCTATTTGCCCGAAAACGCCGCCTTGGTTCGTTATGGGGCGCGCAAAAGAGTTGTGCTGTGATGAAGAGCTTTATAAGCACTATTTCAGGCTATTAGACATCTCACGAGACGAGTTTAAGGCACAGTATATTGCACAAACACTGTCAAAACTAGATCCTTATGAGGTGCTAGAGAAGTACAATCACAAGTTGTTGCTTGGATGGTATAAGCCGCCAAAGTTTGATTGTCGTAATGTGTTCGTGGAGTGGATTCATGAAGAAACAGGTTTCATGATTCCCGAAGCGACGCAGAAAGATATAGATGGTTTTGGGTTGGAGTTTTTTTCTATTTGATGTTTTATGGAGGAACACAGAAATGGAACCGATTTGGGCGTTTATCGCAGGCGTACTCGTGGGCGAATTTGGTTTGCTGTTTGCGTTGGGGCTTTGCGCAGCCGCAAGAGACGAGGCGACAGACTAAAGTACCATCAACTAAAACTGTGCGTGGATTCCCCCGCCTCTAAGTCCGCTAGGACGTAGGCGGCGGGAGGAAACGCACACAGGTTTTGCAGACAAACGACGTATTTTGTGGTAAACTAAACACAAGTAAGGGAACAACGAGAAACTTGTTCGAACTTAGGTTCTTAGGCACTCGCCCTGAAAAAGAGTAGCCTCGGCTATATGCTTGGGTGAACGGGCGCTAGTCAACTGCCCGCACGCGGATAGGAGAGGCAGGTTACACACCGATATGACCTCTGGTTTCCTGAACTGCAAGCCCCGACTTCAGCGGCGTCAGCCGCAAGTCGTGGGTGCGTTGACAAGCAAAGAAGGTGAGCAAAAAGCTCATCTTTTTTGTTTCTCAGAATTTTTTAATTTATTTTTGCTAACATAAAAATTGTGCGAAAATTTAACGCACATAAGAAAGAGAAAGTCGATTTAAGAAAGGATGGGAAGAATGACCAGAAAGTCTAATCTCCTTAAGAAAATCACGAAGACTCTTTTATGCTCTATGTTCGCATTGAGCGCGATTACAGCAACATCGGAAGCATCGGAACTCACAGTGTTCCAATCGGCACAAACTTTGAAGACAAAGTACAATGTAGTCAACTCTCTTGGCGTATCTAATAAGCTCGGTAACGCAATGGAAAACTTAGACTACTCTAACGTGCTATGGATGGAAGCAACTGGGTACACGCGCTTTGATCCTGGATGCGGCGATTATACGGCAACAGGGGAGTTCTTGCATTATGGAATTGCCGCTGTTGATACAAATGTAATATCACTTGGAACAAGCATGTTCGTTGAGGGTTACGGTCACGCAATTGCTGCTGACACAGGCGGTGCTATTGTCGGCAATCGCATTGATCTCGCTTTTGAATCGCGCGAGGATGCGTTTAACTGGGGACGCAGAGGCGTAAATGTCTATATCAAATGAAAAAACTGATTTGATCTATAGCGGCAGTGCAAAAAATGCGCTGTCGTTTTTTGTTGTTTTGTGGTACAATGACTGCACGGTCAAAAGGAGAACCGAAAAATGAGTCGGTTATACGTACCGAATAAAAGTCTACAACGTAAATGATTAGGAGTAATGCAGCTCCTTGTTGATAGCAAAAGTTGAAAGACATGCCTTAGAGTTCACACAATGGCGAACAAAATTGGTTGTAGAGGAAGGTAGGTAAACCATGCTCAAGAAAAAAGTGAATCTCCACATCACAGACAAGTGTAATTTCACATGTGCGCATTGTTTTGGCAAATTTGCGCCAACTGATTTGCGCTTTGAAGATTGGAAGAAAGTCATTGACAATATCTGCAAAGACAGCTCCGTAGTTGCAATCAATATTGCAGGAGGAGAGCCTTTTTTGCATCCTAATTTGGAGCGCATTATCAACTACATCAAGGACGAAAAACAAAAAGTAATCAGTATTGTTACAAATGGTTTCTTTCTTGATACCGATAAGCACGCTTCTATCTTGTGCAAGATAGACATGCTTGGCGTTTCTATTGACTCATTTGACGCACCAACAAATGATCTCATTGGGCGACATCAGAGCAACAAACAGCTCAATCTCAATAACTTAAAAGTTATCTTCCAGCACCTGAAAGAGCACACTGATTGCGAAATCAAAATTAACACGGTTGTTAATAAACTCAACTGTAACGAGCACATCGTTGCCAATGCGCATCCATTGGTCAAGTTTGTAGATAAGTGGAAGTTCTTTCGTTGCCAACCATTCGACAATGGGAAGCACAATAACAGCAATATTTGCATTAGTGATGCCGAGTTTAACCAATTTCTAAAAAACAACGATTTGTTTCTTGATTGCGCTGATTTGGCGTACAAGATAAATCGTGACAACGTAGCATACATCGTCGAAAAAACAATGCGAAACACATACATCGTTGTTGGCAACAACGGGGATTTGTTGACGCTTGCATTTGGCGATGACTACACAAAAATTGGCAACCTACTGAGCGATGATTTTTGCACATTGATGCAACAATATCCTCTGGATATTGAAGGATTTAGTGCAAGATACTAAGCTATCTAGCTATTCTTCTTGGTTTTTCGGATATAATCATCTTTTAGAGGTGAGCAATTTGACAGAAGAACTCTACACAGAAGAAATCAACCAAGTAGATCAAGCAATCCTTTCCACACTCAAAGACACAAGCATGTCACTAAAGACATTAAAAGAGAATATAGAGGCTTTTTCATCAGAGGCGCTAATGTCCGGCATCAAGCGTCTTTTTATCACAGATGAAATCACGAAATACAGAGATGGCAAAACCATTCTCTATAAGCTCTCATCTGAAGAAGAAAAAAGAGCTTTTGCTAAGATTTTAGATGGCGACGATGGAACGCCTGATGGTCATAATGTGTCCAAGTTAGCGCGTAAGTTCAGAAGTTGTCGCTATATCGTCAAGCGAGACTTTTCTGCGAAGAACGGCTTAGAATACAACTTAATGATTGAGAAAAAAGGACAAAAGTTTTATATCATGTATTACTCGTCCTTTGATCAAGACAAAGAAGTATTCCAAAAGATGCTCGAAAATGATAACGACATCCGAATCGTAACGGCAGATTCTAAATCAAAAATCGAAGTAGCAAAGAGCTTTGACGATTTTGTAAATGATGAATATGGAGAAGATGGGATGCAGGAGTTTAGCAAAAATCATGCGTTCCTGATTCTCACGATGGAACAATTCTTTCGCAAAACAACGTGGAAGGATTTGCTCCAATAAGCTTTGGAGGAATTAAAAATGAGCGAAGAAGTAAAAGAAGAGAAGAAAGAAAAGGTTAAATTCTTTCCTGCGCCCGAAGTGCAAAAAGTGGCGAACGAAATTATGAAACACTACCACAAGCACCTTCGTGACGCAAAGCTGTCATTCATGTTTAAGGACGGCACTTGGAAGAAGAATGAGCGCGTTGTGACAGGTGATGTGAAGCTCATTTCGCCTTATGTCCACGCACTCACTGACATTGATTTTGGCATTGTTGTCAACTTCAAATATTGGCAAGAATGCCCGATGAAAACGCGTATTGCCATCGTGGATCATTTGCTTTCCTATTGCGAATACACCGAGGATAAAGCAGGAAATCGCAAATGGAAGAAGATTAACCCAACCATCAGCGAGTTCCCCGAAGTTGTGGCACGTCGTGGCGTCTACAATGTAGACATTGAAGAAATCAGCGATGCGTTAAACGCATTTAATACAAAGGAAAACCAAGAGAATTAAGATTCTCTGCAAACTCTCGCATGACATGATAAAATGCACTGTGAGAGTTTTGCTTTTTATTTTGAGTGCAAAGGACGGTAATAAATCTTGGCAAAAGAAACAAAACAAGAAAAATATGACGTAAAACAAGAAAACTATGACGCAAGCGAAATCCAAGTTCTAAAAGGGCTAGAAGCAGTTCGTAAGCGCCCTGGCATGTATATCGGAAGCACATCGGCAGCAGGTCTGCATCATCTCGTCTATGAGGTTATCGACAATTCCATCGACGAATGTATGGCTGGTTACGGCAAAGAGATTGACGTTACCATCCATGAAGATGGCTCGTGCTCCGTTGCAGATCATGGGCGAGGTATTCCTATTGATATGCACAAGAGCGGCAAACCTGCGCTTGAAGTGGTTTTGACAGAGCTTCATGCAGGCGGCAAGTTCAACGCTTCTGCCTACAAAGTATCAGGCGGTCTTCATGGCGTTGGCGTGTCCGTCGTTAACGCGCTCTCGGACAAGATGATTGCGGAAGTGCGTCGTGATGGAAAGATTGCGCACATTGAGTTCTCTCGTGGTCATGTCACGAAAAAGATGAAGATTGTCGGAGAAGCGCCAAAGAAGGACACTGGAACAACCATTACCTTCTACCCTGATGCAAGCATGTTTGAAACCACTGTGTTTGAATACAGCGTGCTTCGTCGTCGCTTTAAGGAGCTTGCGTTCCTTAACAGTGGGCTTGTGATTAACTTCACCGATGAGCGAGATAAGAACGACGATGGCGTTCCAAGGAAGGAAAGCTATCACTATGAGGGCGGCATTACGACTTTCGTTCAGCAGGTAGCGGAACGTGAGGACAGTGTTGTCAATAAGGATGTCGTTTACTTTAAGGCAGAGTACACAAACCGCAAAGTAAATTTCACTGATGAAGCAACAGGGAAAGAAGACATTCGCAATGTTACCGATATCATTGAGGTCGCGTTCCAGTATTGCAGCTCCTACAACGAAAAAGGATTCTCCTTCGTCAACAACATCAACACCGTCAATGGCGGTACTCATGCACGCGGTTTTAAGAGCGGTCTTGTGCAAGTCATCAACAAGTTTGCTCGTGATTGGGGATTCCTTAAAAAGGACACTCCTGACCTCAAGCAGAAAGATGTCGAAGAAGGTCTTGTCTCTGTCGTTTCCATCAAATTCCCTGAGCCACAGTTTGAAGGACAGACAAAGGGCGCATTGGGTTCATCCGAAGCGCTCGCTGAGGTCAAAGATGCCACAGTAGAGTTCGTTACGCGTTTCTTTGAGCAGAATCCTACTGAAGGAAAAAAGATTGTCGAAAAGAACTGTGTTGCCGCCGCCGCAAGAGAGGCTGCACGAAAGGCAAAAGAGCTTGCACGCAATAAAAAAGAAGCCTCTAAGGTAACCATCTCTGGTAAACTCGCAAACTGCTCAAGCAAGAAGCCAGAGGAGTGCGAGATTTACCTCGTCGAAGGTGATTCCGCAGGAGGTTCGGCAAAACAGGGGCGTGATAGGCGCACGCAGGCTATCCTTCCATTACGAGGGAAAATCCTTAACGTCGAAAAGGGAAGCATGAACAAGATTCTCGCTAACCAAGAAATCCAAACGATGATTTCTTGCTTTGGCTGCGGTATTCACGATGACTACGATGAGTCCAAGTTGCGCTATCACAAGGTCGTTATCATGACTGATGCTGATGTTGATGGTGCTCACATCAGAACGCTGATGCTGACATTCTTCTTCCGTTACATGCCAGACCTCATCAAGAATGGTCACGTCTACATTGCACAGCCGCCGCTCTTCCTTGTCAAAAAAGGAAAGCAACACTGGTACACCTACAACGATGCCGAACAGGAAGCTCTTTTGAACAAAATTGGAACTGATGGTATCACAATTCAGCGCTATAAGGGGCTTGGTGAAATGAATGCCACTCAGCTCTTTGAAACAACGATGAATCCAGAAGAGCGCACCATTGTTCAATGCTCCGTTGAGGACGCAGAAGATGCTGATGAGACGTTCAATCTGCTGATGGGCAACAAGGTTGAGCCAAGGCGCAAATACATCCAAGAGAATGCACATAGAGTGATGAACTTGGATTTCTAAAACAGAAGATGAAAATAAAAAGGGAGTGGTTATTAACCACTCCTTTTTTAACTGAAGAACCGCGCCCCCCTCTAAGGATGAAAGCCCGTAAGCAACGGGGGATCGCTCGCATCAATGATTCCCTTGCGCGTTAATTTCATCCTGAATATTCTTTGCAATCGTCCATATAGAGCTTTTCCAGTGCGAACTTGTGGAGTATTTTGTGTTAATTGCGGCGATTGTCGTGCCGTAATAGTATGGTCCAGTTGGCGTTACATAGTTCTTTGCGATGGCGCGTGCGATTGTTTTGATGCACTCTTCGCGGCTACTGAATGTTACTGCGGATTCATATGGAGAACTATCATAAGCCCCATAACCGCCGATGTTGTTCTTTAACTTTGCGATTGGAGAGGTTCCCCATCCGCTTTCAACCGCTGTTAGTGCACATAAGAACACAGCGTTCACTCCTGTTTCCCTTTCAGCCTGCACATATGCTTCACCAAGACCTGCAAGACCTGTATCTTTCAGCACTTCATTTAACTCAAATGCGGTCACATTGGATGGGAGGGTAACGTCAAACGAATAAGGTCCAGATGACTGCACACCGCGCATACCTGCTTGCGCTATGTGGCGATAGGAGAGATTACCGTTGGAGCTTTGATAGCTACCCACGTTGGTTTGCATATCATCGTCGTAGGAAGGAATCTCAATGATTTGTTTTTCTTCTGGCAATTTGACATGGACGAGCATATTATCTAACTCTTGGACAGTATCTTGGAGCAAACCATCGCTATCTTGCGCTTGATTATTGCGTGCTTCTTCTTTGTACTTTTTCTGCTCATTCTGCTGTTCTAACGCAATCATTTCGCGATGTTTCTGCGCTGATAGTTCGGCTTGATGTTCTGCAAATGCTTTAGTACCGAAGAGTGCGATACCGGCAACTGCAACAGCAACTAAAATTTTTAATTCTTTCAATGATGCGATTCTCCTTTCTTTGCTATGTTGACTTTAATTGTACCACAAAAAACGACCATAGTCGGTCGCTTTCTGTTTTGTTTAGCTTAATCCGCGCATCCGCAAGGGATGCGATGTTCTCTTTGATGCTCGGCGTACGTTTTTGTCCCGTTTCAATCCGCGCGATTTTGATGAATCGCGATAGAAATCTATTTTGACTGCCAACCTAACTTTGGGGATTACTCGCCAATTTAGGATTTTCTCAGCACATCAGTCTCCACTTTACCCTCCGTTGCGGTTTGGATGAGTCTACTTTGTGTTTTCTTCAGTATAACTCAAAATAAAAATTTTGTCTTGGCGTTTAAAAAAGAAAAAGAACTATCAAAGACAGTTCTTTTTTAAGTCTACCGAGACTTTTCAAAGGAATTTTACATTGCGAACATCTTCCATCCTGAGTTCCCAAAACGTCGCCTGAACGTAAGGCTCATCAAGAACGAAGATGTTGTTCCAAGATGCCAGTTTTGCATCTTCGCGCTCTTTACCGCGCAAAGCCTCAAACCATTCATCCTTCTTTTCCCATGCTTCGTCGTCTGTTTCGTCATTGAAGAACCAGTTGTTAAGCACGCTATGCCAAGCGTCATAGCAACTCAACAGAACATCTGCCTCGTCCAAGGCAAGTTCAATGCACACATTGTGCACTTTCGCCTCATACTGGAACATTCTTGTCCTGAAATCAGGTTTTTTGTTTTCGCCATCAATGCGATACCAAGCCCAAATCGGATAACTGACATCCATCGGACGGGGAGAAATTCTCTTCTCCATCTGCGCAACAAGCCAATCGTAGGCATTGTGGATAATTGGAGCGTTAGAAACAAACTCGGATTTATCAATATTGCAGATAAACCTTCCCGTTTTTTCCAATTCCTTCCAAACCTCGACAGGCTGTATAGTCCAGAGTTTCATGTTATCATCTCCTTTCATGAGAAAAACAAATCAACTAATAAAATCTTATTGATTTATGGTTGAGCGACAAAACAAAACCTCCTATCTATTGCAAATTCTCATGGTAGAATAAACATATATGCCTCTAAAAAACAATTAAGGAGTAAACAAACCATGCCAAGCCCAAAACATTTAACACACCTAAAACACCTGAAAGACAAGCCAAAAACCGACGAATATATTACACCTGACTACGCAGTAAAGCCAATTCTCGCCTACATAAAGCCGTCAATGCGCGTTTGGTGTCCATTTGACCACGAAGACAGCCCATTTGTGCGCCTTTTGCGCGAGAACGGAAATGAAGTCATCCATTCGCATATTGAGGATGGAAAAGACTTCTTCCTTTATGAGCCAGATAGTTACGACATCATCGTATCAAACCCACCGTTTAGTAAGAGGATGTGGGTCATTAACCGTTGCTATACACTGAATAAACCATTCATGCTATTAATTAACATGACAGGTATTTTTGATAACCGTAAGCGATTTGAAACCTTCAAAGAGAGCGGAGTGCAACTACTAGTCCCGCAAGGTCGCGTCACATATTTGTCACGAAGCGGCGAGAAGACGCAATCTCCTATGTTCCAGTCCATCTATGTATGTCGCGATATTTTGCCACACGATATTGAATTTGCGGCAATGCCGAAGGAGTGACCAATTATGGAAAATAAACTTGCAAGAACAATTGCATTAACATTGTCTCTTGGATTCACCTCTCTGCTCTTTGCGCCACAAGCAGACGCTATGACGCAGCAAGAGTATAACCAACTACGCCAAGCGCAAGCAATTCGCGATGCTGTGCGTGCAAAACAGCAATTAGAACAGCAAATTACCGATCAGTATGCAAAAGGTCTCAATGCGTTCAAAGCGCGAAGCTACCAAGAGTGTATTTATTACCTCACGAATGACAGGGTTGCCAACATGTTTGGCAATAAAAAAGACTATCATATTGCGCTTGGACTAAGTTATAGAGAACTAAAAAACTATAATAAAGCGCTTGCGCACCTCATTCATGCCAATAAGATGGGCGCAAACAACTTCCCCGTAATGACTGGAATCAGTTATTCCTTTATGGACATTCAGAACTATCAACAAGCATATCCATACCTTCAAAGAACCACAAGCTTGTTCCCAAACGAACCTGAACCTTATTGGAACCTTGGGATTACATGTGACAACTTAAAGAACGAAGCCTGCGTACTTGCGTCTATGCAGAAAATCACAGAAATTCGTCCTACATACTCTCCCGATCCATACTACTATGTTGGTGTTATCTATAACAACCATAAGCAGTACGCAAACAGTCTCGCTAATTACAACAAAGGAATCCAATACTTCCCTCAAAATGGCGAAATGTATTACCAAGCAGGACATACGTGCTTCTTAGACGGCAACTGGAAAGGCAGTATTCCATACTTCGATAAATCCATCAAGTTCCAACCGAACAACTTGGATGCGTACTATGAGATGGGTTCGTCCTATGTTAATCTTAATGATTTGGATAACTCTGCTGCCGCGTGCCAAGCAATGAGCAAATTAGCGCCAAAAGACTCACGTACCGTTGATTTGTGCAAAGTGGTCAATGAGAAGATTATGCAGCGCCAGTTAGAACAACAGCAACAAATGGATCAAATCAATCAAGATATCCAAAATCAGCAAGAAATTGCACAGCAGGCAAGCGCAATGGATGCAACGACGATGCCAAATGCGGCAATGGGAATGTGAAAATAACAGAACGGTTTTCTAGCAATCGTTCCTTCTCTGTGATAAGATGTAGTCACAAAAGATAAGTAACAAACATCTACCACAAGACAGGAAGGAATGACAAATCATGGCAAACAACGACAAAAGCAATCTCAAAACTATTGCTTCCATCATCAAGCGGCAGAAAACAGGTGCGGTGTTTTCGATTATCGTCGATAACGCACTTTATGGCCTTGATAAGCCCAAAATTGCATTTACCATCATCCAGCCCGAAAAGGAACCTGCGCGCTTCTTTGCAGACATCCCCGAGGTTATGAAGCTCCTCAACTGCGCATATCGGCGCAGGAATGGCGCAACTGAGATTTTCCGTTCCTATAAGGGCGGTCATGACAAAAAGCGCAACTGTGTTGTCGCTCGTGTGCTCAATGTCGGCGTAAAGCCTGACAACACTGGGCGTGAGTGGTTTTCGTTCGCCGTCGAAAACTGTGAAGGCGTGCAGAGTTATGCTGAAAACAAGTATGGACAGAAAGTGCCTGGCATTGTAAAGCCGAAGCAGGGCGGTACGCAGTTTAGCCGCAACTTCATCACGCTCACCTATGACGAGTTCATGTACGTCATTGACAGCATCAAGATGGAGCTTCAGGCGTGGCGCTGTGCTATCAACTATGACCTCATGAAGAACCCCAATGATTATCGTTGGCAGGGGAACAGCAATCAGCAGCAACCTATTCCGCAGAACAACGCTCCACAGGGCGGACCTCCGATGATGTCGGATGCTGTGGATGATGAGTTTGTATACTGAGTTTGATAAACTAAATTGCAAGAAGCAACTTAACCGTTGTTTCTTGCTTTTTGTAGATTAAAGGAGAGGACTATTTTGGCAGAAAACGTTATTGTAAGAGATGTTGTCAAAGACATCAAATCGTCTTACCTTGAATACTCAATGGATGTTATCGTTGGTCGTGCGCTCCCTGATGTGCGCGATGGCTGCAAACCGGTGCATCATCGCATCCTTCATTCCATGAACGAAACCAACAACACATGCAGAAACGCTTATCGCAAATCTGCGCGTACCGTTGGTGACGTTTTGGGTAAATATCACCCGCATGGCGATTCCAGCGTTTACGACGCAATGGTGCGCCTTGCACAGCCGTTTAGTCTGCGTTATCCACTCATTGATGGTCATGGCAACTTTGGTTCAATCGACGGCGATAGTGCAGCCGCAATGCGTTACACAGAAGCACGCATGTCGAAACTTGCAGACTGCATGATGGAAGACATTGATAAAGATACCGTTGATATGATGGCGAACTATGATGGAACGCTCAAAGAGCCAAAGGTGCTTCCTTCCAAGTTCCCGAACATGCTCGTCAACGGTTCACAGGGGATTGCCGTTGGCTTTGCGTGCAATATGCCGCCGCATAACCTCACAGAGTGCATTAACGCGATTATCGCAAAGATCGACAATCCAAAACTTGATTCCATTGGACTCATGGAATACATCAAAGGCCCTGATTTCCCCAGTGGAGGAACAATCCAAGGCACAGATGCCATCATCAGTATGTATACGACGGGGCGCGGAAGCATCACTGTGCGTGCTGATTATGAAGTTGAACCGCTTAAAAACAACAAGTCGCAAATCATCTTCAAGAACGTTCCCTATCAGGTCAACAAAGCCGCTGTTGTGGCATCCATTGACGAACTCATCAAAGAGGGTGAACTCAATGGCGCAATTAGCGTCAATGATGAGACTACGGAAAAAGATGGCGTGCGTATCGTTATTGAGCTAAAAAGCAGCGCTAATGCGAAACAGATTGTCAGCAAGCTCTATAAGAAAACAAAACTCCAAGACAGCTTCCCCGCCAACATGACCGCATTGATGCCGTCAAAGAACAACACGCTTGTTCCTCACCTCTTTACCTTGGAAGAGATGGTTTGGCAGTTCATTCTGCATCGCAAGAATGTCGTTACAAGGAAATATCAGCACCTTCTTGCCAAAGCAGAAACAAGGCTTCACATCTTGGAAGGACTTGTCAAAGCACTGAACCAAATTGACGAGGTTATTGCTACCATTCGTGCAAGTAAGGACACTGAATCTGCACGCAACAATATTTGTCAAAAGTTTGGATTCGACAATCCGCAGGCAAGCGCGATTCTCTCTTATCAGCTCCAACGCCTGAGCAATCTTGAAATCAACAAGGTGCTCGATGAAAAGACCAACGTAGAGCGTGCGATTGAGAGCTACAATAAGATTCTCTCGTCGGACAAGAACATCTTCAAGGAAATCAAAAAAGACTGCAAAGATGTACTCAATACGTTTGGCGATGAGCGCCTTACTGCAATCTCGACAGTCGTTGAGGCTGAACCAGACGAAGATACCGTGGATCTCTCCGTTGACGACAAGGATGTTGTCATTACCATCACCAACACGGGTTACATCCGCAGTGTAGATGCCAATGGTTTCTCTGTGCAAAAGCGCGGCGGTAAAGGCAATAAGGGCGTTAAGAAAGCCGACATTGACATCATCACGCAAATGATGACAACCAACAAGCGCAATCTACTGCTCTGCTTTGGCTCGAATGGGCGCATGTATAAACTTCGTGTCTCAGAAATCGCTGAAACAGATCGCACCAGTCGCGGTCAATATCTCAATGGTCTCATTGGGGTCGAAGGCGATGTTCGTATTGTGTCCATCATCGGCGTTGAGGTTGACGCAGAGAAGAATGGCAGTATCATCATCTTTACACGCAGGGGCGAAGTGAAGCGTATTGCTGTATCAGAACTTGTCACGCGCGCTAAGTCGGTCAAAGTCGTTAACATCAAGGATGACGATGAAATCATCAACGCTTGCCTCACAAGAGATGATGAAGGTTCAGCATTTGTTGCGACGCTAGATGGCAAACTCCTTAAATTCTCCTATGGCAAACTTCGTTGTAAGGGGCGCAATTCAGGTACTCAGAGATGTCTCAGGCTGCGTGATGGAGACTATGTTGTCAGCGCCGATATTGTAACCGATAAGCCGCTTCTGACAGTCACCAATACTGGTATGGGTAAGCGCACTTCTGCCGATGATTACGCCGAAAAGGGGCTTGGCGGGCAAGGTGTTGCAAACTACAAGACATCCGACAGTATCAAGGTTGTCGCTGTTGTGGAACTCACTGATGAGGACGATGTTCTTGTCGCCTGCGATAACGGCAAAATGATTCGCACACCTGCAAGCAGTTTCAAGGACACGGGAAGGACAAGCAAGGGAACTCGACTTGTTCGGCTTGATAATGACGAAAATGTGTCCGCAGTCTCTATCGTGCCTCCTGCGAAGGATGAGGATGGCGAAGAAGAAGACTAAGAGAACACTAGAGAAAAGCTAAAAGAATGTATGAAAAAGAGCTATCAAAAGGTAGCTCTTTTTGTGTTGCTAAAATGTGCAAAAAAAAAGGAGAGGTATACCCCTCCTTTTTAGATGATGACGAACGATGGATTAGTCCGTAAACTGACCATCGTCCTCGCCGTCTGTGCACTTCTTTGCCTGATGCCGCAGTTTGGCGTTCTCTGCCTGTAGCATGAGAATCGCCGTCTCTGCGACGGACTCTGGATTCTTACGCTTAAACTCAAGGTCACGCGCCTTGAGTCCTGCAAAGAGCGTTGTGAGCGCACCGCCCAAGATTGCGAAAAACGCAATCAACACAGAAGCGGTGCGTGAGTCCGCAGTGTGTGAACGCCCCGCACCAAGGGCATCCCACAGGTTTGCACCGTCTCTGATGGCGAGCATCAGGTTTGACAGCGCAAATAGCATATAGGCGATTCCTGCTACCATGAGCAGGATTCCCACGCCAATCACGGCGCGTGAGGCCCATTCGCCAATGGACTTTTTGGTGTATTCTCTCATAACACCAATCCTTTCTGATCAGGCGTGCCTTTTAGAACAGCACGCCAACAAAAACGGCGCCTGCAATCAAACCAATGATTGCAAGAGTATCTACCATTTTTATCCCCCTTTCTTATGATCAGAAAAAACAACCTCTTACTCGCATTATACAGACTCAGCGCCAACAATGCAAAAAAAATATCTTTCAAGGAAAACGATATTTCCTAAATTCCCAATTAAAAAAAGAAACATTTTTCAGCACGAAAAGTAAATTTGCCTTATAATGATAATGTGAGGAGAGGTATAGATAAAAATGCTCTACGAAGCGCTTAATAGTTTTAGTTTAGCTTTCAACAATATATTCGTTGCAATCTATAGTGTATATCCAAATACAGATGCAGGATTTAACGCTTTTATTACAACCGTTATTATCGGAGAAATTGTAGCATTTTGTCTGATGAAGTACGGATTCTATGTCAGAGATAAGAAGCGTGGAGAGGCGAACTGATGTTCTTTGATACAATATCCTCGTTCTCGGAGTCATATAAAAGCATCTTCTGTGCTGTTTTCGGCGTTCCTGCGAATACTGAAACAGGTTTTTGGATGATGATTCTGACATCAAGTGCAATAGAACTCATTGGTCTTGCAGGGTTGCTGTGGTTGAAAAGACTGCGTAAAGCAACGATTTAAAAAGATATCACACTTGGTTTAATTAAAACAACGAAAGGAGGTGATTTAAAGTGTTCTTTGACGCGATTGCCGCATACAACACGGCATTTCGAACTGTTTTTAGTGCTATTTACGGCGTACAGCCTGACACTGAGGCTGGCTTCTGGATGGCGATGGCGACCCTATTTGCTGGCAATTTCATGGTCATTGTAGGCGTTAAGATGCTAGAACATGTTCGCAAGATGGAAGTCTAAAAAAACAATATGGTGCGCACAAGGATGTTTTCGCCCATTTTACAATAAAAACGAGCATTTTATTTCTTATCCGCTATTTGCGGAATTGTAAGGAGGTTTATGTGTTGTACTCTATTGTTAATGTGTTTCTTATGCTTATTCGTCGCTTGACTATGTGCTTTGCCGTGGCATCAGGACTGTTTTATACCACAACGAATCCAAAAGCAGTCATCGCGATTGCATGTGTGTCCATGATTACTCTGCCGCTCGTGTACAATAAGAACTACAATGTAGTCACAGCAAAGCTCAAAGCTATGAAAGAGTCCATCGCGCGGATGTGGTGATTCGTTCGTAAATCCAAACAACTGAAAACAACAAACAAAAAAGACTGGCGAAATAACCAGTCTCTTTTGTTTGCGCTTACCAGCAACTCCTTAGCGATAGAACTTCTCGAACCTCATCGGGGTCACTACCGCAATAGCCGCATCTTCCTTGAACAACCAAGGGCGAAGCCCAAGACCATCCTCGGATTCAACACGCACAAGTGCAGTCGTCGTCTCGCCTTCCATCGAATCAACGATGGATTTGAGATACCGCGCCGACATTGCAATCTTTGTGCCGATTGCAGACTCAGGGATGTTAGCCGCAAGCTTAGCATTGATTTCGCCAACGTCTTGCGCGTTAGTGTAAAGCTCAATGCTATCCTTGTCCAAGAAAATCTGGACAGGAACAAGGCTTTTTCCGCGACCTTCGCCGCCCTGTTCAAAGCCTGCGATAAGGAAGACCTTATCAAGCGCAGACTTGAAATCTGCAGTGCTTGCCGAGAGTTCAACTTCGTAATCAGCGGGGATTACTCGGTCGAAATCTGGCGTAGTGCCAACAATGTTGCGGAACATGTAGCGGAAGCGACCCGTCTCAACGACAGTGCCGTTTTCAACTACACTGAGCGAAACAGTGTCGCCGTCAGGCTTAACACTGAACGCTTCGCTCTGAACAGTTGCGCCAAACTCTGCCTTGGCGTTCTTCGATTCGGTTTCATACCGCGCCAACATATGCGAGTTGGTGCCGTAGAAGCGAATCACGCCCTGTTCCTGTTTGACTGTAACGCCTGCAAAGATGGGACGATTCTCGCCTTCCTTGCCCGACATTGTGGCGAACACGGTCTTTCGACCAATGCGTGCCCAGTCTTCCGCAGAGAACTCCTCAGAAATCTCAGGATGCTTCGGCATCCGATAGAACTCCTCTGGCGAGGTCTGTACGCCAGAAAGGAGAGTGAACTTCCCATCAAGCGTGCGAAGGATGACCTTTTCATCCTTCATCGTAATCTCCGTCTCGCCATCTTTCAGAATACCTAAGAGTTTCTGAAACATGCTCATGGAGATCCATCGTGCACCTGCGCCTCCATCGTTCTGGATGATGTTCATCGGGCACTTATAGCGTCCAACAACATCATTGTTTGAGTTTACGATGTTGAGAACGCCACTTTCGGGCGACAGGAACACGACTCCTGCGCCCGAGCCGCTGACGCTCAGCTTCTGTGCGCGCACGATGCTGAAAAGCTCCCGCGCCTTCTTCAAATCCTGATTAGAAACAACAATCTTAAGCATAAATAATTCTCCTTTCACGAGAAAACAAAAACATAAAAACAACATTTCTGTAACAGCAAAAAGTCGTACAGAACTCATCTATCCCATATTATATACCGTAATCATGAGTTTTCGCAACAAAATCAAACAGAATTTGTGACGTTTGGTATAATCTTATTAAGAAAATACTACTCCACGAATAAAGAAGGAGAGGGAAGCCAACATGGCTGTAAAAACTTTTGTTATTGACACCAATGTCCTCATTGATGACCCAAGCGCAATCTTCAAGTTTGATGACAACAATGTCGTCATACCTCATTGCGTTTTGGAAGAGCTAGATAAATTTAAGGTAGAAAATTCGGAACGTGGCGCAGCAGCGCGCGCTATGGCGAAAATTTTAGAAGCGCTTTGCCGTTCATCGAAAGACGCATGTCTCGCAGATGGCATCTCTTTGGGCGAAGGTAAAGGAAAGGTGTATGTTAAATACACGCCACATTCCCCTGAGTTTCGCTACGAACTCAGCAAGGCAGATAACCAAATTCTCGCCCTTGCCGCAGAAACAGCGAAACCATATAACTCATCCGAAAAATACATCATCGTCACCAACGACCACTATTTGCGCATCAAGGCGAATACAGTTGGCGTACCTGTCGAAGAATACAAAAACACCAATGTGCTCTTTAAGCGCAATTTAAAGAAGCCCTACACAGGGCGCGTTGATGTGTTCGCAAGTCAGGACACGATTGCCGCATTTAAGCAATCAGGCGAAATCCAGCTCAAAAACTTCAAAACAGAGCTGTTTTGTGCCGACGGAACGCCGTTTAGCGACACAGTTTACCCGAATGAATTCTTCGCGATTTTTCCCGTTGACAAAAAGAACGGATCGGCTGTTTTGGGGCGCTATGACGCGAAACAAAAAAAGATTGTTCCTCTGCGTTACGCAAACACAGATATGCACGGTGTCACACCGCGCAACATCGGGCAATATTTTGTCAAAGAAGCGCTACTTTCGCCGCCTGTTTTGTCAAAGAAGCGCTACTTTCGCCGCCTGATATTGCACCTCTTGTGATTATCAAGGGCATGGCAGGAACGGGCAAAACAATGTTCGCTCTTGCAGCAGGACTGCAGGCATATAGCGCAAGTTCTGGCGGAAAAGGAGCGAAAAAGAAGCAGCAAAGCGGCTATAACAAGATCCTGATTTGCCGCCCAAATGTCACGATGGATGAGGATTTGGGTTATCTGCCTGGTTCAGAAAAAGACAAAATATCGCCGTATATGCGCGCGATTAAGGACAATATTTTCGTGATCCGCAATGGTACAGGAACGATGTCTCCACGCGAATACAAAACGGCAGAAGATGAAGTTGAGATGATGTTTGAAGATGACTTCATCACTGCGGAGGCCCTTGGGTTTCAGCGTGGGAGAACTCTGAATAACTATTGGTTTCTAATCGATGAGGTCCAAAATGCAACTCAGCGGCAAGTTAAGTCCGTCGTGACGCGTGTTGGAAAGGGAACAAAGATTATCCTATTAGGAGATCCTCAACAAATTGACAATGTGCATCTATCAGCTAACAACAACGGGTTGGTTTACGCATCCGAATCTATGAAGGACTCGGATCTGTGTTGGCAAGTATCACTCCTAGAAAGTGAATGCGAGAGGTCTCCATTGGCGCAAGATGCTGCGGTTAGGATGTAGATTATCGTTTTTCTAAAATATCAAAACAAAATCTTGTCTTGGCGTTTTGAGAAACAAAAAAAGAGCTAGTTGTTAAAACCTAGCTCTTTTTCGCCTTACATCCTAATAATTTTGCTTGGTGCGCTCCCAGTGTGCCACGCATTGTAGGCACTATCGTAATGTTGAGCATAGCCTCTTGAAGAACTATTCCCGAAGCAACCTCCATCTCCATCAGCAATTACGACATGATCATCGTCGCCGTAGATCAGCAGATCGCCCTTATTGGCAGATCCCGTGAACTCTTCTGTGGCATATCCTTTAGATTCCAAGTTGCGCCGCAAATCAGGAACGTTCGAGATGCCTTGTTGATAGGCCTCTCGCAAATCTTTGTTATAACACGCCCCTGTTGCACACACAGTATCAACACAACCAACGGAACCATAAGGACTGACCCGATTCTCCATCGTTTCAAAAGCAGCATCAATGTCGCTGTGAGACAGTCTTGATTTGCTCGCCATAAACGTTTTTGCGTCATTCGACCTCTTTGTCTTTGCCTTTGCTTTGACAGTCTCTTGTGCTTTTTCGATGATTTCTTGCTTACGTTGGTTCGTAGCTCCAGCTCCCATAAGCGCCATTCCCATCAACGAAACAGCACCTGCGGCAGTATTGGAGGCGGTTTTTGTGGAAATTCCAAGAATATCAGCCATCGTACCGATAAACTTAGGTGTGCTTGTGTGGAGCGCATCATCAATCTTGTTTAACTCTTCTTTTGAGAGATCGTTGCCGCCGCCATATACGATTTCATCATAGAGCGACTGCATATCCTGTGCGTCATTGTTGCTGATATTGACGGCTTCACCTGAGCCGTCTAATCCAACGACGACGTTCTTTTTATTGCCTTTGCTATCCTGATATGTGATTGCAACATTGTAGTTGCCATTTTCGTCTTTTGATCGCCCTTTGATTTGCATATCGTTGCTCAGCGGCGAATTTGAGTTCAAAGAATCACGCACATACTGCTCTACTTCCTCTTCGGTCGCATTCGTGCCGAGAGGAGCAGGACGTTTCCCTTGCGATTCCTTTATGCTATTTCCTGTATGACCTTCCGTCCAGTTGTTCCAAGTGTCAGAGATGTTATACATCCATGATTTATCATTCTGCGCCGCCTCAGTGGCAGTAGATGTGCCGAACAGGATGCCGAATGACAGGATTGGAACGGCAAGAACAGAAAGGATTTTTCTATACTTGAACATGAAGTGTTCCTCCAATATATGTTAATGTGTTTTAATCGGATTTCATAGCGCTAATGCGCCTTGCCATCAATTATACCAAGCGAAAAGCATGAACGGAATTTTTGTTAATCAACAGCATTTCGTTCGTTTTAGTAATGTTGTATTGTTTGATTCTAATTTTGTCTTTGCATTTGCTATGTGATATTATTGATTTAATAAGGCATAACTAAACTTGTGCTTTGATAATGAAAGCTCCAAAGGAAACTACTATGTTTCCATTTCGATATAAAAAAGGAAGAAAACATCATGAGAAAACAGAAGAAACTTTCAGCGCTCATTTGTTCAGCGCTGTTATGTGGTTCTTTAGTGTTCTCTGCCGACATAACAGCTTTTGCGGCAGCGGAAGCGACTTACATGAACCACGCGACATATACAAAAAACGGAGCGGCTTTTCTAAGCTCCGATAATAAAGCGCAATTCCTCGCAAACGAGTGGATGAGCGCGCAGAAGAAAATCCAATCTGAGACGAACGCAATTAGCTCCAACATGGGTGATAAAGAGGGGCAATACCATCGCGTCCAAGAGCTTGTTAATCCTCCACTCATTAAGACAGGAACAATCAAAGAAGAGTACAGAGACGCCAATGGAACGATCACAATCGAATCCGAAGGAACGCACGCAGGCGGCATATTTCATGAAGAAGGCTATGCAGTAGTCAACCAAGACAAGGGAAGCACCAACAAGCAGATTCTCGAAACGCGCTATGGCGTTACTGATTCGTTCGATTACATCGTTGCTAAGTCATGTAGCAAATAGACATAGGATGTCGTAAATGGCACATGGACAAACTTAGCATATGTGGTTTGGACGAAATATCCAGAACCTCC
>QWCI01000075.1_pt1 | contig 41423 bp, 39 predicted proteins | sample 1972541 | NCBI WGS metagenome assembly QWCI01 (sample SAMN09866712, study PRJNA288562) | Human oral metagenome isolate term3_saliva, whole genome shotgun sequencing... | isolation source: mouth | host: Homo sapiens | place: USA: California | reverse complement strand
AACACACAACATCCTCGATCCGATCACGGGCGAGATGAATGTGCCCCTGTGGGTGAAGATCTCGGGTGCTCTGGCGATTTCGCTGGGCACGATGGCCGGCGGCGGGCGCATCATGCGCACGATCGGCCGTAAGATCATCGACCTGGATCCGGCTCGTGGCTTCACGGCCGAGGCCGTGTCTGCCTCGATCCTGTACCTGTGTTCCTACGTCATTCACGCCCCCATCTCGACGACGCAGGTCGTGTCGACGGCGATCATGGGTGTGGGTTGCACGAAGCGCTTCTCGGCGGTTCGATGGGGCGTTGCGGGCAACATCGTCATCGCATGGTTCCTGACGCTACCCGCCGCTGCCCTGGTGTCGGGCGTCGTGTACCTCCTGGTCGCTCTGCCGCTGGGAGTCCACTAGTGGCTCGCTCTCGTCTGATCGGCCTGGCTGCTGCTCTCGCCCTTGTCGCCCCGCTCACCGCATGCTCGGACACATCCGTCATGCACATGCAGGTCGGCCAGTGCATCCTCCTGCCCGAAGAGAAGACCGCGACCACGGTCGAGACGACCAACTGCACCAGCGAGCACGACGCCGAGGTCTTCTACATGACATCCGTCGACGACGGGGACTTCCCCGGCGAGGCTGCACTCAACAACGCGGCCGAGAAGGCATGCATTTCCAACTTCGATGACTACGTGGGGTCGCATTACGTAACCTCGACGCTGGATGCGACGTGGATGCTTCCGACGAGAGACTCGTGGGCGCAAAATGATCGTTCGATCACCTGCCTCGCAAGGCTGCTGGATCATTCCAAGCTCACCAAGTCCGTGAAGGATTCGGGCCTGTAGGATTTGTTGGGTCTTCAACTCTCAATGGGTGGCGCCCGGCCGATGGGCCAGGCACCACCCATTTTTACCGGCGGCGTTCCGCATTGTTATAGTGACCACCGTGCCGCGGTGAGTGTCCTCGCGTCTGCCCCGGCCTCGCGATCCCATCACCACCTCATTCTCATGATGTCAAGGAGAACCATGTCCCACGCACTGCGTTCCATGCTCGCCGTCGGCACCGTCGCCGCCATGGGCCTATCCCTGTCCGCTTGTTCACTTCTGCCGTTCGGCAACCAGACGCACAGCACGTCACTGAAGGTCGGTCAGTGCATTCAGCTGCCGGACGACGACGAGGTCGGTGACATCACCACCGCGAACTGCGCCGAGGAGCACACCGGCGAGGTCTACTACATCTTGACGCTCACCCAGGACACGCTCCCCTCCCGCGCGGAGATCGAAAAACTTACCTCCGACACCTGCGACGATAACTTCGAGGCCTACGTCGGCTCGGCCACCAATGAGACCGAACTCGACGTCACCGCAATGTTCCCAACCAAGAACTCGTGGGACAAGGGCGACCGCGACATTGTATGCATCGTCATCCCCACCGAGGGCAAGACGCTGACCCAGTCCGTGAAGGGCTCGGGCATGTAGCCCGGCCATCACATCATGTCCTCGGGTGGTGCCCGGCCAGTGAGCCAGGCACCACCCGTTTTTTACCAACGACGACCTGCGTTGTTATAGTGTGCACAGAACCACGGTGGGTCTTCACACGTCCACTCCCGGTCTCGCGTTCCTAGCACCGCCTTGCTTCCGTCAATTCAAGGAGAACCATGTCCCGCTCTCCGCGTTGCGCACTCGCCTTGGGCACCGCCGTCATCATGGCCCTGACGCTGTCCGCCTGCTCGTCACTGTTCGGCTCGCGCACGCAGAGCACCAAGCTCACGGTCGGACAATGCGTCCTTGTTCCGATCGGCACCCAGGTGGACTCGGTGACCACGACCGAGTGCACCGAGGAACACACCGGCGAAATCTACTCAATCACCGCCATTGATCGACAGGCACTCCCGTCCCGCGACGAGATGGATGACCTGGTCTTCGACACCTGCTACAACACCTTCGAGGCCTACGTCGGCTCGACTCCCGAGGAAACGTCGCTCGATTACACCGCTTTCTCACCGACCAAGGCGACCTGGGACAAGGGTGACCGCGACATTATCTGCATCGCTGTTCCGACCGGGGATGACAAACTGACCCAGTCGGTACGCAATTCGGGCATGTGACAGGTATTTTTTCACCGCTCGCTGCCCTTTAACCACTCTGGTCACTCTCTCTGACCAAGCGGTATTTACATTGTTGTATAGTGAGCGAAGCGCGCCGACGAGCACACGCGCACCTGCGGGTCCGCATACCCGCCACGGCCTCGTGACCCGTTGATCGGTTTCACCCCATTCTCTAGGAGAACTATGTCCCGCGCTTTCCGCCCCGCATTGACCCTATGCGCCTGCATCGCAACTGTCGGCCTGTCTGCCTGTTCCGCCGCGTCGACCGACGGTTCGGGCGATAGCGCCTCCTCCGACGCTCACGGTTTGACGAGCGCACAGAGCGGCGCTCCCACCGCGCAATCCGGTTCCTCTGGCGGCCTGTACGAGACCGGATACCTGCAGCTCGGACAGTGTTTGCTCGCAGCCCCCCAGGCAGACGTTCCACTCGAACTCGTCGACTGCGCGCAAGAGCACGGGGCCGAGGTGATCCACACCTTCGACCTGACCATGACCACGATGCCCTCCGAGGATACGCTCGACGATGTGAGCGACGAGGCATGCGGCGAGGCCTTCACCGCCTACGTCGGGCGTCCCTTCGAAAACTCCGCGTTGGACTACATCTGGAGGCTGCCCAGCCCGGAAACCTGGGCAGCCGGTGATCGACGGGTCGAGTGCATCGCCTTCACGAGAGACGAAAGCCAGCTCACCACGACGATGAAAGATACCCATATGTGACGAGGCCTGGTCGGCTTTGCGCTTGTGGGGGTTCGGCTCCGGCCGGGCCACCATTTTTGACGGCTTGTACCTACCGGCACCCACGTTGCTATAGTGAGCGCGGCCCAACGGTCATCACGAGAGTCCGCCACGGCCTCGTAGCCCATTCTCTGGCTACTTTCCCACCACCCTGAGGAGAATCATGTCCCGCATCGCGCGCCCCGCGCTCGCTGTCGCTGCCTGCGTTGCCATCCTGAGCATGTCCGCCTGCTCCAGTTCGTCGTCCACCTCCTCGGAGGATTCGACGACCCATTCCGGCGAGGCCGGTGCCTCCGCCCAGGCACCCGTCACCAACGCGTCCGAGATCCCCTCCGACGCGCGCACCAACCTGAGCAACCTAAGCGTCGGCCAGTGCTTCCAACAGCCAACCGATCCCGCCGACGGCTTGATGATCGTCGACTGCTCCGCACCGCACTGGGGTGAGGTCTACGCCCTCGCGCCGATCGACGCCGAAACCCTGCCCGACTTCGAAGAACTTAACACGATGGCCTTCGAAGCGTGCACCCCTGCGTTCGAGGAGTACGTCGGTACGCCCTACGAGGAGTCCTCCCTGGATGCCACCTGGTACTTCCCGAACGCGTCCAACTGGGATGCCGGCGAGCACGTCATCGCCTGCGTCGCCGTCCCCTTGGAGGCGCCCTCGCTCACCCAGTCGGTCAAGGACTCCAATCTGTGACGTGCGGGTTGTCGTTACGCGGCGGTTCGGCTATGACTGGGCCGCCGCTTACGTATCTGTGATGGCCTTCCTTTACCGTTCGGTACTGCCATTGTTATAGTGAACACAACGCGTCGATGGGTGTTCCACGCACCCGCTGCGAATGCGACGGCCTCTCCGGGGTCGCGCTCCCATCATCCAAGGAGAGTCATGTCCCGCTTTATCCGCCCCGCCCTCGCGTTCGCGACCTGCGCCGCCATGCTCAGCTTGTCCGCCTGTTCCGCCCTGCCTTTCGGCAATAAGGATGACGATGACGAGGACACCCCAGCTCGCGCAGCTCCTCGTCCGCCTCCCCGAGCAGCTCACCTGACAAGACGAACCAGCCCACGAACACCCCCACCGTTGCATCCGCCCGCACCTACCTGATCGATCTGAAGCTCGGCCAGTGCTTCAACCAGCCGGACATCGACACCGATGTGGATGTGGAGACCCTCGACTGCTCACAGCCTCACTGGGGCGAAGTGTACTACGTCGTTGAACTCACCAACGCGACGTTCCCCGGTGAGGATGCCATATCCGACACGGCAAAGGACGCGTGCCAGAACGCCTTCCAGGGCTACATTGGTTCGTCCTACACGACCTCCTCACTCGCGTTCGGCGGCATGTATCCGACGTCCGGTAGCTGGGCCAGTGGCGACCGCGCGATCGTGTGCTACGCCCACAACACCGACGACAGCACCCTCACCCGCTCGGTGAAGGACTCTCGCCTGTGATCCCCTGATCCACGCTCACGGCGGCTCGGCTGATGCCGGGCCGTTCGCGTCGTTGATGGGACGCGGGCGACTCAGTGTCGTCTGGAGGCTCTGCGCGTCGGGACGGCGGGATTTTTGGTGGTGACGCTGTGCGTCTCAACGGCGACGACGACCGGCCCGTCAGTCCCCTGTTCGACGTGAGCGACCATGATCTGTCCGTGCCCCAGGGAGACGGGCGACGCACCCACGATAGCGCTCGATCCGTAGGCGCGGATTTCCTCGACGATCAGGTCGCGCGCGGCACCCGTGACCGACAGGAGGGTCGCACCGGCCTGCTCACGCAGGCGCTGCGCCGCGAAGGCACGCACACGAGCGGCTCGAGCGTCGGCATCCTTATCAGCCCCAGCCTCGTCCCCCACAGGCACACCCAGGGCCTCCACGAGCATCACCGATCCACCGCCGACCGCAGCCCACGGCGCAAGCACCTGGCGCGCGCGGGCGCTCGGGGATGCGAACGCGCGGCCCACGCCGAACGCGCTCAGCAGGTCGATGAGGTCAAAGGACTGGCGCACGCCGAAACGTCCGAGGGGTGGATCTGCGGGATGCGCGGCGGCCTCTGCTGTGAGGGACGTGGCCCACTCCACCTGCGCTGCCCTGCGCGCCGCCGCTGAGGCGACCATCGCGGGGGTGGGTGCGGGGCGGGGTGTGGGAGCGGCGGGCGCGGCAGCGAGCGGGCCAGGACCGCCGGGGACGGTAGGCACCGACGGGCTGCCGGGCGCGGAACCTGGCCCGGGCGTGGGCGCGGAACCCAACGCAGTACCACCGGATACTGACGTGCCCGGAGCGGAAGCACGCCCGCCGACGGGGGCTGCAGACGCCGCGTCAATGGGGGCAGCATCGGCGGCACCGGGCCGCAGGACGATGATCGTGGAGGTGGCGAGGCGGCCTTCGCGGGCGCGGGCGACGAGGTCGGCGAGGAGGCGGCGGTCGCCTCGGCGGGTGAGCATGTCGGCGGCGGCCTCGGGGGTGGCCCACGTGGTTTGGTCAATTTCGGTGCGCGGGGCGCAGGCAACGGGCGCGCGCAGGCGTGCGGCCGGGTCGTCGGCTGGCAGGGGCGTGCCGACCCAGTAGTGGACTTCCTTGGTTTGCCCGCCGCCCAGGCGGTAGCGTTGGGTGGTCAGAGGCACCCCCAGGGTGATGACCTGTCCAGTTTCCTCTTCGACTTCGCGCACGGCGGCGGCGACCAGTGGCTCACCGTTTTCCGCTTTACCTTTGGGCCAGGACCAGTCGTGGTAGCGGGGTCGGTGAACCATGAGGACTTCGATGTCCGCGGGGTCGATGGGTTCGCCGGAGACCGCGACGCGCGTGGGGTCGGCAAAACGCCAGACAAGCGCGCCCGCGGAGCGAACGAGTCGCTGGGGGCGTGGGGCTGGCATCGGACGCATAGGGACCAGGGTAGTCGCCCCGCGCTGCGCTCGCCCTGATGGGCGCGCCACCTTCACGAGGTCATGGCCGGTATGGGCGCTCCGCTAGTCCCGTCCGCGCGCTGAGAAAACACCTCCGTCGGGCAGCCGCCTGAGTCGGTCAGCCGCCTCAGTCTAGGGTGCCGGCGGCCGCCTCGCGCGCAGCAATGTCAAGCTCGTCGGCCGTCACCAGCAGTGCGGAGTGTCGCATGGTGACGCGGTGGGCGAGCGGGGCCGTGGGGTCTTCGATCCACAGGGCCCCGGCCTCGCCAGCAGCGAGGACACGCATGGCGCGCGAGGCCTCGCGCAGCACGTACTCGAGGTCATCGTCGGTGAGGTCACCGCGCAGCAGCGAGTCAATCTCCTCCATGATCAGGCTCAGGGAGCGCAGCTCGACGGGGGCTTCGAGGCCCTGGATGATAGGAGCGCGCGAGCCGTCAGCATAGCGCTTCGCCACCAGGAGCGGGTCGCGGTGGTACCACTCGTGCAGCAGGTAGACGCGCCATAGCGCCCCGGGGAGCGTGAATTCGGGGCTGCGCGACCACACGTGGGCGATGGTGTCGACGCCGCGAGTGCGCACGGTTTTCCGCAGGCGGGCCACGTCTTCGTCCGTGAATGTCTCGTCGCCGACTCCCATGAGTGCCCACGCGGCGGTGTGCGCGACGGCGGCGAGAGAGGCAGGATCTTCGTCGCCGACGATTGCCTCGGCGCGGGCGGCGTCGAGCATGGCCGGGCGGCGCGGAGTGTTCGATTGGGCCATGAGGACCGCTTCCTTCTACAATGTGGGGTATGGGCCTATAGCTCAATGGTAGAGCAGCGGACTTTTAATCCGTAGGTTGGGGGTTCGAGTCCCCCTGGGCCTACTGCGCGCCTCGGTTTCCCGGGGCGTTTGTGCTATGTGGGCCGCGCTGTCCGCGGTGGAGGTGCATCATGGATCCCCGTTTGTCGCGCGCGTATGGCGCGTTCGCTGGGCTGGCGTTGGGGGATGCATTGGGGATGCCGACGCAGGCGATGTCCCCGGAGCAGATCCGCGCGGTGTACGGGCGCGTCACGGGACTCGTGGACGGGGACATCTCGCAGCCGTACGCACCAGGGATGCCGGCCGGTTCGGTGACGGATGACACGGAGCAGGCGCTGCTGATTGCGTCTCTCCTGGTACGAGGCGGGGGTTCCTCCCCGGGTCGCGTGGCACTAGACGCGAGTGATTTCTCCCACGCACTGCTGTCCTGGGAGGATTCCATGATCGAGCGGGGGTCGCTTGACCTGCTGGGGCCCTCCACGAAGGCGGCGCTCGAGCGCGTGCGGGCGGGCGAGGACCCGCTGACCGTGGGTGGTGTGGGCACTACGAACGGCGCAGCGATGCGCGTCACCCCGATCGGAATCGCGATGCCGACGGCGGATCCGGAGGCCTTCGCGGACGCCGTCTGGTCCTCCTGCCAGGTGACGCATGCGACACGACAGGGTTTCCAGTCGGCTGCGCTCGTGGCGGCGGCGGTGTCGCTTGCTCTTGACTGGCCGGAGGCGTCCGCCTCGGACATGACGACTCTGTTGTGGAAGGCCGTTTCCTACGTTGATTCCCTGCCCGAGCGCGGCGCGTGGACGCCGGATCCGGACGTGGTGGCGGCCACGCGCAGGGCCATGCAGCTGGTCGCTAACCCGGCCTCATCGTCCCTGGAGTGCCTCGTCGAGCAGATCGGCACGTCTGTGGCCTCGGTGCACGCGATCCCCATGGCGTTCGCGCTACTCGCGCGCGATCCCTCTCCACGTGCCCTGCTGGACGCCGCGAACCTGGGCGGCGACACTGACACGATCGGCGCGATTGCGGGCGCGATCCTGGGCAGTATGCTCGGGGTCGAGGCCTTCGACGCCGCCATGCTCACCCAGGTAGAACTCACCTCCCACCTCGACCTGCCATCCATCGCCCTTGAGTTGTTGGCACTGCGCGCAGCGAGCGAGCCTACCACGAGCGCTCCCGAGGCCTCCGAGACTGAGGATACGAGCGAGGGTGCTTCCCCCGAGGAGCCGGCCCCGGCCTCGTCCCCCGATTCCGGGGTGGGACGGGTCGTCCTCATGGGGCAGATCCTCGTGGACCTCGCGGTGCGCGGCGACGCCCTTCCAAGGCCAGGAGGTGATGTGTGGGCCGTCGACGAGGGAATGCACGTGGGTGGTGGCTTCAACGCGCTCGTGGCGGCGCGGCGCATGGGGGCCGAGACAGTTTCTCTCAGCCCGATCGGATCTGGCCCCCACTCTTCGCTGATCCAAGCGGCGCTGAAGCACGAGGGGATCACAGACCTCGGGCCTCGTATCGCGGGCATCGACAACGGGTTCTGCATCGCGTTCACAGACCGCACGGGCGAGCGTACGTTCATCTCCACCAAGGGTGCCGAGACGATGTCGCCCGCGAGCGCGTGGGCTGACTTCGTGCGGACGATGCACCCGGGCGACGTACTCTATATCGACGGTTACCTCATGGACCACCCCGCGAACCGTGAGGCCGCGGAGGCTGCGCTGCGCATCCTGCCCGAGGGCGTGCGTGTGCTCCTGGACGTCTCCCCCGTCATCGGGATCCCGTCCGCTCTCCCCTCCGACGACGTCATCGTGTCGATGAACCTCAGGGAGGCTCAGGAGATCGCTCGTCAGAGAGGCGATGCGAGCGATCGCAACCAGTGTTTCCAGCCTCGCGAAGCGGCGCGAGCGATGCTCGCCACGCTGGATCGTCCCGTTCTGCTACGTGCAGGTGCCGAGGGCGCTTATGTCGGCAGGCCCGCGCAGCCAGCAACGAATACCACTACAGATGACGTGACCGCGATACCAACACCGAGGGTCGAGGCGATTGACACAAACGGCGCGGGTGACGCTCACTCGGGAGTCCTGGCAGCCTCCCTCGCGCTGGGTATTCCCACCGAGCGTGCGCTTCTCCTCGCCAACTGCGCGGGCGCGCTATCCACGACAGTCGTCGGCCCAGCCTCGTGCCCGCCGCGTGACCAGATCGAGGCCGCGGCGGACGCGCTGGAGGCGAGTACGGGCGAGAAGTAAGCACGGGCGGGGGGGTAAAAGCACACGAGGCCGGGCGCAGACAACACGTGAGCACCTCGTCGCTTCGGTGCGTGTTCCACTGAACAACACCAGCGGTGTCACGTCGGCGCGGCTCGCGCCTCTACACCATGCGAGATTTGTCAAAAAACCAACCGATCTAACTATTGCTGACCCGCGCGGGAGGACAATCATCTGGTGACGACTGATCAGACCAACAAGCGCGATGGCATCATCGGCGGGGCACTCACGGTTGCCCTGCTGATCACCCTAGCCGCGCAGAACGCCGTGCCCCCGATGGCGACCGACATGTACTCGGCCGCGTTCCCGCAGATCACCGCGGACCTGGCGACGAACTCGACGATGCTCGGGTTCACGCTCACGACCTTCTTCGTGGGCTACGCGTCAGGCCAGGTCTTGGGCGGCGCCATCTCGGACCAGATCGGGCGCCGCCGCCCCATCATTGCGGGCGGCATCATCGCCCTGGTCGGATCCATCATCTGCGTGCTGACGCCCAACATCTGGGTGCTCCTCGTGGGCCGAATCTTCCAGGGCCTCGGCGGCGGCGTGGCCTCGTCGGTGGCGCGCGCGATCCTCGTCGACGTCGCGCACGGTAAGACGCTGGCGCGCGCGATGAGCCTCATCCAGGCGATCGTCGGCTTCGCGCCAATGCTCGCCCCGGTCCTCGGTGCGTTCATCATCACACACGCGACGTGGAGGGTGATCTTCTGGTCGCTCGCCGGATTCATGCTGCTCATGGCGGCCCTCGCCTGGTTCGTCGTGCCTGAGTCCCTGCCCAAGGATCGCCGCCACCCCGGCGGTATTCCGCGGTTCTTCCACGGCCTCGTCCAAGTCGTGCGCATCCGTCCCTTCGTGGGCTTCATGCTCACCAACGCCTTTTCGAGCTTCTGCATGTTCGGCTACATCTCGAACGCCACGTACGTGCTGCAGGGGCCGCTGGGCCTGTCCCCCATGGCTTTCGCGTGGGTGTTCGCGTTCAACGCGCTGCTGTCGACCGGCTTCGCACTGGTCAACGTGCGTTTGATCTCACACTTCACCCCGCGCACACTCATCATCACGGGCCTCACAATCGCCGCGACCGGCGTGGTCATGCTCGCGATCTCGACGTTCCTCCTCGACCTGCCACTGATCCTCACGTGCGTGGGCTTCGCGCTCATCATGACGGCGAACGCGTTTATCTTCGGCAACTCCGGTGCACAGGCCATGAGCGAGGCGCGCGAGCACGCGGGCACGGCTTCGTCCGTCATGGGCGTACTCCAGTCGATTGCGAACGGCATCGCCGCTCCCCTGGCGACTTCGGGCGGCAACAGCGCCGTGCCGATGGTGTTCGTCATGATCGTCGGCTCGGTCGGCGCGTGGTTCGCGTTCTGGGTGATCGCCCGCGGCGGCACGCACACGCCGCGCCACCTCAGCCTCGACTAAGAGGGCGCGGCGCGTCCCGCACAACGCCCTTACTCGGTCCTTACTGGCGCGAGGCCAACCACACCGCGATCGACACCAGGACCAGGCCGATCAGCTCGTAAACACCGGGGATCTGCCGCAGCATGACAGCACCGACCAGCGCGGACGTAGCGGGTAGGATCGCGGCAAACAGCGCGAACGTGGGTGCCGCCAGGCGACGCATCGCAAGCGCCTCAAACGTGTAAGGAATCGCGGTGGACAGCAGGCCAACGCCAACGACGATCGCGATCAGCTCCCACGAGGCCGTGGCCGCCATCGCCCCCGGCCCAAGGAAGGGAGCGAAAAAGAGAGAACCCCACGCGCAGCCGAGCGCCAGGTTCGTGACCCCGTCGCGCGTGGTCGAAGCCCGCTGCCCGACGACGATGTAGGCCGACCAGGCGAGGGCCGCGAGGAGGATCCACGCGACGCCGACGCGCACGCTCGGCACGCTCAGATCGAGAGCGAGGCCGCCGATACACGCCACCCCGGCGAAAGCGAGGACGGCGGCGATACGCGGCCGCCAGCCACGGCCTCGGAGAACAGCGACCGCGACCGGGCCGATGAACTCGAGTGAGACGGCGGTCCCCAGGGGAATGCGCGCGATTGACTCATAGAACGAGGAGTTCATCGTCAGGATGATGACGCCAAAGAGGGCGGAAATCGCCAGGTCCGATACCGTTAGGCCGCCGCGCCAGGGGCGCTTCCAGGCCGTCAGAACAACTGCGCCCGTCAGGACGCGCCACCACGCGACAGACGCGGGTTCGACGGACGCGAAGGCGACGACGGCGAGCGCCGCGCCCACATACTGGATGAGGCCCGAGCCCACGATGTAGAGCTGTGGTGGGACGCGGTCGACCACAGAGACGCCGTCAGGGCACCGGGAGGGTGCGTTCACTGGGCGGGCGCGAAGGTCAAGGCCGCCGAGTTCATGCAGTAGCGCATGCCGGTGGGCTGGTCGGGCGCGTCGGGGAAAACGTGGCCGAGGTGGGAGCCGCATGTCGCGCAGCGCACTTCGGTGCGGATCATGCCGTGGCTGGTGTCGACGCTCTCGGTGGTTGCACCGTCGTACGCCTGGAAGAAGGAGGGCCACCCGCAGGAGGAGTCGAACTTCGCGTCGGAGTCGAAGAGTTTCGATCCGCAGGCCGCGCACGAGTAGGTACCGACGCGGGCCTCGTCGAGGAGTTCGCCGGTGAAGGGGCGTTCCGTGCCCGCCTCGCGCAGCACGTGGTAGCGCATGGGACTCAGGAGCTTCTTCCACTCGGCGTCGGTGCGGGCAGCAGGATCGGTAGCGTTCATGTGCCCATTGTCGCGCGCCGCCCGCGGCCTCGCACTTTCGGGTGCGGCCGCGGGCGGCGCGGGGATGTTCGTCGCTCTCATCGACGAGGCCGTGGTTGCCTCACGGGGTTTACACCCCTGTCGGTGGGCGGCTTGTCAGGCTACTTATTCTTGCCTGCGTTCTTCTTGCCGGAGGCCTTTTTGGTGGTTCCCTTCTTGGAGCTGCCCTTCTTGCTGCCCTTCTTCGAGGACGACTTGGCGGGCTTGTTCTCCTCGGAAGTGGAAGCGTCAGCAGCCTCGGCGGAAGCGGCCTTATCGACCGCCTTTTCCTCAGCTTCCTCCTTCGCCTCGGGGGCCTCCTTCGCCTCTTTGTTGGTTCCCTTCTTGGAGCTGCCCTTCTTGCTGCCCTTCTTCGAGGACGACTTGGCGGGCTTGTTCTCCTCGGAAGTGGAGGCGCCAGCATCCTTGGCGGAGGCGTCAGCATCCTCAGCCGACTCTTCCTGTGCCTCGGACGCGGGCGTCGCCTCGGCGGAAGCGGCCTCATCAGCCTTCTTCTCCTCAGCCTCCTCCTTCACCTCGGACGCGGACTCAGCCTCATCGGAGGCAGCCTCATCGGCCACCTTTTCCTCAGCCTCCTCCTTCACCTCGGACGCGGACTCAGCCTCGGCGGAAGCGTCAGCATCCTCAGCCGACTCTTCCTGCGCCTCGGACGCGGGCGTTGCCTCGGCAGAAGCGTCAGCATCCTCAGCCGACTCCTCCTTCACCTCGGACGCGGACTCAGCCTCGGCGGAAGCGGCCTCATCGGCCACCTTTTCCTCAGCCTCCTCCTTCACCTCGGACGCGGGCGTCGCTTCGGCGGAAGCGGTCTCATCGGCCACCTTTTCCTCGGCTTGTCCCTTGGCGGAATCAGCATTTTCAACGGGTTCTTCCGCAGCAGGCTGCTCGGCGCTCGCCAGCACGACCGTCTCGTCGGCGGCGGGTGCCGCCTTGATCGCCGGGAGGACCTGCGTGTCCGCCTGATCCGGCGCGAGCGCGACCTTGACGGGAGGCATGACGGCGGTCTCCTCGACATCCCGCACATCGGCGGCCGTGGGCGCGGGCGGCTCGGCCAGGGGCTGCACCTGCGTGGCAGCGCCAGCCGCAACCTTCGTCGCCCCAGTGGCCTTCTCAGGGTCACTCGAGGCTGCGGGAGGCGCGGACTGTGCCACGGCCTCGTCGGTGCCGGAGTCCTCGCTGCGCTTGTCGAGGCCGAGGACCGGAACCTGCCCGGTCACCGTGCGCAGCATGGCCGCTTCAGCGCCGGTGGGGGCCACCGCCGGGAAGAAATCCATGATCGAGACGCGCGGCGGCACCATCGTCGGAGTCGGGCGGATTTCATCCTCGAGGCGCATCTCCTCGGCGACCGCGTACCAGCCGGGGTGGATGGCCGGCTCATCGGGTCCCTCCGTCTCCGCGGCCTCCTCAGGCTCGTCGGCGGACTTGTCGGGTTCCTGCGCGGACACCTCCGGCTGCACCGGTCGTTCCGACTGTGTCGGCGCTTCCGGCTCCTCCGCGGTTGTGGGTGCGGCCGGTTGTTCCGGCTGCGCAGGCGCTTCCGGCTCCTCCGCGGTCGTGGCCGCGGCTGACTGTGCCAGCGCTTCCTGCTGTGCCGGGGTCGCCGGCATGGTCGGCTGCGCAGGCTGAGCAGGAACTGGAGTCTGTACGGGCGTGACCGGCTTGTCCGAGGAGGTTTCCTCCTTCGATGCCGCCATCTCAGCGGGGGTCGGCGCGGGCGGCGGCACAAGCGCAGGCCTGCCGGCGTACACCATGTTCGTGGTAACGGGTTTCTCGGCGCGCTCGACCGACGCTTCGTCGCCCTGTTTCACGGACGTTTCACGAGCCTCGACGGGAGCAGGCACCTGCTCCTTCTCGTTCGAAGGGGCCGCGGCATCGGCGTCATCATCCGTATCGGACGAGGCCGTGGCGTCCTCGGGTTCATCTCTGTCGGCCGGCGCGGCAGCAGTTTCCGTTGCAGCGTCGTCGGCAGTCTCAGATTCCTCGGAAGCGGGATCCTCGACCGGAGTGTCATCCGACGTCGCGTCCTCCGCTTCCTGCGCAGGAGCAGCCTGCTTGGCCTCGGAGGTCTCGTCGGCGTCCTTCTCGTCCCTGGCGGATTCCTCGGAGGCGGTCGCCGCCTCGTCGGAATCGGACTCGGCAGGAGCGGACTCGCTCGTATCTGCCTCACTCACGGCTGATTCAGCTGCGGCGGACTCGGCCTGCTCGTCTGCGGACTTGGCCTGCTTATCGGCAGGTTCAGCCGGGGCGGGAGCTTCACCCTGAGCAGCGTCGGATTCCTCGGTCTCGATGACCGCCGTCTCCACGGTTGCGGCCTCATTAGTCGCGGCAGGGGCCTCGGACTGAGCCTCAGCTTCCTTTTCCTGATCATCTTTGGCCTGATCTGCCTCAGCCTGACCAGTGTCAGCGGGGGTTTCAGCAGTCTCCGAAACGGACTGTTCGGATGCCTCGGGAGCGGCCTGCGTAGCCTTAGCGGGAGCCTCAGCCTCGGCATGATCGACCGTTTCGGCAGACTGAGATTCCTCACCAGCGGCTTCGGTCAGCTTAGCGGCAGAGTCAGCCGATGAGGACTGGTTCTGCGTCTTCTTGGTCGCCTCAACGGAGGTAGAAGTCGGCTTGTCGGGACCGGACTTCGCTGTGGCTGCGGATTCGGGCACCTCGGCCTCGGGAACGGGAGCCGCAGCGACGGGGACTTCGGGGGCCGGAGGCATGGGAGCCTCGACAGGTTCGACTCCGACGGCAGCCAGCGCGGTGGTCGCCTCAGCGTCCATGGCCTTGGACTCGGCAGCGTAGCGACGCTCGCGCGCCTCACGGCGATCCTGGACACGGCGAGAGTTGGCCTCGCGCTCGGCGAAGACCTCCTCGCCAGGGCCGGACAGGGCTGCGGCGCGCTCGTCGGCCTCGATCGAACCGGAGAAGAGACGCTCGCCGCGGCCGATGGACGTGGCCGTCAGGGTCTCGGTGAGCCGCGGAGTCCTGCTAGCTGCGGCCTCAATGATCTTGCGCAGCGCGGACTTGGAGATCACCTGAGTCTCGTCGGGAGCGGGTCCCTGTCCCTCGGCCATTTCTCGCTGACGATCAGCCATCGCACGGCGTCGAATCCGCTTTGCCTTGCGGCGTGCGGCAACCATGCGTGCGGCGTGCGCCGCGTCCTTGGGCTGCTCGCGAACGGCCCCCTCAGAGCGGACCGACGAGGCCGCACCACCCAGGGCGGAATCCTGAGACGAGCGCCGTGCCCCACCCGTGTGGGAGGACGACGCGCCCGTCGCGGCCACGGCCTCGTTCGTGCCGGAGATCCCAGCGAGCTCGGCAGCCAAGCGCGCGATGCGTTCACGACTCATGTCTTTTTCGACGGTCACGGTCGCGCGAGGCTCGATGTGCTGGACGGGGCGAGCCCACGGCTCTTCGGCGACGATCCACGCGATGAGGTGCTCGCGCAGGTAAGCGCGCAGGTCATTGAGGTTTCCGGAGTTCGTCGCGGACACGAGGACGCGCACGGTGACGGTCTGCGCATCCGAGTCGGTGATCTGCACGGCCCACGTGCGGCCGTCCCACAGGTCGGTGGCAGCCAGGAGCTTCTCGACCTTCGCGCGGATCAGGGTCATGGGGGCGGACCAATCGAGCTTAAGCTCAACCGTGCCCAGCTGGGCGGCAGCGCGGCGCGTCCAGTTCTCGAAGGGAGTCTGCGTGAAGTAGCGGCAGGGGATGATGAGACGGCGCTCATCCCAGATGCGCACGACCACATAGGAGAGCGTGATCTCCTCGACAGAACCAGTCTCCTGCTTGTCGCTGGCGATAACGACGTCGCCCATGCGGATCGCGTCGGTGAAGGCCAACTGCAGTCCGGCGAAAACGTTGCCGAGGGTCTGCTGGGCAGCGAGACCGAAGATCACGGAAATAACACCCGCGGAGGCCAGGACGGTTGTCATGACCTGGCGGGCGGCGTCGAAGGTTCCGATCATGGCAACCGTGCCAACAAGGAGGACGATCACCTGAACCAAACGGCGCAGGACCTGGGCGCGGGTCTCGAAGCGGCGCGAATGGCCTCGGTCGGCGGCCTGTCGGGCCTTCGCGGCGTCTTCGAAGACCCACGCGGCGGCGTAGCCCATCCACGTCATGCAGGCCAAGCCCGCGATGAGGAGCAGGTGCATGAGGAACATCGCGACCGATGAGCCACCCCAGTCAGTGAGGCGGGGGTCCACGAGCGCGATCCCGAGTCCGACCCACGCGCCCCATGTGGCGAGCGCGAAGTAAGCGGGGCCGCGCACGCGACCCAGGACCGACGAGGCCATGGCAGACTTCGCCAACGCCTTACGCGCCAGGACGGACACAATGATCGAGGCGAAGAGGCCTAGGACGGCACCAATGATGGGACCGAGGAACAGGAGGGTCAGGTCGATGGTGGTATCCATGGCTGCCTCCGCGCCAGATTGCGAGTCAGCGGCGGCACGCGCGAGCGTGCCTGAGGTTTGGGTTGAAATTTGAGTGAGGGCACCGAGTGCTGGTGTCAGAGTCATGCATTAAGGGTAGGCCGAGTAGCTGATGAAATCCTGTGAATTCTGCACAATTGCAATGTTTTTTAGTAACGTGTTATGCATCACGCTTTTTCGTTTTGACGTATTGACGGACGTCTGCCTAAGATATATCCCGTCTTCGGACGCCAGTTCGACGGCCAAAAGGCCCCCATCGTCTAGCGGCCTAGGACACCGCCCTTTCACGGCGGCGACACGGGTTCGAATCCCGTTGGGGGTACCAGCCGGTCGCGCATGTGAACGGCACAATTTAATAGGTCTTACCTATTGTAAGGCCCCGTAGCGCAGTTGGTTAGCGCGCCGCCCTGTCACGGCGGAGGTCGCGGGTTCAAGTCCCGTCGGGGTCGCCGACCAGACCGAATCGGTTCAGGTCTTGGCTCTGTAGCTCAGTTGGTAGAGCGTTCGACTGAAAATCGAAAGGTCACCGGATCGACGCCGGTCGGAGCCACCAGCAAGCCCCGAAGCATCAGCTTCGGGGATTTTTGGCTTTCGGGCACGAAGCGATACCTGAGATGAGTATCACACTGCGCCTTTCTTTTCTATTCTCGCCACACACCCGCGAGCGATTACCAAAAAAGCATTTGAGCCCAGTAGGATACCGAGCAAGCGTGCATGTTATCGCACACATTTGATCGATCCAAGAGGAGGGCATACATGCTGGTACGGAAGCGCTGGTCGATGGCGATGCGACTCATCGCCATGATCGTCGGCACATTTGTCATGATGGGAACCCTGACTGCGTGCGACTCGATCGCACCGAACGTCGTCGGCAAGAATCTGCCGGACGCGATCCACAGACTCGAGATCTCCGGATACAAGCAGATCGATGTCGTCGACGACAGCGGCGTGACGATCACCAGGGACCACTACGAGGACGGGTACGAGGTGACCGCCCAGGACAAAGAGGGCACGGATATCCCCACGACAGACACAATCACACTGACTGTCACAGAAAGCCATATTGCGGCGCTCGTCTCGACCCCCTCACCCACACCTGAGGAAACAACAGCCACGCCCGAGCCGGAACCGGCTACGCAGGAGCCCGAGCCCGTCGTCGAGGAACCCGCTCCCCCTGCGCCTGCGCCCACACCAGCGCGACCGTTCACGAGCTGCGCCCAGGCTCGAGAGGCTGGAGCAGCGCCCCTCTACCGGGGAGACCCCGGCTACAGCCCGCGTCTGGACCGCGACAAGGACGGCGTAGCCTGCGAGTAGCGGCCACACTGTTCCTCCACTCACGGCGCGCCAAGACCACGCGAGACAGCCCCGGCCTCGTCCTCCGCACGAGGTCGGGGCTTCACCATGCGTACAGGGGAACCTTGGGGCTTCAGCCTCGAGTGTCGGAGTCGTCCCCACTATCCCAGGCGAGCCAGGGGAGGCCCTCCTCGTCCCAGTCGTCGTCGTGAATGTAGGTGTCGTCGAGGCGTTCGACCATTTCGCAGGCGTGGTCGAGCCACTCCACGGCCTCGAGGATGGCGAGGGCGATGCGGGCGCGGCCACCGGCATCGTTGATGCGCGCCGCGTCGACAGTCAGAGTGACATGACGGAGCGCTTTGGAGAGCAGGAAGGGGTTGACCCCGACTTCCCAGATACCGTTCCAAGTGCCGACGTGAAGGGCGGGGATCGCAGCCTCCCACGTGGTGCCGGTGTCGAGGTCCGTGAATTCGAAGGAAACGTCACGGATGGTGTCGGCCCACTCAGCGATGCATAGCTCGCACGTGCCGGAGGTGACGTCACGGCGATACTCACTGCCCACATGCACGATGCGAGCGCGGATCTGCGTCTTGCCATCCATACACGTGCCCTGCCGCGCTATCGTTGTCGTATCCGCTTCCTGCTGCATCACCGTTGGTTCACCAGTGCCAGCCTTCGTCACGTTTGCCGCGTCCATCCCCCCATCCTCCCCTTCATCTGATTGTGGGCAGCCGAGCAGGATACGGCAGAAAGGACGGGGAACGCAAGGCTCGTTTTCGCCGGGGTCTCTTCACACCCACGTGCTCCAGCAACGAAACGTGCTAGACTTGATCACGGAGCGAGAATCCCCCTGAATTAGTTTTGAAATAACAGACCGTCAGAACGTTCGGGCAATGGGTCTCGCTCTTTTTCTATCCCGACGCCGCCACTATGCCAATGAGCATCACTGCCCATGGCTAGGAATCACTAGAGTATGCTACGTGCCGGAGCAAGGATTCCCCCTGGGATAGTCGGCTCATCCCCACTCACGCGGGGAAAACGGGTCCGCTCCCTCGATAATCTCGGTCAGGTCGGGCTTATCCCCGCTCACGCGGGGAAAACGCGTCCTGTGGCGGGGGCGTCCGGCTGGGTTGAGGCTCATCCCCGCTCACGCGGGGAAAACACTCTCGGATCGGCACTTGCGCACCAACCACCCGGCTCATCCCCGCTCACGCGGGGAAAACGACGACGAACAGCGTGGCTACATGGTGGACGCGGGCTCATCCCCGCTCACGCGGGGAAAACAACCACGCTACCAGCTCTTCCATGTCCGTCCCCGGCTCATCCCCGCTCACGCGGGGAAAACTCCGGTGATCTCGCTCATCAGCCGTTGGAGACCGGCTCATCCCCGCTCACGCGGGGAAAACCTTTCCGACGGGCACGAGCTGGCGTGCGCGAGAGGCTCATCCCCGCTCACGCGGGGAAAACCCCGAGATGGGCCAGAACCTTGCCAAATCATGGGGCTCATCCCCGCTCACGCGGGGAAAACAACGCCCTCGCAATGCCCGTCATGAGGACGCTCGGCTCATCCCCGCTCACGCGGGGAAAACATCAACACGTGGGGCGGCGCGAACACCATGTCCGGCTCATCCCCGCTCACGCGGGGAAAACTACACAGACATATCACGGGTGAGCTGCAGAACGGGCTCATCCCCGCTCACGCGGGGAAAACCGATTTCGCCGATCTCATGCATGAGAGCGCGCAGGCTCATCCCCGCTCACGCGGGGAAAACGGCGGCGGCGAGTTCATGCACAACTGGGCTGTGGGCTCATCCCCGCTCACGCGGGGAAAACGCGTTCGTGAAGTCCGGTAGTGTGCGCGCCGCGGGCTCATCCCCGCTCACGCGGGGAAAACCCGAGGACAGTCATCCATTGCTGCGCGCTGCGCGGCTCATCCCCGCTCACGCGGGGAAAACTCAAGGCTTGGGGGGACACGATTCTGACCGGGCTCATCCCCGCTCACGCGGGGAAAACCTCGGCGGAGCCGGATTCGGCGTCAGGGTCGCGGGCTCATCCCCGCTCACGCGGGGAAAACGCCTTACTCGACGCGGGCGCGTACACGGGCGACGGCTCATCCCCGCTCACGCGGGGAAAACCGGACCACGGCCAGATTCGCACCCTCCGCAGAAGGCTCATCCCCGCTCACGCGGGGAAAACGTTCCGGTCTGAGTGGTCCCAGTTCTGCGAAACGGCTCATCCCCGCTCACGCGGGGAAAACAGGATCATCTCGCCGTACTCCTCGGGCCGCCTGGGCTCATCCCCGCTCACGCGGGGAAAACCGCGTGCCCATGCGGTGGGGCGAGGCTGCCGCGGGCTCATCCCCGCTCACGCGGGGAAAACTGTCTCCCACAGCTGCATGGGGGGCATGGCGAAGGCTCATCCCCGCTCACGCGGGGAAAACGAGGATGAACGGAGCTGGACGGTGACACGATTAGGCTCATCCCCGCTCACGCGGGGAAAACTCTGTGCCCCTCCCGCGTATCGGGATATGACGCGGCTCATCCCCGCTCACGCGGGGAAAACTCGATCCGCGCACGCAGCCGCGCCGCGACCGTCGGCTCATCCCCGCTCACGCGGGGAAAACTTCCAGGCCGAGCTGGAGATGATTCAGGAGCGCGGCTCATCCCCGCTCACGCGGGGAAAACGGCAGATCGGCCTTGCCCACCAGCTTCTCCAGCGGCTCATCCCCGCTCACGCGGGGAAAACGAGGCGGCGCGCCAGCCCCACGGGTGGGAGACCGGCTCATCCCCGCTCACGCGGGGAAAACGCCGAGTATGGCCTGGAGGACAACCCCGATCTGGGCTCATCCCCGCTCACGCGGGGAAAACGGCCTCGCCACGCTCTCCCACGCTCTGAGTTGCGGCTCATCCCCGCTCACGCGGGGAAAACGTGGTCGCCTGGCTGGCCGGGGAGCAGTGGGCAGGCTCATCCCCGCTCACGCGGGGAAAACGCCCTGATGGCGGAATGGGGATTCCCGCAGAGCGGCTCATCCCCGCTCACGCGGGGAAAACATGTCCCCGTCGTCCAGGGTCACCTCGTAGGAAGGCTCATCCCCGCTCACGCGGGGAAAACTTCCTTGTCAGCGGCGTGGACAGTCATCGAGGGGGCTCATCCCCGCTCACGCGGGGAAAACGGGTGAGCGAGCAGAATCGGGATGCGCCCCGCGGGCTCATCCCCGCTCACGCGGGGAAAACGATTGGACGGCCCCGAAGGCGCTCTTGATGCCGGGCTCATCCCCGCTCACGCGGGGAAAACCGCGTCCAACCGTCTGAGCCAGATCAGCGCCGGGGCTCATCCCCGCTCACGCGGGGAAAACGCGTACATTTGCCGCACGTGTTATGAGAGTAGCGGCTCATCCCCGCTCACGCGGGGAAAACGGGAGCGCTATGAGCCGTGAAGGCAAGCAGCTGGGCTCATCCCCGCTCACGCGGGGAAAACGGCACGCGCTCCGACCTCGCCTACGTGAGCGAGGGCTCATCCCCGCTCACGCGGGGAAAACTCGCGCTCTCTCAGGTCGACGAGAAGGCTCCCGGGCTCATCCCCGCTCACGCGGGGAAAACGCCCATGGACTCGAAGGCGCTTGACAACTTGCCCGGCTCATCCCCGCTCACGCGGGGAAAACAGAGCTGCGACGCCATGAGTGCCAAGGTAAGTAGGCTCATCCCCGCTCACGCGGGGAAAACAGGACACGACGACCCTTAATGTTCAGGCGGTTCGGCTCATCCCCGCTCACGCGGGGAAAACCGCCTTCGACCGCACCGCAAACACGCCCGAGTCGGCTCATCCCCGCTCACGCGGGGAAAACTCCGACACAATAGGCTTACCATCATCGCCGAGCGGCTCATCCCCGCTCACGCGGGGAAAACAGTCCCGTAAAGGTCAGCGTAAGGGCAAGCGGGGGCTCATCCCCGCTCACGCGGGGAAAACGGCCTCGCCACCCTCGCCAAGTCCCTGGACTGCGGCTCATCCCCGCTCACGCGGGGAAAACTCGGCGTCCTCGTCGCCGTCGTGGAGGGTGGACGGCTCATCCCCGCTCACGCGGGGAAAACTGGAGGGCGCGTCCCCCACCTCCGTCCAGGAGGGGCTCATCCCCGCTCACGCGGGGAAAACGGGCCTCAAACAGCTGAGAACGTAGCGAGATACGGCTCATCCCCGCTCACGCGGGGAAAACACCGTGATTGAGTAGCGCAGGGGCAGGCCGGGCGGCTCATCCCCGCTCACGCGGGGAAAACCTTTTCCCTATTACCCCGCTCCGTCTGACAGAGGGCTCATCCCCGCTCACGCGGGGAAAACTGATCGACGCCCTCTGCGGAGTCGCGCCAGACCGGCTCATCCCCGCTCACGCGGGGAAAACGCCCCAAAATCCGGACAGGCCTCTGTTTGCCGGCGGCTCATCCCCGCTCACGCGGGGAAAACTCTCGCTCCCGTGACAAGCGCGATTGGGAGTGCGGCTCATCCCCGCTCACGCGGGGAAAACTTCCCGAGGCGGGAATTCATGGCGATCCAGTTGGGCTCATCCCCGCTCACGCGGGGAAAACACGGGGCCGTCTGCATACCCCCTGGGGGTACCCGGCTCATCCCCGCTCACGCGGGGAAAACGCGGATTCGAGGACGGCCGCCATGGCGACATACGGCTCATCCCCGCTCACGCGGGGAAAACGTGGACGCCTGGCTCCTGATCGTCGGTTGCCCAGGCTCATCCCCGCTCACGCGGGGAAAACCGAGCTGGCGGACATGTACTACAGCGGAGTCTCGGCTCATCCCCGCTCACGCGGGGAAAACCACGCGACCATGCTCAGGCGGGCCATGAGGGCCGGCTCATCCCCGCTCACGCGGGGAAAACTTCATGACGATCGTCTCATGGGGCATCACACGAGGCTCATCCCCGCTCACGCGGGGAAAACTGACGTGCCCGAGCTGGATTACCACTCGGGCCGGGCTCATCCCCGCTCACGCGGGGAAAACGTAGACAAGCTCACCGTGGCTGGTGGGGCGACGGGCTCATCCCCGCTCACGCGGGGAAAACCAATCGCCGGACCCTGTTGACCTCGTCGCGGTGGGCTCATCCCCGCTCACGCGGGGAAAACCAGGTCGGCGCCGTTTTCGTCCAGATCGGTGAGGGCTCATCCCCGCTCACGCGGGGAAAACCGTGGTGTGGTGCGGTGGTGGGTGGATGTGGACGGCTCATCCCCGCTCACGCGGGGAAAACAGTGTGGTGCACGTCTCTCCGCCACCTCTTGCAGGCTCATCCCCGCTCACGCGGGGAAAACCGTGGTGTGGTGCGGTGGTGGGTGGATGTGGACGGCTCATCCCCGCTCACGCGGGGAAAACAACGCCCAGTCCGTCGCCGCCGAAACCGGAAAGGGCTCATCCCCGCTCACGCGGGGAAAACTACTCAGTGTAGCGCACAGACGCGTTGTGCGCCGGCTCATCCCCGCTCACGCGGGGAAAACGATTTGGCGCGGAAAACGCGCGCCGACGCGTCCGGCTCATCCCCGCTCACGCGGGGAAAACCGGGGAATTTGCAGCTGATTTTGCCGCCCCAGGGGCTCATCCCCGCTCACGCGGGGAAAACCGTGACCTTCCCCTGGATGCTTTCCTGGTGGCGGGCTCATCCCCGCTCACGCGGGGAAAACACCAAGGTAAATGTTAGCCATTCGCATATCTCCGGCTCATCCCCGCTCACGCGGGGAAAACACACTGAAGCCGGGTTCAACGTCGCTCTCGTAGGGCTCATCCCCGCTCACGCGGGGAAAACGACGGAAATGGCAGCATTCGCGCCCTGAGCGCGGGCTCATCCCCGCTCACGCGGGGAAAACCACGATCCGAGACGGCTGCGGCCCTTGATGCCGGGCTCATCCCCGCTCACGCGGGGAAAACCCGATGCGTTTCGGGAAGACAGACATTGTCACCGGCTCATCCCCGCTCACGCGGGGAAAACCCGCTAATCCGAGGGCGACGATGGATACGTTGGGGCTCATCCCCGCTCACGCGGGGAAAACGTGGTACCGACATCGGGACCGCCTGGATCAACAGGCTCATCCCCGCTCACGCGGGGAAAACAAGAAGTCCAGTGGGCCGATGAAGAATACCAGCGGCTCATCCCCGCTCACGCGGGGAAAACTTGTCGCCGTTGATGGTGACGTAGCGGGCGTTGGGCTCATCCCCGCTCACGCGGGGAAAACAGAGCTTGCCGACATGTACTACAGCGGCCAGCCGGCTCATCCCCGCTCACGCGGGGAAAACTGGACGACCGTGATGTTTGCGCAGGCGATGAGCGGCTCATCCCCGCTCACGCGGGGAAAACGCCGCCTGATTCGTACGGGTATTCGGCAACGAAGGCTCATCCCCGCTCACGCGGGGAAAACGATGAGGCGATGTGTAGCATGTGTCGAATATCAGGCTCATCCCCGCTCACGCGGGGAAAACGCGCATCGAAGCCCGCCCTTACCAGAGAGTAGCGGCTCATCCCCGCTCACGCGGGGAAAACGATGGGCGCGTACCTGTCAAGGAAATGAGCGCCGGCTCATCCCCGCTCACGCGGGGAAAACGAGAGGATGGATCGTGAGGGGCTGTCCTCCTGGGGCTCATCCCCGCTCACGCGGGGAAAACACACGCTCGCGGGCCCCGGCCTCACGATGGGCCGGCTCATCCCCGCTCACGCGGGGAAAACTTTACGAGCAGCACGCGACCGGCGTGCGGCGTCGGCTCATCCCCGCTCACGCGGGGAAAACTGGACATTCTCCAGACCGAAGGTTACACCCCTGGGCTCATCCCCGCTCACGCGGGGAAAACTTCCTCATCGTGGAAGTGGCCGAAAAGCTGGACGGCTCATCCCCGCTCACGCGGGGAAAACCGGACGCGGAGGCCCTGAAGCAGTTCGTCACGCGGCTCATCCCCGCTCACGCGGGGAAAACGCCATGTGGATCGGCGGCGGCCAAAACTTTGGCGGCTCATCCCCGCTCACGCGGGGAAAACACGTGGGCGGCGTGCCACTTCGCACGCAGGCCCGGCTCATCCCCGCTCACGCGGGGAAAACACTTCCTGACCTGCGCTTTTACTGCGCAGATCGATCAGATCTTGGAAACCCTTGAGCTTGCCGTCTCTTCTGGAAGTTACTCAGTTTGGGTCGCTTGCGCAACTGACGCGCCGCAGGATCAGGTTCGGAGTATTGGCCTCGTCCTTCCGAGTAGTAGGGCCTCATCATCAGGGTCAGACCATCAAAGTCAACAGGTTTCCAGGGATCACCCCACGTCAGGAAGGCGAGTCCCTGCTCGTTGCGCGCACGAAAGACCATGACGGCCCGCCCCGTTTTCATGTTCTCGGTAACGATGTCCCACAGGCGCTCGCGTACACGGGCACTGAGCGTCCCCACGAAGACTCCCGGTGAAATCTCCATGAGCCACCGCGTCACATGACCCCGCAATCCCTCAGGCACCGCAGACAGAACGAGAACGATCACCAGGAGTCACTCTCCTCGTAGGAGACACCCGCAGCAACAGTCCCCTCGCGGTCATCCCACAAGCGTAGGTCATCCACGATCAGGTCGTCATCATCCTCAACATCCAAGACCCCAGAGACCGACAGAAGCTGTTTAATATCCGCAACGCACCTCTCCAGGAGACGAAACTCGCGAACAGCGTCACGGACAGCCTTACGCGCGGCGGTTCCCACGGCCTCGTCCGTCGGCGATGCGGCAACGTCGAACGCGATTGGGATCGTCAGGTCGGCCTTGTACAGGTCCGCGATGTCGTACACAAAAGAACGGTAGGTTCCGTTGTGCACGAATCCCAGCCCCGGGCTGCACCCAAGTGCGACGATGACGGCGTGAACAACGCCGTAGATCGCGGAATTTGACGCCGAGAGTGCTTGATTGACCACCGACCCGTCGTCGAAGTTATCGGGGTCATACTCGCGTCGATCCCATGGCACTCCCGTACGCTGTGAGTGTTCACGATACAAGCGACGCACTCGAGCACCCTCACGTCCGCGCAACTGCTGAAGACTCAGCTTCGACACATCCTCACCCGCAAAACGCATCAAGTACATGTTGCGAGCAACAGTCAGCCGCATCGACGGATCACTCACTGCGCGAGCCTGCGCCTCGAGTAGCCTAGAGGAGCGCGAGGGCGGGGTGCCGTGCGCGTAGTACCGCACCCCGTTCTCGCCTACCCACACGATGGTCGATCCACTCTCTGACAGTACCGATACCGCCGAGTGTGTGATCCGAACCCCGGGTCCCAGCAGCAGCACTGACAGCGCCGCCGCTGGGACGTGAGCGATCCCGTGTCCGTCGGCCACGGTAATTGCGTTTGAGTCTCGGTTAATCGTGCACCGCTCGACATAGAGGAACGTCAACCGGTCTCGAACGCGCACCAGATCCTTCGGCTCGGGTGGCCTGGCTCCCGGGATCGGTCTCATGGCCGAGCCAGGGTCATCAGACCGCAGCCGTACGCTTTGCCTCGGCCTATCCCATGAACGAGACCGTGGCGCAGCGCATCTGGATCCGTTACCTCGAGCACGCCCTCGAAAGTAGCAAGCGCAAGGGTCACGCGAGAACTCCCGCGCTTAAACTCGGCAATACCCCGTTCAACCCCATTGATCAAGAGGTTAGCCCCGTCGACGCGTTGTCCGTCCTGGTCCTCCAAGACTGGCAAATCACCGCCGTACTCGGCAGATGTCAGCACACGGAACCCGAGCCGCTCCACACGGTCCAGAACCCACTGCGTCTGCTGATCCTGGGTGACGTGAGCGAGAATCTTCTTCCGTCCCCTCGCATTGACCTGATTGCGCTCCTGGAACGTCGGATTCACGCAGAGGCGGAAACTCCACCTCTGGCCGGCCTCAAGCCGATTGAGGAAATCATCCATGTCACGGACGACCACTCCCCCCTCGGTCGCGTAGCCAGCCTCCTCGACGATATGCGAGGGATCCGGAGGAACCGGACTCGAGACGTAGAGCGCACACGAGGGACTCCCCTGACGAGGAGCACCTCCCCGAACGACCGACGGACGATCCAGCCGCCAGAGAACCCGTGGAGCGCCAGGATCATCCAGTACACCCGGAGGGAAACAATTCATGACAGCCGCATGGAGGACCTGTCGACTGCGCATGAGCTGCTTCGCCCCACGACGGTGCGGGTTGAGATAGATGCGTGTCAGAAACATCAAAGTACCTCCATCGGATCATGGACGAGGCCGTGGCCAGCATTCGGCCGCGCCTCCACGTACTGCGGATTTTCCAGATCGACGCGCGCCTCCTCGACGGTTCTTAGAGTGTAGATTCGGCGTTCGGAGTCAAAGCTGATCGGCACATCCTGGATGGTGTGTTCGAACGAGACACCCACGTCAGGAGGGATAATCCCTTGATCGGCAACGACGCGGACGGACACGTATTGTTCGTAGCGCTGCTTCTTCTGGTAGGACGCCGATGCCATCCACGGAGTTTCGCGGACAGCATCCCACGCGCTGCCGTCGCGGACAGCGAGCCGCAGCGGCAGGGTTGGAGGGCACGAGCGGCGGCCGAGATAGAGCGGAAACATGGGGCGAACGATTGCCTCCGCGAGACCTTCAATCACATCCTCCGGGCCTTCGATAAACGCGCCGAAAGTCGCATCTGCCCAGTAGAAACGGTCGGAAAGAGGCATCGACGTATCGCCCCGATGCGCCGTATGAAAGTCGCGGAGCAGCTGCCCCGGCTGGTCCACCCGCACGGCGAAACGAAGCCCGGCCAGATCCTCGATCGGATCACTGCGCCTGCGTCCCTGTGCCGCCGCGAGCAGACCAACCAGTGCACTTTTCGTGGGAAAAGCCTCCGTCGATCTGCGCGTGAATCGACTGGATGAGCCCCACGACTGCATGGGACCGGCCAGTCGCAAGACGAGTACCGAACTCATCGCTCGCCTCGCACAGCGTCCACCGTCGCGCTGCCCAGATCGACCAGGCGAACCTGGGTACCCAGCGCGGAGAAACCCTCACCGCGCGGTGTCGTCCACGAAACGAGAGAATTCACAGGCTCAAGTCCGGTGAGGTCACGCATCTTGGACTCAAACTCCACGAAACGTTGTACAGCAGGCTCGGCGAAGCCATGCTGACCAGCGATGATCGGATCTTCGAAGGCACCACTCATGTTGATTGGCTGGTCGTCGCGTACCTGGACCAAAACCGCGTCGGGCAGGGTACGATTCGCGAACGTCGTAAGCTTGCCAGTCGGCATGGAACGCACGAAACTATCCACGAACAGCTCGACAGCACGATCCGCGACGGAATCGTCCCCGAGATTCTCGCGCAGCATGTCGACATTGATCGTCGCGTAGCGGTACACCGTCGCGGACGCGAATTCGATCGTACCGATCATTCCCGCACCCTCATCAGCGTCGTCATTGCGCTTCTTCTCGTCATCGACGGCCGTGTAATAGTCGTACTCATGCTCGACCGCACCAACACCAATAGCGTGGGCGACCTGGCACGCCGCATCGACGTTCAGCGCATTCGGTTCGGCGACCATGCGACCAAACAGAGCAATATCAATGGAGTGGGCCGTATCCACGAGGTTGCGTGGCTTCAGCTCTTTGAATGCTGCCGCAGGATCAGCCTCGCTGGCAACCGAAATCAAGGCGTCCGCAACATGCTCGATCTGCTTGGCAGACAAGAAGACCAGGAATCCGGCTTCCTTCAGCTGCTGTTCCGTCTTCTTCCCGCGAGGCTCGGCAAGCTTGAACCCGATTGTCTTGAGTCCCATCTCGGCCAGCTCAACCGACTGTGCTTCCAAATCCGGTCGCTTCTCGCTGATCGTTCGGGCGACCAGCTCGACGATCTTCTTGGTGCGCACGCCGTAGTTTCCATCGGCGATTTTCCCCTCGAAGTCCTGACGCGTGGCACGCTTGATGGCCTGCGAGGAGATACGCATGCGACTCACACCGCCAAAAGTCGCACTCTTGGGTGCGCCGGTATCATCTCGGTTCGGGTTCGAAGGGGGCAGAGTCTGCAGGACGTGGATATCAACGAAGACTGACATTGTTGTACCTTTCACTGGTTACGTGTGGAAAAGAGTGGGTGAGAAGCCTCGACGTCACTCGTCGGAGGCCACATCGGGATCGTAGGATTGGGTGGTACGCGCGAACTGGCGACCCCAATTGCGCATGACGGACGTGCGATAGCGCGGGTTCTGCCACGTGAAGAGATCGGCGGCAAGCCCTGCGTAGTCACAGGGAATCTCGGCAGCCTCAAGCTGAGCAACGAGCGAACGCAGATGCACGAGAAGTCCCTCAAACGTGGGCGCTTGAACGGCCGCAGAAAAACGCCGATAGATTGCTGCTTCCTCGGCCCGCTTGTCACCACTTTGTCCCTCGGCCACGATTCGGATCGCAGACGCGAAGCTGCGCGGACGGTCCGACGTATCGTGCATGGGCCTCGTATTCGAGCCCTGATGGAGGGCCCAGAGAGTGAGAGCACCATGGACCGCTTTCTCGCCTCTGGTCGGCTCGTCACCCAGATAGCCGGGGCGTCCATCGAGCGTGAGGTCCCACAGCTCGGGCACCGATCCGGCTTCTCGCGAAAGCGCTCCCCTCAGCTGCGCACGAAGTGCGCGTGCCGAAGGAGTCTCCTTCCAGAGTCTATTCACGATCAACCCACCAACGCGGCCATACACCGCGCCGCACGTCGACAGACCTGTCGTGCCATCGTCCGGAGGAGTCTCCGGAGCAGCATCATTGCTGGTCATTTCGTTCCTTCCTGATTGTTTTTCTGTAACGGGAGATGCTTGTTGAGCGCCGACCTGAAACAGTTCTCTGCGATGCCAACGTTCATGTATCCCCTGCCGGTATCCCGGCCAATGATCGCCGACGACGACGCGCCCCTCACGAGTTCAGCCTGGATGTCAACGGCGTGCTGACGCAAGGTACACTCCCACCGACGCCCGGCGTCCCGCGCGCTTTCTCGCCCATCAACCTGGGTCAGCCAGGTCCTGAAGTCCGTGTCGACTGCTGAGAAGAAGAATTCCTTTGCGCGATCACGCGCCCCGTCACCGGCCCCCTCTCCACTCTCACCTGCCGCACGCGCAAGGTTTGCCGCAAGAATCCCCACGTGTCTAGCAATTTCTTCGGTCAGGCGGACTTGTCGGTCGATCTCGGCTGACAGATCCTCGCGTTCAACTCGCATGACAGCGACCGACAGTGTCAGCTCATCCGAGTAGATGTCTTCGAACGTCGCTTCCTGCGGCCCGTAGGTGACACCAACGGCCTGAATCCTCATCACCTTGGGATAGGTGGTCTCGATCAAGGCATTGTCGAGCTGGTAGTGGAAGGACAGCGTCGCCGAGGGGAGGAACTCCTGCTTGGGTTGCTTGTCCACGCCCTGCACAGTTGTCACGGTGGGCAAGGTGCCGGGCAGGTTGCGCCAGAGCGCGCGGCCCGCCTCGAATTTACGAGGCATGTAAACGTCCTGCTTGAATTTCTTGGACTGCGGTATCGAGTAGCGCCACAAACTCTGTGGCTCATACCTGTGCATCTGCTGCGGCGCTAGTTTGTCTCCCTGAGCAAGGACGACTCCCGTGACCCCCTCGCCATCCCCCACGAGCCTCACACGGCGCGAATGCCACGTGAGTAGACGCGGGATGCTAACGTCTCGGGGGGTGCCTGACGGATCGAGGAGCGAGTAGTCTCCTCGCACCGCATTCTCCGGTTCGGAGGCCTCCCAGCTGCATGCTCCCCATTCGGTTGAGCTTTCAACGCCACGCAATCCTGCGGCATCGGCGGGAATCAAATTCAGGATCAGCGTCTCGTCCAGATCTTTACCCTTAAGCCACACGAGTCCGAGGTGCCCACACCACGATGGGCCAATGGGATAGCCTTTCCCTCCCTTGACCTGAGAATCACCGAATGCTCCTGAGCGGATGCCCGACGGATCATATGCCTGCGCGTGAACCAGCCATCGGGCGGCTTCCGACGGGGGAATACATGCGAGGGCATGCCCATGTCGAGTGGTGAAAAACTGTTCGCCGTTGGGAACGTCGGCGATTAGCTTTTCAAGCCCGGATACCGAGTCCTTCGCAGTACGCAAATCCGCGACCTGCATGAAGGGGAATCGGCCCCCGAACAGGTAGAAACGATCCCTCCATTGTTCGAGGTACTCGATCATCTGCTCCGTTGGGGCGCCGTCGTCCCACTGCCTGGCCCAGTCGCGCGCATCACCCGGTGGCGCGACGCGATACGCAACAGCCAGTACCAGACGTTGGATCGCAATGCTCTGCGTCGGTAGCTCACACGCAAGATCCGCAATGTCTGTCGTGCGCCGGAGTAGTTCCAGCAGCCCGACTTCGGTGACGGTTCCGTCGAGGAGCCGGACGGGTATCCACGGCTCGTCGAGCAAGTTGAATTCAGGATCCTTCATTGGCCTGAACCTCCATTCCTCTTTCTGTGGAGTATGTGATTGTGTGTCCGCACAGGTCGCGCGTCAGGCGTTCACTGCCGGGGGTTTTGTACATCGCGAGGATCAGTTCTCCCGCCAGGAACGGGTGCTCGCGACACGCCCATTCCGCCGTAATGGGATCATCCCAGATGGCACCTGCAACTGCGTCCACCGCCTGGTCGACGCTCTGCCCGCGAGCGCGGAAAGCCCACGGAGGCAGGGAGATGCTCCACGAGCAGATGTCGGCGATGCGCCCTCGAGCGTTGTATTCACTGACCTCGAGTTTTTCATCGTCGGTAGCCCGACCGGTGAGGGGCGGCGGCACCGGTACATTGCCCAGCTCGGGATCGATCGCAACGACGAGGACGGGTATCTGGTCTTCGCCGTCTCGCACCGCGGCTCGTGCTGCGGCGACTCCCGGTCCCTTGGTGTCCTCCCCTGTGGCGGCGTTTCCTTGGAATTTTTCTTCCAACTTGGGAGCTTTCCATCGGTGTACGTTCATACCGTCGAGGCACCACGTGCTCGCCCGCATCCGCGATTGCGCGGTGCTACGTTTTCGTTCGTCGAGCGCGGTGTCGATAGCATCGGCCCATTGAGAGGGTCCGACGGTTTCTACGTCGGAGTAGGCCAGCGCGGTGAGCTGCGCGTAGTCGATGGGTTCACGGACCGTGATCTCGCCACGATCCGAGAGGATTCCGAGGGTTCGCAGGACCGCATGTCGCGAGTAGACATGGTCTGTCCCAGTGGAGTAGGCCCACGGCACAGCAAAGAGGTCTTCGACCACCACCAGGCATCGGGCTTCGCGCAACCCCACAGGACGATCAGCTCGCTCGTGGCGGTGCAGTCGCCCGATCCGTTGCAGGATCAGGTCCATGGGAGCGGGGTCGGTGAGCATGAGGTCGAAGTCGACGTCCAGGCTCTGTTCAATCACCTGTGTTGCGACGACGACGTGCCGCTGGGGACGGCGCGTGGCTCCCTTCCCGAAAAGTTCGAGCATGCGTCGATCACGAGAGGCCCGTTCGGCTGCGAGGAAACGCGAGTGCAGCAGGGTCGTCTGCTCGCGTCCAAAGACGGCTTTCACCGCGTCGTAGGTTTCCTGTGCTTCACGGACGGTATTGCGAATAACGACAACACTTCCACCATTGGCGAGTTCTCGCTCAAGTAGCTTCGCAATCTCACCGGGCGAGCCGAGCGAGGTCGGGATGATCCGCTTGGCCACCTCGGCCTCGCCGGTAATCTCGTGGACGTGCACGCCCGCAGCTGACAGCGTCGAAATGACCGGATACCCGATCACGCCCTCGACCAACTCAGCGCCTTCGCCCGATGAACCACGGCCTCGTCGATAGGCGTCCAGGAGCGCGCGGCGACGCGCGGGCGGCAGGGTTGCAGACAACAGAACGACGGGGATCCCGTACATGCCGAGCCACGTGAGAGCGGCTTCCAGGTAGGTCTCCATGTACTCGTCGGCGGCGTGCACCTCGTCGATAACGACAACCTTGCCCATGAGTCCCAGGTGGCGCACCAGCACGTGGCGCGACTTGAGGGCTGCGAGCAGCACCTGGTCGATCGTGCCGACCACGACGGGCGAGAGCGTCGAGCGCCAGCGCTGACCCATCCACCGGCTCGCGTGCAGTCCCAAGTCCTCCTCGTCGTCGTACACTTCGAGGGGACTCTTGCCACTTTCGAGAAGCTTCATAAAGCTCTCGTTGAGGCTGTTCTTCCCGTGGGCCAGCTGGATGCCAAGTTTTTGCGGTTCATCGCCCAGGATGCTCGTCAGCCACGTAGTGACGCGTTCAAACATCGCGTTCGTCGTGGCCTGAGTGGGCAGAGCGACGAACACGCCTTGCAATCCCCGGGCGCGCATCAGCACCTCTGCGGCAGCAAAGGCCAGCTCGGTCTTCCCGGACCCGGGCGGTGCCTCAACGATCATGAGATCCGGGTCCTCAGTAGAGGCGATCTCTACAGCCTCGCGCTGGGCACAGGTCGGCCGGTACGAGGCCGGCCACCCAAAGCGGTGACGGTAGAAGTCAGCGATCTCACCGGTCGGCGCTTCGGGGAGGCGCATGGGCAAGGGGAAAGCAGCTCGCTTCCAGGCGCGCTCGACACGGGCTCGCTGTTGCTCCGCGGTCAGCTCGGGATAGCCCTCAACCGACAGCTTCCCGTCCCCATTGATCGGACGTGGACGAAGTGAAAAATATTCCTCGTTCGAGGCAAGCCAGTCAGCGATGACGAGTGCCGAGGCGTAGGCGGATGCCACCGCGATGGGCAGCTCCGGCAAAGCGGTCCCCGGGGCGATAAGCGGGAATCCACTGCGCGCCGCCATCCACCGGAGAATCTCAGCGCGCGCCTGCCCCCACCGCGGCTCGTCCGTCACGGATCCTTCTTGATACTTGTACTGCTGATGCGCGACCCGCACGGCATCTGAATCCGGATAGCGTCCATGATGGATACCGACGAGGATCGCCCACTGGCGGGCGCGCCTCGGGTCCCCTCCCCCGGCAGCTACCACCTCCTGGAGTGCAAACTGACTGACGAGGCCGTGGGGAAGGAACGCTCGCTCTGCGTAGTCCTTCTTTCGCATGACCGAGATCCCCTGGTCTCGGATGAGTTCCGCGAGTTCAACAGACTGACAAGCAAATTGGGGACTCGCTTTGCCCGCGTCGTGCACGCCTGCCAGGAACACGAAGCTGGCTCGCGCCTTCGATTGGTCCCCGTCCCACACGGAGGCCATAAGCTGACGGTGATGCTCGCTCAGATACCCGTCAAACAAGTTTCCCGCGATGTCTGCGGCATCCATCAAGTGCTGGACAACAGAGAGCCACACGCCTGCCCCGGCTCCTGTCTTTGCCCAAAAACACCGAGCAAGATCAGACAACTCCGACGCATCGAGATCAGAACGCGCAGCAGGGAAGACCGGCGCAGTCACCACTGCAAGAACCGAAGGCGTTTCAACACTTACCTTCTTCCGGGCCATCATCTCTACCTCGAGTCGTTTTCGCTTCCTACGCAACCAAGACACGCTACAATGAGCGAGTCTGATTACTTTGAAATTGTTGAGCCCAACGGCCCTATCAGGGCCACCACCCCGAAGGGTTGATAGGTACACGATAACACTGAAAGCTTTCTTATGCAATGCATCTTGCACTATTTATTGTTGCCGCGCGAACACGAAGGCCTCACGCATAGAGTAATCCCTGCTTTCGCGGGGAAAACGTCCTCCTAATGCACTGCATGGGGCCATCCCCATCCGGGGAACACGGCAGCCACAGCCACCTCACTTGCTGGCAGGACATCACAAACGTATCACCCGACCCACTCCCGCGCGCCATTACGGCACAAACGACGCGATCCTGAAACAATAGGGGCATGTCGAACGACTCGCGTAAAAACCTGCAGGGTACGGATGGCCAGAACGTGGCTGACTTGACGACCGCCGCTGCTGCGGTCAACGCTGCCGTCGAGGGGGCCACGGCCTCGTCGATGACGGGCGCGCAGGACGAGGCCGTCCTGACTGACGCTCAGCAGCCCCAGAACTCCCCGTACACGCACAGCCCCCACAGCAGTGCGCAGACCCCCCAGCACCCTCCGCAGCCGTCGGCTCCTCGCCCGACGCAGAGTAAGGTCATGGTCGCGCCGGTGCCTGCGCACATGCCCGCGACTGAGCCGCGCCCGTGGTACCGTTCACGCCGCTCGTTTGCGGCGAAGGGCGGCGGAGGCAAGGTCCTGGTCGCTGGCCTGGGCCTGACCTACACGGATCACGCGACGGGCGCGGTCCTCCTGACGAACGTGGACATGGGTTTCCGGGCGCGCACGTTGAGCGCGATCCTGGATCCGACGGGCCGCCGTGCTCGCGCCCTGTTCCTGATCCTTGCGGGCCTCGAAGAGCCGCAGGCTGGCCACATTGTCGCTGCGCCGTCGCGTTCGTGGGTGGCGCGCCTGGCGGGTCGCATCGGCTCGGTGGCACTGATCCGTACGGATTCCCCGCTGGACGAGACGCTGACGATCCGCCAGAACATCCTCGAGCCCCTGTCGGCGACGGGTTCGATCGCGGACTGGGATAACCTGGTGGGGTCGCTCCAGGTGACGGGTCTGGCGCAGCACGTTGATCGGTATCCCTCGGAGCTGACGCCGTGGGAGCGTTTCAAGGCGCTGATCGCTCGCGCGATCGTGTCCGGTGCGGAGGTGTTCCTCATTGAGGATCCGATTTCCCTGCCCGATGAGGCGCGCGCCGAGTTCGAGCCGCTCCTGAGGTCGCTGACCAACGCGGGTTGCGCGGTTGTCGTCTCAACGCCGTCCCCGGAGCTAGCCGCCTCGACGGACCGTGCGATTCTGCTCACGAACGGCCGAGTGTCGCTTGACGCGCCGAACCCCACGCCCGTGATCATCGCGACGTCCCTGGAGGCCAACCCCGAGGATCAGAGCACCCTCCGCGCATCGCTCCCCTCCCCCTTTGACGAGATCGTGGCTGGCACCTCCGATTCCCTTCCCTCGTCGGCTCCCGTCCGCCGCTCGATTGGCGCGGCAACGAACGCTCAGGATCTGTCTTTTGACGAGGCTCCTGTGGACGAGACGGTGCTCATTGCGCCGATTGAAGCGAACGCTGGCTCGGCCGACAACGCGCCGCTCCGAGACATCCCCGCGGTCGATTCTGAGGACCCAGCACAGACCAAGAATGAGGTCTCCGAGCTGGTCGTGCGCGCCCGCAAGATCCTGTCGGATCTGCCGGGTCCCATCGCGCCGAAGGAGTAACGCAAGGAGTAGCGTACGGGTCACTGCGAGCCGCCTCTCTTCATGAGAGACTAGGCTTATCAGGCGAGCCGTCGCCTCGTTACCCCGCACGCGCAGGAGTCCCTATGACCCAGTCTATCCCCCAGCCCGGGCAATACCCGCCGCCCGAGGCCCCCACGCAGCAGGCACCGCAGCACGCGGCTCCCGCCTCCGAGGCACGCCCCAGCATTGGCAGCCTCGTCGCGCTGGTGACCAGCCAGCTGTCAGGAATTCTGCGTGACGAGATCGAGCTCAATAAGACGAAGGCGCGCGCTTTCGCCGCCAAGAGTGGTAAGGGTGCGGGCCTGCTCATCACGGCTGCCGTTTTCGTGCTTTTCCTACTGGGTTGGACTCTCCACACGGTCGAGGTCCTCCTGGCCCTCGTGGTTCCGGCGTGGGCGGCGTCGCTGATTGTTGTCGTGATCCTGCTGGTCATCGTAGCGACCCTAGCTCTGGCGGGTAAGAACGCCCTCCAGAGCGCGCAGAAGCACCGCCCGGATCCGGCCGCATCGGTGGCCGTTACCAAGGAAGCTATCGAGAAGGGACTGGGCAAGTGAGCAACTCCGTTGACCCGCGCACCGTGACCGTCGGCGAGCGCGCCGCCCAGCCTTCCGGCACGCGCACCGAAGCTCAGATCGAGGCCGACCTCGAGCGTCAGCGCGCCGAACTGGCGGCCACGATCGATCTGCTGTACGCGCGCGTGCAGCCCGCCACCATCGCCCAGGAGGTGAAGGAGGAAGCCACCGTGCGCTTCGAGTCCTTCAAGAAGACCGCGTCCTTGACCCTGCAGGACGCCATCGGCGGCAACGCGGAGGCCATCAAGAAGGTCGCCGTCGTCGCCCTGTCCACGGTGGGCGCCATCGGCGTCCTCGTCCTGCTGGCCACGCGTAAGCCGCGCCGCGCACGCCGTCAGGCTCGCCGCATCGGCCGCGAAGCTGCCAAGCAGACTCTCGCCGCGCTCGCGAAGGTCGACGAGGCCGTGGAAACCTGACTCTTCCGTCTTTCCTCGTGTTCCCCTCGCCCGGGCATCCCGCTCGCGCGAGGGGTTTTCGCATCCGCACCCTCGCGGACCGTGCCGTAATGCCGTTCACAAGATACTGCCCGTCGGGCATGTTTTCGGCGTGTTGCCGGGGATTCACCCCCTTCGAGTCAATCCGCTCAGCGCGCAAAAACCAATCCAAGGTGAGGTCAAGCCGTTCCATTAGCTATGATGGTCCCACGAAACACCCACGAAACATTTTGAACACCCAGGGAACCGCTTGATGCGGACCCGAACGACGCGGAGGGGGTCGACGCCATGGGGCGCGGCCGTCAAAAGGCTAAGCAGATGAAAGTCGCTCGGAAGCTGAAGTACTTCAGCCCCGACACCGACCTACACGCACTTCAGCGAGAGCTGGCGGATGAGGACTCGTACACGGCGAACAGTGCCGTGGACGAGCCTGAAGAGGACGATGCAATCGACGACGACCTCTACTCGAAATACGCCGACTTCGCGGATATTCCGGCAGAGGACGACGACATCGATCCGAAGCAGCTCGATGAGTCCTTCTGGACGGGTGGTTCCTCCACCAAGTAACGGCTGAGCCATTCGGCGGACCGGCCCCGGTCCGCCGTTTTGGCGTACCCGAAACATGCTGGTAGGCCTCGGCCCACGACCGTTCGCATCAGTGCACCGCGCGCATCGCTGTCATGCATGCATCGCTGTCATGCGCACCCGCCGAAACCTCCCGCCTAGCCGCGCCGAGGCCTCGTCCATCCCCAAGCACAGCGGGGCCGAGGCCACCCGGCCCCAGCCCCGCACGCTCGTGCTCAGAGACGCAGAAGAATCAGCCGACGCGGTACTCGCCGTGCAGCAGCACGGCACCCGCCTGGACACCCTTCGTGCCGGAAATGAGGCGCACGCCGGAAGAGTCCGCGCTCAGGTCCGAGACCAACCCGAAGCCAGCCACCGTACCGTCAGCACCGGCCGACGTAACGGAGCCCAGGACCCACGCGGCCACCCCGGCCTCGTTGATCGCGGCCAGGACCTCGGAGGCCACGGACGCGGAGACGACGGCGACCATGCCGACGCCCAGGTTCAGGGAGTCCTCCATGCCGACCCAGGTGACGTCGCCGCCGCGGCGCACCCAGTCGAAAACAGCGGGCACGGTCCACGTGGAGCGGTCCACGGTGGCGATAGCACCCTGGGGCAGGACACGCGACAGGTTCGCGGCCAGGCCGCCGCCGGTCACGTGCGAGTAGGCGTGAATGCCGCCGACACCGAAGCGCTCGACCAGGTCAAGGCACAGGCGAGTGTAGAGGCGGGTGGGCTCGAGGAGTTCCTCGCCGAGGGTGCGGCCAAACTCGGCTACGTGGGACTCCAGCGACGCGCCGACGCGCGCGACGACGGAGCGAACCAGCGAGTAGCCGTTGGAGTGCAGGCCCGAGGAAGCCATCGCGATAACGACATCCCCATCGGTTACGCGCTCGGGACCCAGCAGCTTCGAGGCGTCTACGACACCGGTCGCCGCGCCCGCGATGTCGTAGTCATCGGGCTCCATGACGCCCGGGTGCTCCGCGGTCTCGCCGCCGATGAGGGGCGTATCCGTGGCCTCACAGGCCCGCGCGATGCCGGTGACGATGGAGGCGATACGCTCGGGGACCACGTGCCCGCAGGCGATGTAGTCGGTCATGAGAACCGGGCGCGCGCCGATCACGACGATGTCATCGACGACCATACCGACCAGGTCCTGGCCGATCGTGTCGTGCACATCCATGGCCTGCGCAATCGCGATCTTCGTACCCACGCCGTCCGTGGAGGTCGCCAGGAGCGGCTTCTCCATGCCCAGCAGCGCCGACGCGTCAACCATGCCGGCGAATCCGCCGGTCGCGCCGAGCACGGTGGAGTCGTGGGTGGCGGCGACGGCGCTCTTCATCAGCTCGACGGCGCGGTCTCCCGCCGCCGTGTCGACGCCAGCGGTCGCGTAGTCAAGGGGGGTGTCGGTCATGGGTGGTGCCTTTCGCGGGTGGCGCTCGACGAGGCCATGTCTGGGTGATCGGGACAGTAACAAAGCCCGCGACGCGGGGGGCGCGTCGCGGGCGTGGAGGTTAGCAGGGGGTGGCGTCGGGGGTTCCGGGCACGGGCGTCCCGGCGGGGATCGCCTCGGGGTATTCGCCGGTGAAGCAGCCCAAGCACAGGGAGGTCCCCTGCCCGGTGGCCGCGACCATGCCGTCGATGGAGAGGTACGCCAGGGAATCGGCACCGAGGTGGGCGCGCACTTGCTCGACGTCCATGGAGGAGGCGATCAGCTCAGCGCGCGTCGGGAAGTCGATGCCGAAGAAGCACGGCCACAGCACCGGCGGGGACGAGATGCGGATGTGCACCTCGGCGGCCCCGGCCTCGCGCAGCATCTTAACCAGCGCGCGCTGCGTATTACCACGCACGATGGAGTCGTCGATGACAACCAGGCGCTTGCCCTCGATGACTTCGCGCAACGGGTTGAGCTTGAGACGGATGCCGAGCTGGCGCAGCGACTGCGTAGGTTCGATGAAGGTGCGCCCCACGTAGGCGTTCTTCACGAGACCCTGCGCGAAGGGGATGCCGGCCTCCTGCGCGTAGCCGATGGCGGCAGGCGTACCAGAGTCGGGGGTGGGCATCACCAGGTCCGCCTCGATGGGGTTCTCCCGCGCGAGTGCGGCACCCATCTCGTGGCGCGCGGCGACGATGCGGCGTCCACCAATCGTCGTGTCAGGGCGGGCCAGGTACACGTACTCGAAGACGCAGGTGTTGGCTCGGCGCACGGCGAAGCGGCGCGAGTGCACGCCCGACGCGTCGATGGAAATCAGCTCGCCGGGTTCGACCTCGCGCACGACGGTCGCGCCGCACAGGTCCAGGGCAGCTGTCTCGGAGGCGACAACCCAGCCGGAGGCCAGGCGACCGAGCACGAGCGGGCGGTACCCATGCGGATCACGCGCGGCGTACAGCGTGTTCTCGTCCATGAAAACCAGGGAGAACGCTCCCCTGATGCGCGGCAGGACCTTCAGGGCGGCACCGACGAGGGGCGCAGGCTCAGGATCGACCACCGCCGAGGCCGAGGTCGCTTCGTCCCCCTCCGTGTCGCCGGACGTGACGGCGGGTGTCGCGATGAAGGGGGTCGGACCGGGGATGCGGTCGGCCATGCCGAGGAGCGCGGTCACGAGGGAAGTGTCAGTGGAGGCTCCGCGCTCGAAGTCTTCGCCGTCGTCGGCGATTTCGGCGGCCAGCTCACGCAGCTCAACCGTGTTGGTGAGGTTGCCGTTGTGGGCCAAGGCGAGCGTGCCCGTGGGGGTGGGCCCCAGCGTCGGCTGGGCGTTGCGCCACACGTCCGCGCCGGTCGTCGCGTAGCGAACGTGTCCCAGCGCGATGTGGCCGCGCAGGCCCTGGAGGGACTGCTCGGAGAATACCTTGGAGACGAGTCCCTGGTCCTTGTAGACGAGGATCTGCTTGCCATTCGAGGTGGCGATACCAGCACTCTGTTGGCCTCGGTGCTGGAGAGCATAGAGGGAGAAGTAGGTCAGGCGGGAAACATCCTCGCCCGGGGCCCATACCCCGAAGACACCGCAGTGATCGTGCGGGTGATCGTCTCCGAAGAGTTCCTGGTCGGACAGTGTCATGTCTGGCTGCGAGACGGGAAGCACGTTCTCACTCTGACACACTTTTTTACAGCTCGTGGCACATATCCACGTTATGGCGAGCACATCTGCTCACCTGAGCAGGCGGCTCGACGCGTAATTGCGCACGCTTTGCCGAGGAATTCGGTCGCTCGCGGATCGAGATGACACAATGGAGTGCAGAAAAAATAGAGGAGGAAACGTGGCCAATCCAACGCTGAGCGCCATCATGTGGGGACTCGCCCTGCTGGTGAGCGCTCTGGCCATCTTGTCGTTCGCGCGAGGCCTGACTCACATGTGGCGCACGGTCTCGGCGGGAACGCCGGATCCGGGGCGCCTGCGTCCGGTCGGCAAGCGAGCGTGGGGCGTCGTCTCGGCGGCCCTCACCCACCGCGAGTTCAAGGGTCGTCCCTGGATCAAAGCCGCCCACTGGCTCGTCATGGTCTCCTTCCCAATCCTTTTCCTCACGCTGGTCACCGGCTACGCGCAGCTGCGCGTCCAGACCTTCACCCTGCCTCTCCTCGGACACTTCGCACCCTGGGAGTGGCTGACCGAGGTTTTCGCGTGGGGCGGCCTGGCCGGCATCATTCTCCTGATGAGCGTGCGCCAGCGCGCCGGGCGCGGCACAGCCGCCGAGGCGGCACTGTCCAACGATGACCCCGACGCCGCAACAGCCGCGGCCGACCCCGAAGGCACCCCGCCCTCGTCCCTGACCCGCCCCCACCCGCGCGACTCCTCCCCGCGCGGCCTGGCCTCCCGCTTCCTGGGTTCGACCCGCTGGCAAGCGCTCTTCGTCGAGTGGGTCATCCTCATCGTGTGCGCGTGCGTCGTGGCCCTGCGCGGCCTCGAATACGCGCTCTTCAGCGTCACGCCGGGCCTCGAGGCCCACGCGACCGCGCTGCACTTCCCGCTCACCGCCTGGCTCGGCGCGCTCTTCGCAGCCGCATCCTCCTCCTCGGCCGCGTCGCTCGCGAACGCGATCGTGCTGGTCAGCGCGCTCAAGGTCATCACCTCCATGACCTGGCTGACGGTCGTCGGCATTCAGACCGGCATGGGCGTCGCGTGGCACCGCTTCGTCGCGATCCTCAACCTGTACACGCGCCGCAACTCCGACGGTACGAAGTCCCTGGGACCGGCCGACCACATGCTCATCGACGGCAAGCCGGTCACCAGCGAGGACGACTTCGATGATCTCCCCGAGGACACGGTCCTCGGCGTGGGCACGATCGACGACTTCTCGTGGAAGGCCCGCCTGGATCTGTACTCGTGCACCGAGTGCGGCCGCTGCCAGGAGCTGTGCCCCGCGTGGAACAC
>QWCI01000271.1_pt1 | contig 41816 bp, 61 predicted proteins | sample 1972541 | NCBI WGS metagenome assembly QWCI01 (sample SAMN09866712, study PRJNA288562) | Human oral metagenome isolate term3_saliva, whole genome shotgun sequencing... | isolation source: mouth | host: Homo sapiens | place: USA: California | reverse complement strand
GGCACGCCCTGCTACGTCTATATACTCAGAGTTTAGATATATATACGGCGTGTTATTAGGGGGCTTGCCCCCTAATGATAGCGGTGAAACCGCTATCTACACGCCGTATATATATCTAAACTCTGAGTATATAGACGTAGCAGGGCGTGCCTATGCAATCCAGCGTTTCAATGCTATTAGCGCTTTGGCATTTTTAATAGCAATTATCAACTTAATATATATTGTTACTAATATTTATAATAACATTGTTACTAATAATATAAATAACATTTTTATCGAAAATATAAATATAATTGTTATTTTAATTAACATTTAAGCTTAGATGATATATAATACACTTATAAATAAAAAGAAAGGTTAAAAAGATGAAAGTTTTAGACAAAGAAGCAGAGGCAATTTTTAGGAAGTTGCTTGAAATATTAGGCGAAGAGGAAGAAAGAGAGTATTTAAAAATAGATAATTCAAATGGCGTTTATATGCCTTTATCTATTCAAAAACTAGATGACAATAGAGTTGCTTTAGCTCATTATGGTAAGCAAAATGGCGACCTTATGGCAGACCCTGATATGGAGTTTGAGATAGGCGAGGATTATATAAAGCCTCTAACTTATCAAAACGATTATATGGGCTATTTTACGGATAATCCAGACACGGAATTTGCGAATATGTGGCTACGCAATATCAAAGAACAACAAAAACTTTAATAGGGAAAGGACAAATAATGTTTAACAAGGTAATGCTACTAGGAAATCTTACAAGAGATATAGAGCTTAGATATACGCAAGGAGGAACGGCGATAGGCAATTCAGCTATTGCCGTAACTCGTAAAATGACTATAAACAACGAGAAGCGCGAAGAAACGCTTTTTATAGATATTGCCTTTTATGGCAAGACTGCGGAGATAGCCAACCAATATTTAAAAAAAGGCTCAAAGCTTTTAGTTGAGGGTCGCTTACGTTTCGAGCAATGGACGGACAATAACGGACAGAACCGCAGTAAGCACGTAGTAGCAGTTGAAACAATAGAAATGCTAGGCGGCAATGAAAACGGCAGCAATAATAACAATAGTAGCTACTCTCGAGCAGCAAACCAAACACACCAAAATTTAGCTCCTAAAACACTTGACGAGGCAAATTTAGAAGCTAACGACTATAAAGATATACCTTTTTAAAAGGGGTTAAAATGAAAAATTTACAAGATTTGATTTTTGAAAAATTTATCACGTGCGAAAAAATCAAGCTTAAGAAAACTGCGGACGGCTGGGATTATAAAAATCTAAACGGCGGCGCAGGAATAGCCGAGATAAAATATTCAACTGCTTACGGCGGACAATTTGAAAACGTAGTTATAATCGCTTATGACTACACAAAATATAACGATATTTCAAATTTCGTGGTAATAGGCACGCTAAAGCCAAACGGCAAGCTGGAGCTTTGCGAGCCTACGGACGAAAAAGAAAAATGGCTATATCCTCCAGTAGATATGGACTGCGAAAACGTCAGGGTAGCCAATAGGCAAGATATAGAAAAATGGTTAAAGAAAGGCAAACAATGATTATTACATTTTCACACCCAAAAGGCGGAGTAGGTAAATCCCTACTCGCTTTTAACTATTCAGTATATTGCGAAAAACGTGAGAACCCTATTGTAATTGACTTAGACGGGCAGCACTCAATTTCAAATTTTAATAAGTTGAGAGTAGCAAAATCAAGTCTAAAACCGCTAAACATTAAAACATTTAGCAGCATTGACGAGCTGGCAAATTTTCTAAACAATGTAAGCGAAAATCAAAAAATTATAATCGATACTGGCGGATTTGATAGCTCTTTTAATAGAGTTGCTTTAACTTTTGCTGATAAAATAGTAACTCCAGTAAGCGACAACCCAGTCGAACTTATGAGGCTTTACGATTTTTCACAAATTTTAAAGGAAATAAGCGCAGCAGCTGGTAGAGAGTTAAAGGCTTTAATTGCTTTAAATAGAATTCACGTAAGCCTAAAAAGTAACATTGTAAAAGAGCAGTTTGCCAACGTTGATAACTTTATTTTTTTAAAATCTATTGTGCGTGATAGGGCAAAAATAAAGTATTCAGTTACGGACGGCTTGAGCGTTTTTGATGAAAAAAAATCGCTTAAAGACAGCAAAGCAAATAGTGAGCTTAAAGAGCTTTTTAAAGAAATAAACAAAATTTAAAGGATAAAAAAATGGCAAAAAGAAAACCACTAGACCTAAACGTATTAAGCAAGGTAGCAAGCACAAGCGAGGTAACAGAGAATTTTAAAGGCGCAGCGCAGCAAAACACTCCAGCTGCTCCAGTAGTAGAAGAAGAAAATCAAACTGAAAACTATCTTTTTAGAAGACGTGCAACACATAAACGCAAAGAGTATAAGAATTTTAGCTTAAGCCTAGAGCTTGAGGACTGGATAAAATTTCAGCAATTTTTATTAGATAATTCCATTAAGTCAGGGTCAGAATTTATAAGAGAATTACTACGAGAAAAAGGCGTTTTGTAATAGAAAGGGGTAATCAATGTTTTATAAAAAAGACACTAGAGAAATTATCGAGAGGGCAGCAGATTTATTGCTACGTAGCGACTTCAAAGAAGTATTTTATAAAGAATTGTTTTATAATGCTGGCGTAGTATCGGCTCACGACGCTTTAAATCAAATGATAGACGAGATTAAATTTTTGACCGATTTGCGCTATCAGGACAACTTAACGCCGCTAAAAACCTATTTTTTACTTAATCACTCGCTGGAAACTATAAAATACTGCACAGATTTGAGGCGACATTTCTTTTATCTTTTTTGCCTCATAAACAACTTTAATTATAGTGTAAATTTTAGCGATAAAGAACTAATTATTAAGCTGTTAAGTTTTTTTCAGGCTATGCGTAAAATTGCGGACGAGCGCGCGGCTGCAAACGAGCCGATAGCCGATTTTTTAAAAAAACGAAATTTAGGCGACGAAATCCATAAAACAATAAATACAAACATTTATTTACACGTAGGTAATAAAAATCTTTTTGTTTGCGAGCTAACTATTAATCTAGGTTTAGCTCACGTTTTTAATGATTTTCCTACAATATCGACCGACTTTAAATTTAGCTCCAGCGAGCTAATAGAAGAAATCAGCGAAATAAACGAAAAACGACACCCTATTATCGAGGACGTGATTATAAAAGACGGCACGCCGACCAATGAAATTTTTACCGAGCCGACCAACTCAAAAGAATATTTTGAGTGGCTACTAAATAAGACGGGATTTATCGGCGAGCAGTGTTTCCCCTTAAGAATACCCAATACCTCTATCGGCAGCTATCAAAGCGAGTATAGAAAATTTTGTATCGAGTTTTGGGAAGCCAACAAAAACGACTACGACAAGATAAGTTTTAGTCACATAACAGCCAACGATACGGACGACTATCAAGGCGAAACAGCGTGGATTAATAAAAGAAGTCGATAATTTAAAGTTTTCTTTATTTGTATTAAGGAGGGGGCAGATTATCCCCTCCCAATATCATTTACGTCACTCCCAGTTTTCCAGTGTATGGGAATAGCGTATTTTGTAATAAACTTACTTAAAAACTGATAAAGAAAAAACCCTTAGAAAGCTAAGGGAAACACGCATTTAAAAAGAAATATATTTAAACTTGCTCGACTACCGAAATAAGTAAAAACGTGGGAGCGTGTTTTTTGAAGTGTGATTGTATTATCTATTTGTTTAAGGCTCTATAAATTTAAAAAGGGCTACTCGAGTAGCCCTAAACTATTTTAAGATATTTTCAAGCTCGTTTTTAAGTTCTAAAATTTCCGTCTTATCTTTAGCTGGCTTTACCTCAAATCCAGCCTCGAGCATTTTGTCTTCTTTGACTTCTTTATATCTCTCTTTCGCAATAATATTTATTGCGTCGATAACGTCTTTATCTAAAAGCGTAACATCTAAAAACGCCTCTTTTATCGCTTTAGAGCTACTTTCTACTTCATCTAAGGCATTGATATACCCTTGCACTATATCTTTGCTTATTTCGCTTCTTTTGAGCGCTAATCGGTATTGTTCCATAAGCTCATAATCTTCTGCCTTTTTATTTGCTTTCTCTCGGTATAGCTCATTTATTAGTGAAAGCAGCAAAGGCATTTTTACCTTATTAGATAAAATTTCGCCAGCTTTATTTTTTAGGTCACATACGTGAGCCACCTCAAATTTTAATTTTTCCTCTCGAGCTTTTTTAAGTGCTTCGTTTGCCGCCTTTTCCGAATAAATGCGGTCAAGCTTACTTAAAAGCTCTTGAGCCTCTTTTAGTTGGTTTTTGTCTAATTGCATTATTGCCTCCTGATTTTTGCCTTATTCTCGGCTTTGTCGCTTGTATCATCTACTGAATTTTGAGAATTTTTGTTCTCCAAATCTTTTAAGCCCATTGAAATATCTTCCCTCTTGTCAAGTCTTATAATATCCTTGCCCTCGTCATATAGGTATGAAAGAGCCTTTAGATTATTTACCTCCTGCTCGCTTAATGGCACGTAGAGATTAGGATACATAAGGTTAAGCTCTAACGCAACGTCGGCAACACTTTTTTTCGTAGTTTCATCACGAAAAAAAGCCAGAGCGGTTGCGACCGCTCTGCTCTCGTCGTTTTGTGTGTGGTGTGGGTCGTTTTTTTCAACTATTGCTTTGTGTTTAGCTAGATTTTCCCTAAGCTTTCGAGTTTCTTCAATATCCTCCATAAAATCATTTATAGAATTATCCGCAACACTCAAATTTTTGTCAATATTCAAAACTTGATTTTTAAAATTTTGCATTTTTTCAAGAAAAATTAACTTATCTTCATAAACATCTTTACTCATAATTCCTTGTTTATAATCGTGATGACAATGAGTAAAAGACATATCTATATCATAATGTTCCAACTGCTTTTCTATATAGTCTATACTTGAATAAAAAAAGAATTTCGGTTCTTTAGTATCTTCGAATATAGTAGCTATTTCAATATTATTGCCTTTTTGCGTAAAAGTTAAACCGCAGTCTTCTGCGATTTTTTTTATATCTTGCACGTTCATTTTTTGCTCCTAGTTATTTTAATAATGTAGATAAACATTTTAATCTTTTTATAGATTTTTTTTCAAGTTCGTTAAAAATACTTTTTCTAAATTCTGTCTGCTCGCTAACATTTAAATTTTTATATTCTTTGTTAAAAAATTTTTCTATTATTGCAAAACAAATAGTGGTTATTTCGTCATATTTTGTTTCATAATTTTTTATTATTTTCTTATCTTTTCGCTTGCTTCGTGAAAAACGCATTTTAATACGCATATCATTTCCTTTTTGAATATATATTATAAAAGCCTACTGCTTCCTAGCTTTTTGTTTATTTGCTGCCTCGTTGCTTTGCACGTCGGAATTTTCAAATTCAAATTTCTTAGCGACGTCGGCTTTATTCATCTCTTTTTCGTAATTTATAGCCTCTTTTAAATCGCCGTTCATATCTTTAGCCATTAAGTCTGCTATGCGCTCTACGTCGTGAGCCTCTAGCGGCGATTGATTTTTAGGGTATAGTAAATTTATTTCAGTTGCTACTTCATCAAAACCTTTATTTGTGCCGTGAGCGGTATAAAACTCCATTGCAAGAGCTACTGCCTTACCCTCTTCTGAAAAATCTTTGGCTATACCATTATCTACTGCGTCTTTACAAGTTTTTAGATTGTTCTTGAATTCTTGCATTTCTTCCATTTCCACTAAAAAAGCTTTATATTTATCCTCGCCCTCTTTATTAAGTTCTATCATTGTTTATCCTTTAAATTTAAAAAAGAGGGCATAAAGCCCTCGACTAAATTATAGACTACTTTTGTTTGTGAGTATTCTTTTTAGCGTTTGTTTCGGTGTCTTTTGCTTCGCTTTTAACCTCTTCTTTAACCTCTTCGCTAGGTGTTATAATTTCTTTAAATGCTTCATCATAGCTCTTTTCACTATTTAATTGTGTTTCGCTTTGAGTTTGAGCTGTCGCATTTTTAAAATCAGCTGCTAATTTGTCTAAATTTAGCTTGTAGTCGGCATATTGCACGGCTTTCATTACGTCGGTTAATACGTCTTTAATATCCTCTCTCTTATCAGCTGGCTTTGCTTCTTCTGCTTTTAAATATTCCGCTATGTAGTTTGAGGTTTTAGCTTCTACGCCAAATTTTTCAGCTAATACATACGCAAAACTTTCAGCCTCGCCTTTACGTCTAGCTTCGTTATAGTCTTTATTGTTAAATGTATCTTGAGTGTGTAAAATTTTACTTCCAACTTCACGCATTAGTGCGTTAAATTGCTCTTCATTTGATAAATTTGCGTTAATATGTATCTCATATTTTTTATCTTCATATTTGAAATAACTATCTTTTTCTAGTGGTCTAATATTTAAATCAACTCCTAGCTCATTTGCGATTTTGGCACAAACAACATCAATAGCTTCATTTGTGATTTTATTTCCAGGAATTTTATCATTGCTAGGTCTTTGTAGCTTACCACTCTCAAAAGCGTTCGTCATCGAGGCGTCAAAGACTTTTCCGTCCATATTAAAATAAGTGACGTATTCTTGCTCGCCTTTTTCATTAAGCTTAGGAATTTTTTTGCCCTCGTCGTCGAGCTTATAAATCCATTTTTCGCCATTTTCAGTAGCGACTTTTTCACGCTCATAAGCAATAGCCTTAGTTGGCGTAAGGATAATTAAGCCCTCTTGTCTTACCTTAACGCCCATTTTTTCCCAGTCAGCTTGAGATTTTACAATCCCAGTATTTTCTAACCCTCTATCCCTTAATTGAGCGCTTATTAGCATAACGTTATTTGCAGAATATTCATAGCTGCGGCTCATTTGAGATAGAAATTCGTTAAATTCTTGCTGCGCTTTGGCTTGAGTTTTTGGATTTTTTAAATTTGTTTCAAGTGCTACGAATTGATTAATTGTAACTTGTTTTGCACGTTCGGCTTTCTCTTCGTGGTCTTTCGCCCAAGCGTTTTTATCAAACGGCTCTTTACGTGTAAAAGCACTGCTGGCTTGACGTTGCTCTTGAGCTGGTTTTTGCTCTTCTTTTTTCTCTTGCACTTTGCCGTCAAAATCGTATTTTTTACTAGCTCCGTAAATGTAGCCTACGATATTTCCAGTCGCTACTCCCTCATCGACGTTCTTCATAAATTTTTCTTGAGAGGCTGGTTTAAGCTTCTCATTTACAAAATCGAAAATTTCGCCTATGGATTTTTTAAAGGTTGTGCCGTCTTGCTTGCGAAAGGTAAGTGTGTCTTTTAGGTTCAACTGGTTTGTTTCGATAAGCTTGTCAGCCCAATTAGTAAAGTTGTTTTGCATAATATGCCTCCTTAAAAATATTATAGGCATTATATCACAAAGTTAATCTTTTTTTTTACTTTTGCTATAAAAGTTATAAAAAAAAACTAACTTTTTTTATCGATAAGTTCTTTTAGTAGTTTATTCTCTAGCTGGAGTGTCTTTAAATCTTTTAAAATTTTAAGAAAATTTATATGCCAAGTAGCTATCTCTTCATCGTCTTTTACGTTGGTTAGGCTGCGTGTTTTTCTGCCTGCTAGCTTGAAAAAATCGGCTTGCGTCATACCAATATTTCGTAGCTCAATGATAAAATCTCTTTTTGTCATCTTCATTGTATCTTTGTAATACTTTCCAGCAAAAATGAAATTTCTCTCTTCTGCTCTGCGTTTTGCATATAAGCTACTAATAGCTTTTTTAACTCTTCATTTTGCTTTTTAATATCTTCAATGTTTTTCTCAAGAGCTGGTATTAAACCGCTTTCTATTTCAGTTGTAGCTTGATTAATAGTAGTTACGATATGGGTTTTTGAGCTAGTAAAGCCGCTTATAATATCGCCAGCACATACGCAAGCGTATAAGCTACCGACCATTGCTAAAAATATAAAAACTATCTTTTTCATCTTGTCGCCTCATTATCTAAAATTGCTTTGAGCTTTAAAACAATGCTATTAGCATTTTGTTTCTCTACACTCTCTACTTTTAATAACTCTCTATGATTAGTTAAAAGCTGCTGCTTAAGCTCGTCATTTTTAACTACTTTTTCGGCTTGAGGCTTAATCGAGCCGTTATACTTTTCGATAACTTTTTGATTAAGCTCTTTTACTTTTTGATTATATTCCTCGAAAGCTTGATTTATTCCGTCTTCGCTGCTACTACTCCAAACGGCGGCAAAAGTAAAATTAAATACTAGCATAAAAATAACAAATATTTTAATCATTGTTTAAAGCCCCTTACTGCGTCTTTGCTATTTAGTATATCTTGTAGCTGTGTAATAACGCTTTGATTATAGGTTATCTCACGCTGTATAAGCGCTTGTAATGCTGTAAGCTTTTGATTTTGGATTAAAATATCTTTGTTCTTAACTTCTAAATCTTGATGTGCCTTATTTATAAGTTTAATTATTTCATTGATTTTTTCTGACGTTTGCTCGTCTAACTGGTTAAATAGCAGCTTTGATTGTTCGCCTAGCTGCTGACCTATGCCCTCATCTCTACAACCGCCGCAGCCAGCAAAGGCATATATTGCACTAAAGACTAAAGCAAAAATTATCTTTTTCAAAATTTAACTCCTTTATTATTTAAAGTTTTTTCCATTGAGCTATCTCTTTATCCCAATATTCTATATCTTCAATAGATACTATGAGCTTTTTAGGTTCATCTTTGGAAAACTCATAGTAATACGCAATTTCAGGGGAGCTCCACTCTTCATCAAAATTCTCTTTATAATTTAATAATTCTTTAAACCTTACTGGATAAATATCATTTTTGTAAATGATACTTTCTAAATATGCCTCAATACTTTTTTGTGAAGCCGCAGTAAGTTTCTCTTCATCATTTTTAAAAAAATATAATCTCGGCACGCTTTTATCGCCTTTATAAGTAGGCAAATAATTAATATTCGTAAAATCATTAAAAAAGCCTCCACGAGCCTTTAAAACCTCTAAATTTTCAAGTCTATATAAAAACATTTTCTACTCCTTAAAATTAAATTTGTAAATCATCAGGATATTTAGGCTCGAGCGGTCGGTAGTTTTCGTCCGCCTTTTTGCCGCATTTATCGCAAATCATATTAGGGATAACATTATGATGAAAATTTTTGTCATCATATCCAACTCTTATAACTTGAAAGCCGCAATGTTCGCACTCAAAAACTGCTGAAAAATCACGCCTATGCTGGCTTATTATTTTGTAAATTCTCATTTTCTTGCCTACCTTGAGTTAGCTCAAGCTGTAAATCTAAATTTAGCTCCAAATCTTCTAAAAGCTTTGTCAAATCATCAATTTTATAAATATCTCTTTCGTCTATCGTATCGCCGTTCATTAAGAAATCTTGTAAGCCTTTGCCGTCGCTTTCTACAAATTTAAGGCGGTATTCGTAAAGCTCTCTTGATAGACCGATATTTTCTATTTCCGTAATTATTCCGCAGCCGATAACGTTTTGATTTTGTCCGTAGGCTACCTTAACATATACTATTTCGCCGATATTAAATTTATTCATCTATCTACCCCTCTTTGTTTTTTGAGATAAATTGCGTTCAATCCTTATGAAATTTACTTCAATCTTAATTCTTTTTTCTTGAATAGCACCTATTATTTCATCTCTTAATTCGTCCAAATAATCGCCCTCACTAAGAAAATTTACATCATATTTAAAGGTTTCTTCAAATGCTACTACTGAAACAATAGCTATCTCTTCTCCGCTTTCTAGTTCAACTTTATACGTTGTAGTTCCAACTGCCTCACAAGATACTTGCTTAAGTGTTAAAATCATCGTATATTCTTTTGTTTGATTTTTTTAGCAGAGTTAAAATCTAAATTTTCACGTAGCTTTTTATTTACTCGCTTCATAAAATTAGACGCCACCCTAAATATAAAAATTCGGTTTTGGTGTCCGTCTTTTGTATAGTGAAAAAAAGCACGATAATAGATAACCATACAAGCTATATAACAAGCCATAATAATATCTAAGGTAGCATATTTAAAGTGAAAAATTATAAAGGCTATTATAAGCAATATAAAATTTGCTTGTGTTGCTAACAAATATGGAATACCTAATTTTAAGCGGTATTGCTCTTTATATAAAATGTTATATATTTTATGCTTTTCTATTAACTCTTTATCGTTTAAATTACTATTCATCTTTATTGCCTTTATTATCACTTGCTTTTAAAAAGTCTTTTTCTGCGTTAATCAAAAATCCATTAAACAAAAGTAATTTATATCTACTTAACTCATATATATAATTAGCAGAGTTTATTAAAAGGTCTTTACTAAGCTCTTTCTTATTGATAATAGTTTGATATTGCTTTGCGTGAGTTGGATTAACTAGCCTATGCTCTAGCGTGAGCTGTTTTAATGTAGTTGGCGAATTTGCAAAAAGTCCGCTCGCACATATCAAAAATAAAGCTATTTTTTTCATCTTTAAAACTCCTATCGCCTATTTCTTACTGCGTGCCTATTTAAATTTTGCTCTGCCTGCTCGCTCTTTTGCTCGTCTTTATTTTCATTACAAAATTTTATAGCTAGCTTTGCTCTATCTTGTATATGCTTTTGTATAGGCTCTAACCACTCGTCACTTAAGTTAAATTCAGCGTGCTTTTCAAACTCAAATTTACTAAGCTTTTCTAAGCCCTCTAAATGTCTATCACATACAAAACGCTTTAGTTGTTCGTTAAATCCATAATCAAAGCAAGAAATTTTATCGCTCAATGCAGTATCAATATCTTTTAATTCGTCTTCCGTTAAAAAGTTAATCATCGATAAGCCATTATCAAATATCGGTGCTGCTCTTAATGGCATACCAGTGTCGTTATCTACAATCATACCAAAGTTACCCAAGTGCCTATCGGTATTATAAATAAGTGCGTCAAATACTAGCAAATCTCTTAGTTTATATTTCTATTCTCAACCGAAAGCTCGCCTCTTTTAAAAAAGTTACCCATAGGCACGTAACCCTCATTTTGGCTTGTAAAAATTTTACACGAGCTTATCAATTCATTGTGAAATTTTTGTAAGTCGTATTTTATACACTCAAAGCCCAAAGCTTGCGCTACTTGAGCCATATAAAATTCTGCGTAAGCCTCTTTACCATTATTTGCGTAAGCTTTACTAGAGCCTTTATATAGATAAATTCCGTCCCACTCTCTATACCAGCACTTCTTAAGCATTCCGTTAGTTGTGTATTCAGGCGAAGATGTAAAGCCACTTACTTTATGGCTCATACCACTAAAGGCGACTAAAGACAAAGCCTCGTCAAATTTATTATCATAAAGATTATAGTTTTTCCATTTGTAATCATCGCCAGCTGGAGTAACCCAAAACGTATCATTTAAACTAAGCCCAAATGATACATCGATATAGTCCATAAGACTACGTTTTTCGTCCAAACTATAAGAAGCAACAACCTTTTCTACAAAACGTCTATTATTCGGTATTCTTCTATTTTCAATCCAAGATTTTAAAGAGTTATTTAAATCGTTTATATCAATAGTTTTAGGCAAATACGAAGCGTCTTTAATTGCAATATTTACAACTTCATATTTGAAATTTTTACCGCCTATATCGTCGTATTCTTTGGCATTAATACTAAATTCTAAAATAGCTTTGTCTTTATTCTTTAAATGATAAAACATTATTTTTACTCTTTTACCTTTTTATCCACATTAAGAGTTGAAAATCGCAAAAAATTCAAAACGTCTTTTCCTATTTTCTTCAAAGCTATAATTTTTATTAAATGCTGCCTTTAATAAATAAAATTCTTCTACAAGAAAACCGCCAATCATAACTAGAAAAACTAAGCCTTTATAAATAAGACCACCTAAAAAATATACTGCCTCTTTTAGCACACTATAATTAATTTCTCCGTCAGGCATAGGCTCGAAAAGATTTAATTTTTGAAGCAATGAATTAACAAAATCAAAGATTATAGGTGCTATATACATACAAACAAAATAAAAAATGCTAAACGTTAAAAATATAAGCAACTGCTCTACGAAAAACACTTTTACTTTATCTTGCATTATTTTCCCCCATTTTAAAATTATCTATTGCCTCTTTCTTAGCTTTTATGCTAGCGTATCTATCTCTAACATCTTTTGTTAAAGCCATTAAATCCTCAATAAAGGCGTCATCTTTAAGTCTAACGCCTCTAAATGGTCTATTAAAGTTATCCCAAATATCATTAAACCTGCTAAGGCTTTCTAAAAATTCTACCTCAACGTCTGAAAGGTGTTTTCTTTCCTTTAGAAAATTTATTATCTCTTTATGCTCTTTTGGCAAGACTACAATATGAAAATAGCACAGATAGGCGATTGAAAAAAATCCTATTGTAATTATTGCTACGCTTATAAAAAAAACATTATCAGGTAGATAAAAATTCATTACTCTTCTGCCTTTTTCATATCTGCCTTACCTTTTATCTCTTCCGCTGCCTCTAAGTCAAGCTGCGCTTTTTTAAACGCTTTACGTGCCTTATCAAGGCGGTTAGAATTTTTGGTGCTAGGGTCGTCAGCGTAAAATTTCTCTGCCTCTTCTAACTCGTATTTCTTTTTGCCGTAATTCATTTGAGCGTTTTCTAGGCGCATAGTGGCATTATCTCCACCAGCCAAATTTGCACGTGAGGTTACTTTTCCAGTAACTGGGTTACGTCCGATAGTTAAATCTAAATCACGTTTTGCACGCTCTGCCGTGCCACGATTAACAAAACACTCTTTTTTTCCCCCCCTTAATATTCCTCCTATATCACGAGGACGATTTTTAGGGTCATTACAATCTACTTTTTCTTTATTTGTATTATTTTTTTCTTTGTGAAAGACATCAGGATTTACTTCATAAGCATTCAAATTTAACATACTCAAAAATAATGTTATAATTAATACTAAAGTTTTCATTTTTGCTCCTTTTCTTTATTTAACTCTTTTTCTAGCTCTTCATAATCAACTATTTTTACAATTTCAGGCTTTAAACCAAGAGCAGGCGGAATTTTAACAACGCAAAATTCTTCGCCCTCGAAGTCAGTAATAAAAGTAACTTTATCGCTTTTATCTTCTAATTGTTTTACTTTTTCTTGCATTTTTATTCCTCCTTACTCTTGTCTTGTTCTTTTGAGTTATCTAATCCTTTTCTTTTACGCAATCTTCTAAATGCACTTGAGAAAGTAGCTAGGCTCATACCTAGCTCTTTCTCCTCTACTAAAAAAGAGTGTATCGTTTTTAAAGAATAGCCCTCTTCGTAGAGTTCGTTTATATCTAAAATATAATCATCAAGCTCACTTTTTCGCTCTCTCTTAATGCCTTTGTTAAAACCTCTTTTTAAAAACTCTTCTTTAAAACTTTTCTCACTCATCTTTTATCCTTTGTGTTTAATATGAAATATTATAACCTATTTTTATCTAAATACTTCATATTTTTTTACCAAAATACAATATTTTTTAACCTTTTCATCATATTTTTTTACATTTGGAAAGTGTGGCGCTCTAAATTGCGTGCCAACTCTTGAGAGGCAAAATTTGCTCCACTATCACTTAAACCTATCATTTTCAAAACCCAAGTTGGTGCGTGAAGTATAATCTTCCAAAGCATATAAGAAGCACCTACTGCACCAATTATATGTAGTAATGCCATAAAGATATGTAACATCATTGTTAAGAAAAACTGGCTTTGAAGTTCATACATCATATTCATTTGCTCTTCGGCATATAGCAAGAAAATATCTTTAAATATGCCATAGACAAATAACCCAAAGTAGATAAATATAACAATCAAGATAGGCTTAAAGAATATGGCTAAAGCGCCTACCAAGAAATCTACTATCTTATTTGTTTTCCCCATTGTGACTGAAAACGCAGTAACAAATGGCGAAATGTAATAAAATTTAGCTAGCTCGATAACGTAGCTTATAAATGCCAATGCTCCAGCTACAATGCCGACCGTAAAAGGCACATAATCTAAGATAGTTTTATATAAAAATCCAGTTACTACATAAGACACAAGTTTAGAGCCGACACTAGAGTCTTCTTTATCGCTCTTAGAAAAAGCTTTCGATACTACCTTACCTACTGGAAACATTGAGGCAACTACATTAATTACCTTATCAGACATTTTAGCTATCATATCCGCTATTCCAGTCGCACCTGGTAACATAAAATAAGGCGTAAGGCTAAAAGCATTGCCTGCTAAATCTGCTGTGCCTTGCTTTGTTCTATCCCAAGCGCTACCAAAAATATTACTATTTCTATCGCTTATGTTTTGAGAAGACTTGTCTTCGCTGGCTTCTTCTATAAGGTCTTTATTTTTATCCATTATTTGATTTGCTACGTCATTATCGCCCAGTATAGCAATATTAGATATTAAAATAGACGTTCCAGCCATAAGCGTTGAGCTTACCCAACCAAGCTCATTAGAGCGTTTATTTACACTATCATTTATTTGTTTTAGCGTTGCTGTTAGCTCTTGATTGTCTAAGTTGCTTTGCACTGCTTTAAGAGCAATATCATTATTTCTTTTAAGCGCTTTATAGGCTATTAAATCTTTCTCAATGGCTCTACAACCGCTAAAACTATACTTTTCTTCTTTTTTATTTAAATTCAAACCAGCGCTGCTAGTGTTTTGAGTTAAGAAGCTTGTTATATCAGGAAATCTATCCCTGCACTCTTGTAAAGCAGTTGTATAAGCTTTAATGATATTAGGGTAGTTTAAATCGTTCTCTTTATAAAGCTTTTCGCCACTTAAACTTACACCACCAACAGAGCTAAATAACTTTTGTGAATAACTTTGCGCTCCTATTGCCGCTGCTCTATCTGCAAAATCATTACTCCAAGCTGCGCCAGCTCTCATAATCTTTTGCACTGGGGTTGCTGTCATCTTTGCCTCTTCAGGGATAGGCACAAAAAAGGTAGCGACCGTAAGCACTGGGATTAAAAGTGTATTTAATACCTTTTGCTTTGAGGTAGCATTTTCTAGCTTCTCATTTGAGTTTTTAATTGCCAATACTACGAAAAACCAACCGCCAATAAGCACCAATAGAGCATATTGTAAGGCGGTATAAATTTTTGTCATATTTGAGTATAAATTTGCATAATAAGCTAAGTTAGACTTATTTAAAAGCTCCGAGCTAGTAATTGCAACGTCATCTTTTTTAACTCTGCCATTTGCTATTGAGGTTATTGTTGAGCTATTTGTTCCATAAATTGCAGTAGGATTTTTTAAATGCAAAACACCAGTGCTTTTAGTTGTTTCAAAATTTATCATATTTGGGTCTAGTGTTAAGACACCACTTATAAATTTTGAAAACGTAAGCTGCCCTGGGTTATATTCAATTTTAGCTATATTATCAAACGCCTTAGTATTTGTGCTTGTTAGGCTATTTACATTTACCTCTTGATTTGTTTCTTTAATGCACGTCGAATTTATCGTATTAGCATTAATTGATAAAGGCTGCTCTAAATTATCTCTAGTTACTATAACGCACTCTGTAACACCGCTTCTAGCGTTAAACCCTATAACTAAAGGTAAATATCCCTCCGATACTTTCCTACATTGTGGCTTACACTCGCCGCTTATCTCTTTAGCTCCAGTAAATAGCTGCTGCTCGTTAATGCTAGCTTGAGAGGCTACATCAGCCGCACTTACTGCCGAAATTGCAGCAAAAGCTAGTAAAAAAGCTTTAAAAACTCTACTTATCATCTTATTAATGCCTCCACTTCAGCTTTAGCTGCTTGCACGTCAAATTTTTCGTTCATAATGACTGCTTTTTGCGCTGTTAAAAAGATTAGGTCTTTTTTCTTTTGATACTCTTTAGCAACCTCTGCTTTTATTTCGCTTGAAATTCTTACTTGATTATCTATTTTTTGCACGTTTTCGATTTTTATATCATCTCTTAAAATATCTATATACTCTTTTGTCGGTAGGCTTAAAAATTCTTCTTTCTTAAATACATCGGCTATTTTATTTTTATAAACCTCTCCAGCCTCTGCGTCTAATAAGTCAGCAACCTTTTTAGCCTCACTCATTGCACTAACTGAATTTAAAGTGCCAGCCCTTAATCTTCCACGTATCTTTTCATTAAAATTATATGGTGTGTAGTCTATTGACTGCTTAGAGATTGTATCTTGCGAAATATCTATAAACTCAAGATATTCGTTAATATCTTTTGGCGCAGTTTCTACTACGTCCTCAATAGTAACATCGCTTGCATTTTTACCTATATTTTCGCCAACTATTGAAATTTTTTCTTGTTTAGGCTGGTCGAAAGCTTTAAACGCAGCATTTTTAGGGCTACCAGCTTTTAAAGTATTTTGAAGTGAGCCACCTTGTCCTGCTGATTTATAATTAGTCTTCTTAGATTTTCCAGCCTCTTTACCCTTGTTAAATACATCGACCTCGTCCGTGCTTACGCCACCTATGCCGCCGTATTTCTCTTTGTTTTGGCAATAAAGACCAAGATTTGAGTTACTTGCGCTAAAGGTCTTTGATTTCTTTTTAAGACCTGGTAATTCAGGCGCTAAAGAGCAGACGTCAAAACTACCCTCAACACTAGGTATTAAAGAGCAAACATCAAAATTTACGTCTTTTGTGACGTAGCATTGTCCGATAGTGCTATCTTGCACGTTATTTATTATCTTTGTAAGCCTACTTAAGTTGCTATTGACTGAATTCATAAAGCCACCAATAGCACTACCAATACCACCAATAGAGCTGCCGATATTGCCTAAATTTTCCATAATGTTACCTCCGTTGGCGATATTGCCAATAGAGTTACCAATATTTCCTACATTGTTACCGATTTCATTAACTGCATTACCAGCACTATTTATAACGTTTCCAGCTCCATTTGTAGCTTCAGGGACAAAAGAGCCAACATTATTGCTAATTTCTGCTAGCGGATTTGCTAGTAGTAAGCTTGCACTTGTTAAACTTAGAAAAATAGCCTTTCTCATTTTTATTAACCTCCGATTTCTTGCATTTGTTTATAAATTCTATAAGTTTCTTTGAAAAAATCCCTCTTTGAGATGTATTGAGTAAGTGGGATAGGGCTATCCATAAGCTTTAACTCAAAAAAGATTTTCTTTCCGTAAAGAGCCAAGCTCTCTTCCGTAGCGGCTGCTGCTCTATACATTTTGCCGTCATTAAAAACCATCATCTCGCCATTATTCATAGCCATTACCTCATCGTGCTTAATAGCTGCTTCTTTTTCAACTTTATATCTATCCTCTACCCCTAGTTGTCCTTTAATACCATCTCTTCTATCAGCAAATTCTTTATCTATATATCTTTGCTCTTTTATAAGCTTTGCATATTCTTCGGTTACTGCTGGATTGATATTTTTCATCAAAATATGCGTTCCAGTCGTATCAAAAATTTCGCTGCGCTCGACGCTTGCACTACCAACTACTTTACCTGTGCTATCTATTTGAGATTGTGATTGAAAAATAGGCACGATTGAGATACCAAGCGCACGAGATTTACTCATTAATCTACCAAAGCCCTCAACCATATAAGAGCCTATCTCGTCAAATAGACAGACAAAAGGAATTTTAGGCTCTTCTGCTTTTTCGGCTTTTTCGGCTGCGACACCTTTAATAAGTCCTAAAAGTAACTTTCCAAGCTGTTTAGGCGTAGTATCGCTTGCCATAGTAGGAAGTGTTACGAAAATACACTTATTTTTTTGCACTGCCTCATAAAGTGATATAGTAGGCGTTTGCGTGTTAAATACACGTCCATAATCGCTTTTAAGGCTCGTAATAACGCCTATCCAAGCTTGAGCCGACATCGAAGCGTCATAAGCTCCTTGTTCGCCATTGCTTTGTGCCTCTTGTAGTCTTCTTTTGATAGTATCAGGCGAAGCCTCTAAGAATTCTTGAAAAGGCATTGATATAGCAGTTGCAACGTAGGTTACAAAGTCATCAATAGCCGTGCTAGCATAGACTTTCTCTCGGTATTCTATTCCAGCATTTACAAGGTCGCTAAGGGTTAAATATCTAGCTAAAACGCTAAAATCTAGTGGCAAATTCTCTTTATCTCTGCGATATACAAGTAATTTTAGTATGTTTCTCATATACTCTTTTTGTTTAGCTTTCCACTCGTTTTCTTCGCCCTCGAGCAAAGAGGTTAAAATTTCAAAAAGAGCCTCTGCACTGCCACTTAATAAAGGATTTATCGTGTGGGTGTTATCCATATCAAGAAAATTTATGTGAATAAAATCGTCTTCACGTCCAAGCGCTGCAAAAAGTCCATAAACCTCTTTTGCAAACTCTAACGTTCCCTTTCCATCTACGCAGAAAAAGGCTGCGTCATTTAGTAGCAGTTGCTCCATAATACCTTTCATAAATACCGATTTACCAGCGCCAATAGTAGCCATAATAAGAATATGGCGCTTAAATTGCTCTGCGTCAAATAGTAGCGGTCTTGAGATATTATTAGGCGCTCTTAGGGATTTATTAGCATTTCCATAAAATTTTTCCAGCTGAAAGCCTAAATTTACTAAATAATTCTTTTCAGGCTTATTTTCAGTGACACTTTCATTTTTGGCTTTTATGTTTTTATCCCTATCAGTTAGCATAATGAAGTATGCAAGCAAACTACCCCAAAAACTACTTTGAGCTAAAAAATTTGTGCTATCTCCACCAATACCAGCTGCCATTAAAGCACTCGATACAACACAAAGCCCATTAAGTGCATAAATGCTATATCTTAAAAATCCGTCTTTTAGTGCAAGCGATTTTAAATTTTCTCTATCAGGTCTAAAAAACCGCTCTTTTACATATTCAATTTCTGTCGCCATTTTCAAGCTCTCTTATGTGTTTTTCTAATCTATCTATCTTTTGGCTTAAAAGCACAAAAGTTTCGTTATATTCTTCAATCTTGTTCTTAACTGCTTCCGTTAAATTTAAAATAGCCTCTTGTAAGCCGTTTTGGTTAGAAGATACCCCCTCAATAAGTCTTATTAACTTTTCGACGTCGAAATTTTGCATTAAAAATCCTCGTCTTCTTTGGCTTCTTGCTCTTTATAATCAGGCGCAGCGCCTAAAGCTCTTGCCTCTTCGCTTGCTGCCTCCATTTCTTCATACTCTTTTATCTTCTCGTCATTTTCACGCTTACGCTCTGCTCTTGCACGTTTATTTTCAAATTCTCTATCTACCTCTTCGATAATCTCGCTAGGGATTAAATTTTTAAACATTGCATATTTAAAATAGAGGCTTGAGCCGTGTCTTTTTACTGAATTTAAATCTGCATTATCAAGAGCGCCTATTAGCTCTTGCTGCGTAAAATTTTCGGCTAAAACTATTAAATTTGCTGTGCCGATATTTACTCTTTTTGTAAATCTGCACCATATATCAATTAAAAAATACTCTGCTATATGGTCGTTCTCTTCTAAAATTTCATCAAAATTTACGTTAAGCTCTGCTGCTTCGGTAAATCCCTTTATTTTGTTAAAAATTTTGCTATAAAGTCTAATCTTATTAATCTCCTCAACCTTTTCAAGCGTTGTGAGTTCTAAGTCGTAAAGCTCGATAAAAATATTTTTCGTAAAGTATCTATGCCTATTATCATAAACTCTCCAAAACTTCTTAGAAAGCTTATTAATATGAGTTTCTACTCTATCTTTCTTCTCTTCTCTTCTATATTTAAAGAAATTTATAATATCAATAGAGGGTATATCCCAATAACTTTGTTTTTTTGCCTTAATAAAATTTGGATTTAATGCTACCTCTCTTTTTACTTTTTGCACGCCTTTTTTAAATTCATTTCTAAGGTAATAAATAAAAAATACGCCTAATAATGCGTAAGAAACATAAAAAAATCTATTTGAATATTCTCCTTGCTTTGAAAGGACATATACACAAAAAATTATCGCTATACCTACATAGCTACAATTTCGCATAATGCTTTTTTCGGCTTTTTGAGAATTTGCAACAAAATACGTATTAAAATAAGACCATACAAATAATGCTACCGCACAAAATATTGCTAATTTCATTTGCTGCTCTCGCCTCCGTTTTCAGCTGCTTTTTCGTATCTAATATCTATGTTTTTATCTCTAATCTCTAATCCTTGAGTTAGAAAGTGCGAAATTTGCTTCTCAAAAAGCAAAGTATCGGCTTTAACGTTTTGAATTTTGCGTAAAAGCTCGTTTTGTTGAGCCAAAGCTTCGTTATACTCTTGATATTTCATTTCAAGCTTATTTAGAGCCTCTTGATTTTTGGCGTATGCTTGCTCAACTGCTGTTATAGCCTCTGTCTTTGATTGCTCGATTTGACCTTGACAAGGGGCTTTATAACACTTAGCATTTGCAAGCACTAGAGCCGATATTAAAATTAATAAAATTCTCATTTTATACCTCTTTAGATTTTAAAAGCGCTACGATGAAATTCATCGCAGACGCTTTTAATTCTTTTAAAAAAATTATAAGCCTAGAGCTTTAATCCAGTAGTCTTTTAAGACCTGCAAGCCTTTCATACTATCTTGCATTAAACCTGCGCCAATAAGAGCATCTATAAGCACACCTGCTATTGCGCCTACAATACCAGCTATACCCATTGTTATTGCAACTTTGTTACTATCCTCTTGTTGATCGCCCTGCTTTTTAGCGTGGCGATAACCCATAAATACACCAACTCCGAATGCAATTACTGGCAACCAAGCCATTATAAGTTTTAAACCAGCTCCTGATGTAGTTTGCACTTGTGCGTCAGCGTTTTCAATTACCTTATTAACGCTGTCAAATTCACCAGCACAAAGTGCTGCACTTACTCCTAAAAACAAAATTCCAAGCATAAATAAAAATTTTTTATTCATCTTTACTATTCCTCTCTTTGTAAAATTAAAAATCTTTGTCTTCAACGAAAGTCATCTTTGTAAAATAAAGCTTATTATCTAAATCAAGCTCTAGCGTGTCGCCTTTTTTATTTTTTAGGACTTTACCGCTAATTAAATCTTTCATTTCAGCGTCATTTAGTGTTCTACCTAGCCCTTTTTGAGCGTAACTAATATGAAAGTCGCAAGAGCCTCCATTAAACCAAGTATTGCCGTCTTTTTTTGGCTGATAGCCGTCGCAATACACCATTTTATCGCCTTTTTTCAAAGTGCCAGATTGACACAACGGACAAATTGTTGCCATTGTTTTTCTCCTTTTTAAAAATTTATTTAACTAACATTTTTTCCCAATAAGCCTTTATCAAATCAAAAAGATTTTGCTTATTAGGCAAGAATAAAGCTTCGCTTGCTATATACGCCCAAACAACGTAAATTATAGCCACACAAATAAAGCTAACCATTGAAAAGACTAATACCGAAAGATAGTCAGTTCTATAAGTATCTTTATTTGCTTGCAAAGCACCATAAGCCAACCCTACTACTACAACTACAATAGGGATATTGTAAAGTAAATTTTTTCCGATTGCTTGCACTAAATGCAACGTAGCGTATGCACCAAGTGCGTCACTTGTCGAGCCACCTCCCACTAAATTTAATACAGCGCCTTGCCCCTCAGCCCAAAAAATTCCGAAAATCTTTTGTGAGTAGAAATTCGCCTCGTCTAAATACGTAATATCTAAAATTTTAATGATTGAAATAAACATTAAACAAAATATAGTATGCACCACAAACGCCAGTGCTACAACGCCTATAATACTTAAGCCGCTTGATGTATTTTCTTTTGCTTTAAATCCTCCTCTAATCATTATCACTAGAAACGGAAACATTGTAAAAGCAAGAGCCGCAGCGCCAAAAAGCGTAGCGGTCGTAATTAAGTGTGTTCCAGTAGAGAAATCATTACCCATTGTCTTTGACCTCCTCAATAATCCTATTAGGGTCAGAGTTAAATAATCTATCTTCTTCTTCGCTTATTTGAAGTTTTAAGTTAAATACACCCTTAGAATACCAAATACACATCTCATATTTATCGGTATTTTCAAGCCTTTCTATAACGCTTTTAGGCGGATTTAAAGCACTTACTAAACTAGCTATATATTCGCCTTTTTTTTCAGGCGACGTCATAAGAATTCTCGTATCTGCTATCTCAAGAATATTCTTTGGTAGTTGTGTAAATAATTGAGCTATAATCACTAAATGCACCCCATATTTTCTAGCTTCCGCAGCGAGTTTGCTAATTAAAATACAAAAATATGGCACTTGAAAATAGTTAGGACTTTCCTCAAAGATATAAAGCTTTTTAGAAACGCTGCTACCCTCCATTTTTCGCTTAATAGCGTAAGCTCGGTCTTTAATATAGGTCTTTTGAAAAACACTCACAAAGATAGGCACAAAAAGCGAGCTTTCTTTGTAATTATTCAAATCCATTGCGATAAAATTTGCCATAGCAGTGTCGCCAGTATCAAATCTTGAGAAATACCCTAGCTTTTCGATACTCTCAAGCTTTCTTCTTAGTGAGCCGTAATTTTCTCTATCGTTTTCTTGAATTTGCTGGTTTTGGCTCTGCAAGGTAGCTCTTTTAATGACGTCTTCTAAAAGAGGCTTTTTCAGATAGTTATATTCATCAGGCAAGCTTAAAAGCTCGGTAACTGGAGTATATCCAGCTGCAAGCAGCCTATTTTTTAGTTGTTCGTTTTTAATGTTTATAATTCTATAACGTTGTCTTTCGATTTTACCGCTATATATCTCTCTTAAAATTTCTTGATAAGTTGAAACTTCATCTAAGGTTAAAGGTGCTGCTCCAGCTTGAGAGCTTAAAATAAGGCTAACTAAATCGGCTGAAAACACTAAGTCTTCCTCAAAAGTTTCCCTAGAGGTTTCGTCCAAATTTACTATGTTGTATGAGAAATTTGCCAAATCACTTGAAACTTCAATGAGTGAATTTTCTTTGTTTTGTTTTAGAAAATTTATTAATTTAGCATTTGAAAAGCCTATATCAAAATATCTTACTACGACTTTATCTCGGTCTAAATTTTCTGCTTTATGCGTCTTATAATTTAAATTTATCATCGAGGTAATGATTTTTTGCAAGGTATAGCTCTTGCCAGCTCCAGTGTTTGCAACGATAATAGAGTGAGGGTTATCGTTGTCAAAAGCAAAACTATAATTTGTAAAGCCTCCGTTTTTATCAAATCCCCAAAAGTCAGCGTTAGCTGTTTTTGCCTTATGCACGCAGCTAATATAGTTTGATAAAAAGCTTTCAGGCACTAAAAAATCATATTCACTATCTCTAAATTTTAAAGGTGTCTTTTGAAGAGTTTTCTTCTTAAAAATATCTTTCTTTAAAAAATTTACCTTTAAAGATGTGCCAAAAGTGCCTAAAATACTCTCGTCAATCTCTTTAAAATGCGCTGTGCTATTTACAATGGCAAATTTTTCTGCTCCAGTATCATAAGCATTTTTAAGCTCTAAGAAAATATCTTTCTTACCAGTCCATTTTGCGGTGTTAATAAGCCTTGAAATATAGTTTTCAACGTTCTTTCTACTTATATCAAAATACGTCCAAATTGCGCCGCTAAAATTCATCTTATAAAGTCGCTGAATATTTGTTTTGCTAATATTTTCTATCGATTTATAAGATTGATAAAGGTCAGTTCTATTTAGATTTTGATATATGTTTTCTTTAGCAAGTTTGCTAAAAACCCTATAATTGCTCTCATATTTGGAGTTAAAATCTAGCTGTATTGTTCTGTGAATATCTTTATTTTCGATGTAAAAATTGTTTTGCAAAAATAGGTCTAAAATTACGTTAGCAAGCTCTGCGCCACTAAGTAATTTTAGTGAAAATTTTTCGCCAATAGATTGTAAAAGTGGCTTGTTATAGCTAAACAGATATTGCCTATGGTAGAATTTATCTTTAAATATAACATACCAAAAAAAGGCGTCATCGTTGTTTTGAAAAGTTCTAAAAAGCTCGCCAACACCTAAATCATCAAAATAGACTGGAGTGTTGCTTGCGCCCTCAAGCTTAATGCCGTAAAGATTTTTATACATCGTATTTACAAGGATATTATCCTCAAGCACATCATCAATGATTAAACCTTTGTTAGAATAAAAATCATTAAAAAATTCTTGTGCTGGAGCTAAAATTTTGCCAAAAAGCGTTTTGTCTATTGCCCCTTGCATTTTGCTTGAGCGAAAGCCATAATATGCACCACCACAAGCTGCTAATGCTGCTAAAACTAAAATCGGGTTCATTGTTTATCTCCGAAAAAATCGTTATAGTAATTTATAAATTTCGCATAATAATCATATTTCTTTTTACGTCCAAAACCTTTGTTATAGCACTCTATAACATCTTTTGAAGAGCTATCATATTTTTTTATGCAACTATTTAATACTTCATAAGATTTATAGACGTTATAGCTAGGGTCAAAAATTTGTGCTAGTTCGGCACGGCTTAAATTTTGTTTTGAAATCTGCATAAGTCCAAAATCTACATTAAAGTCAAAATCCCAAAAAAAGTCAGCAAGAGCTATCATATCTGCCTTATTGTGGCTATATATGCTTACTGCGTATCTACTTTTGTCGTATTTTGAGCTTCTAAATTTAAAATTTTTACCGCTAAAAGCTGTCTTTAGTCTATTGATAAATTCGCTGTTGGCGGTTAAAAAACTGATGATATAAGGCTCGAAATCGCTTTCGGTCTTAGCAAAAACATATAATACTCTTGCGTCGATATTTTTCTCATAAGCGATTGATTTTAGGCTATCTGCTACCTCTTGCCTTATGTCGCTACAAAAAGCGGCCAAAGGCAAAAATAGGACTAAAGCGATAGATACAAGCCTCTTTTTCATCTTCCTAACCTCTTACTTTATATTTGGTTTTGTGACGGCTACAATACTAAATTCATCGATATTCATACCATAAGGGTTTGCGTCGCTTGAGCGCTGCAAATCAAAATTACCCTTTGCTTTTATGTGTATCTGCCCTATTTCGTCACGATATTTACCAAGAGCCAAAATATATGAATTAGTAGCCACTTTGATTGATATATCAATAGAATAGCGATTATCTTTATACTCAAAGCTATTTAGTGTATAGCCAAGAATATTGATATATTCAGGGATTTTATCTTGTGCGATACCATTAATAAGCCACTGCAAATAGCCAATAAATTGTCCTACTGCGTCCTTATTTTCTTTATCTAAGAAATAAAGATAAATATCGCCCAAAGGCTTTGTATTTTCCAAAATATCCTTATACGTCGCAATATTTGTCTTTGAAAAATCCTTTGTAAGCATTACACGAGAGGCAATAAAATTATTTACAAACACGCTAGTTGCATATTGTTTTAAATTTTCTGCCTTTAAAGGCTCTTTTGTTACCCTTATTGCTCTTCCGTCAGCAGTTGCAAAAACAACCTTGCCGTTATTTTCATAAACTACCTTTTCAAGGTCTTGCATACGATTTGAAATTTGGTTTATTTCCCAAAGAAAAAGTAGCAATATAACTACTATTCCCCAAAATATATATTTCCAGTTTTTACCGAAAAACATCTCACACTTAAATGATAACTTTTCTTCTTGCATTGCTATTACTTCCTTTTCAAAGCATTTTTAAAAATATCTTTTATTATCCAAAATGCAGGGATAATTGAAAACGCACAAGCTAAAGAGATAAAAGCTTTATATAAAAGTTGATTTTCAGATACACCAAAAAAGAAGCTTATAAAAGTTGAAATAATAGATAGAGTTAATAGCGTAGTATTAATTCTAAAATTAATCATCTTTTCTATTTTCTCAATAGCTTTACTTTTTTTAACAATATCTGATTTATTTAGCATATTGCCTTTTTCAAATACAACATTTATATTTTCTTCTTTAAGTCCGTCTTTAATCTTCTCTGTAATAATGTTATATTCATACTCGGTAATGTTATCAAGTCTTGCTATAACATCTTTACTATCTACATCTCTTTTAAAGAAAGTTACACTCTGCATTTTAAATTACCTTTCTTATTCACATATTTTAAATTGAGCGCAAAAGTCGTTTTTCTCGGTGCGATTAAAAAACATAACTTTTAATGTATCTTTATCTACGCTATAAACGAGGTTAGATTTTTTCAAAATTTCTTCGTTCTTGCTAGATTTTTCAATACTAATAGTTACAATGTTTTGGTTGCTATCTGCCTTATTAGGCAAAAATTTAGAAGTATCACGACTTGCACTATAAACGCTATTTCTTGCTGAAATAGGGTCTTGAGCTACCTTTTCAGGGTTAGGATTAGTTGGTAACGTGCCAAATTTGTTAAAAATCTCTGCAATATTGAGAGGTTTTTCAATTCTACTAGGCTCAATCTCGATTTTAACGTTTCCGTTTCCATCCACACGCTGCCAAATTTTAGGGTAAGAAAGATAGCCACTATTTACAAAAAACTTGCCTACTTCGTAAGCTCTTACCTCATTTTTATACTTCGCTAAAATTTTCTTTGCCTCTTCAATACCAGCTGCCACGCCCTCATCAAAGCCTTGTCTATATCCAGCTTCTACTCCTCTTTGGTAAAAAAAGTCTTCTGCTTCATTGCTAGCTAGCGCAGCAACTACCATTAATGGCAATATTGCAATCATTTTCATTGTATTTGTTCTCCTCTTTTGTCAATAACTAAATTCACGTAAATTCTGCTGCCGCCTACAATCTCGTATAGGTAAGGCAAGTCTTTTTTAAATACATCGGCTGTCGTTTTAACTATGCCGCTTACAATATCAATACCAGCCTTTACAATATAATCTGCTGCATTAGGCTTTTCAGTATTTTGGTTTTGGATAGGTGCTATATAGCTATTTGCCCCTTGTCCGACGTTTGCATATTCAACCGTATTTTTCTTCCTGCTCTCTTCAAGTTCTCGTAAATACTCGCTTGACTGCGTCTTAATTACATCAGCAGCATTAGACGTTGAAGTAAGCGCAATTTCTGCTAATTTGCGGTCATTAACGTAAGTTGCTATGTTGTAGCTAGTGCGTGCCTCATTTAGCACTTGACTTTTAATAACTCTATAACGCCATTTTTTATATTCAATATAGCTAGGGTCATAAATGAGCGTATAAGCCTTATTTACTGGCATTAAGTTACCAAAGACTTCAATATGCCCTATGTTTGTATTGCAAATAAACATACCAGCCCCTGGTTGTTCTCCTACCATAATATCTTGCTTAATTAAGCAATAACCGCTAATTGTCATATTACTATCTTCTGCTTTAACGCCTTGAGCTACGGCTTGAGTAACGTTTTCATCTACTACATTAATTAAATTAGCCTGCTTTGCGGTAAATTCTTTATTATTTTGACCTTTGCTCCATACAACCCAGTTATAAATAGCTTCACGGCGATAATATTCTTTACCGACATCGTGCTGTAAGCTAACGCCGTTTTGCTCGGTAACAACTTCTTTACCATAAGAGCTACTATCGATGATATTTTGGCTCTCATTGCCATTACCTTGAGCTAAAACACAAGTGCAGATAAAAGCAAAAAGGGTTAAAATCTTTTTCATCTTTTGCTCTCCTTTTTAGTGCCTTTATCGGCTGTTTCTAAACCTTTTTGCCAAAGATTTACTACGTTTGGCTTAGGATTTATAGCTTCATCATATTGTTTATTAATTTTGACGTCTTCATCGTGATTTACGAAAGAGTTTTCATCAAAATTTGAGTTTGTAAGCATAAATTTGGCGTATCTATCAAATTCTTCAAGAAGTGATTTATCTACGCCTACATTAAATTTAGACTTATAATTTTTAGGCAAATTAACTTTACTTTGGTCTGGCAAAGGATTTGTTTGTATCTTTCCAGTGCAGCCAACAAGCATAAATGCCAAAATAGTTGATAGACATATCCTTAGCATTTTTTTACCTCTCTAAAAATTTGACGTCACTTTTTTTAAAGTAAATGTTTTGATTGTAAGCTTTAACATAATCGTTAGTTTGGCTTTCATATCTAACCTTACTCATATCAGTTATTCCAATTTTTCTAAATAGACCATTTTTAAACTCAAAAACATCAGTTCCATTTTTTAACGGCATAAAGAAAGTATTTGAAATTTGCGTTATAGCTGGTGCGTGTTCTACTACTGGCGCAGACGCTGCTGCTTGAGCTGGTTCTACTGGCTTATTATCTCCGTAATAGCTATATTCTGCTCTTTTAATTGCGCCCTCTACGACATTACGCTTTTGAATATAAAAGCTTCTATCTAAAATCGGTGTAACCTCTTTTATCTTGCCATTATTGCTTTCAGTTTCGATTGACATACCTATTAAATTCTCAAGCTTACTCTTTGCTGCTAACCTATCAGCCTCACGTGAAAAACTACCAAAATATAGTTTTTCGTTTGAGTAACCTAAGTCAGTAAAGCCATTTGAAAATGCTATAAATTGAATAAGCAAAATTTCATTTGTGCTTAACTTAGACGTATTTAGATATAACAATTTGTCATACTTAAAATTTAAGTATCTATTTGTATTTGAGCCATTGATTAGCTCAAGCCTAACTGCCTCTACCGCCGTATCAAAACCCTTTTTAAAATCAGCTTCGCTTGCGGCACATACCGCTACGGCTAAAACTGCACTCAAAACTATTTTTTTCATTGTTTGCTCCCAAAATTTAGTGTAATAATTTTTTTGTTTTCATCTTGCAAGGTCACTTTATTTTTAGTAACCTCTTTAATTTTATAATTCAAAATTCTATCCCCCTCATAGTAGTTTTTACCCCCATAAGTAAAGTAATTGACTTTCATAATTACGTTATCTTGTAACTTATCAAGAGTTGATTTGCCCTCATCTTTTTGTGCCTCGCTATTTCTTATGTTTTGCACTACTGCGTCCATTTTGCTTTGTTTATCAACTTGTGGCGCACTAACCCACTTACCGCCCTTTTGTGGCTCTTGTGGCTCTTGTGGCTCTTCTTGCTTAGGCTCTTGTGGCTTAGGTGCTGAAGTTTTTAAAGCTTCATTGATAGCCGATTGATTAAATAAATCGCTTATCTGCTCTTTATTCAAACCAGCTTCGTTAGCTTTCTCTGGTGCAGGCGCTGCTGCTTGAGCTGGTGCTTCATTTTCAGCTTTTTTATCAGCTAAAGGCGGTGGAGGCAATACCTCTTTATTAGTAGCATTTGCTTCTGCTGCGGCTGGCTTTTGTAAGCTTGCAGCCTCTTTTGTGCTGCTACTGCTGCCAAATACTAAGTAGCCGCCCACTATACAAAACAAAATCAAGCCGATAAGGATATAGACTTGTTTATTGCTTTTACCACTCTTTTTAGGCTTTTTAGGTGTTACAAAGCTTTTATCTTCGCCACCTATGCTTTTTATAATGTTATCACTATTTAAACTTGCCATTTCTTACCCCTTAAAGTGCGTTACCAACGTCTATGCGGTAAGGTTTATTTCTAATAAAAATATAGCCGTCTTCGCTAGCTATACGTCTATCTTCTCTAATAATGCGGTAAAAAATGCCGTTTATCTCAATATAGTTATATTTATCCGTAGGGTCTTTATGATATGTATCTCTATAAATTTGCACTACCTCTAAATCATCAAGGCGCTTAGTATTTTTATAATCAAGCACCAAATTTAACTTTTCATCAGTATTTGCTCTATCGTATCTTTCAATAAGAAAGTTGGCTACATAGTTTTTCTTATCTAGTGAATATATTGCTGTTAAATTTGCAATTCTAAAATCGTTTTTAACACGCAATAAAATCGTATTTTGCTCGTATTTGAGCGTAATAGGCTCTATACTCATATCTACGCTACTTATTTCACTACCAGCTGGCAATAAAATAGTAGTTGTAAAATAAGGGTGTGTTGTGATTTTATCAACCGTGCTAATAGGCTTTACAAAAGGCTTATAATTGACAATACTCTCGTCAAATTCATCAAAAACTTCTTTTAAATCTTTGTCTTTCTTTTGCACCTCTTTTATCTCGTCTTTGTCTATATCAAGATAAAATTTCTTAATCTTTAAATCGTTTGTTACGCCATTATCGTTTAAATTCTCCATTTCAGTAAGTGGGCGAAAATTTTGCGGACTTAACGGATTTGTATCTTTATCGTTTGCCGCAAATAGCGTCATAGCGGTAAGAGTTGAAATTAAAACTATCTTTTTCATTGTTTTTACTCCAAAATTAAATGAGCTAGAGTGCGCTTGCCCTCTACTACACTATAAATTCTTTTTTTAAGGTCGATTGCGAAACTAATTAATGCCAAATAAAGCAGGTAATATTTAATGATAAATGGTGCGCTTTCAATATAAAAAAGGCTGCTTACTAAAAATATAATTATTGCTCCATAAGCAAAAATTCTTTTAGATAAAAGCGTTACTGAAGCTAATAGTAAGCCTACTATATGCTCTAACGCTTTTTGTAAATCTAAAAAATAAAAGTCAAATTTATTGAATATAAGAAAAAAGATTAATGCCACTGGTAAATACTTTAAAACGAAAAAAGCTATCTTGCTAAAAGGCTTTAAAGCAAACTCTTTATCTTGAGAATTGATAAAAATCCTTTTTTCTTCATCTATTTTTACCTCATTGTCATTAAAATTTAGAAACCAAAATATGTAAGGCAATTTAGTTGAAAATACGTTTTGCATAGTTATATCTCCACAAAAAGGTCACGTTGAGCTGCAATTTTGTCAATACCCTCTTTAGCGCTCGTGATTATAGGAATAAAGAGTTTTATACAACCCAAAATATCTTCTTTGCTTAAGCCCTGCTCTGATTTTGCAAGTCTTAAGAAAGCTACACGTTTCAAAAAGCTTTCTATTTCGGCTGGCGTGTAACAAAATTTGTTAGGCTGCGAGTTATCTTTTCTATATGTATTATCAATCTCTACCATAAGCTCGTCAAGGTCAATAAGCATAGTAAGGATATTAAGGTCAAGCTTTTTAATATACATCTCAAAAATGCTTTTAGCCATATCAAAAGTTGGCAAATTTACGAAAAATAGTTCATCAAAACGACCACGACGCAAAAAGGCTGGCTGCTTATCTAAGATAGCATTTAAGCTGTTAGCCGTTGCAAAAATTAAAAGTTTTAAATTTTTGTATTCGCTGCCCTTGTCACCAAGAGCGCTCAAAATCGTCATTAGCCTACCAGTAAGAGGGTCGTCAGCGTCGCCTATCATCTTCTCTATCTCGTCAATTAGCAAAATCATACGTTCGTTTTGTGAGTTAAGAAATTCAAAGACTTGATTAAGCTTATTAAGTGGCTCGCCGCTCTCTTTTAAAACTTCAAGGTTAAGCATAATTAGAGGGCGGTTAAGCTCTCCAGCCAAACAAGTTGGGAAAAAAGTTTTACCAGTTCCTGGAATTCCCACTAAGAAAATACCTTTAGGATTAAATCCTTGCTCTTCGGCTTTTTGTAGTAGTGCCACATATTCTTTTAGCTTGTCTGCTCCGCCCACGTCAGAAAGCTTATAAGGGCTATCAATTACGCTAATGCCGAGGCGCTCTTGTAGTGCTTTAGCACGTGATACGCCTAATTCTATCTCTTGAGAAGTCAAAACGCCGTCGAAATTACCAACCTCAAATTCAACAATTAGATTTTTAAAATCATCAGGGCAATGGTAAGGCGCTATAAACACAACGCCTTTTCTCTCTTTTAAAACTTCTCTTACCTCTTCTTCGGTAGGATAAGCCTCAACTCTAAGCCAACAAAATTTCTTTCTTATATAATAAATTTCTTCATAATATAAGTTATCTTTAGCATATAGCCAAATAAAATTAGTTGAATTTTTTTCTATTAAAAAATCTAATTTTTTATCTAAGAAAAGTTTTATGTTATTGCTGTCGTTTAAAGCTTCTAACATTGTCATTTTTCTTGTCCTCCTTTTTGTCCTCTAAAATTTGTCCGTTGCTATCAATAGCTTTCATAATATCTATTTGCTGGATTATCTCTAGCTTTTGTCTATTTGAAATTTCTTCGTTTGATAGCATATTTAATAAATCCTCTTGAGATACATTTTCCTTATCTGAAATTGTATCATATTTTTTTACTTTTTCATCATCTTTTTTAACCTTTTCATCATATTTTTTTACTTTTTCATCATCTTTTTTTACATCCGTATAGTTTTTGTTTAACTTTACAAAATCTTCAACTTTTTTCACTAATTCAGAGTTAGTTTTCTCAGCTCTAAGTTATTGTTTTTGATAATTGAATTTTCTTTTTCCAGCTTCTCAACTTGCTCTTTGAAATTTAGATTACTTTGCTCGAGTATTCCGTTTTGTTTTGTGAGCTTGTCAGCTTTTTCTTCGACATCACTAAGGCGTAAATTTAAATTTTCATTTAAAGCATTAAATTTATAAATAGCTTCGTCTTGCTGTGCCAGCTCTTCATCTTTTTTAGCTATTATCTCTCTAAAAGAGCTTTGTATTCCCTCGAGCTTATTTTCATATTCTGCTACTTGCTTTAAAGCCTCTTCTTTTAATGCGTTTGTTACTGCAATCAAATCCTCTTCGTGTTTTTCTTTTAAAAGATTTATTTCATTAACCTTTTGCTGCATAGTAGATTTTAAACTTGTTATTGCTTGTTCTCTTTTAGTGATTTCTTCGTTTTGTAAAGTGATATTGTTATCAAGCTCGCTTATCTTGCTTCTTAAAGTAGTTATTTCATTGTTTTTTATATCTACCTCTAAAATATCCTTAGAAAGAAAAGCACTAGCCATATTTATTGTGTGTTCTTCTGAATACTTTTGTTTAGCAAAATTTAAAGCCTCTAAAGCACTTGAGCCATTACGTATTTTATACATCATATCTTCGTATGCTAACCTAGCGTCAGTGCGAGCATTGTTAAGGCGAATTCTCATTTTTTCTATCTCTTTTTGCTCATAAAAATCGATAGCTTGCTCCACCATTTGTTCTAAAGCTTCTTTAGTTTTATTAATATTGTTACTATTATTTATACTATTATTTTGATTACTATTTATAGAGTTATTTATATTTTCATTAATAGTTTTAATATTCTCTTTAACTGGATTTATCCTAATCTCTGTGCTAGCTTCGGCTAAAATTTCGCCTGAAGTGCTATCGTAGCCTAAACTTTGTCTGCGCTCTTGTTTCTCTTTACGTATTTCGCTGCTAGCTATATCTTGAGCTGCTTTTTGAGTGATTATCGCCTCGTTTCTATCCAAACGCTCGTCTTTAGCATTTAGGATTTCTTCTGCGGTTATTATGTTTTCTCTTTCGTCTTCGCCTACAAAGAAAGAGTATTTAAAATCTTCGCCCAAATTTGCAAATTCATAGACAAAGCCACTAAGAATAAAGTTATTGTCTTTTGCGTCTTTAAAATTTTCTCTAAAGGTTAGTGTGTCCTTGCTTTTTAGCACGGCAATTCTACTACCCTCGTCATAAATTCCACGTCTATTATAGATTAAAGTAAGCTCGTTCTTTTCTGCACTATACTGCCTTAAATCAAGAAAGCTCCTGCTAGGGTTATTTAAAAATGTTTGAATTTCCTCGTCGCTAAAAGGTAAATTATTCTCTTTTTGAAAGGTAATTTTTAAATAATCATTTTCGGTAATATCAACTAAATTTCTTTGTCCTAAGCTGTTAATAATGCGAGGGTCAAATTGACCTATATTCTTTTTAATGGTATTGCTTAAATTTGATAAAAACTCATTGCATTTTTTGTTAAGCTCAAATATGTTTTCTGCACGAAAGTTATACTCTAGCCCATTTGATTTCATATATTCAAAAAAGCTGCTTGTATCTCCTTTCCAATATGGCATAAATGCCTTGTAAGGGTTTTGAATAATGCTGCCATTTAAGTTAAAATCTTCTAAGCTAGTATTTGCCTTTTTAACTATTATCATCTCTTATCTCCTTGTTTATTACTAAATTTTCTATTATTAGTATCAGTAACAATATTAGTAATATCTTTATTTAAAACATCACTAATAATTGCTCTAGCCTTATTCCTACGTGGGTTAAATTCAGATACAAAAATTTCGTTATAAAGGCTGGCTCTTAACTGCTCTATTTCATCGTGTAGCTTTTCAAATTTAAGTTTGAAATTTGTAGGATTAAAGGCATTTTTAATCACATTTACAAACTCTTTTATATGCGACTGACGAGCCTTATACTCTATTTCAGCCTGCTTAAATTCTTCTTCATCTCGCACAATATCATCGGTTCTTATAACTCGAATATCTGACTTGTCTTGTGAATAATATGCTGGAATATCAGGTAAGGTAAGCGCTTCGCTAATGTTTTTCTCAAAACCACGCTCTACGATAGCCTCTGCAATTATTTTCTCTGCAAATTCGGCATTAGTGCCTACAAATTGAATATGAGGGCTATTTAGTTCTCTATCTTGCCAATGTAGCTCAACTACTCCCTCTATATTATGCTCTTGTAAAATTTGCTCCAACTCTTCTAAAAATTCAGATACTTTGTAGCTTAAGATAGACCTACACCAAATATTAGCCGTCTTAACTTCGCCTTGCTGCGAAAGATATGCTAGTAATACACGCTTTAAATCAGTTGCTCCAGTCATATATGCGTCAGGGTCACGACGCTTTTCAATAACCTTACGTGCCTCTTCCTCAAACCACCTTTTCATATTTTCATCTTTGATTAGAAAAATGGCTGTTTCTGCTTCACGTAATAAGCTTTGACTGCTTGCGCTCCTAGCTTTTTGTATCATTGTCTATTGCGCCTTACGTTTTGTTGCTTATTAGTTTGAGCTTGAGATTGTTTGTTTTCGCTGCGCTCTTCGCCTTGAGTGTTTTTATCTTTACTCTCATTATTCACTATTTCAGCGTCGATAACGTCTTTTTGAGCCTCACGCAGCTTTTGCTCGTTCTCCCAAACCTTAAAGAAGTAGTCGCTTATATCGTAATTATCCCTATTCTTCATCTCGTGTAAAAAGTTTTCTAAATTCTTCATATTCTCTTCAAAACGAGCTGGGTTAATATCACGTATCTTATCACGCAAGAAGTCATCATTTAAAATTTGAGCGTCGAGCTTTTTACCGATAGCCTCTTGACGTTCAAGCTCCTCCAAAATAGAGAGTGTTTTATCATAAGTTATCGCTAAAGGCGTGTTTTCAGTCATCATTTCACGCTTACCAAAAATTTCGGTAACAATATCTTTCGTGCTATGAAATACATCATTGAAAGCACGAGCTAGGTATTGCATTACCACAAGCATTGCCTTTTGGCTTAACATATCTTGACTTGAGCCACTTGATAGGTTATCTCTTTGATTTTTTGCTTCTTTGTTTTGCTCTTTGTTAGAAGTTCGTTCGTCTTCCTCCAAAACTAAAGCACGATTAAATTTTTGCCTCAACTCTATTCTCTCTTGAGCTTCGCTTCTCATTTTTTCAATGTCAATCATCATAAAATCCTTATTTGCTTTTTGTTTTGCTAAGTTCTTTTGACAAGATTTCCTCTACTGACTGCACTATTTTCTTCTCACGCTCTGAAAGTTCATCACGCACATATCTTAAAAAAAGTTCATCTAAAGAGCCATTACTGCTAACTGCTACGCCGTCCTCCGTTATTTGCTTAACTTTAGCTTCAAGATTATTAACGCTTTCAGCTATGCTTATGATGTTATCATCAGCCCTATTATTGACGTTGTTACTCTCAACAATATATTTTTTTATTTGAGCTATTTCGTCTTTAAAAAATTTTCCCAAAGTAACTAAATCGTTTTGAAGCTTTCTATTACTTTGCAACACTCTTTCTAACTCGCTATAAATGTCTTCAATGCTCTTTTTTTGCTCGATTACATTTTCTAGTAAATCTTTAGCCGCCATAATTGTTCTCCTTAGTTTTGTTTATCGTTTGTGAGGTTATAAACCTCGAGTAAGTATCTTTCTAAAAAAGGGTCGTAAATTTTGTCAGTAGGCTTGCGCTTTTTATCACGCTCGATTATGTTCTCTTTCTCCAAATCAGATAAAATCGTAGCCACCACCGCTTTATTTCCCAACATCTGCGATAAATCGTAAGGATTTTCGCCCTGCAAAATCTTTAAAATTATTTGTGAGTAATACTTTCTACCCTTAATACTTCTCATTTTAAGCGAGAAAGAATATTTTTCACTCTCATAAATTTCATCAAATGCCTTGTTAAAATCTTCCTCATTTACCTCCAATTCATCAACGCCTCTAGCGTTTTTAATAAATAAAAACTCTCTGCAAAAGCTATTTAAGTAATATGGCATTGACTTACACGTCCTTAGAATTTTCTTTATAAGACTTTCATCGCAAACTCTAATATCAACCTCTTTTAGATTTTCAATAAGGTAAAGTGCTGCGTCAATGTCGCTAAACTTTGGTAAATCAATAACTTTTGCAAAATTTAGAAGTGAGCTTTTTTTATGATTAAAGAAATTTACCCCTATGATAGTCTTTATACTAAAGCAAAAAATAACCTTATTAAAGTGTGTAAAAACCTCGTTAAAAGCTTTATTTAACTCAAATTTAATGCTTTGGGTATTTACTATCTCGTCGAAGTCGTCCATAAGTATAAAAATTCTCTTATTGCCCTTTTCGCTAAGCCTACCAATAACATAAAAAGCATTAATAAGGCTGCTGGTAATATCGCTTTCGTCCAAATCTAAATTCAATCCAAAATGCGCTTTAATCTCCTCACTTATCTTTCCAAAAAAATCAAAGGCATTAAAAATCTGCTCGAATTTAATAAAAAAGACAATGTCGTCACTTTGTATTAACTCTTCGTAAATTTGGGTTAAAAAGGTAGTTTTACCAAAGAATTGCGGTGCAAATATGGCAATTCTTTCGCCAGCTCGTAGCCTTGCTAAAACCTCGTTTTTAAAGTCTTTTCTTTCGATTATTTCCATTTTTCAAAATCTTTATAAGTTTTATTTCTTAGATAATTATAGCGCAAAAGTTAGAAAAAAACTATAACTATTTTAAATCAATTTGATTATTAATGCGCTGCACTGCTAAATCTCGATCAGCGCTGCGACGAATAAAAAGAGGGTTAATAGCATAAAGCGCTTCTCGCTCGCTACCAAGCCTTACCAAAAACCCTTTTCTACTTAAAGCCGATACCCCTCTTGAAATGGTGTTTAGAGTATTACCAGTTTTTGCTGCTACTATTTCTTTCTCGGCTTTACTCAAATATACGATGTTATCAACAAATTTCTCCATTGATAAAATACTAATTGCTATAAGCATTTTAATCTCTGCGCCGTCAAGCTCTTTAATGCTGCTTTCTAAAAATTCAGTTGAAAGAAAAAATCCACCTTTTAAAATTTTGTTTTCAGTTTCTACAAGCATACGCTTTTTTGAAAGGTCTTCATTAATGCTTGAGTATTCAGAGTTATAATCCCTTTCAACGCTAAAATCTCTATAATCAGGTAATATCATTTTTATTCTCCAGTTAATTATTCTTTCTAAAACCCAAATAAACCGCAAAGATAAATATAGCAAGAGCTAAAAACATTGCTGAACTAATTTCCATTGCTGCCTCCTTTTTTTAATTTAAGTTGCTCTATCCTTTTATAAAGCTGTGCGTTTTCTTCCTCCAATAAAGTAAGTTGAAATTTAAGCTTTACATTTTCTTCTCTAACCTTATTTAACTCTTCTCTATCTTTATTCGCCTCATTTAATTTATTCTTATCAACATCATTTTTTTTAAGACCCCTATTACAATCTCCTTTTTTAGCAGGTATAATTACCTCTTCATTGACAGGTAGCGGTAGGGGCTTAGAAAATTCGTTGTATTCAGCTGTAATAGAGATTTTTTCATCTATCTTCAAATTTTCAAAATCGAAAGTTTGCACTACAAATCTCTTCATTTCTTTTAGGTCGATAAAAGCGCCATTTTTACCGATTATTTCAGCTTTTATAGAGTAAATATTATTGCCGTAAAGCTCATATTTTCTTCTTACTTCATCTGTAACTTCCATAAGTATATTTTTTTTTACAAGTGAATTTATGCTCTTATAAACTGACGCACGAGATAAAATGCCATTATCTAAAAAATAGCTAGTAAAGCTATTTGAGAAGAAAAAAACATTTGCATAATTTAAATTTTTAATGGCATAAGCAAGCACTTTTATTTCTGCATTAGAAAGCAAAAGATACAAACCAATTTTTTCGATATAACTATTAATTAGTTCTTCTTTTGAAGCACACTTATTAGAGATTTTTGAAGCAAAATTATTAGAAACATCAATACCTTGAAATATATCAATATCACTTTCTTTGGAATAAAAAACCATACCCTCAAATTTTTCCTTTCCCTCTTCTGAAACATCGTAAGTTTCGCCAATATATTGTATTTCATCGTTTTTTTTCATTTCTTACCTTTTAAAAAGATTATTGTATTATAACACAAAATCTAATAAAAATATACATTTTTTATATAAATAATAGACAAAAAGTTTAATATGATTTTATTTTTTAGCAATAAAAGAATAACACGTATCTTGTATTGATACGTGCAAAGTGGGGAATTTTAATTATCAAGCAACCATAAAAAGTATAACAACGAGTGCAGCAACATAAAGCACCGTAAAAGTTGGAGCAGAATTTAAAACTACCGTAAGAGCTTCCTGAGCGCTATCGCCATTATCTATTCTTTCCGTAAAAAGATAAAATAGTAGTGAAAAATATGGTAACGGAATTAAAATTTTTAAATAATGTTTATTGAAAAAATCTTGCATTTTTGACCTTTCTATAAGTAGTTAGAATTTTACTTATCAAATTATCGCTCCTCGCTCTTTTTTAATTTCATTAATTCAATTTCTTTATCAAGCTTTGCATTTTCAAGCTTCTTATATTCTATATCAAGCCTTTTACTTTCGTTTTCAGCTTCTTTTATACGTAGCTCAATTTCCAAATTTTCATTTTGCTGCTCCAAGTCAGATTTTTCACTATTTGCTATTGCTGCGCTTGTTTCTATATCGATAACATCATTACTATTTTTTTCGCCAAGTAAAATTTCGGTTGAGGTATTTTTTTTGTCAGGCGATATTTGTTTTGTAATTTGTTTAACTTCGTGATTTTCGAGGTCTTTTGATACTTCATCAAATTCACTATAAACATAAGACGCTTCTATTTCTTTAGTAGTTTCAAGCTTGTTAAAATCATAAGTAGTTGTAACTATATGTCTTATTCTTGACAAATCTTTAAAAGAGCCACTACCTATCAACTGCGGATTAACTAAATATTCTTTATCAGTAAAATAAGGAACGTTAAACTCTTTTGCTTTAGTTTCTTCAATCTTTATTAAAACTTTCTTATCTATTAAAGCGTTAATACCTTTTGATACCGCAGATTGTGATAAATTTAAGGCTTTTTGAGTTGTTTTTCTAGTTGTAGAATTTAAGATAACTACATTATGATAATTCATTTGGTGCATTAAAACAAAGAAAATAGACTTCTCAATAGGCTTTAGTGCTTCGATGATATAATCTAAATTATCAATAAAAATTTTGATAAATTTCTCTTTGTTTTTCTCTTTAGTGACCTTTAATGCCTCTTTATATACTACTTCTCCAGTTTGATAATCAACCGCAATTCTTTCAGTATTTATAAGGGTGCTTGACTTCTTTGCACTATCGCTTATATCCACTATTTGTAACTCATTCACTTTCATATCCTTTCTATTATTTTTCAGAATAATAGTATTTTTATTCTTAAAATAGAATTATTTTAAAAATGGAATAAAAAAACATATTTTGTCTAAAAAAATTTGACAAAATAAATACATTTTAGGAATATTCTATATAGATAAAACTTATTCCATAGTGAAAGGTTTTATTCCACACAGAATATTCTATTTTCAGAATAATATGCTCGAAACATCGACAGATACGGCATTTGCAAGACAAAATTTTTTTTATAAAAAAGTAGTTTCTTCTTATCTTATCTTTTTTGCTTCTTTTTAAAAAAGTATCAAAAATTACTTAGCGCTACGCAAGCGTCCGAGCTTTGCGCGCTGCACGTCAAGCCATTAAGTCTTGACCCTAAAGGGCGCTAATCTCTAGCGCAAAAACTCGTCTTAAGCTCCATTTGAAAAATAAACTATACCTTTGTCTTAATCTCTCGCTTCTCTAAATTTAAAGGCTTTTTCTAGCTAGAGGGTAGTTTTTAATTTCACACCTATTCGCAAATCATAGCTGCTCGCTCCTTTTTTAATCAAGGGCGTCGCTTTGCTCGTAGATTACTTCGTAACCCTTGACTAAAAACCGCTTGGCCGCTTTGTAGCTCATAGGCGAAAATGAAAAACTTTGCCCGTTTTACGTGCATAGCTTGATAAATTTAAAGCCAGCTTTGTCACATTAAAAAACCTTTGATTAAAATTTACTCGTTTTCTGATAAAATCACTCTAGCCAAACTCTTTGGCTCTTTGTTTATCGGAGCGACTAGGATTATCTTTTTATAAAAAAGGCTTTTGCAGGGCTGATTTTCTTAGTCGCTTTACTTCAATTTAACTAATACTTACAATAAAATCAATACTACAAATTACAATAATACTAAAAATCAAATTGATATTTTTATTATAAATTATATTGTTATTTATAATATTATTTATAATGTTACTAATTTTTAAGTATATTATAAGTTAATTAAGTGTATAATAATACCATTAAAAGGGAAAAATAAGAGCTGCAAAATCTTATCTATCCCAAAAAAAGATAAACAAAGGATTTAAGATGAAATTAGATAATGCTATTAAGTTGCTTAGTCAATATGGCGAGGTTAAAATAAATGATATAGGTGCTACTATTGAAATAAATAATAAAACCTATGGAGCTAGAACTAATTGCGGCGAAAAAGATGTAATGTATTTATTTATAGAGTATGACTTAGATATGTATAACAGATTTTTTTATACATATCACACACTAAAACATTTTAAAGATTGTATAGATAGAGATATAGCTAAATTCATAAAAGGATAAGACAATGAGAAAAGCATTATTAAATATACAATATGAACCAAGTAAAAGAAATAAAAATTTGTATCTTACTTCAATGGCTATAAATAAGATTATAAGATTTAAAAATATTACTAATCTAAAAGAAAACATAATTAAAACTCTTAAAGATTGTAATAAAATTTTAAATAAAAAAATACATTTTAAACCTATTTATATAGATACAAATAACGGAGCGCAACAAGTAGGATATTACGCAAATATTTTTTTAGAGTTATTAGACGATAATAAAAAGACTTTTAAAAAAGCCTATTTTGGTGCGTGGATTGAAGTTAATGAGTTAGTAAATTTTTTTAATAGAAAGGTTGCTTAAAATGTTAAATGATGATTTAGAACTAATAGCCAAAAGCTTTGAAAATACATCTTTTTTTATAGATAATATAGAACAAGATAAAGAAAGCGATGATTTAATACTAAATATAAAAGCCAAAGATAATAATGTAACAATATCAGATACTATAAAAATGCTTAAAAAATGCTTTGGATTATCAAAACATATAAAAGAGATAGCATTTTCAAGGGTTATGCGAATACGTAGAAAACAAATATTATAAACATTATTATACTTAATAGCCGATATTATTATTTAGTTATTATAGTATCGGCTTTATAACTCATATTTACAAATATTTTAAAACAAACTTAAAAACAACTACAAAAATTTAGCTCAAGCTTATAAAACAATTTTCAAACTTAATTAAAACTTATAAATAATAGTATTAAACTTAAATAAAACTTAAATATTTTTTAGTTTTTGCGGCAAATTTTCAGAGTTTAGACTGCTCCAAACGCTGAAACGCATAGGCACGCCCTGCTATGCCTTGAAACTCGGCGTTTTAATATATATATGGCGTGTAGATAGCGGTTTCACCGCTATCATTAGGGGGCAAGCCCCCTAATAACACGCCATATATATATTAAAACGCCGAGTTTCAAGGCATAGCAGGG
>QWCI01000056.1_pt1 | contig 42002 bp, 53 predicted proteins | sample 1972541 | NCBI WGS metagenome assembly QWCI01 (sample SAMN09866712, study PRJNA288562) | Human oral metagenome isolate term3_saliva, whole genome shotgun sequencing... | isolation source: mouth | host: Homo sapiens | place: USA: California | reverse complement strand
TAAGCTCGACGCCTAACTTCGGCCATACCTGGGGGAGTGGCTCTCCTAGTTCCTGGGATTTCTTAAGACTTTGTGCTAGTGAATACAGCTCCTCCTCCTACCGTGCGAACGGGCACGACGCCGCGACGTCGCACATCTTACACTTACTATCGTCTTCCGTTGGTGGGAAGAGGCCAGCTTTAAGCTGCTCCTCCAGCCACGCGAAATGTTCGTGGACTTCCTTTCGATCCTCCTCCGTAATCATCTGCACCCGCCCGGGGCGGCCCGTCTTACCCATGTGGTAGTCACCGCGCTTAATCGTGACGCCGTACATCAACCGGATAGCCTCCGCGTAGGTGGCTAGCTGGAACTTGTCGCCCGGCTTGGCGCCGGTCTTGATGTCTCGAACCGTCAAACCCTTGTTGGTCTCAACGATCTTGTCGATGAAACCGATCACGGGCACGCCGCCTAGCTCGACCTCAAACTTAAGCTCGATAGCTTTCTTACCATCGGGGGTGGTCCACACTGGATCGCCTTTGTCGGTGGTGTACGCTATCAAGTCTTGAATCTGCTTCCAACCTACTCGACGCCGCCGCTCGACGTCGGCCACCGGATCATAGGGACCGCTCCCGAACCACATCTCGAGGTCGGGGGTTGTTGTCTGCTGGTCACCAATGGATTGCCAAAACTCATCCTCGTAGATAGCTTCTAGCTCTTCTAGGGTGGCCGTCCGATCCGACTTCTCCCAGTGCTCCATCGCCGCGTGCACCGCCAGCCCTTGTGACAGCCAAGACGCTGGTCGGCGCCACACCTTGTCGATCCGGGCTAGCTTGTAACTGAGCGGGCACCGCACGTACTGATTGTGCTGACTTACTGATCGACGCCCCGGCTTGTACGTCGGGGCTTCTAGCTGTACCTTCTCTGTCATTCCACCCTCGTAGGTGGGTTCAGGTAGAGGTCGCTGGCCATCTGGTAGATTTTCAGCTGGTCAGCCAGCTCCAACTCGACGAAAGCTTTTCGATAGTTGTTCAGCTCAAAGCTTTTTTCTGTGAAGTTCCTGAGTGAATCATACATCAGCCCCACACCTCCACGAACGCAACAAGCAGTACCCCCGCTAACCACCCTAAGAGTAGGCCCAGCAAAAGCCCCGCTACTGTGCTCATTTGAAGCCCTCCCAGAACAATACTAGGATTGCTAGCCCTGCAACCAGAGCTAGGCCAACCGTCCAGCTAGCTAGTTGTGTAGTCATCTCAGCACACTCTCTCATACCTTTTCAACTCCGTATCCAAACACTCGGGAAACCTCACTGAACAAGATAGCTACCCACATAACCGCTACCGCTGGGATCAACCAAAACTCTGTATCGCCGAACGCCAGGATGAAGCAGTTCATCGCCAGCGGGGTAGTCCAAATGACCCCCTGCAAGATGTTCTCATCCCACGCCCACGCTAGGTACGCGAACACCAGCTGAGCCATAGCTAGCGCGCCGAGCATCATTGCCGCCGTCATAACACCTCCAGCAGTACGGAATTAAAAGGCTCATCAGCACGCCCAGCAGCCTCTAGGACGTCGTGAAACCTTTCGATAAGGGGGAAGTCCTCCCCCCGCTTCTCCAACGCCGCTATCGCGCTCTCAGCGGCGGTAAACTCGATCACCTGAATACTGCCGTCTGGTAGTTCAGCTAGTGCTTGACACTTCCTCATGCCTTTAACGCTCCCGTCAGAGCTTCCAAGTACTGTAGGTACTCAGCTGTGGTGAAGCCTTTTTCATAAGCCAAAGCTTCTTGTAACTCGGTGGTGAACTCATGCACCAATACATCCTGATGGATGTTTTCACGCAGCCCGTACGGCAAACCCTCAGCACAATTAAGCGCTGCATCTTTCAATGGCTGTGGCCCATCGCTATTCAACACAGCGTCAATGAGTCTGTTCTTTGTCATAGTGTGTATCCCCACATACTGTACTTCCGTTTTACGTGCTCAATCAAGTATTCAAGTTCCTCAATGGCTGCTTCTCGATCCTGAGCTACCCTCGAGTCGGTAGAAGCTTCCACACGGGCAATCATAGCTTTTATTAAGGTAACTGGGTCTTGCTCACTCTCGTGAGGTGAGTCCGTAATCGAGCTAGCCAGCTTCACCGACCAGCCTAACTCGACAGCTAGCGAGTCTAGAGCTACTTCCTCGACGTGAGGCATTCCTACAGCCTCTAAGTATGCCCAACGGCAACCTACCTCAGTTGGTATGACATGGCCCGGATCAGATACATAAGCTTGCGTGAGAAACCCCGGATTGCCAGGAACTCTCCCCAAAGCTTTTGCTTTATGTGCAGCCCGATTCAGATACTTAGCGCGCGTCATACGGGCGGTGCTGCCCTTAGCTGACCGCGCAATGACTTGCGCTACATACTTCCTAGACATAGTCGGGGTGAGCGTTACCGGATCAGCCCCCTCAGCTGGGTACGAGCTGAAGCGCGCGGCGCCCGTAGGTTGGATCAAACCCCTAGCACTCAGCTCTTGCAGCCAAGCTAGCATGGTGTCCCTGTTCATGCCTTTTCTTTCTCTAGAAGCTCATACGTCTCTGACACTAGATTCTCTAGAATCTTTTGTTGAGCGGCCTTTTTCACCGGGTCCCCAAATCCAAGGCCCACGCCTTTTGCATATGCTTTAGCATAGCTCTCTGTCGTGTAGCAGTCTGGGTAGATGCGTCGGAAAATCTCGACGAGCCCTTTACTCAAAGGCTTCTCGTTTGCGTAGCACGCTCTCACCCATTCATCAAGTAGGAGGGGCTGCATTGAAGCTGCCAACGCAACCGTAGCATCATAGCTTTTCTTATCGTACTCAGGCTTATTCAAGAAACTCTCAGCGATAGCTAAGCTGGACATCGAGCTGTTTGTGACAGCGCGCCCTTGCTTGATAGCAAGCTCGAGTACATCGATGGTGAACCGACTCACGGGTACCCCCTCCCACTCTGCCCATTCCTCAAAGAACTCAGCGACCATATCTTTTATGGTGTCCTGCAATACAGCTTGAACGTAAGCATCCCGGCACACTGTTAATGCTGCACTGTACACATTCCGCACATGCCCACTAAGTGCTACTTCCGTCGCAACGTTCGCGTAAGCTACCGACCGCATAATCGTGGTGTATGGAGCTGTGAAAGATGCGCCAAACCTTTTTATGTGGTCTTTGAGAACTTGCTCGACGTGATCGCGGGGTGGCGGGTTATTAGGTTCCTTATCTCCCACCAACGAGGCCACCACTAGGGACCAGTCACAACCCCACGCAAGCCACTTGTTTCGGCTTGGTTGGTCGTTCCAGCGCTGTAGTACAGCTTCCTGTATGTCAAAATATGCCATAGCTTTTACACCCACCCTCCAGTAACAGAACTGCAATGTAAGTCAACAGCCTTGCAGTACTGCAAAGCTTCCTCATGCAGCAGTTCAGCACACTCAGTCATAGCTTTTGATATAGCCTCGAAGCCCTTTCGGTGAGCTTGAATAGCTACCCGCTCCAATGGCCTTTGAATCAGCGTCGTTGGTGAGGCAAGCAAAGCTTGTTCGTGCGTCCGCGTGGGCTGACCCACAAAGTCAAGCACGCTGCTAGTGGGGTTTGCCGCCATTGCTTTTGCTGTCTCCAGAATCGCATCCCGTGGTACCGACTCAACCCAAACCTTTTCTGGGGCCGCTGTTGTGCCCCGTACGTCATACGCTGCCCGGTAGATAATCGGGTGTAGGAAACTGTCTTGCAACAAAGCGGGCTTTGTGGCCTCCGGTCCTGTGTACAGGGTGTTCAGTTGGGGTCCTGCTAAGGCCCACACTTGCGTGTTCGACCAACCCTTTATCAAGGGCTGAATGGGGCCCGGTACGGTTCGGTACCACCCTAGTTGGGTTTCTTCTAGTTTCTGCTCGACTTCAGCAAGAAGTCGTTGTAATTCTCTCATACCTTTTCTCTCTGTGTCTAGTACTCCACTCCCCTACCTCCCCACCCTTGCGGGTGAGTCGGGGGATAGGGTGATCAAGCACTAAGCGGGTTCTCGCGGAATCCGATACTTGTCTAGGAACGCTTGCCAATGCTCACGGCCGAATAGGTCGTCGAGTACCGGCCATTCCTTTTCGTCGTCTGACGACGCCCAACCCGATGGTGTGGTAATCCCCGTCGGGCTAGCCGGGGCTAGCATCTCTGGTTCTTGTCCTGAAGTGCGGGGGGTACGCACGATAACGTGCAGCCCCTTCTTTGGGTCGAAGTCCGGTAGGTTCGCTACGATAGCGCGGCCAAACGCGAACCAGTCCCTTGGAGCGTCTTCCCATGTCAGCTTGTCTAAGTTGTACGCCATACCTTTTTCACAAACCTTCCCTAGTTGTTGGTGTAGTGCTGGTGCGTAGGAGAACCTACGGCAAGGCCATTACAAGATAGTCTGGCTCACCCTCGACGTCGTAGTTCCACGTTTCAGGGGCATACTCACGATTGAACGGGCTTCGATCTACCGTCACAAAACCTTGCTTTGCGTAGGTCTCGCGTAGCTCGCCACCAAAGCACTCCAGCCCTGTTCCGCCCAAAGCTTTTGCAGCGTTCCAACAGGAACGGGGCCGCCTGTACATTAGCCGGTAGGTTAGTCTTGAACACACCGCCAATATAGCCGGTAGAAGTGTTCACCCACGAGGCCCCCAACCGCAGGTTGTCAATCGGGTTGGGTCCAAACAGCGCAGGCCACGCCTCCCACTTGAACTTGCCCACCAGCGCGATGTACTTGATGTTGTCGTCTTCGACTGGTGGATCGTCCACGCGGTCGCGTAGGTTCGGGTTGAGGGTGCGGAACTCATTCAGCATGGCCATGTACTGGCCACGGGTAACGATGCAAACGGTTACGTCAAAGTCAGTCATTGCTGTCTCCCTAGTGTCGTGCCTTACTCCCCTGCGGGGTAGGGCGGGTTTCTGGTTGTTCGGTCAGTAGACCACTCCATCACCCCACCATCGATGGTGGGGCAACGTGGTCACCTACTGCTCGATGAACAATAGGACGTCCACTGCGTCTTTGCAGCGGGCATTCTCGAAGAGCTCGACCAGTTCAGCGTGGTCTTCAGGGCTCATTTGGTGAATGGCTACACTCATGCTGCTATACAGCCCCTGCGACTTAGCTAGCTGGTGAATGCAGTCGATGCACTCGTAGCCGTTCAGGTACTCCCCATTAGCGGGGGTTACAGTGGTGGTGAGGTCGTTGGTCGTCATTTTCCTAGTCTTTCTGGTAGTGCTTCCCACCCCGCGTGGACGGGGTGGTGGAGGCTTATGGGCGGTTGATTGAGTTAGAAGCGGGGGCTGTTCAAGCCAAACACAACTTCACTTGCGTGGATCAGCTGATCAACAATGAAGCTATCTTCACCGAGACCAAACAGATCCAGAGCAGGAACATAGCTGTGGTTGACGAAAAGCTCAACGATGAATGCGAACATGGTGTGTAATCCTCCATAGTGTATCGCCCTCCTAGGCGTGTCTCACGCCCTTTGAGGGCTGTCAGCCTTTTCTAAAGGCTGTTGGGTATCAAGTACTGGGGTAGGCTGTTTCAAGCGCTTAGACGCGCTCCTACGCCCTTTTTCGTGGAATCCATGACCGACTACAGGTTCGGTCGATGGTGCATCACTGGATCGGGCACTTTGTGCAGACCCATCAGCGACTAGGGAACTAGGGATACCACCCCCTAGGGAGTCTACTCACGCAACCCCAACCACTAGGAAAATCAGGGCTACGCCCCTAATCGCTGACTAAGCCTGCACCAGCCACACCCAAAAGGGTGTAGCCACTTTAGCTTAATCAGGAAGTGCCAGACCATCGTACACCCTCCATCGTACCCCCAACTCCAGCCTTAGACCATTGAGGTCTAACGCTGTTAGGGGACTATGCAGAGACTGACTGTGCAGCCCTTACACCTGCATCAAGCTTTCATGTGCAGGTGCTTAGCACTTCCTTAGATTCTATTAGCAGCTGGTTTCCTACAAACTTACCACAGCCTGGGTATCCATGCCACGTTTCGGGACCTATCCGCCCTCGCTACCACCCAAAGGTGATCCGATTCACACAACGCTGTTCAGCTTTCCTTTGCGGTACTGCTCTGTTCCGCTGAACGGTTCCCATCTTAGCTGTTGGGATTCAGCTTGTCAACACCTTGCTGGTGTTGGTTTCGATGTTACCTTGGGAGGTAACGTCTTGTCAAGTTACCGTCTGGCTCCCTGACTCTTCCTACTCTAGCAGGTCTTGTGTTGCGTGTCAACCCCGCGATTATGCAGTTCCATTTCGGCTAACTGATGGAGGCTGATCTAGCAAGCTCTCGCCCCTCACCTGGAGGTGTGGTGCATCCTGCTGGAGTGTTCCGAACCGGTCTCCCTGTTCGGTAGTTCTCACTGTAGTAGATCCCAAGCTGTCTGTCAAATCCGTGGATTCCCCAGCTTATAAGCTTGGTAGTCACTGCCTGCTTGACTTCCACCTTGTCGGTGTGACCCTCCCTTGTGGGAGTGTCGCTGCCCTCCCCTTGAGGGGGAGTGCTTGTCTCGCTGACATGACTTAATCTACGCACCCACCCGCACCCTGTCAACAACGGGGGTAACGACTACTACAAACCAGCTGGTCAGAGGTGTATCAGATACCCCCGTCCGCCACGTTGCACCGAGGCGTCCGTGGTTGCTTGCCTCCCCACTACCCCGCTTAGCTAGCGTGCCCTGCACCCGCTAGTACAGGGCTTGCCGCCTGCTGCTTGCAGGCTGCTTTAGAGCGCTTTGCAGCGTGCTGCTGCTTGTCTCGCTTAGCCCCCGCGCTCTCTCGCTTTAGCACGCTTGCTGCGTGCAGCTAGCTTCCCCTCCTTTACTACCCCCGCACGGGTGTGCGCGGATTCTACACTACCCGGCTAGTAAGTACAACCCCCTTACCCCCGTTGCGTAGTCGCAACGCGGACCCCCGCTGTCCAGCGCACAGGCTTTGAGCTGCGTGTTTGCCCCCGCGTGTGATCGTGCCCACGCCCCCACGGGGGTGTGCCCCCGCCCCCGCAAGGCATCGGGACGTAGTGCGCCTCCGCCCGGCTGTACGGGTTCCTAAGCGAATGATCAGCTGCGCGCCCCCGGATCGCTCACCATCGAAGGAGTGATGGACAACACAATCTCTATAAAGCATTTCGCTACGCTAATTGTTTCTATTCGGAGGTGAGTAAGAGCAATTGCGCGCCCCCAATTCGCTCAAAAGAGGCGGCCTTCGGGGGCCGCCATTTAGCTTCCAAAGGTGTGTCAGAGTGTAAATGCGTTTGCTATCTTTCGCTGTAATTTGCACTGTGCCCCCGCTCAGCCCGCGCTCGCTGGGTCCAGCCCGCTGGCGGCGGCTGGCCCTCGAGATAGCTAGCGGGGGTAGTTTGGTATTACCCCCGCTCACCTCTCTGACCTGCATGTATATGTATGTGATGAAGGACACACTAGCTAGATGACTCTTTTTTGACACTTGGGACGTCTACAGATAGGGTGAGAGCTAAGGGGAAGGGGGAAAGGGGGTTGGGGTTAGCGCAGCGAGCTAAGCGTAGTTCAGCTAAGCGTTCTGTAGTAACAAACGAAAGAACGCTTTAGCTTAGCTATTTAAGCTAGATAAGCTTTAAGCTCCTAAAAGAGCTTAAAGCGCTTAGCTAAAGAAAGAAAAGCGCTATCTAGCGATAGCGCTAAAAGAAAGAAACACTTCGCTCACCTTCGGAAAACATGAATTGTTTCCAAAGGTGGTAAATACACCTCCTTCGGAGAACTCGCTTACGAGGCCCCTTGCGGGGGCCTCTTAGCGCACGAGCTTGCAGAGCTCGTATTTCGCCTCCTTCGGATTGACCGAAGGGCAATGCACGCCACGCAGGTGCGTGGTGGTGCGTTGACACGAGGGACCGGGTTTAACCGGATAGAGCAACTACCCTGAGGGGCAACAGCTCAAAACAGCCGTTTTAACGGCTTGAAACCCCCTTACCCTTACAACCACCCAGGGAAGCATAGAAAGTCGCTCAGAGAGGCTTACAGAGCCGATTCTGGCGATTCTAGCCCCAACCAGACCACGCAGGAGACCGGAACATGGCTTGGACATCCCGCCGACGCGGCGAATTGCCCGCGAATTGGAACTCGCTACGCCGCCTCGTGCTGGAGCGCGATCGCTGGATCTGCCAGATTCAGGGACCGGGCTGTAGCCGAACGGCCACTGACGTGGACCACATACGGCGCGGTAACAACCACGACCCCAGTAACCTGCAATCACTATGTGCTGCGTGTCACAAAGCTAAGACGCAGCGCGAATCCGCCGAAGCCCTTAGGCGACGGCGCGAGTTACGTCTACGACCAGCAGAAAAACACCCAGGAGACACCAGTGCCAGGACCAGTACCTAAGCGCAGTTCGGAGCGCATACGCCGGAACAAGGAGAACGACGTCGAAGTTATCTCCTTAGCGGGGCCCGTTAACCAGCCTAAGCTGGGAATTGAGGACCCTCACTACCTCGTGAAGCGTCTGTGGAATTCGGCCGCTGAGAGCGGCCAGGCTCAATACTACGAACCTTCGGACTGGGCAACTCTGGAGTTCGCTCTGCACTTCGCTGACCAGCTGCTGAAGTCCAAGCGCCCGTCTCCGGCTATGTTGCAGCAGGTTAACACCTTGTTCAGCAACGCCCTCCTGCAAGAGGGGGAGAGACGACGTGTCCGATTGGAAATCGAACGCAATAAGAGCGCTGCCGAGGTCGTAGACATCGCTGAAATTTTCCGACAACGACTAGAAGGGCGTCAGATTGGCTAACATCATCTGTGACTTCCAGACAGTGCTAGGCCGAGCGGTCGAAGGGACCGTCTCGGTGGCGGCTTCAGGAGCCACGCCAGCCTTCGGCACGACCCGTATCCTGGTTCCAGAGGCCTCGGACCCTAAGCCGTTGGTTAACGGCAAAGCGGAGTTCACCGGAGTTACCCCCGGAGAGGCCACAATCCGCTTGTTTGCGGCGGGTCGGTACTTCACGTTCCGCGTGATGGTGCCAGCGGTTGAGACCGTGAACCTCTCAGATCTGCTCGAGAACCCATCTGCTCCTCCGAGTGAGCTTGACGGTGTGCGTGATGCTATCCGCCAGGTGAAGGAACAGGCGACGGCAGCTACTCAGGCCGTCTCAGGAGCTACTCAGGTTGTGACCGAGATCTCAAATGCAGGCGATGCAGCTCTCAGCAAGATCTCAGGTGCGGGCTCCGCAGCAGAAAGCACCATAGCGGCTGCTCGGGATACAGCCCTCAGCACCATTCAGGGCGCGTCTGATGGCTTGAAGGAGGAGTTGAAGGGTCAGCTTACCCAGACGCTCGATCAGAAGCTTACAGAGGCTCTGAAGGCGATTCCGCAGGCTTCCCCGGAGGAGATCAAGAAAGCGGCTGAGAAGGCCGCGGAGGAGTGGCTGAGGGCTAATCCACCGCAGGGCGGAGGAGCTGTAGACCAGAACGCCGTCACAACGGCTGTGAATGCTGCTGTCGAGGCTGCGGTTAAGAAGCTTCCGGCGCCTTCCGGCGTCGATGGCGTGTTCGCTGTAAAGCCAGCAGAGGGGACCAACAAGATCGCGGCAGCTATCAACGCGGCGATTACCAACCCAGCTGCTAAGACGATTGAGATTCCGGCGGGCGAGTACGAGCTCGAGACCACGGTCTTAATCGGTAAGGCGTCTGGCAAGGTTATCCGCGGCCAGGGCGAGTCAACGATCTTGAAGTGGGCACCTCCGAACGATACGGCGCCAGCGGCGTTCCTCGTTGGTTCAGGTGACGGCGCTAAGAACATCCAGATCGAGGATATGCTCGTCAAGATGGAGTGGACCGACGCTAAGAAGCCTCAGCACTGTTTCCAGATCACCAACGCCTCGAACGTCCACCTGAAGGGTGTGGCTGTCGAGCAGTGTGGCGGATCAGCGTTCATCATGCAGGGTTACAAGGCTGTGGGAGTGGCGGTCACGGGCGTGACCAGCAGCTCAATTCGCCAGTGCCGCGTCGATGGCGCAGGTCTGAAGCAGACCGACAACAACCAGGCTTCTGGCTACGGTGTCCTGGTGAAGGACAACAGCTTCGGAGTGAGCGTTGAGAATAACTACCTCCGCAACATCACGTGTGGCATGGGTATCGCAGGCACGGGCAAGGACATCGGTAGCCCTACCTACCTGAAGATCTCGAACAACACCGTTGAGATGGCTGACTCCTCCGTTGGGTATGAGCCTATCGGCCTCACGATTGGCTGCCACAACGCTGTGATTACGAACAACTCGCTGCCTGTCTCGAAGGACAACGGGATCTCCGTTGGAGCCTACAGCCTGGTTGCGAACAACATGATCGGCAAGGCGTGGAACCACGGCGTTGCGTGCTCGGGCCCGGGTACCATCATTACGGGTAACCACATCCAGGACGTTGGCGGTGAGAACTTCACCCGTCTGAAGGCCGACCCGGCTGACTGGGCGGCTATCGCCATCTACAACCCGCAGTCTTGTGTGGTGAGCAACAACTACTACCGCAAGACGATTGACGAGTCCTACGCGGCGCACATGGTCAAGATCCACCTGGAGGAGGGCCACCAGCGTTCCGAGGTTGGGAACAACTCGATCACCGGGAACAAGGCTGCTCCGAACTCCCTTGATCCGACTAAGGAGTTCATCAAGAACCTGAACCTGAATCCGAATATGCCCGATTTCACAGATGCTGTGACGGGGGGGCCGAAGGAAGACTACTCTCCGCTACCTTTGGACGCTACGTCGAGGTACTGGGTACCGGTCACCTACTGGTGGGCGGATCAGGATTTCGCCGCGAACTCGAAGTGGAAGACGGTGTTTGACCACATCGATAAGGCTCCGTTCTTCATTATCAACCCCCGTTCGGGGGTGGGCGATAAGCAGGAGCATGATTTCGTATCGCTCGTCAACAAGCTCCGCCCGTACCGTAAGCCTATGCTGGGTTACGTTCGGACGATCAAGGCGACCGTGAAGGTCGAGAGCGTGCTGGCAGACATCGACAAGTACGTGCAGTGGTACGGCGTGACTGGCGTCTTCCTGGATGAGATGGTGAATGGTTGGGGTACTTCTAAGAATCTCGTACCGTTCTACCAGCGCATTTACAAGACTGTGAAGGCTAAGTACGGTGATAAGTTCGTCGTTATGGGAAACCCGGGCACCAACACGACTGAGGATGTTCTGAACGCTACGGACATTTTGATGTCGTTCGAGGAGAAGGCTGAGAAGTATCTGAACGATACGGAGGCTCCAATCACTCCTGATGTGTACCGAAAGTACCCGCCGACACGATTCTATCACGCGATTCATAATGCCTCGCAGGAGCAGATGCGGGCTATTCTGAAGAAGGCTAGCGAGTCTAACGTGGCGTCTATCTACGTGACTGACGATGTGTTCTCGGGCGGTGAGGAGAACGCTAACAACAACCCGTGGGATTCAGTACCTGCTCCGTGGATGATTGATGAGGCTATCAAGTGGACGAATCGTGACCCATCGGCTGGCCAAGCTAAGGCGATTTTCCGCGGACCTGCGACGGTCTCGACGGACAAAACTACCCCCCCTACTACCCCCGTTGAATTGACGGCTGTCCAGGGTGGCGGCGTCGAGCTTCAGGGTGGAAAACTCCAGCTAGGGACGGGTAGGTACCGTATTACTGCGACTCCTCAGTACACCCCTGAGACCACCCAAGGCATTGATAATTTCACCGTGACGAACATCACAGTGACCAAAGGTGACGCTCTTTTGGGTAATGAGACGTCTACAGTATATATGAAGGCTGTTTCACTAGACGTAGACACTACGATGTGGACTGCAAAGAGTGGGCAGCCCGAAGTTGCTATCCGCGTTGGCACCAACGCGACGAGCAAAATCCAAACCCTTGTAACAGTAGAGGAGCTGTAATGGTAAACCCCAACCCCAACTGGCGGGGCGACCCGACGTTCCTGCCCGAAGTACTGAAGCAGTTTGGTGTTCGCGTCCAAGAGTGGCCGGGCTGGCGTGATCGCGGCCACGGAGACTTCGGACGCATCCAAGGAATTGTCGTGCACCACACGGGCACGAACACAGACATCCCCGGCTACATCGCTCAGCACCCAGAACTAGGGCTGTGTAGTCAGATTCACCTTAACCGAGACGGTACCGCGGTCATTACTGGTGTTGGTATCGCGTGGCACGCAGGAGCTGGCTGGTTCACCAACTGGCCCACCAATGCTGCCAACCAGGTCTCCATCGGCATCGAAGCAGCTAGCGACGGCACCTCTCCATGGCCACCAGCCATGCTAGATGCCTACTACCGCTGCTGCGCTGCGATTCTCTGGTTCCTCGGCAAGCGAGCTACCCCTGATACTTTGCTGGGACATAAGGAGTATTCGGGTGCGGCCCAAGGGAAATGGGACCCGGGCGGAATCGACATGAATGACTTCCGCGCACGCGTCAACAAGTACATTGACAACCCCCCGTTCGGGGGCAAGAAAGAGGATACCGAAGTGGATTTTGATCGGCTTGATCGCCGCTACCGCTCCCGCGTTCCCGGCTCGACGGTCGATATGACTCCGCTCGACGCCCTCTTGAACGCTGACTCTCACGCTTATCAGACTCTTCAGGTAGTTCTCGGGATCTCCCAGACTCTGAAGTCCCTGAATGAGCGCGTAGAAAAACTGGAGCAACAGAAAGGAGCCTAAATGGCTTTCCCCAAACTCCGTGAGGTTGACTTCCTAGCTGACTTCCTGAACTCTGAAATCGAGAAGCAGAGCTGGTTCCGCGCTAATGCGAATACCATCACCTCCGCTGTCGGTTTCATCGCCACTCTGGTCGCCTGGATCGGCACTCAGCCGTTTGCTACGGATGAGCGAGTTCAAGCGGGAGTTCTGATTGTAGGCTTCCTGCTTACAGTCTTCGGTGTTAAGCACACCCGAAATGGTTGGTCTGCTTCTCAGATCAACAAGATCAATGAATACGGTGCGGCTGTCCGCTCCGAAATTCATGATGACCAGGTTGCTCCCTCCATTGGGAACCACGCTGGCCGCTACTAATAAGTAGATAACCCACTGCATCAGGCTAGAGGCTCCCCCGCCGAAGCGGGGTGCAGCCCGGGTAACACGTTTCGTACCTGAAAGGAGCCTGATAGTGGACTGGGTGAATCACCTACCGAATTTACCGCAACACCCGGGTATTCAGTGGCTCACCCTGGTACTTCTCTTCATCTTCGGCGGAACCGCCCTGTTTTCGGAGCGCACGTTAAAAGAGCGTTTTGGTGGGATTCCCGTTGCTTTCCAGTGGCTCTCCCGGACAAAGGAAAATAGCCGGAAGAAGAAAGAGGAGTACACAGAGAAGCGTATTCGATCTCTCGAGGAAGGGCAGATCGAACTGGAGAATCGTCTCCAGGAACAGATAACTGAACTACAAAAATCGGAGAGTGAACAGTTCGAGTACATCCGCTGGGTTACACGACTGATGCGAGGCATCGAGCTTTGGGCCGCGGCTAAGGGTCTCGAGCTTCCACCACCTCCGTTCCAAACATTCGTAGAGTGGCGTGAGAGACGAGAGGCTGGTAATGGCGGCACCGCACTTTATCGGCCCGACGTGGGCCACTGACGAGAACGGTGACTGGATTCTCCCCGAGCACACCCTCGGTTGGGGTATCCTGAACTGGCTTTACAAGTATGTACTTACCCCTGGAGGGCCTTATGCGGGCCAGCCGTTCATGCCTACGATGGAGCAAGCCCGCTTCATCCTCTGGTGGTACGCCGTCGATTCAGACGGGCGATTCGTCTACCGCTCTGGTACCCTCCGACGTATGAAGGGTTGGGGCAAGGACCCGCTGGTCGGCGCGCTGTCGCTAGCTGAGCTCCTTGGACCTGTGGAATTTTCCCATTTCGACGCTGAGGGCCGGGCGGTTGGCAAGCCGAAGTACGATCCCTGGGTGCAGATTGCCGCTGTGTCTAACGACCAAACACGCAACACCTTCACCCTCTTCCCCTCGCTGATCTCCCCCCACATGAAGGAAGAGTTCGGACTCGACGTCAACAAGACGATCGTTTACGACAACCGAGGCAAGATGATCGAGGGCGTGACGAGCTCACCAATGGCTCTGGAAGGTAAGCGCCCGACGTTCGTTGTGCAGAACGAGACACAGTGGTGGATTGAGTCCAACCAGGGCAAAGACATGGCCAACGTCATCGCAGGTAACGTTACAAAGTCCGCGTACGGCTCGTGTCGCAGCTTAAGCATTTGCAACGCTCACGTGCCAGGCCAGGACAGTGTAGGCGAGGCGGACTGGGATGCCTACCAGAAAGCGCTAGCGGGCGAGGCGGTGGATACCCGCCTCCTGTACGACGCTCTAGAGGCCCCTTCAGACACGCCTGTTGGTGAGATCCCGTCGGAGAAGGAAGATCCCGAGGGGTTCGCCGCGGGTATTGAGTCACTGCGCCAGGGCCTGTTGGTAGCCCGAGGGGATGCCGTCTGGCTCGACGTAGACTTGATTATCGACGACATTCTCGACATCCGTAACAAGGTGTCGGAGTCGCGGCGCAAGTTCCTGAATCAGATCAACGCCGCTGAAGATGCCTGGTTCTCCCCCGCTGAGTGGGATTCAGGTTACCGGGAGGGTCTGAAGCTCCAGCCTGGAGACAAGATTGCACTTGGCTTGGACGGCTCGAAGTCGAACGACCACACAGCTATTTCGGCGTGTCGCATCAGCGACGGGGCTATCTTCCTCCTTCGGACGTGGAACCCTGAGAAGATGCCTGACGGCTTGGTTCCCCGCGAGGACGTCGACGCGGTTGTGCGCTCGCTGTTCGAGCGCTACAAGGTTGTGGCGTTCCGTTCGGACGTCCACGAGATGGAGTCTTACATCGACGCCTGGAGCAGGGATTATAAGAGGAAGCTGAAGGTTTGGGCCAGCCCCAACAGCCCTATTGGCTTTGATATGCGCGGGTCGCAGAAACGTTTTGCTCTCGACTGTGAGCGGTTCGTCGACGCAATCCTGTCGGGTGAGGCTACTCACAATGGAGACCCCCTGCTTCGGTGGTACGTACTAAACGCTCACCGACACCCAACCCCCTGGGATGCTATCAGCATCCGCAAGGAGTCGAAGGACTCCAGCCGGAAGATTGACGGGGCCGTCACAGCGGTTTTGGCTTTCGGCGCTAGGCAGCAGTACCTGCTTGACCGAAAGACACGAAACGGCACCGGAGGAGGCGCTATCACATGGTAAACCAGCAGCTGGCTGAGATCACTCTCGACCAGGCGTTTAACGAGATGGATAAGTACCAGACGAGCTTTGCGCGGCTCTGGTCTTACTACAACGCTCAAGCCCGCGACATGGCGATCGGAATTGCGACGCCGCCGCAGCTGAGGAAGCTGCTCGCTCAGGTAGGTATTCCTCGTATCTACGTGAGTGCTATCGCCGAGAGGTTGATTCTCGAAGGGTTCCAGCGCGGGGATTCTACCACCTCCGGGGATGATGAGCTCTGGAGTTGGTACCGAGCTAACTCACTGGATTCTCAGATGGTGAATCAGGTTACAGACTCCCTCGTTTATGGCCGATCGTACATCACGATCTCGGCGCCTACTGAGGAGGATGAGGCTAACCCGCTTCGAGTTCCAGACATTCCAGTCATTAAGGTGGAGTCGCCTCGCGGGCTTTTCGCCAAGATTGACCCCCGAACGGGGGAGGTCCAGTGGGCCGTCCGCAAGGTGCTGGACGACAGCAACCAGGTCGCCTCTGCTACCCTCTACTTCCCAGATCGCACTGAGTACTACCTCCGCGATCAAGGCCAGCTGAAGGTAGTCGACACTGTACAGCACAGCCTCGGCGTTGTGCCGGTTGTTCCGGTTGTTCGTCGCAGCAACAGCGCTGACTTGTACGGCACCTCGATCATCACCGAGGAGATACAGTCGGTCACCGACGCTGCTAGCCGCATCCTCATGAACATGCAGGCTACCTCTGAGCTTATGGCCACACCCCAGCGTGTGATCTTCGGGGCTTCGGCCAACGAGATTAAGGGCGACACAAAGTCACCGCTGGAGCTGTACATCAACAGCTACATCGCAATCGAAGATCCCCAGGGTAAGGTCTCCCAGCTGAATGCCGCTGAGCTTCGGAACTTCACTGAGGCTATCGACCAGCTTCTCCGAATGGCAGCCGTTTACACAGGGTTGCCCCCGAGCTACCTTTCCAGCTCCTCCGATAACCCGGCGTCTGCTGAGGCTATCCGAGCAGCGGAAACCCGGCTGGTTCGTACCTGCGAGTCCCTGACTGTACAGTTCGGTGATGCCTGGGAGCGGGCTATGCGAGTGGCTCTCTTAGTCATGGGCCGCCAGCTATCGCTGGATGATTTCCGCATGGAGGCGCTGTGGCGCGACCCCTCGACACCGACGGTTGCTGCTATCGCTGACGCTACATCGAAGAAGTTTGCGAACGGCGCGGGCTTCATCACTAAGGAGCAGGCGCGTATCGACGCTGGCTACTCACCTGAGCAGCGGCGCCGCATGGAGGCTGAAGACAAGACAGACCCCATCAACGCCTTGAACGCTATGTATGAACAGCCGGTGAGCGATGAACCTAGCTGAGTTAGAGGCCGCTCAAGCGGCCAACGTCGCCCCGGTCATTAGGTCAGTGACTACCACGTTTGCTGGATATGCTTCGAGGCAGGTCACCCTCCCCATCTGGAGGTTGTTGCTGCAAACGATCTTCCCGCAGGTAGCTTCACGCTACACCTACGGAGCCAACCTAGCTCGACGGCTATATGAGTCGGAGCGGGCCAAGGTCACTGAGGCTCCTATGCCGAACCGGCCACTTCCTCGACTCTCCTTCGAGAGGTTCGTTAAGGATATGGAGGAGGTTCGCCCTCTCATGATGAAGCCGAACACGACGGCTAACGAGGTGGCGCGGGCTGCACTGCGTGTGGCTCGGACGGTTGAGAACGGTGGACGGCGGGAGATCCTGCGAGCTGTCAGCGATGTTGATGAAGCTCTCGACGACCAGATTATCTGGGAGGAAGATGACGAATTCACCTCCTCCGAGATTTCGCTCGATGACCTACACGACGAGGTTAACGACAAGCGAGAAGCTAAAGGTAAGTCCCGCCTTGTGAGAGGCTGGGCGCGAGTACCTACTGGCGCTGAAACGTGCGGCTGGTGCTGGATGCTAGCTTCTCGAGGACCTGTCTACAAGACTGCTAAGACCGCCGGTGCTCGTTTTGAGTTCGATGCCGGTGGCGGCGAGCTTGTAGGTGAACAAATGAATGCGTGGCACGACGGTTGCGACTGCAAGATTGTGCCGGTTTTCACAACCAGGAGTTGGGAAGGCCGGGAACGCTGGCAGGCTGCTGAAGCACTCTGGAATGACGTCACACGGCGCCAGGGGTATCGAGGCCACGAGGCTAGAAAAGCTTTCCGCCGCGAGGTGGAAGCTGGCAGAATACAAGAACTTCTACAGGATGCCCAGGTGGCAGCCTAGAAAGGTGAATCACCGTGAGTGAAGACACCTCGACCGCCGAGAACGCGAGCCAGGAGCTCCCGGACTGGGCCCGTGACCAGATCACGAAAGCTAACTCGGAGGCGGCTAAGTACCGCTCCGAGAAAAACGACCTTGCTACCGCTCTGAAGCAGGCCCAGGAGGAGGCTTCAGGATATACGACAAAGGTTACCGAACTGGAAGAGAAGCTGGCAGCCTCGCAGGCTGAAGTGCAGGCTCTCAGCCAGGGTGAGATGCGCCTCCGCGCAGCCCTTAACGTGGGAATCGGAAGCGACAAGCTGGATGATTTCGCCGCGCTGCTGAAGGGTGATACCGCTGAGGAGATCGCCTCGCACGCTGAGAAGCTGAAGGCTCTGTTTGGCTCTGACGCCGCCCCGGTTCGTGCTACCGACCCATCGCAAGGCTCAACCCCCCTGCCCCTCAACGGAGATCCGCTGGTAGCCCTGCTGACCTCCGCTGTAAAAAAATAACCTGAAGGAGACTCCATGCCTGCTAACATGGCTAACGTAACTAAGCGCTCAGAGTTTAGTACTTTCCTCACCCCCGAAGTTGCTCAGCCGATCTTCGACGAGATCGCGCGCGTTTCGTTCGTACAGCAGCTTGCCACTAAGGAAGCCCTCGGCCCTTCTGGCAAGGCTATCCCGGTCTGGTCTGGCACGGCTAAAGCCAGCTGGGTAGCTGAGACTGCTCAGAAGCCGATCACTAAGGGCGGCTTCCAGAAAGTCGTGATGGAGCCGAAGAAAATCGCCGCTATTTTCGTGGTATCCTCTGAGGTTGCCCGCGAGAACCCGCTGAACTACGCTCAGACGATGCGTAACAAGGTGGCTGAGGCTTTTGCTAAGGCCTTCGACGATGCAGCTCTGTATGGCATCAATTCCCCGTTCGGGGCTCACATGAACCAGACCACTAAGTCTGTCAAGATGGTTGACGGCACCCCGGCTAAACCAGACGCCTACAAGGCGTTCAATGAGGGTCTGAGCTTGCTGGTCAACGACGGCAAGAAATGGACAGGCGCTATCCTCGACGATAAGGTCGAGCCTGTGATGAATAGCTCTCTCGACGCTAACGGGCGTCCGCTGTTCACCGAGCCTACCTACGTCGAGACTAACTCCCTGACCACTAAGGGCCGCATCCTTGGACGCCCGGCCCTGCTCGGTAAAGGCATTGGTTCCGGCACGACCCGCGGCTTCATGGGAGACTTCAGTAAGATCATTTGGGGCCAGGTCGGCGGTATCACCTTCGACGTCTCTGATCAGGCCACGCTTGACCTGTCGGATGCTCAGGACGGTTCAGGTCTGGTCAGTCTGTGGCAGAACAACCTTGTGGCCGTTCGTGCTGAGGCCGAATTCGGCCTGGTTGTGCGTGACCCGCAGGCTTTCGTGAAGGTCGTAGAGAAGTAATGGTTACGGTCGAGGATCTAGAAGCGAGGTGGACATCTTCGGAGGATCTCACCGACGTTGAGCGGAAGGTTGCCTCGGCCAGGCTACAAGACGCCCTTGACCTCCTCCGAACCCGGATTGAGGATCTGAACACCCGGGTCGTTGCTGACCCGGTGTACGCTCGAGTTGTTAAGGCAGTCTGCTGCGATGCGGTTATTCGCCTCCTCAGCAACCCTGAGGGGTTCAAGAGTGAGACCGATGGCAACTACATCTACGAGCGCTACGGCAGCCTCGCGGATGGGCGTCTGAAGATTCTCGACGAGGAGTGGGAGCGACTAGGTGTGCGCCAGCGTGTGACGGTGGTCCACGCTGGCCCCAAGCCCCCGTGGGAGGTGTAGTGAGCCTCTTAGACAAGGGCAACTGCTGGGTCGATGTTTACCCAGAGGTTGCCACCCGCGACCGAGACGGCAATACGTTCACTCACCCATCGGATAAACCTAAGCGCCTGTGGGTGATGTGGCAGGCTCACGGTGAGAGCGGTACAGCCGCTAGACGCCAGGAGCAGATGACCGAGGGGTTCTTCTCGGAGAACGTCGCTCGGATGCGTGTTCGGCGCGAGGATGCTGGCGTGAAGATCGGCCCCCAAAGCTACCTGATGAAGGATGGCGAGCGCTGGGAGGTGTTCGGGTACCCGGCAGAGTACCGAATGTCCCGGCGGACAGGCCATCTCGACTACACGATGCGGAGGAGTTAGATTGGCGCACATCCAATGGTACGGCTCTGAGTCAGACACTTACCGCAAGATCGTTCGTAACAACCCCGGGATCGGCGCGTACAACTTCGCCCGCATGACGGCGGCTAAAGGTATAGCTGAAGCTAAGCTCGAGCCGCATCACCGCAACCACGACCGCACCCGTCAACCAAATGAGCCACCATCGAGCATCTCGGTAACTAAAGGTTCTATCTCAGATGCCTTCCTGCACCTGGATGACCCAAAGGGTAAGGCTCTTATCATCGAAGGCAAGCTCGGGATTATCCGAGGCGCTGTTGCTAGCTTGTAAGGAGGCAGCATGATTCCGAAACTCACACCCCGGGTTCAGGATATTGTTCTCCCTCTCCTTCGAGAAGGGCTCGGCCCGGGCGTACACGTCCGAACGTGGTCTGACAACGTCGAGCACCGTGAGTACCCCGAGGTTCGAGTTCGCCGCCTCGGCGGCTTGAACTCCCTCGGATCTATTCAGAACGGGCTGGAACACCCGGTGGTTGAGATCACCGCTACAACGCGGGACGGCTTGGCCGCTACGGAGGATCTAGCGATCCGTTGCCGAAACATCTTAGTGAACTCCCGGAACGTCGCAGTTCCGGGGGTTGGGCACCTTGTTAGGGTGCGCGAAACCCTGGGGATGACGCAATTCCCATCTGAAATACAAGGAACCTGGCGCGTGCAACAGCTGCTGCGTACAGACTTCCGCTACCCCCGAAGGAGAGGTTAAATGGCTCTCGTTGACGAGAAAGTCTTTACCGCCAGCACGGGCTACGTTTTTAAGGCTCCTGTGGGCACTGCCGCCCCGAGCCGTGCAGCCCTGAAGAACTTCAACCCCGAGACCTTCGGCGCTTCCAGCGTCAAGGTCACTGTTACGGGTGCCCCGACGGGCGGCACCTTCACCCTTACCCACAAGGGTAACGCAACCGCAGCCCTCCAGTATAACGCTACCCCCGCTGAGATCCAGGCTGAGCTTTCTAAGCTGGCTTCGATCGGCGCTGGCAACGTTGTTGTTACCGGTGAGGCTGGTAAGAACTACGAGGTCGCCTTCATCGGCAAGCTTGCTAAAGCTAACGAGGAGCTGACAGCCACCGCTACCCTTACCGGTGGTACGACCCCTAATGTGGAGGTCAAGAAAGGCGCGGAGGCCAACGACTGGGAGCTCGCGGGCCACACCGCCCAGGAGGAGCTGCCGGAGTTCGGCTTCGATGGTGGCGACACTAAGGTCAAGGGCTCTTGGCAGAAGAAAAAGCTGAAGGAAGTCACCGAGGAAGACCCGGTTGACTACGTCATCATCCGCTTTGTCCAGTGGGATGTTGAGACGCTGGAAGCTTACTTCGGTAAGAACAAGAGCACGACCGAGGGCATCTACGGTTCCGATGGTTCCCGAACCTCCATCGAGGTGGCCCTTCTGATCGTTATGGTCGATGGCCCATTCGTGATTGCGTTCACCGCCGCTAAGGCTACCCTCCGCCGTGAGGAAGCTATCAAGCTGGAGGCGGATGAGTTCGCCATCCTGCCGGTTCGCGCCACCTTTGTGAACCACCCGGGCCGTCTGCTCTTCGAGTGGATCACCCCGGAAGCCTAAGCAAACCCCCAACCCCTGAACCGCGCCACCCGGCGCGGGCTGACTAGCCTAACAAGGAGACAAGATGGCTACCTACTCCCTTTCCGATATTCGTGAGGCTGCTGCTAAACGCTACCAGGGTCTCGAGATCACCAATGGCGATGACAAGTTCATCTTCCAGAACCTGCTTCAACTTCCTGCTACGCAGCGACGTGAGGCTGACAAGATCCTGAACAGCGCTGATGATGCTGCTGACACTGACAGCCAGATTGAGCTGGTCAAAAACCTGCTGAAGGTTGTTGAGAAGAACGGCCGTGGCCAGGAGCTGCTGGATCTGCTGGAGGACAGCCCCGCGAACTTGATGGAGGTCTTCCACGCTTGGATGGAGGCTACTCAGCCGGGGGAAGCTTAGCCCTAGCGGACCTGCTCGACGAGCACGGCGACAAGATTTACCCCGAGGTTCTACGCTATTACGGCGTGGATCTTCGGGGGCTTTTTTTGTCTGAGTTGGACGCTAAGACGGCGTTGTGCCTGGTGTATGCTCTACCACCGGACAGCATGACCTACGCTGCACTCACCAACGATAAGGACACCGCGGGCTGGGGTATTACGGAGCATCTGCTGGCTGGGGTTATCGACGCTGTTCAGCAGAACACGTTCACGAACGTGCAGGTGCGTACTAAGAAGCGTTTGGCACCACCTGAGACGATTGTTTCCCGTGCTCGGAAGTCTAGCCGCCGGGCAGGCAGCAACTTGTTTGCAGCAATGGCTAGGGCAAACTACCAAACAGAAGGGTAAGCTATGGCTGTAGAAGTCGGTCGCGTAACAATCCGCGTCCTGCCTAATACACGAGGGTTTAGGCAGCGCGTCGAGCGAGATCTCGCTAAGATGGGGAAGGTTAAGGTACCCCTCCAGGCTGATACCGACGAGCTGAAGAAGGACGTCGAGCGGGAGCTCGGCGACGTTGACGGCAAGACTAAGGTCAAGCCAGAGGTTGATAAGAATTACCTTCGATCCAGCCTTAACAAAGCCACTAAGGGTGAGAAGGGTGAGGTGAAGGTCGATGCTGACGTCGATATTTCACGGGCCCTCCGCCAGATGGACCGCTTGAAGCGCACCACGTGGGGGCGTAGGGGTGGCTTCCGAATTGAGATTCCTAAGTACGATTTCACCGGACTGAAGCAACTTACTGCGAAACTTCCTAAGCTCTCGACGATTCAGGACCGGCTTCAGACGGGCCGTGAGACTCAGCGCACCCAGGCGGCTGAGGCTTACTCGAAGGCCCTTGCGGCTATGCGTAAGCAGATCCGCGAGACTAAGACGGATGCTGAGCTGCTGAAGCACGCGCTCAACTTCCAGCTGGAGAAGCAGGTCGGGGACCGCACAAGCCGGTGGCTGGCACAGCTTCGGTCTGGGGCCCGCCAGGCCCAGAGCGAGATATCCAAGCTAGGATCTCGCGGCGCTGATAAGGTGTTCGGCAAGGCTGATTTCTCGGACCTTTGGGGAGACGCTAAGAAAACTGAGCAACTTTATCAACGTGAGATCAACGCACTGAAGAAGCTGCGGGATCTCGAGCGTTCCCGGGCTACCAGCAAGCAGGCCCGGCAAAAGGTCGGTGGTAAGTACAGCAACGAGATCGCCCGCCTCGAGGCTGCTCTCGGCAACCTTCGGTCTTCTACACCTTCGGGCCGCACTAAGGCACTGGCTGATCTCCAAAAGCAGGCTGCTGAGGCTCGTCGAGCACTCGGTCTGACTGAGCAGGGCCTGTCCCGGCTGGAGCAGCGGTCTAACCGGCTGAACAGCAGCTTCCTGAAGGGGCTAGCTCAGCGTGAGCGTAGTCTCGGTCGCCGGGCGTCGCTGAAGCAGAGCCTCGGTGACCTGAAGTTCGGCGTTGGTAAGGCGTTTAGCTTCGACCGAGGTGATCTTGATCGGCTGCGTAGCGGGCTGGCTGATGCCCGCCTTAAGGTGCAGGAGTTCGGCAACGCCGCCCGCGAGCATTTCTCGCGCGCTTCCGAGCGGATGAAGCAGCTTGGCCGCGAGGCCGTCGAGCTGTCTCCGAAGATCCGATTCGTGCGTGGCCGCAAGTTCAAGGGCCCTGACGGACCTGAGCTATTCGACTACAGCAAGCACTCTCGCACTAAGAAGAGCGACAGTGATCGTGAGTTCAACCTGTTCAACCGACGGCAGCAGGGTTTCCGGCGCTCGTTCCTCGGACTGACCCGTACGGGATGGATCGTAGCGGCTGTCGCATCGCTGATCGGCCCAGCTATCGGCGGTATCTCCGCCGCGCTGGCTGGTATCCCCGCACTGGCTGCGTCAGCGGCGGCTGTGTTCGGTTCGCTGGCACTCGGCTTCCAAGGTGTGAAGGATGCAGCCCAGGCAGCTGCTCCTGAGTTCAACAACCTGAAGACGGCTATGTCGGACGTCTACCGGGAACGGTTGACTCCGCAGTTCGCTCAGCTGAGTGACATGATGGTTCAGACCCGCGAGGGTATGAAGCAGGTTGCTAACGGCACCGCGGACTTCACTCAGGGTATGGTGAACGCTGTCACCAGCACCAATGGTATCGCTAAGCTGAACAATATTCTCGGTAACACGGGGAACCTGTTTAGCCAGATGAAGCCGTTCGCTGAGGAGTTCACCGGAGCGGTCCTCGACATCGCTAGTGCGGGGTCGAACACGTTCCCCAAACTGGCGGCTGGCTTGAACTCCTTCGGAGCGTCGTTCCGCAAGAACGTTAACGAGCTGATCGCTAACGGCACTCTCCAGACGGCTATCGAAGGTGCTTACGACGTCATCGGCAGCTTCTCGACTAATGTTGGTCGGATCATCAAGTCCGGCGTCGAGAACTTCACGACGGTCATCCCAGGCTTCACTAAGTTCTTCGATCAGTTCGCTGACGGCGTGACGCGGGCTATGCCCTCACTATCCACCTTCGGTAACCTGATTGCTGACCTCGCCGGTGGTGTGGTCGGTAACCTTGGTCGCGTGCTGGAGTCGCTAGGCCCCGGCATGGAGACGCTGGCACCGGTGCTGTCGAAGATCGGCAACGCAGGTCTGGACGGTCTCGGGACGATCCTATCGAATGTCGGCACGGGCCTCTCCGATATGGTTATCGGGGTTGCTCAATGGTCGGCTAACTCCGGTTTCCTCGACAACATCGCCCCCTCTCTCGAGGGTGTTAAGCGGGCCTGGGACGGTCTATCAGGAGCTTTCAGCTCCGCTTGGACCGAGAACCTGCCAACGCTGCAAGCAGCTCTACCTGACTTCACCAGTGCTCTTAGTGATCTGAGCAGCTTGTCTCTCGACGGGCTGTCGGGCGCTATGAACACTCTGAAGGGGGCCCTTCCAGGCATCTCGGAGGGGCTGGCTGGGTTCTCCAGCAACTCGATTAGCGACCTGCAAGGCCTTGTAGGCACGCTGAAGGGGTTGGGCGATGCCCTACCTGACGGGTTCGCTGAGAAGATCGGGTCGGGTATAGGGTCTCTGGTCCGCCCGCTGAAGGACCTGAGCGCTCTTGACCTAGCAACCTTCGGTAATCTCGCTGGACCGCTTAACCAGATTCAGGACTTGGCCCTGTCCTTCGGTGAGAAGGTCACGGGCAAGCACATGGATGCTGAGAACTTCGGCATCGGAGGCTTGTTCAAGAACCTGAGTAAGTGGTTGAACGGCCCAGAGCCGGATGTCGATAAGGTCAACAAATATGTTGAGGCTCAAAGGAAGCTAGAGGACGCAGCCGCCGAGGCGGCGAACAGCCAGCTCCGAGCTCAGCAGCAACCTGAGGGCGAGTCACCTCTGAAGAAGATGGCCCAGGACGCCCAGGAACTGGGTAACATCAACACTGAGGGCCTCGCAAACTCGGTGAACAGCCTGCGTCAGATCGGTGATGTCCAGAGCCAGCTGTCTCAGTTGGGGCAGAACCAAGCTCAGACAGGCGAGTCTCCGCTGAAGGGGCTCGCCCAGGACATGCAGGCTATCAGCCAGCTTCCTGTGGAAAACCTGTCGGCTCAAACCCAGGCTATCCAGCAGATTGCTCAGGTTCAGCAGCAGCTGAGCGCCCTCCAAACGGAGGGTGCCGCGGCTGGTTTGCAGGGCAGCCCTCTCCAGGGGCTGGCCCAGGATCTCCAGGCTATGACGGCTATCCCCGTTGAGAACCTAACTGGTCTCACGGCGGCGTTGCCTGTCATCACGAGTGCGTTCCAGCAGCTTCAGGAGGCTACGGCTCTCGGCCAGCAGGCCGGGGGAGGCGATCCTAGCGCGGGATTCGCAGGGTTCGCTACGCAGCTCCAGCAGATTAGCGCTATCGGGCCTCAGCTTACCGAGACCTTCACGGGTATCGGGACGGCGTTCACCACGCTGAACGAGCAGATCGCCTCTTTTGCCCCGTCGTTTGAGGGTATAACCCTTGGCTTCCAGGGGCTGACTGAGCAGTTGACGGTACCGTTCCAGACGGCTGTCGCTGCTGTCACATCCAGCATGGCTGAGATGCAGGCGGCGATTCAGTCAGGTCTGAGCGGCCTCGACTCCTCGTTCACCTCCGCATTCTCGAACCTCGCTTCGGGTGTGCAGTCAGCTATGAGTCAGGTCTCCTCCGTGGTATCCTCGGAGGTGGCTAACATCAGTTCGGCTCTGTCGAACGGGTTCGCTGAAGCAGCTGCTGCTGCGACAGCCTCGTTCGCTACGCTAGCAGCTGGTGTTGCCGCTGGCGTGGCCCAGTGCCAGGGCATCATTGCTGGGTTCGTTGGTTCTCTTCCGGGCATGTTCCAGATCGACCTGACAGGGTCTGGTCTGGCGATGACCACATCGTTTGCCAATGGTATCCGAGCAGGTATCCCGGCGATTGCTGCTGCGGCTGCGGCCGCCGCCGCTGCTGCTAAAGCTTACTTCCCGCACTCCCCCGCTAAGAAGGGCCCGCTCTCGGGCTCTGGCTACACCGACACTTCAGGTATGGCTCTGGTGAAGGACTTTGCCGGTGGTATGCTGAAGGAAGTTGGCACCGTAGAGTCCGCCGCCGAGAAGATCGCGGGCATTGTTTCTGGCAAGTTCCAGGACATCCCCGGTGCTGCTCGGGAAGCCGTCGCCGAGACGGCTAAGGCGATGGAGGGGTTCAAGCGAACGCAGGTTGAGGATAAGGCTAAGGCGTCTAACGCCCGCAAGATCCAGCGTGCGATCGAGAACCACGACAAGGCTCTGAAGCGGTACGAGGAGCGGGAAGCTAAGCGTCGCGGCGAACACGCCGAGAAGAACGCTAAGCGGAAGAAGCCTACCGAGTACAAGCCCGGTGAGGCTCCGAAGTTCCAGATGCCCGAGCTGGACAAGCCAGACTACGACTCCATCAAGCGGTCGTTCCAGGAGTACTGGATCGATGGTTTGAAGGAGATGATGAACCAGAACCTGAACAACACCATCATCAATGGTGGGTTCTTGGATCAGTTCAAGTCGATGGGTGTGGGAGCCGTCCAGGCTCTCCGTGCTCAGTTTGGTGGGCATCCTCTGCTCGACCAGATCGAGGCGGGTCTGAATGACCCGAACTTCAGTGGTCGCGTTAAGAAGGCTCTGGAGGAGGCTAAGATCGGTGAGATTCCGGTCACCTTTGCTCTGGAGAATCTGGCGCAGCTGAAGAGCGATCTCGGTATGGGCAATGGCGCTATCAGCCGGGCTATCAACCAGGCTGTGAAGTGGGAGCCTACAAACTCCGACTTCGATCAGGAGCGCCGGGCACGCGAGCGTGAAGAGAAGGAGCCTTCGATTCACTACCACGTGCTGTCAGTCGAAGAGGTTCTACGTCTTGAAGAAGTGCGACACCGCAAGATTCAGATGAGGGACCACGATGACTAGTTGGACCACCTTCGGGAGGCCCTAAAACGCAGAAAGGCGGGGTATAATAACCCCGCCCTCTTCTGTCACTGTTACGTTTATACAGACTTTACCACATAATTTCACACTGTCTAGCTATCGAAGGAGACGCGATGCTAACACAAGTTGAACTAATCAGCCCCAACAAAGAGATCGCCCCCGTCATCATCGCGGGCGACAACGCGAACCAGGACGGCATCGCCCTGGAGCCAGGCAAGCAGGGTTGGTACGACGCCAAGACGTCGGCCCGAACCCGCAACCCCGCGCAGCGCCACGGTCAGCAGTTCCTCGGGTTCCGCTACGAACCGCGAGACATTGTGCTGAAGCTGCTGATTAGTAACGACGGCCCCAACGGGGGCCAGCAGTTCCGGGACCGAGAGGCTCTAGCCCGAGCCTTGTTCGCCTTCGATGACTACACCACTATCCGAGTCACCACTGATACGACGGTGCGGACAATGAAGGTGCGCCTCGTCGAGTTCGACCTTGACACTGAGATCGATCCGAACGTTGCCGAAGCCACTAGCTTGATCGTAACGTGCGTGGCTGATGACCCGTTCTGGTATGGACCTGAGTTCGTCAAAGAGTTCCGGCAGGATCGCGGGGGGTCTGCTACTTTCTGGGAGGTCACTCTCCCAAAGGATCGTCTCGGGGAGGTTGAGAGCTACCCCCGGCTGGCGATAGTCTCTGCTCAGGGAGGAAGCTGGCCCGTCATCAAGATCCCGAGGGAGGCTAACCGAGGGTCTTCCCCCCGAGTCACACTTCCCCAGCCCACCGGGACTCAGCGTGTTAAGATGTTTGTTAACTACGACCCCGGTTCTCGCCAGGTCGAGGACGAGTACAACACCTTGATCTGGGCCGCAATGAATGGCGTCCGCTTCGGTGGAGGTATTCGAGCAGGAAAGACTCACGAGATTTTCCGTATGAGCGTGGAGATTCCTAGCGGAGCAGCTCTCCGCATCACGTTCTCGTTCTCCCCCCGATACAATACCCCGTGGTGATAAGATGGCTAATGAGTTTGAGATAATTGAGAAGCGCGAGGCTGAGCGCCGCAAGGCAGCTGAGCAGCCCCCGCTGATCCGCCTGTGGGACGGTAACTGGCGTCTGCTGGCAGAGGTGGAAGACTACAACAAGGCCGAGTTCACGTGGCTGCACAATGACGCAGGCTCCGCTAGCCTGGAGATACCACTGAACAACCCGGCCGGTGAGCTACTGAAGCAGCCCGACGCCTGGCCCACTAAGTCCCTGTACATCACCTGCGACAAATCAGGTGCCCGTTGGAGCGGGCGCATCGAGAACGTCACCGTGCGATCGAAGCCCCTCGGGGAATCAGTGGTGGATGTAAGTGCCGTCCACGACTACCGCAAGCTGAAGGACCTGCTAGTCTGGTCGAACCCATTCCTACCGGCGGAGATTCAATTCCCGAAGGCCTTCCTACTGTTCGGACCTTCTCGCTGGGTGGTAGCCACTACCCTGTTCGTTAACCTCCTTCGGAAGAACAACAGCAAGTGGATGATCCCGGATGACCCGTTGAACGTACGCCAGTGGGTGGATCTCGACTTCTCGGAGTGGCCGATCATGGTTGAGCCAGTGCACTTCTTCCAGGATCGCTCTATCCCGGCGGTGCTTACCAGCCGGTTCAAGTACTTCCACGACTGCGTGATCGACATTGTGAAAGATGCTCAGCTCACCATTGATGTTCGCCGCTACCTCGATGGGGACAAGCAACCGATCGAGGGGCGCCGCGTCAAGCACGGCTGTCTGATCGTCAAAGTAGACGATCGCAGTGGTTGGACTGAGGGCACAAGCTTCCTCGGCAGCCTCGTCTCCGGGCTGATCCGAGGTGTAAAACGTATTAAGGGTGATGGCCTTACGGAGGGTTACGAGACCCTGCCTTACGGCAAGACTCCCGAGCAGTACCAGCGGGAGAACTGGAGGGGCACGCTCCCCAGCCACCCGTGGGTGGTGCTGCATCACGGCAAGGACACGGGCGTCGAGGCTGTGGACGTCTCCTACACACCTCCGGGCCCTGTCCAATTCGTCACCGGCGGCTCGTCCATGCCGGGCGTGAACGAGGCTATTAAGGCGTCGATCATCGGCTTGGGCGGCGTGCTGGGTTCCATCTTCGGCCAGAGCCAAGCAGGCTCGGTGGTCGAGGCAATCGCAGAACCGCTGTACTCGGACACAATCCTAGCGTTCCAGGCTCACAAGATGCACGATCGCATCAAGCAGCACGGCTGGGATTTCCCCTTCGAGAAGTGGGTGAGCGGCGTCGATAAAGCCTACACGATCTCCGCGCTCTCCGCGATGCGGAAGGCGAAGGAGGAGACACGGGAGAAGTACTCGTGTAAGGTGAAGATGACAGAGGGACTGCCCTACTACGTCGGACCCCAAGGTTCTGGTGACTTCTTCATCGGGGACCGTGTGGCGGTCCACGCTGAGGGTATGCCCGAAGGTAAGCTCTTTGTCGAGCAAGTAAGCAAGCTTACATACACCCACTCAGCTACAGAGGCTGGCTGGGATATAGAGGTCGGAGAGTCCGACTTCGATTCTGGTTTCACGTATATGTCTCGCCGCTTGGAGCGGCTGACTACAGGTTTGAAAGAGTTAGGAGTTTGGTAATGGGATTTCCCACACAGCGAGAGACTGACTACACTGACCCCCTTCAGCGGTTCGTGTGGGCGTTTCGCGGAATCGACTACAACGGCTTCCCCTTCCAGGCTCCTCTGCCTGTGTTCGAGGGCTGGTCTCAGCACCTCAGCCGCTGTGGATTCGTTCATATGGACCAGGTGGTCGCCGCTATCGACCCCGAGACGGGCGTTATCGACCTGGGTAAGCTGCCAGAGCAGGAGATACACTACCAGCCCCCTGTGCGGGGCCAGGATCATGGTTTCAACGGCTCCGGTGAGTGGATTCCAATCGATCAACCTCTGGAAGCCCCAGTGGTTAATCAAGTGGCTATGATGACGCCGCAGGAGCGCGCTCTGCTTGTCGAGCAGCTGCGAGAGGCAGGCGACTTGTGACCACCCCCGGCTTCACCCCCACTCCCCGGGATGACCTGTACAGCAACGGCTCGAGGATGGGTAGTGATCTCACCCCCGAGTCAGCGCGGCAGCGCATGATGGGCCCCCTGAACCGCTCCTACAACCCCCTGTTTGGACGCTTCCAGGCTCTCTTCCAGAACATCGGAAACAATGTTGCTGGGTTGATCCGACAGATCTTCGACCCGAAGGTTGGTGAGAACCACAAGGGTGAGTGGAAGCTGAGCGACTTCAACCTGGAGTACCTTCGAGACCAATGGTCCGGCATCGCCGGTAAGCTTGATGAGTACAAGAAGGATCAGGAGAGCTACGTAGACGCCGCCACACAAGCCTCTCGGAAGGTTCGTGAGGAGATGTGGAACACTCCCGGCCAGACACCGGCTCTGCACGATGAGCTATCCATCATCTTCAAGCAGTTCCAAGATGACGCCCGCCTGCGAGTGTTTGCCGATATTCTGGGCGTGCTGGCTGTCCAGCAGGACCGTAACCAGGCTGCTATCCGCTTGGAGTCCCGGATTAACCGACTCCAGCAAGAGGCTATCGAGAACAACACAAAGTTCAACAAGACTCAGACGGAGGTGAACAAGCGCCACAAGGCGTTGATCGACGCTCTGAACCGCTCGCTCTACTACGTATCTGAGACGGCCCCGCAGTTCTACCTCCTCCGAGGCGAGAAAGGCTACCAGGCGTCCCAGCACGGCATCAACTACCACATGGATGGTTGGACACTGCACGTCCGTTCCAACGGCCAGCAGGACACCAACATTCTGCTGATTATGCGAACCAACCGAGGCTCCTCTGACATGCAGATCTTCCAGTTCAAGAAGGGCCGCGCAGAGACTAAGTCCCACAAGATCAGCACGCTGCACCTAACCGAGTTCATCAACCAGGTGACGATCATCCGCCAGGATGTGGTTCCGAAGCCGGATCTTACCGATCTGTACGAGCAGCTGAAATAACCCCAGACATGACGAAAGCCCCCTACCCGGACTAACCGGGAGGGGGCGTTTTCGCGTATCTACTGTAGGTTTACCAGCGGCCAGTACCCTTCATGCGGGGCATCATGAACAGCACCCAGTTGTACAGGGAGGTCCAGGGGGAGAGTGCGGGGTCGAGGTAGTGGGTCATAGTTCGTCCTTAATCGAGCCTGTAGGCTCGTCTGGGTCGTCTTCTTCGGTCATGTAGCCGTGGCCCCACGATGGGCCGTAGACGGCTGCGTCGGTGTCGATCAGCAAGCCCTGGAAGTTCTGGGCCATCGTAGCGCTGATCTGGTTTGCGTACTCCTGAGCCTCCTCCGCCGGTACGGAGGAGATAACCTCGTCGTGAACGGGGACTCGGAGGTACGGTAGGTAGCCTGCGTCAGCTAGCCTCACGAGTGCGGATGCTGTGACGTCGCGGCTAGTGCTCTGGATCATGTAGTTCAGAGCCGAGTAGGGGCGGTCTTTGTCCACGGGTAGGACTCGACCAGTGGGGGTGATGACAGCGCCCGTCTTGCGGGCTTGATCTTGGAGCTTTTGGTTCAACTGCTTCACCTTCGGGTAGCTTCGCTCGAAGCCCTCGATAACCTCGCGCGCCTTCTCGACGCTGATCTTAGCGTTGGCTGCGATGTTTCGGGGACCACTGCCGTAGACGTAGGCGAAGTTCACCATCTTTCCCACCGACCGATCGACGCCGGAAGCGTCGGCGGTTTTTTGGTGTAGGTCTTCCTCGTGCTTGAAGGCGTTGATCATATTTTCGTCACCTGACAAAGCGGCGAGGACCCTAAGCTCCTGGGTCTTATAGTCACAGGATATAATACTCTCGCCCTCATCGGCGATAAGCACCCTCCGAATGAGGGAATCGTCGGAGGGGAGCTGCTGGATCGGGATGCCCGACACGCTCATGCGGCCCGTGCGGGCCTGTAGCGAGTGGATGAAGGGGTGGACTCGACCGTCGGGGTCGGTGTTCTCCTGGAACGCTTTAAGCCAGGTATTCCTCTTTTTGCGGATACCTCGGGCCTCCAACACCACGGCGGCCATCTCACTCCCCTGATCGCTCAACTGCTCCAAGGCCCGCTGGTCCACCTTGTACTGACCTGTGGGCGTCTTCTCGGTGAAGGTGTAGCCGTCCTCAATCAGGATGGAGGATACTTCTCGGTTCGAGTTGACACTCTCCAAACCCCACTGTTCGTAGGCGTAGGCCTCCCAGAAGGCCTCCTCACCTTCCAACCGAGCCATGAGGGACTCCAGGTACTCCTCGTCCACTTTGAATCCCTTATACGCTATCTCAGAGCAGATTTCAGCTACTCGATGCTCGAAGGGGATCAGTTTCTGGGACTGGGTCGGCACCTTCGGTAGGATGATCTGATACAAGCCCCACGTTAGGATGACGTCCATACCAGCGTACAGCAAGTACTGCTCATCCCAGCTGTCAATCAGCTTGAACACATCAGCTTTGGTGAGGCCAGCATCACGGGCAATGCGCCCGATCGACGCCTTGACGTCGTCAGCCACCCCAGCATCGATGTAGAACCGGGTGAGGTCTTCCAGGGACAGTCCCGGCCCTCCTTCAGAGGGCTGGCGGGGATCTACTAGGTGAGCCAGAATCTTAGTGTCCCGGATCCGCTCGAAGGGGATTCGGACGTCGAAGCAGCGTCGGAGAACCGACCAGTCGAAGCTGGCGTTGTGGAAGATGAGCTTCAGCTCCAGGTTGTTGATGAAACTGAAGTCACTGTAGAGGTCGGTGTCAATCACCCACGCTTCAAGACCCACGCCGAACTGCACCTTTCGGCACTTGTAATCGGCGGAGAAGATGTCCAGGCCCGTTGTCTCGGTGTCGCAGGCAATCCACTCACCTTTGTGGGTGAGAATCCACTGGGCGAACTCGCGGAGATCAGCCTCATTTTCGGGGCATTTGATGACGGCCTTATGGTGTTGCCAGAGGTACGTCAGCTCTTTCACTGGTGGTAGACTCCTTTGACGATTCGTCCAATGGTGGATGGATGCACCCGGAACATGTCAGCCAGCTCTCGGAAGCTGGCACCTAGCCCTGCCTTCATGCGGATCTCAGCCACCTGATGCTCATTCAGCTTACGACGGTTGCCGCGGGCTGGGCCCGTCTCAGACACTCGCTGGAGCTCTCTCAGGAGCGGCTCGTGGGGATACACCCCGAAGTGCTGTAGCGTGCGCTTGATTGCTAGCTCTCGTTCACTTAGTGTCGGGTCACTTGGAGTCACGGGGCCCCCAGACTCGGTGGGACTCATCAAGCTGGAGAATGAGATCCGCGAATACTGGATCATCCATGAACCTCGTGAACTGAGCTTCAACGAATTGGCTCTTCGGCGCGTCCTGGAACTCGCGGGACAGCCAGTACAGGTACTTCACCAGACCCTTAGTCTGGCCTCGCAGAGCTTCCTTCAGGTCTACGTTCCAGTTGGAGTACTCACCATCGCCGGTAAGCTGGGCGTCAACCTCCGCTTCGAACTCCTCGAGGGCGTAGGTCTCGTGCTCGTAGGTGACCTGCCAACCTCCGACGAGGTCGCGTGCCGCTGTCAGCGGGTGATTCATCGGCCCGAAAGCGGGGATGTAAAAGACGTGGGCCTTCTCGGTAACCGCGCTGCCAGCGGGAAGCTCCCAGCCCGGCTGAAGCTGGACGTTTGCCACCACCGAATAATCCCCAACGTACACCACCGCCTGTTCCGTTGGTCCGGGGAGATAGGTGAAGGTTTCGGGGGTTTTAATGACGTGTTGCAATTGAAATCCTTAGGTAGATACGAGAGTGGCCCGTTACCCACGGGCCGAGGGGTGTAAGAGACTAGCCGAAGTACTTCAGCACAGCGTCTTTCTCATTGTAGTCATTAATGAAGGTGATACCCCCCTGCTGGCCCTTCGGAGGGGCAATACCTACCCACGGGTTGCTCGGGTTCTTTCCACGCTTCAGCGTGCCGCCTTGCTGAATGAGCTGCCACACCTTGTCGCTGATGTTAGCGGGCTTCTGGGGGGCGCCATAGGGGCTTCCGCCGCCAGCCTGAGCTGGTGCCTCCGCTGGAGCGGGTGCAGAGGCTGTTCCACCCTGCTTAGCGAAATACTGGCCAGCCTTAGTGGTGCGATCCAGCAGCTCAACAATATCATCGTTCGCCAGAATAGCGTTAGCTTCAGCGACCGTGTCGCAGTGCAGTACGACCCAGGGGGCGTCGTAGCCTTTGCCACCTTTGAGGGTTACAACTACTTTGCTGTTGGCGTCTTCCACCGCAGCCTTACGGGCTGCTGGCTGGGTTGCGGGCGCTGCGGTTGCCGCCTCAGGCTGAACAGCCACGCCGGTAGTTGCTTGGGCCTCATCGTTGGTTTGAGCTTCTTCCTGGGGTGCGAAAATGTCGGTCAAGAGGTCTCCTTAAGAGATGGGGTGGGAGCCTGTTCGGCCCCCTTTGTCTAAGTGAGCAGCCACCCGGCTGTTGCGGGAGGCATTCATCAGGTTGGTGAGATTGTTGATGGCGCGGTTAGCGCGGCGCCGTTGGTTAGCGTCCTGGGGTGTGCCGTCGATGACGAGCTCCCACAGTGCGTCCTGAGACGCGGGGCGCAGCCGGTGGAATGCTTGCTCCAGATCCACCTTTTCCTCAATGGAGGTGATCCCGTTGCGAGGCCACGCCTGGGCGAGGATCTTCACCTCGTCCACGCTGTACCACCAGTTACCACTGAACTGGTCGAAGTCGATCCGCTCCTGAGAGCAGGCCAGCCTGCACCTGAAGAACAGTAGTTTCTTCACCTCCGCCGGTGAACGCTCTAACAGAGCGCGCTGAGCGGAGGGGTTGCTGACCAACCACTCCAGCACGACGCTCTCGATCTCCTCCTGGGAGAGCAGGCCCACCCACTTGCGGGAGGTGACCTTAGCGCAGTAGGACAGCGTCTGCTTGACGTCCCGCACCAACTTATCGAGGTCGATTGTCTCGGTCATCGCGTTGGGAACACCACCCCGTCAACAATCACCTTATTACCCAGAACAGGGAGGATTCGTGGGGTGACGTTGTTCTTGTCGATCTCCAGCAGGGCAAAACCCTGCTGCCAGTTCCCGCTAGCTCCTCGAAGGTACGTAACAGCCTTCGGGTTGAGGATGTGGCCAACCTCTACACCTGTGATGGTGTTGGTCTGACCTTCGATACCCTGGGTGAACGAGGAGACACCCGCTCGGTGCGTGTGCCCCATGATGATGTTCTTGCCGATACGCTTAGCTCCGTTGAGAGCCGTCATGCCAGCGTTCTGGTTGAGGCGAATACCGCCGAGGTGGCCGTGAGTGGTTATCCACCCAGCAGCAACCTGATAGAAATCGGGCAGCCGGTTGATTCCAAACCCGTCGAAGTCGAGCAGGTTCTCGAAGTTCAACATGTCGGTCTGCGACAGCGCCGGGGCGTATTTCTCGAGGTACAGGCGGGGGCGCATGTCGTGGTTTCCCTCATGCACCCCGATAGGGCCGTCGAACACGTCCCGCAGAGGCTCTAGGATGGCCTTCTTGGCAGCCTCCGACGCCGAGTAGATGTTACCCTCGAACTCCTCCCGGGTACCTTTCGTCCACCGAGAGGGTTGCGGGTAATCCATCAAGTCCCCGATGTGGATGATTTCGTCTGGTTCCACAAACTTAACCACTTCCAGGATCGCTTTGAACACGCCTGGGTGGTGATCGGGAAAGTGGGTGTCTGGGATTACTAGTATCCTACGCAGGATGCCTCCTTTTTCGAGATGTAACCATTCTTCGGAATCACCGGGTATATTCGCACCATCGAGCTAGAAAACCAGACGTCGAAGGGGAGTGACCTGTAAAGCGTACCCTTCCAACCATCCTCAGTTTTTGTCCAGAGGTCGCCCGCGTTATCGAGACCTACACTGCCTACTGGCAAGTTATGAGCAGCTCGTAAAGCCTCTTCTCGAAGAGGGTGGTCTTGGCTGATGGCCTTGGATAGCTTGATGAATTTCTGCGGGTCCAGGTCCTCGACTACACCGTTAGGGGTAGCTACTGAGAATAAGTCTAGCTCGTCTTCGGATACATAACCAATGTAGTGCTTCTTTTTGTGGAAGACTACGTCTCCCTTAGAAAACTTAACCATCTAAATCTCCTTCTTAAGCCAAGCCTAGGGCTGACCGGGGCACTTCGATGAAGTGCTCGTGGAACTGCAACCGTGCGGTCTGTTCGAAGGTCAACCTGCTATCGTAACTGAAGGGTTGGTGGGCATGCTTAACCCAGGTGTCACCGTCGGAGTCAGTGATAACCGTACCCGCCGGAAGCTTCTCCAGTTTTCGAAGATCTTTTTGGTTTTTATTCCGCTGAGCAAGCTTTGAAAAGGGCTTCAGCCTGCCTTCGGGGGTTTCGACCCTATTGCCGTCTGACAGAGTCGTGACGCCTCCGAAGGGGTACCGTACCACCCAATCCTTCAAGGATTTCGACCAAAGAAGCTCCTCGGGGCCTCTAGGGCTCCAGCTTGGAAGCTCGGGCTCGTCAGGTAAGCGGGTGACACCCAGTATCTTAGGTAGCCAGCCTCCTCGGATCGAAGGAGGAACTCGATCTCCACCCTCCCTGATGAATCCGCTCTCTCCGTGTTCCCAAAAACCCTCAGTTGTCTCTAGATGAGTGCCTACCGGGAGGCGGCGGAGCTTTTTGTAGACATCCAGGGGGGAACCTGCGAGAACCTTCGCAAAAGGCTCGGAGGCTCGAGCGGAAACGTTGAAGGTACGGCCTTCGAGATTCAGCTCTTTAACCTCGATACTTCCGTTAATAAGCAGACCCCAGCAGCCACTGTACTTGAGATACACCAGCTGCTCGGTGATAGGCTTGCTTGCACCCTCTACCGGCATTGGCGGGTACAAGATATCGAGGATAGCCCTACTGTTGAGAGCTTCAGTACCAAATTTCTCAGCTTCGGAATCCTCGGATGTCCGAGGCCAAACTCCCAACATGTAGCTGCCATGCTTGACGAGGTAGCCCCTCTTCATCGTGAAGAGGGTACCATCTGGAATCTTGCTGATAGAGAATAAACTTTCTTGGGCGGCCTGTAGCACCGGATATGTCCTCCGCGAGCTGTAATGCCTGTGCTGCCCCTCACGCAGAGGTAGGAAGGTCTGCTCACCTTCGGAGTTGATATGAACGTAGAACAGTTCCCCGGCGTTGCACACCAGCTCTCCGTGTTTGAACTCGGTCATTGTAACCGCTCCTCTGCTGCTCGATAGGCTGCCTCAGCCTCTTGTTTAGCTTGCTTTAATGTTGGTTCGTCCCCGAACTCGACGGGGTCCCCGTTCTCATCGAGAAGATGCCACTTCCAGGCTTCCTCGAACACCATTCTGTACAGGGCTTTCCCGCGTCCCATATTACTTCCGGCCCCCCCCTTAAGGTAGTACGGGGTTCCCGAGTGGTTGTTGCAGTCAACTTTCCATCGATCGGAGGCTTTATCTTCGACCCCGGGGTCTGGGATGAACCTCGCGAACGCATACTCGGAGATATCGCAATACTCTTCCTCGAGCCACCCTCGAATTACTCGGGTGTAGTCTGTATTCCCAACAGTAACTCGGCTACCAGCGGGTATCTCGGTCAAAGCCTCCGCTCTAACTTCATTCAAGCTATCCTCCGGGTGCCACAACTCGACCCGGCCAGCTTCTACAAGGTACGGAGGAAAGAGGTGACTACTCAACGGGACAACCTCTAGTTGTCCACCGGATTGGACGCCTAGAACCCTTACCCAACACCCTCGCTGAGGGTCATAAGCTGGGTGGTTCCTAACGGTCCTCGCGCGCTTCTTCATGCTTAATCTCCCTCTCTAGGTACCATCGAGCCTTGCGGAGGTCTTCGAGGCGCTTGGCCTCCCCACCCTTCTTACCTGCTCGAGCGATGTACTTGAACGTGTTAGCTAGGAAAGCATTCTCGTGGAAGAATGCCTCGATAACCTCGATAGCCTCCAGACCACTTTCGCTGGCGTAGTGGCTCGGGTGGTTAACGTCATCCTGAGCAGGTTTATCGGCCTCTAGCAGAGGCTTTTTCAGCTCGGGGCTGTTCACCAGGACAGAGCAGCCTGTACTCTGAGTACTAAATGCTAGTCTGCCTAGCGATTCGGAGAATCTCAGGGCTTCTTCCGAGGATTCAAACCCGGTAACCCAGAGAGCCGAGTCACCGCTCCCGGAAAGGGTGAGCTGTGGGTTACTCCTTCTTGCTAAGGAGAGATGTTTGACTGCGTCCTCAACCCGCAGGTTATGCGGGCGATACTCTCGCAGTGCTGAGAAAAGTTCCGTAGGAATTATGGTGTACTCAGCCTTCCAACCTCCGAAGCTGTCCCCCGTTAGAGAAGTGCGAAATAGGCCTGGAAGCTCGCCGAGCTCGCACAGCTCCTCGAAGAGCTCCGTAGGCCCTACAACCATCTCAGGACTTTGGCCTTCAATGGTCCGAACCTCTATCCCCCCTAGGCACTCTTCCTCGAGAGCATCTAGGAGGCTGTAAAGCCGTTGCCGTGTATCAAGTTTCAAGGTAGCCATCAAGTGCCTCCATGTAATTAGTTAGATCCTTGTCCGAAGTGGAAAACTCCGCAATACCTATCCCCTCCCACTTGAGCTCTACTCCCAACTCCAACAGCTTTTCGTAGAGGTTATCCACAACCTCTCGAGCTCTAATGTCTATCCCCGACCAGTGATACCGATTGTCGTATCTGTAGCCTCGCGTCACCTTTGGGGCTGTCATCAAAGGGATCAGCTGCGTGAACCTGCTAGTTAGCAGATAGTTGATTGCCCCGTCCACTTCGATCGAATTGTACAACGTGGTTGATTTAGCTGAATGGCGGGTGTGCAACGTCCCAGCAGGCTGAAGCATTCCTGGGATCACGGCTACCGCGTAGGGGGGTAGACCCTCATCGATGGCTTGCTGCCTCACCTCGTCAGAGGTGAGTAGAATGGGTCGGCTCATTTCTTAGCTTCCTCGACTCGCTGGATTCGCAGCAGCCCCTCCTTAAGCTGCTGCATCGTCCACACCTTTTCCCCCTCGTGGTTCATGCCGAGGTAGCTAGGAATTCTCTTGACTATATGCTCGATGGTGTCTGAATCGTTCACCTGCTCAGCCAGGTACTTCCGAAACTCGCTCTCTGGTATGAGAGTGACTTTCTTAGTTTGAGCTCGCCGTCGTGGCTTTCGGACGATCACAGCAACTCCTCCTTCAGGAACTCGGGGCGGAACCCGACAGCTGTGTTGTCTGTTGGGCGGATCACTACTACGGGAAGTGACGTGAAGCCCTCCGCTAGTAGCTGCTCTCGTGCCTCTGGGTGCCCCTCGACGTCGATCTCGTCGAACGCTACATCGTGGTTTCGCAGCCACCGTTTAGTGGCTTTACATGCTACACAGCCTGGGCCCGTATAGACCAGAACCGCTGCTTCATCTGTACTTGTTGATGAGCTCTGCAAGAGCTTCTTCACCTTCCTTTACTAACACCGAGTTAGTGTCTTGTCGTTCGTTGTGAGGCAGGATCACCGCTTGCGGTATGTCTGCCTTAACTTTTGCTGCAAACTCCAGGCCCGGCTCATCGCCATCAGCTAGGATGATGACTCGGTTCACCGGCTCAAAAAGAGCCGCCCACCAGGGCTTCCAAGCCTGGGCACCTGGAATGCCTACCGTCGGTAGCCCCACTTGGCAGGCCGATATAGCGTCGATCTCACCCTCGCAGATTCCTACCGCACCTTCGGTGGTCAGCACTGCTTGAGGGTTGAACGTGCTGATTTTCTGCTCGCTAGGCTGGTTGTACTTCGGCTTGACGTTCGGATCAAGCGCCCGGAACCGCATACCTACAACCTTCCACGCGCCGAGCGGGCCTCGTCGAAGGTACGGTATTGCAAGCATTCCCTCGAACCGCTCGTGTCCCGGGGCTGGCTCCTCGACGTAGCCGAGAGCGAACTTATGTATACTTTCCTCCGAAAGCGAGCGGCGGGTTAGGTACTCCTCGGCGGGACTCCCCTCCAAAGCTTTCTTGTACGTGCTGGTGATGCTCTCCAGTGATTGACTCAAACTTCTTCAACACCTCCTCAAAGGTAAGTTCAGGCTCCTGCGTTTGGATTACCCGCAGGCTGTCCCCCCGGAAGCCGCAACCGTGGCAGTTGAAAGCATCCTCGGGAATGTTCAAGCTAGCTGACTTGTGTGTGTCCCCATGCACGGGGCACGAGACGGCTTGCCAGCTGAACCGCCTGGGTGAAAACTCAAACGATGGGAAATAGTGCTCGATTACTTTCTCAATAGCCACAGTACCTCGGATCATCACTGTAATACATGTGTGCTGGGAGATCGTCTGGCTCAATCTCCCCGTAATCCCATCCGGTTTCTACCATTTCACATCCTCAGCTTTCAGATAACCGTTGTCTATCAAGTACATGTCGTGCTCAAGGGTTGAATGAAACTCTGGTAAGCCTTTTCGTGGGTAGGAGTTAATGAGCACTTGCAGAATCGCTAAGGCTCCTGCACAGGCTACTATTACTACCAGTAAGATTCCAACAAAAATCAGCTCAGGCGTCTTCGATCAACTCGTGTGAACAGTCTCGGAGGTCTTCAACAGCGTTGCGAACCGCTTCCTGAACGCTTTCGATTATCTCCGCAGGGACTCGCTTCAGATGCTCGACGACGGATTGGGCCGCCTTATCAGCGCCCGTCAAAATCGCGTGCTCAATCCTTTCTCGAACTTCTTCAAACTCGCTGTCATTCTCAATAATCATTGTGGGGCTACCCTCTTCCCGATTACTTGTTGTGCTGGGGGGTCTTGTAAGTACGTAATGGCTCGTTGCAGCGTCTCGACGCTATCCCGCAGGTGCCCTATCACACCTTTGTTGCAGCTGCTGCACAGCAGCCCGCGTATCAAACCGGAATCGTGGTCATGGTCAACGGCTAGGGCTCGGGACTTTCCCGTAGCTCGGCGGCAGATGTAACACACCCCACCTTGATGCTCGTAGATAGCCTCGTACTCAGCCATCGTGATTCCAAACCTTTTCATAAGCGATCGCTCACGTGAAGCCTGTTTTCGCCGCTTCATCTCCAGACCGTGGTGCGTAGCACACCGCGGACCCGGATATGGCGTGGCGCGTTTGTTCACGCGCCCCTCAGCCGTGCAGTCGATGCAAGGCTTTTTCTCAGCCAAAGGGGTCATACCTTCCATCTGTTGTTGTCGTACTAGCTACGCTAGTCTCCTCGGTGATGCGGAGGTTCCGCGTGTCAAAGGTGAGTCGAACTACCGTCTGGCCCGAAGCGTCCGCTCGACCTGCTCGGTTCTTCACCACCGAGGCTCCTAGCACAGTTGCTGTGTCGTAACTTCCTGCTCGATGGAGCGTGATAATCACACTCGGTATCTGAGTAACCTGCCCACGCACCCCCGATTGGGGGATAGGCTGCGCCGTGTCGTTGAACGAACCCGTTACGTGGTGCAGAACAACTACGCAGCTGCCCGTCTTGCGAGCCATCCCGTTCAGCCACCGAAGCACCGAATCCTGGGCGTCGAACTTACTAGCCTCACCGGTGTAGCGTACATCCCCGAGGTTGTCAACTACCACCAAATGGGGGTACTCGCCGTACAGCTCGAGGTAAACGCTCATAGCTTTCTCGATAGCGTCTAGGTCTGGCTCCGCGCTGAAGTCAAACATCAGCGGGGCTTCCGCAACCTTCTTCGGTATCTTCCCACTATCCAGCTTCCGCGTACACTCCTCGACACTCTCACCCGTTAGGACAGCTGACGCACGTGTTAGTTGCGTGCGGGCGTCCGAGTCAGCGGAGAAGTAGAGGGTCGGCACACTGGCTTGTGCTGCAAAGTTCAGAGCCACCGCAGACTTACCCGTTCCGGGGCCCGCTGCTATGAGAGCCACCATACCTTTTCTAAGCTCGACGCCTAACTTCGGCCATACCTGGGGGAGTGGCTCTCCTAGTTCCTGGGATTTCTTAAGACTTTGTGCTAGTGAATACAGCTCCTCCTCCT
>QWCI01000294.1_pt1 | contig 42192 bp, 34 predicted proteins | sample 1972541 | NCBI WGS metagenome assembly QWCI01 (sample SAMN09866712, study PRJNA288562) | Human oral metagenome isolate term3_saliva, whole genome shotgun sequencing... | isolation source: mouth | host: Homo sapiens | place: USA: California | reverse complement strand
AATAAACCTTATACACTTAGAGAAGGTACAGCAATAGTCGTTGGTTTATTGGTTACAGGTGGATTATTACAGGTAACAATAGGTCCCTTAGAGTGGGGTATCTTTGCTTGGCCAGCCAACATTATTACATTATTCTTACTCGTACTGGCACTTATCATAGTCTATGCACTTCGTAAGCGGTCTTATTTCTGTCGTTTCATGTCAACCATGCAGGCTGCTATCCCAGCAATTGCTGCTGCAGCAATACTCACTCTCCTTATGGGACTTACCAAACAAGTAGCAGAAGGAAAGAGTCCTGTTGACCCGCTTGGACTGACAAAGATGCTCAATTTCTGGCCGTTTATCCTTGTTTACCTATGGATGACAGCCATTGTAGGAGAAGTCACATTAAATCAAATTGCTCATTTCTCTTGGCGTCGACTACCAACCTTAACGAGCCATGTGGGCTTATTTATTATCCTCACTTGCGGTACACTTGGTAGTGCTGATATGCTTCGAGTGAAGATGTTCTGCGAACAAGGACAGGTTGAGTGGCGTGGTCTTGATGCTTTTAGTGCTGTTCATCACCTCCCTGTAGCAATTCAATTAGATAAGTTAGATTGTAAGATTGAGGTTCTCAAGCGCATTGATAATGCTATGCCAGTTATGCTTAGTAAGATGGTTGGTAAGATACCTGGTGGTATGATGGGCAATATTCGTATGGACTCTTTAGGACAGGCACGTAATAAGGATGGCTATATAGCTTCGGATGCTACAGGTACAGCATGTGCGTTATATGTAAAGGTAACAATAGGTGTAAATGCTAATGGAAGCAGTGATTCTGGTTTAATTAAAGGTCAGCAACATACTGTAACTGGTTGGATCACTTGTGGAAGCTATCTTTTCCCTTATCAATCTTTGAAGCTTATTGATGGTAGTAGATTGGTTATGCCCAATCGTGAGCCACGTCGTTTTGCCTCTCTTGTAGACATCTATACACAAGATGGAAAGAATATTCATACCGAGATAGAAGTAAACAAGCCATTTACCATTAATGGATGGAAAATCTATCAACTTAGTTATAATGAGCAGATGGGCAAATGGAGTAATCTAAGTATCTTTGAATTAGTAACAGATCCTTGGATGCCAGTTGTTTATGTCGGTATATTCATGTTATTATTTGGTGCTGTAGGAATGTTTTTAACAGCAAGTCGTAAGAAGGAGGTTAAGCTATGATTTGGAATTATTTTATTATATTTGCAGTCGTATCAGTCATTCTGTGGGCTATAGGAGCATGGGGTGCATGGCGTAACCGAAGAACCTTAGCATTTGTTACAACAGGACTTGGTCTTGCAGTTTTCTTCTCCTATATTCTTATTATGTGGATAACACTGGAGCGTCCACCGCTCCGTACGATGGGAGAAACACGCTTATGGTATAGTTTCTTCCTACCATTAGCAGGTGTAATAGTCTTTAGTCGATGGCAGTATAAGTGGATATTGAGTTTCTCAACACTGCTTGCCACAGTTTTTGTATGTGTCAACCTCTTCAAACCAGAGATTCATTCCAAGACGCTCATGCCTGCTTTACAGAGTCCATGGTTTGCCCCTCATGTCATAGTCTACATGATGGCATACGCTCTCTTGGGTGCAGCAGTTGTCATGTCGGTCTATCTATTATTCTTTAAGAAAGGTTCAGACATAGACAAAGAGATGGAGATAACCGATAACCTCGCCTACGTTGGACTATCATTTATGACACTTGGCATGCTGATGGGAGCTTTGTGGGCCAAGGAGGCATGGGGACATTATTGGTCATGGGACCCCAAAGAGACATGGGCTGCCATCACTTGGCTTGCTTATTTGGTCTATGTACACTACCGCCAATACCATTCTCGCACTGTTCGTCCAGCTTTATGGATACTTATCATAGCTTTCTGTCTACTACAGATGTGCTGGTGGGGAATTAATTATCTTCCTTCTGCGCAAGGTGTCAGTGTCCATACATATAATCTAAGTTAGAGTTAGGTTTATTACCATTCATTTAGACTTAAAAAAATAACACTGTATCAAGAGTTGCAACATAACTTTTGATACAGTTTTTTTCGTCTTATACGATTGTTGAAGAGATAAGATTTGTTTGAAAATAATGAGAATAACATTAATAAAAAACACAAAAAAAGTTTTTAGTAGAGTTGCTGTCATTTTAACATTTACAATTAACTATCTGAATATAAACAATTTACTCATTCGTAAAGTATGACAGATATGACAGCAAAATTATTTTTTCTTTTCTTCTGCCTATAAGGAATTAATGATACAGCCGTGGTAAACAAACATACTATCAACCATCAAGCACCACACCTCTCTCTCCGAATAGCATTCTTACAATCAGAACATTCTTTCTATCTACATTGTCAACTCCTTGCTCTATCACATTATTTAAATAAAAAAGAAAGTAGGGTTGCAAAAAATGAAAGATGTGCGTAAATGAAAAGAAGAAGATCATGTTATACCATATATTTAACCTCTTTATATCATGTAAAGAGAGTAATGAGTTATGAAACTTTCTCATGTTATAGCAAGTATTTATTCTCTTTATATCCTATCAACACCTATATGAAACTATATTTTTATCAAAAAGCTTTGTTCTTCCATATCTTTTTTATACTTTTGGCAGCTGAAAAAGCTAAAAAAAGATGAGACAAATCATTAATCACTTCACTGATGATGACCTGTACAAGTTAACAATGTGTTGTGCAGTCATTGACAATTATCCACGTGCACACGTATGTTATCAGTTCGTAGATCGTGATGATACGGTATATCCCAAAGGCTTCGCACAGGAAGTGGAGCACCAGATAGAATTACTGGAAACTGTCATTATAACCGATGAAGAGATAAACTTCCTAAGAAAGAAGTGTAATTATCTTCCCGAATGGTTTCTAACCTATCTACGTGGCTTCCGCTTTTCACGCGATTGGGTCAAGGTTTGGCAAAATGAAGAAGGTCATCTTCATATTGAAATAGAAGGTTTATGGGCTGACACTATTTTGTTAGAGGTGAAGATACTTGCTATCATCTCTGAGTTATTCTACATGTTTAACAAGCAGGCACAGGAGTTTGATTATCAAGAACTTTATGACAACACTTACCATAAGACAGAGCGTTTACTTGAAGCAGGCTGTGTCTTTTCAGATTTCGGTACTCGCCGCCGTGCCAGTTTGGTAGCAGAAGAAACTGCTGTGAGAGCTATGAAGGATTGTTATGATAGTAAAGAGTGGAAGGGACGATTTGTCGGTACAAGTAATATTCACCTTGCAATGAAATACGATCTGACACCAGTCGGAACAATGGCACACGAGTTTATCTGTGCTATCGGTGGTATGTTTGGTCCTCAAATGGCCAATTACATGGCAATGGAGGCCTGGCGTCGGACTTATCGTGGAGCGTTAGGAACCTATTTGTATGACTCCTTTGGCTGGGACATCTTCTCTTACAATTTCTCAGAAGACTTTGCTAATCAATTCAAGGGACTACGCATAGACTCTGGTGACAACTTCGAACAATTAGAGAAAATCATTGCGAAATATAAGTCTTTTGGCATCGATGCACGTGACAAACAAGTGTTATTCTCAAACGCATTGGATACAGACAAAGCAATTGAGATACAACATTATGCAGAGAATCGTGTAAAACCATCGTTTGGTATTGGTACTCATTTCACTAACGATTTCCCACATGTAAAACCAATGAACATCGTTATCAAACTTGTTGCAGTTAAGATAACTGAGCGGTGGCCATTCTATAATGACACTTGCAAGATATCGGAGGATAAAGGAAAGCATACAGGTAAACCAGAGGTTATACAGCGCTTTATGGAGGCCATTCATTATAAAGAATAAGGTGGTTTAAGCTTTACTAAAATAGTTGACAATAACTTTGTCAACTATTTTAGTATAGAATTGTACTATAGAACATACCCAAGTAAGTTAGTTATCAGCTTCTCACTGCACGATACCCACTGACTGTAATAAACCTTTCTCCTAACATTCCCCTTTGGTATTGTGTTTCATCACGCATCATTTTATAGGTAGAAATCTGTGGTGCTAACGTTATGCAACAAGCATATTGATAGCATAACACTTTACAAAATCTCAATGTAAACATATCAATTGAACGTTAGGAGAGAACAAGGTAATGCTAATCTATCAGTATTAATATGATGAGAAGACTCATTGTCTTAAATGTAAGACACGCTTCCTATCCCTTTAATCCAAAATGATTCATTGGGTTTAGTTGAATTAGCGTACAAATACAAACTCCCCCTACTGCCCATACAAGCAATAGGGGGAGCTATTTTTTAATACTTATAGGAAATGTAAGCCACAAAGACGTTTAACTCTCAAAGATGTATTATGCCCCTACAACTTATTTAGCAGACTCCTCAATACGTTTCAATCCCTTTTGATAATAGACATAATAGAGTAATCCGGCTGTTGTTAAACCAAATGGGAAAGCATACCAGATACCAATGAGCTGATAGTTCATAACTACTCCAAAGAGATAACCCAATGGCAATGAAACGATAAAGAAGGCAACGAAGGCTATCCATATCAATGGTTTCACAACGGCAATACCACGCATGGCATTAGCATAGTTACACTGCATTCCGTCTCCAAACTGATAGATCATAAATGGTATAATAGTCATAGAAACCATCGATACTACCTCAGAACTGTCAGTAAATAGTCCTCCGATACTATGACGGAAGATAAAGACTGGAATTGAAGTCAGCATAGCCAAGAAGAAGACAAGGTGTATGCCAGCTGTTGCCGTACGTTTCACAGCCGTATAATCTCGCTGTCCCATGAAGTTACTGATACGTACTGCTACAGCTGCAGCAAGACCATAATAAATCATATAACCCAATTGCGAGATTGTAAGCATAACCTGATGTGCTGCTAAGGCAGTTGTACCAAACCAACCAACCATCAGACTTGACAGGCTGAAAGCGGCTGTCTCCATACCCATTTGTAGTGCAAGTGGTAAACCAAGTACGGTAACTTGCTTGAAATCAGTGCGATTGATACTCCCTTGACGCCATCCTTTTCTATATTCCTTATATCGCTTGCTAAAGAAGAAGATGCTAACCATGACGATAGCCATTACGATACGAGAAATCATAGTAGAAAGTCCTGCTCCAACCAAGCCCATCTCTTCCATCCCAAAATGACCATAGATAAGAACCCAATTACCAAATATATTCATGATATTTCCCCCGATTAAAATCCACATAGCTACTCGCGTATCGGTAATACCATCTGTGAATTGTCGGAAGGTATTAAACCAACAGACAAAAGGAAGGGATACAAGCTGAATGACAAAGTAAGAGCGCATAAGGGGCAACAGCTCCTCCGGCTGTCCTAAATTCCCAAGATTGATATACAATACCCACATAATAGCTGATAAAAACACAGCCATACAAGTGTTTGCAGCTACTGCACTTTTCATGAGTTCCCCAATACGATGCGTCTTCTCTTGACCATATAACGTACCGACGAGGGCAGTAATAGCGTATGTGAAACCCACAGCAAAGATAATGACCAGCGTAAACATATTATTGACAAATGCCGCTGCAGCCAATTCCTTTGTGCTATGATGTCCAATCATTAGCGTATCAGCAAAATTAAGAATAAGGTTTCCTAATTGTCCGATAATAATTGGAACACCTAAATAAGTAAGGTTTCGATAGTGTGTTTCGTACTTTGAAAATTGATATGACATACTATTTATTGCTATTATATTATCCTAAGTGCGCTGCAAAGGTACGAAAAATAACTGTATTTTCATGCGTTTTTCTTAAATTACTTACTCTTCTAATAATAATAACACGATATTGTTAATAGAATAGAACGTTATTTCCTGTCTAAGTAAAACGTGTCTGTCCGATCCATGATAACCTCTATGTTAATGAGTGAACCACCCCGAATGTTAACTAATACGTAGATCATTCTAATTTATTATCATGAAGAGAAATGATTACTTACGTGAGAAGAAATATTTATCTTCATGAAAATAATTCGTAATAAACTGTTTTTAAGGATTATGTAAACTTTAGAGAGGAAGAAAAAATACAAACAAAAAGAGGGAACCAAACGGCTCCCTCTTAACAATAAAGTATGTGTATCAATGATTTACAAGTCGAACTTGTAGCCTAAAGTAATCTGGAATACGCTGTTCTTAGCGTCACTCCATTTTAGAGCCTTGCTTACACCCCAGTTATAACGAGCGTCAAGCTGGAAATTACTGTATTCGTAAGAAAGTCCAACAGGAATAGAAACGTCTACAGACTGTGCCTTGATAGGGTTGTCAACGGCATTAAGATTATTTTTTTTAATCTTATTGCTCACATTAAAACCAGGCTGGACACCCAATTTTACAGCAAGACCTTTAACAACATAAACGTTTGCCATGATAGGAACATTAATGTAATCAAGGCGGTTTGTAGCATCATTAGAATTACCGATATTACCTTTTGCACCCTGCATAGAGTAGAGTACGCCTGCACTTACAGAGATGATGTCACTTGCCTGATACTCACCTTCAACACCAGCTACAACTCCTACGCGAGGATCAGTGCCCTTGAATTCTGTGAGATTAGCAATACTAACACCAACTTTTGGCTGGAGGTTGAATGAACCAACTGCATGCTGTGCGAATGTAGATACTGATGAAAGCATCAGTGCAGCTACAACTAAAATCTTTTTCATAACTCTTTGTTTTTTGTTAAGTATATTCTTTTCTATAGTTATCCTTTATTTCACCTCTCTCCGTAGGCTTTTTAATTCCTTAAAAGAGACGTTCTATATTGAATACTCTTGTTTATTACGGGCGCAAAGTTAAACGAAACTGATGTAATCACAAAGGTTTTCGCGTTAAATAGTACTTATATCATTCAACGACTAATAAATAACAAAGAAAAAGGTGGATTGAGAAGAAATCTCTCTGCAATCCACCTTATTATAATGCTTATACTGTCCTTTATAATCTCTAAGGATTATCAAAGACTTAATACTTCTTCACCTCGCAGCTTAATGCCTTACCCTCAGCGAGTTCTTTCACACTGCTAAGGGTTGAGACAGCGATATTGTAGAGTGCTTCCTTGGTAAAGAAAGCCTGATGAGAAGTTAGTACTACATTAGGAACCATGAGCAAACGAGCCAAGACATCATCATCAATCATCTTGTCGCTCTTGTCCTCATAGAAATATTCCTTCTCTTCTTCGTAGACATCAAGACCTGCTGAACCCACCTGCTTGGTACGCAATCCTTCGATAAGATCCTCTGTATGGATAAGCTGTCCACGTCCAGTATTGATAATCATCACGCCCTTCTTCATCTTAGAGATGCTCTCCTTATTGATAAGGAACTTAGTGTCAGGTGTCAAAGGACAATGGAGAGAGATAATATCACTGTTGGCATAAAGTTCATCAAGCTGTACAATCTTAACATCATATTGCTTTGCAAACTCCTGATCAGGGTAAAGGTCGTATGCCATAACATTCATTCCAAAGCCGTGCAAAATCTTGATAAGTTCCTTTGCAATACGGCCCATACCAACAACACCAGCTGTTTTACCATACATATCGAAGCCCAACAGACCATGTAAGGTGAAGTTTCCTTCACGTGTACGGTTCACAGCACGATAAATCTTACGGTTAAGACTCAACATCAAGGCTACGGCATACTCCGCAACAGCATGTGGAGAGTAAGCAGGAACGTGTGTTACTTTAATACGACCCTCAGCAGCCTTGAGGTCAACATTATTGAAACCAGCACAGCGAAGAGCAACAAGTTTGACTCCATTGTTCACTAACTCGTCAATAACCTGTGCGTCACACTCTGCATTAACAAAGATACATACCACGTCAGCACCCTTTGCCAAAGGTACTGTACTTATACTAAGACGCTCTTGATAATAGCGAATATCGAAATTATAGTCCTTGTTTACCTCGTTGAAAGACTCAATGTCATACGACTTTGCGTCGAAAAATGCTATCCTCATTGCTATTTACCTAATTTGAATTAATTATTATATGTACTATAAATAATCCCTTTCTTTTTGATTGTCAAGGGATTTCTTTATTCGTTTACTACCTTAGGTAACCTCTTATATCTAAGTTATTCAACTTAAATACTTAGTCCAGTGCAAAGGTACACATAATTTGTAATACTTGCAAATATTTACCTTTTATAGATTAAGGAGAATGGTCAACATTATTATAGATGAGGAGTTAATGAGATTCTAACGGTTGGCTTTTCTATTATGGCTTAATAGCTATGGTGGCGTTAGGCATCTTCTATACAACAATACTTTCATATTAATCCATTAATCAATCATTCTTTCTTAACTAATTAAGTGTGAAATGCTTATATGAACAGTCGGGTAAGAATACAAGCACAGGGCGGAAGGAATAATTGTTGCTTGTTTAGTAGCTCCATTCCTATCATTCTAAGCCTTATTACGCCTAAAGAGTAAAAATTAAACTGATAAGATTGTAGTTTATAATTGGAAATCTTTATCTTTGCCTTGTGAACTGCTTTTCATCAAACTAATCATCTTTCTATATGGTTAAGAAGTAATACAATAGGATTAAACTGCATCGAAATGAAACCAAACATAAACTGAATAAAAGAAATGAAGACCCTTAAATATTATCTCAAAGGAATACTCTGCATAGTCTTTTCACTACAAGCAACTATATTGAATGCGCAATTAACAGCTGAAATTATGCATATTCAAGACGGGATTGTACAAAGTTTTTATGCGTTATCTGACCATCACTCACAACAAAAGAACACTTATTGTCATTTAGGTCGTACGATAACAGTGAACGGCAAGACATACCCTTTCTATGTAAAAGTAGAGGATAATGCCAGCATTCGGAGGTTTATAAATCCCAAGGACACGGCAGACTATAAACAATACATTAATGAAGACTTTGCTTTAGATGCTCAGAAAGGTGTTTATAAGTATGATTTAGGACTATCACCATTTGAATATACCTACGATGGGAATATCGTTTCATCATCAGGTTGTTGGTATTATTCGAAAAAAGATTATAAACAGCTCATTGCTTGTTATTACTTTTCAGGGGATGTGATTCTATATCATGTGGATGTTAAAAAATGGGATGTAGAGTCGCACTATTGGGTTAACAGAATGCTTCAACAGAAGACTTTTATAGTTATCAAAGAAGCAACAATGTTGAAGTATATTCCTTTGAAAATTACAGAATCAATGGGTTTGAGATACACACCAATCTTTTCTATTTTTCGGTATTTAGCTGAGTGAAAAAAAGAAAACAGGAAATACCAACTTTTAAGCAATGCGTTTGGCTATTAGTTCAGTGTCATTAAAGCAGCTTACACAAGAGTTTAAGATAGTCATCTACTTACGAGTCAGCCATACACTCCTATGCGTTTCCAAACAAGTAAAGCTATACTAAAATCTTATATTAGAAGTATAAAAATAGAAAAAACACATATAAGCGATTCTACAAGCATCAGACTAACCTCAAGACATGTTTTTTTATTGATTTTCAACAGCATTATTACAGAAAATTATGTAAATTTGCATTCATATTAAAGATATTCAACACACATAGAAACCGTGAATAATTCATCCACCATAAAGGGTTATGGCTATGCCAGCCTATCTGCAATAACATTCGGTACAATACCGCTTTTCTCCATTCCGGTAATGGAGTCAGGTATGTTACTGCCGTCCGTATTGATCTATCGATTTGCTTTCGGTTGTCTATTTATGATGGCTATCCTCTTATGGCGTAAGCAGAATCTACACATACGATGGGGAGATGGGCTCCGTATTACGTTCCTTTCTATCCTCTATGCAGTGTCGGCAGTATGCCTTTTCAGCAGTTACGAATATATGCCAGGTGGTGTAGCAACAACGTTGTTATTCTCTTATCCTGTGTGGACAGAGATACTCCTCATTCTTTTCTTTAATGAGAAGCTCACAATCCGCATATCTTTAGCTATTTTACTTGCCATTGCTGGCGTGGCTTTCCTTGGTGGGATAGGGCATACAGATGGTATTAAATCGATGTGGGGCGTCACTCTTGCAATGTCGTCAGGACTGTTATATGCCATCTATATGGTACTTTTCCCCAACATGCGTATCAGTAAACTACCAGCCTTGAAGGTTAATTTCTATATCTTCTTTATGGCTATGTTGCTACTAATTCTTTATGCAACATTTACGACAGGAGGTGTCCAGCGAATCACTACTGCCGACTCTTTCCTGTCATTGATACTATTGGGTTTAATCCCGACCACCATCAGTAATGTTACCTTAGTACGCTCTTTAACCTTGATTGACTCAGCCAGTGTGGCCATCTTAGGTGCTTTTGAACCATTGACAGCAATGACAATCGGCATTGCAATCATGGGCGAACCACTTACGACATCAGTCGTTATTGGTAGTGTACTCATCATAACCTCCGTAATACTCCTTATTACAAAGGGCAAAACCTTACCTAATCCTCTTCGAAAATTTGCCAATCATGAAGAATAAAAACATCCTTTGGCATCTCCTTGCCATTGCCATCGTTGCCGTATGGGGCACGACCTTTGTTAACACAAAAGTACTTTATAACAGTGGGTTAACACCGTTGGAAATCTTCTTCCTACGCTTCGTCATTGCCTATATCTGTATATGGTTTATCTCGCCGCGCCAGCTCTTCTCTCGCACATGGCGTGATGAGTTAATCATGGTTTTATTAGGTATTACGGGCGGCTCAGTATTCTTTCTCGCAGAAAACTATGCCGTGGGACTAACTTATGTCAATAACGTTAGTTTCATTGTATGTACCGCTCCATTGCTCACCGTACTACTCGGTATAACCTTTGTAAAGAGCATCAAAGCAAGTTGGTCGCTGATTCTTGGTTCGTTGATAGCGTTATTAGGAGTAGCAACTGTCATCTTCAATGGTAGTTTCGTACTCCACCTAAATCCATGGGGCGACCTCCTCACCTTATTAGCATCGCTATGTTGGGCAGTTTACTCCTTGTTGATGAAGAAGATTTCACATAGTTATTCTGCAGTATTCATCACCCGTAAGATTTTTTTCTATGGGCTTGTGACAGTACTGCCAGCCTTTCTCTTTGATCCATGGACGGCTACCACCTCTATGCTTCTTACGCCGAAAGTAATCCTAAACCTATTGTTCCTCGGCCTTGTAGCTTCTTTCCTCTGCTTTGTACTATGGACATTAGTCATTGCGAAGATTGGAGCTATGACCTCATCCAACTATCTTTATCTTAACCCTATCACCACAGTAGCAGCCAGCGCTATCTTTCTTAATGAGCCAATGACGGCCATAGCGTATGTGGGAAGCGCATTAATTCTGATAGGTGTAGCTGTCTCGAATAAATAGGATAGGGGATTTCAGCTCTTTTAGAAGACACTATCTCCCGTCAACTCGACCACAGATTAGAAATGTCATGCACTGACATAAGAACAAAGTCTTTGAATAATTACTTAATCATAATATGAAGAAAATAGCATTAATCACTGGTGCAACCAGTGGAATTGGCAAAGCTTGTGCACGTAAGTTTGCACAGGGTGGATACGATGTCATCATTACTGGGCGTAGAGCCCAGCTCCTTGCAGACCTAAAGAAAGAGCTTGAAGCAATCGGAGTAAGGGTGCTTGCACTTGCCTTCGACGTATGTAATCGTAAAGCTGCTACTGCAGCTATCAAAAGTTTACCATTAGAATGGCAGCAGATTGATGTCTTGATTAATAATGCGGGCTTAGCACTTGGCTTAGAACCAGAGTATGAAGGGAGCTTTGAAGACTGGGACATGATGATTGATACGAATATTAAAGGACTCCTAACCATGACCCGTCTTGTCGTACCAAGGATGGTAGCTCGTGACAGTGGACACATTATTAACATCGGTTCAGTGGCTGGTGATGCTGCTTATGCTGGTGGTAATGTCTATTGTGGTACGAAAGCTGCGGTAAAAGCAATTACCGACGGACTTCGTATCGACCTTGCACACACCGCTGTACGAGTAACGAATGTGAAACCAGGATTGGTTGAGACCAACTTCTCTAACGTGCGTTTCCATGGTGATGACGCCCGAGCAGACAAGGTGTACGAAGGAGTTAAACCTCTTACAGGGGCCGACATTGCTGATGTAGTATTCTATGCTGCTTCCGCTCCTGCCCATGTTCAGATAGCTGAAGTGCTTGTTCTTGCAACCCATCAGGCAAGTGGAAGTGTGCTACATAGAGAGACTAAGAAGTAACCACGTTCTTCTTTAGCTCCTTGTTAGTTTACTTATAGTATCTACACAGAGGTGTTGTATCTGCTCGAAGATGAGATAAAAAGATACAATCATTATGAGAATGCAAGTTTATACGCCTATTGCAAATGTATAAAAGTAGACGTATAAACCTGTATTCTCATTGTTTTTATTAAGGACAGAAGAAACTTAAACAGTTGACACAAACATTCCTAATAACTCTCTATAGCATCAACAAGTGTATAAAAGTTTGTTTCTTAAAGTGAGAGATGTAATCTTCTACTAAATCTGACACCATCTCAATAGAAACATACTATGAATGTCTCCACTTATGAGAGCCATTAGCAACACTGTAAAATATCTTTACATCAGATCAAGCTAAACATCCTTATCTCAGAGATATACTATCCTTTAAGCCTTAGTTCATAACTTTCATTAAATCAAAAGGTTATAAATAGTAACAAAGAAGACGCCTTTCTTGCTTCAAGAAGGGCGTCTTCTATAGGCAAGAAGGGCATGTTCTCAAATGCAGTTAGGCCTCTTCTTGCTTCTATAATGGCCTCTCTTCAAATAGAGAGGAGAATGATTATTGAAAAATCTTAACGTTTTGTATGGTCATGTTTAGCATTCCATCTGCTTTTATGAATGACTTTATAAGGGCAACCTCACTAATCACATCCTCTATCGGAAGGACCTTAACGACTCGTCTACAAAGTGTATTACATCCGAAAGTCTTTACTCCAACATAATTATTTACCCGTAGGTTTCTTCTCACGTGCAGTCTTTATTCTGTCTTGAATCATCTGATAGTGTGAGATAGCATGCTTACGTGCATTGATTATCTGGAACCTGTAGACAAAGCAAGTGGTTACAAAGTAGACAGTTGCCTGTATCCATAACGCACGAACTTCTGGTAATACGTCATCAATCGTTGCCCCCATTGATGCAATACGTAAATATCCTCGCACACCAAAGGTAGAGGGAATCAGCCAACTAACACCTTGCCAAGCGCCAGGAATACTACTCTGTGGCCATGATGCACCCGTAAGAAAGAGGAAGGGGATTGATGTGAAGACCACCAAAAGCATTACATTCTCACGATAACGAACAAGGCAAGAGATGGTCATACCGAAGAAGATTACTGCTAATAGGTATGGCAAAAGAAGCCAAAACAAGTCAGCAGGACGCGCAAGCATTGTAAAGTTGAAGAAATGGGGTACCGCCATTGTTACGTATGCAGCCATAACACAATAGATCATGAAGTAACAAGAGGATTTACCCAGTACTATCTTCATAATCCCGTTATAGTGTTTACCAATAGGGACAAGGTCTTGAAAACGATTGTTTTCACGTGCTGTACCAGCAGAAAGACCAATACCAAGAAGCAAGGTCTGCTGCAGAATGAGGATTAACACACCTGGGAGGATTGCATTACCATACCCCCCTGTTGTATTAAAGATGGGTTCGGCGTCTACAACCATAGGTTCTGTACTTACCTCTTCATCTCTTTCTGTAAAAGACATGGACTGCTCCTTCTTCATGTCAGTACCCATCTCCATTGATACTGCCAGTGCTGTTTGATAGATAGCTTTATAGGTAAGCATTAAACTCATATCACAGTAGACTCCTACATGAGCCTTTTCGCCACGATGTAAAGTGAGATCAAAATCACTTGGGAAATAAAGTATGCCATGTACAACCTGCTTTCCAACTAATGCTTCGGCCTCTTGTAGGTTATTGCAATAGTAGGCTGCACGTACATCAGGAGACGCATCAAAGTCTTGAATGAACTCACGAGAAGAGGCAGAATGAGACAAGTCAACAATAGCCACAGGTACTTCACGCACCACTTCATTGTTATATATCCATGAGTAAAGCAGAGGGTAGGCCAAAGGAACAAGTAGGAAGAAGATTAAAACTCCCTCATCTTTAATCGTACTCTTCATCTCCAACCACCATATATAACAAAGAGAGGAGAGGAAGCCCAGCGGCCCTGAGCTTGCTTTCCGTTTATTATTTGGCTTTGTAGTATTCTTTGTTTCTGACATAATTGACAATTTATTGAGTCTGCGTCTACAAAAGGTTATTTACGAAGTGATGAATAATTAATAGTGAAATAAACCATAATCATACTTTGTCTGTTGCCATATTTGGCATATAAATTTGCCTCTGTTGACTATTGATTAGTAAGACTAATACCGTCTTATGGTATATACACATACTCTATCATCGCTCGCTTAATATTCCTAACGACCAAAATAGGAAGAGATGCAAAGGCTACCAAGGCCACGACATTCACCCACGCATTAATTAAAGGATAACCATTGAAGATACAAATCTGATATATCATATAGTAATGTCGCAGTGGGATAATCTGTGCCAAGGCCTCAATCATACCGTCCATAGCGAACAATGGGAAGGTAGCACCACAGGCAGAGAAGCCAACAACAGCCCAAAGAGAACAGATACTCATTGACATTCGAAGGGAAGGCATTAAGCCGAAGACAAACACACCAAACCCTTGAGAGGATAAGACAGTAAGGATGGCAAGGAAAACAATCATGCTCAGTCCGCCTGGATGAGGGAAATTCAAATACCCATAGACATACCATTCATAACCTAAGAAGATGGTTAAGAAGATAAGTGTCTGTGGTAACAGCTTACCAGCAAGTGCAATAAGAATATTGTTACCAGACATAGACATCCATTCTTTTGCCCGTCCAAACTTTAGTTCAGTACCAATAGAATAGACCGTGATGAGCAACATAAACAGGACTAATATACCTGGTATCATGATACAACTCAAGTAAACATTATAATTCATCCATGGATTACCAATCATGTGTACGTCAAGTCCTATCGGTTGTATGATTGTTTTTATCTCGTTAGGAGTCTTTCCAAGCATCTGTAACTTCGCTGCGCCGACAGCTGCTGAGGTCAGAGTAGTAACTGTTTTTAGGTCTTTAAACAACATACCACCCGCAACGAGTGTCACATTACTATAATAGAAAGATACTTCAGGTTGCCGTTGAGAAACAAGCTTAGCCGTTGTTCCTTCTGGAATATAGAGAAAACCATATATCTCATTACGCTGTATAGCCTTACGCGCTTCAGTTGCATTGTTATAATGTCCTGCTACCTGAGTTCCTTGAAGACCATCCAACTGACGAATCATTGCACGTGTTACTGAAGTGTTGTCTTGGTCGACTACACCACATGGGAGCTTCTCTGGCTGTCCTGTACTCATCAAAGAAGTAAAGAAGAAGATGACAATAAGGGGGAAGACCACCATACAGCAGATGTAGATGGGGTTGTGTATCATCAATTCAACTTCACGAGCCCAGAGATTGATAAGTCTTCTTATATATATACCTAATTTCTTCATTATAATTAGTAAACTCTTGTAACTCCTTTTATAAAGGTATGTTAGAAGCTATGAATGGCTTTAATAGCCTTTGGAAGGATGGTCTTTATAATTATAAAACGTTATAGTCACTTGGCGAAATAAGTGTTTTGAATATGCATGTCAAGCCTCAACGCCATTGCTATTTGTTAACAACTCAATGCGTGATGATTGTAAAAAATAGCATAGAAGAGGGTGGGAGAGGGGTGTTATTGCCATTATCTGATGATTAACCTCTAAGGAAGAAACTCTAAGGAAAGCACGAAATCTTCATTAAACTTATCTCCTTAGGTAGCTTACCTCCCCCGAGAGTGTAGAGAGCGAGCCTACTTCTTTAATATCAAAGACATACCAGGTTTTAACCCTTCAACCTTCTTTGTTGGTTTAGCCTTTACTTGGAATGTCTTTAAATCATATTGGCCATTAGTCTTTGTTGCCTTCCATACGGCGTAAGACCCCTTATCTTTTAAGGAGGTTACACGCAGTTCTATATTCTTATCAAGCGCAGGAACGTAGGCTTTCAGAACTGTTCCAACCTTCATGTCTTTAAGTTGATCCTCACGTACATTAAATGTTCCCCATATATCATCGACCATAGATATACTCATGATAGGACTACCTAAGCCGACAAGTTCGCCTACCTTTGGATAGATTGTCTCAACTTCTCCATCAGCAGTAGCACGCTGTACAGTCTCCTTTAACACTGATCGAACAACATCAACAGCAGAGCGGGCAGCCTGTGCCTGCTTTCTTGCAGCCTCTTTCGTCTCACGTTGAGCACCGTTCTTAGCAAGTTCCCACTGTGATTTAGCAACCTCTACACCAGCCTTCGTCGCTTCGTATGCTGCCATAGCTTCGTCACGTTTCTGCGCACTCATTACTCCTTCATCATATAGTCGTTGCATACGACCGTAAGTCTTTTCGGCTATACCGTTCGCTGCTATAGCTTGCTGATAAATCTGATAAGCACTTTCAACGGTCTCACGACGTGTAGGACCTTCTGCCAAAGCACTCAATGCATCTGTTGCACCAGCCGCTGCTTCAGCCACTTTCTCTTGTGTACTTGCCTCTGGAATAGCCAATGTTGCAAGGACATCGCCTTTATGAACGACGTCACCTTCCTTTACTTTGATGTCTGTGATACGTCCTGGGAACTTACAAGCAACACGGTATTCGCTTACTTCTACCTCTCCTTGGATGGTATCCTCTGTACGATCAATGGTGAAATAACCAATGACAGCTACGATGACTACCACAGATACAAAGCCCAGAACGGCTAAAAGTATGTTCTTATGTTGTGATTTTGCTGACATATTATTGTGGTTTGAATTTATATGTTACGTATTTATTCTACTTAATTTAACTTCTTGTATATGTGTTAATGACCTTTCAACTATCTCTTAAAGACCTGTCTCATGGTTTAAACACACTTTATAAGCCACCAAGAGCCTTTTGTAAACCAGCTTGAGCCAGCTTAACACTGATCTCAGCATCAATGATTGCCATACGTGAAGTCTGCCATGCAGTCTGCGCTGCCATAACTTCTGTTACCGTCATAACACCCTCTTTGAAACCCACATTTGCACATCTAAGGTTCTCTTCAGCGGCAGCCATATTCTTATGAGACGTCGCAAGTTGCTTATTAGCATCCTTAAGACGGAGTCTGTTCTGCTCTATCTCTAAGTCAATCTTCTTACGTACATCATCCATTTCTAACTGTGCTATACTTGTAGCAGTCCTACTTGCACGTATCTTATATTTGTTTTCTCCCCAAGTCCATACTGGTACTTGAACAGTTACACCAATGTTCCATAGGTCCGTGAAACGTTTCTGAAAGCCATTAAAAAGATTAGGATTTGATACAGAATAACCGGCTGTGAGAAGTATATGAGGGAGATAAAGCGAGCGAAGAAGTTTGGTATTCTGTTTGCTCATATCAACCGCATTCTGCAAAAGGCGTAGCTCTGGACGAGTCTCATTAAGTCTTGTACTGTCTGAAGCAGGGATGATGTAATTATCAAACTGGGTTGAAGGAGTAGGAGGGAGGTCGGCTTCTCTTTCATCAGACAATTGTATATCACCATTCAAATCAAGTCCACAAAGTTCGCATAAGGCCATCTTTGCCAATGAAACACCACTTTGTATACGAGCGATTTGCATATCAGCTGTGTTAACAGCTACCTCAACCTTCAATCCATCAGCTCGAGTAGCAACACCCTCACGTATCATCTTCTTGACATCTTCATTCAGCTTTTGTGCTAAGTTACGATAGCGAATAGCTAACGCTTCCTTCTTCTTCAAAGAGATAGCAAGCCAATATGCATTGTCGACTCCATAGAGTACTAACTGTCGTTTAAGGCTGATATTGTTCTGTGCAACCTGCTCACCAATAGCCGCCATATCGTTCGCTGCCTTGATAGCCCCACCCATATAAATAGGTTGATTGACTACAATTCCACCGGCATATACGTTCTTCGTGTTTGAACGGAATGCGTCATTAATACTTTGACCGATGTTATTACCGGCTTGAGTGAGTGGTGTAGAAACATTGCTTAAGAGCTGACCAAGCTGCTGAGCCACCTGTGGACTAAGAACACCTTGCTGTGCCAAAGAGGAAAGGTTTTGGCCTATCTGACCACCTAACTGCCCAAAGGTATTTGTTCCAAGATTGCTCAGAGTATTCTTCTGATCATCACTAAGGAGTGAAATCTCACGTGAAAAGTGCTGATAACCAGCAAGTGCATCTACACGTGGTAGATATTTAGTCTTAGCCGCCTTACGCGTGTTTTCTGCTACATCTACAGTCATGTTCGAGATTTTCAGTTGCCGATTGTTCTGCAAAGCCAACTCTCTACACTTTTGTAACGAGTACACCTCCTGTGCTTGAACACACAAAGATGACCCCAATAGAACTGCTATAGTAAATAACCTCATCATTATTAAATATCACTGAAAGTACTACCTGCAAAATTAGTGCTTTTAGATTGATATGCAAGAGAATTGCAGTTGTTATTCATTAAAATACAAAAATATGTCTATTTTTAGGGAGTTTTAGAACAACTTTAGAAATAATTGATTATCTTTGCACAATCCTTTTGTATAAAATACAAGTACGAAAACATTTCACGCAGTGAACAAAAGCAGTTTCTTTTACCGTGTCTTTGACCTTTATTACGATGGTTTTCGACACATGACATTGGGCAAAACGTTGTGGACAGTTATCATTATCAAACTGGCTATCATGTTTCTTGTTTTAAAGATATTCTTCTTCCCGAACTTTCTTAAGGAGAATGCAAAGGCTGGAAAAGAAGGTGAATTTATCGAGCAACAGCTCATGAAACGTTGAGTTGCCTTACATCACCACCTTAAAGAATCAAGTATATATATTTAATTTATAACATTATTACAAATAACAAAAAGCAATGGAAAACCTACTTTTAGCCATTGATCCAGGTACTGTTGACTGGTCACGTGCACAGTTTGCGCTGACAGCTATCTATCACTGGCTTTTCGTTCCCTTGACACTGGGCTTAGCTGTCGTAATGGGAATCATGGAGACTTGTTATTATCGCACCCGGAAGGAGTTCTGGCGTACTGCAGCTCGTTTCTGGCAGCGATTGTTTGGTATTAACTTTGCCATGGGTGTTGCCACTGGTATCATCCTTGAGTTCGAGTTCGGAACTAACTGGAGCAACTATTCTTGGTTCGTTGGTGACATCTTTGGAGCACCACTTGCCATCGAGGGAATCCTGGCTTTCTTTATGGAGTCAACCTTTGTTGCAGTGATGTTCTTCGGTTGGAACAAGGTTTCAGCTGGCTTCCACCTCGCTTCAACATGGCTCACTGGATTAGGAGCAACTATCTCAGCATGGTGGATTCTCGTGGCTAATGCGTGGATGCAGTATCCTATTGGTTGTACATTCAATCCCGATACGATGCGCAACGAGATGACCTCATTCCTCGACGTTGCATTGAGTCCATTCGCAATCGACAAGTTCACACATACTGTTACATCTTCTTGGGTATTAGGAGCAGCATTCACTGTTGCAGTAAGTTGCTGGTATCTGCTTCGCAAACGTCATATTGAACTTGCAAAAGCAAGTATCAAAGTGGGTGCAGCTGTTGGTCTTGTAGCCTCTCTTTTAGCAGGTTCTACAGGTCACAACTCTGCTTATATGGTAGCACAGTCACAGCCTATGAAGCTTGCAGCAATGGAAGCTCTCTATGAAGGAGGTAACGATCAGAGTTTAACAGCAGTAGCTTGGGTAAACCCATTCGACCAGCCTGACTATATGAAGCAGACCGAGCCACCTATGCGAATAGCGGTTCCTAACATGCTTTCTGTCCTTGCAACAAAGGATGCTCATGGTTATGTTCCTGGTGTAAAGGATATTATCCGTGGTTATAAGAAGGCTGACGGCACACAGGAACCATCTCTGAAGGAGAAGCAAGAACGTGGTCGTAATGCCATTCAAGCCCTCAAAGACTATCGTGCCGGTAAGAACAAAGAGGCTAATCTCAAGGTTCTTGAAAAGGACATGAAGTACTTTGGCTATGGATACATCAAAGATGCTACGCAGATTGTACCATTCATTCCTATTAATTTCTGGTCATTCCGCATCATGGTTGGCCTTGGATGTCTCTTCATCGTCGTGTTTGCATTGATGTTATTCATCGTTTACAGAAAGGATATTACCCGTTTTGGCTGGTTGCAGAAGGTGGGTATTGCACTCATCCCATTGGCTTATATTGCCAGTGAGTGTGGCTGGCTTGTTGCCGAATTTGGCCGTCAGCCTTGGACCATCCAGGACATGCTTCCAACATGGGCAGCAGTGAGCGACCTCTCAAGTGGCGGTATCGCATTCACCTTCTTCCTCTTCCTTGTTCTCTTTACTGCAATGTTAGCAGTCGAAGTAAGTATTATGTGTAAGCAAATTAAGAAAGGACCAGAACTATGACATACGATTTTCTGCAACACTACTGGTGGTTCATCATCTCACTTTTAGGTGGACTGCTTGTATTCCTACTTTTCGTACAGGGTGCAAACTCCATGATTTTCCAGTTAGGTAAGACTGAAGAAGAGCGTCGCATGCTCGTTAACTCAACAGGTCGTAAGTGGGAGTTCACCTTTACAACACTTGTAACATTCGGCGGAGCATTCTTTGCTTCATTCCCATTGTTCTATAGTACGAGTTTTGGTAGTGCTTATTGGGTATGGCTGTTGATACTTTTTACACATCGTAGAGAAAGGTAACATTACTGACTTCATGCAGCCTGTTATCTCTCATTGGGCAAATGGTTCACGTGGACTTGACGTACTGCTCAATCCTTGGGTAGTTATCTTTGGTATTTCAGTAGTATTCCTTGCACGTATCCTCGGCACGCTCTATATTAATAATAATGTGGACGATGATATCATCCGTGGACGTGTTCGAAAGCAACTGCTCGTTAACACCGTTCTCTTCTTACTGTTCTTCTTGCCTTTCCTGATTGTTACATTGGTTGGCGAGGGCTACGCAGTAAACGAAGCTGGCGTTATCGTTATGGAGCCAATGAAGTATCTGAACAACTTATTAGCAATGTGGCCATTAGCTATCATTCTGCTTGTAGGTGTTGTTCTCTTGCTTTTCGGAATCGTTAAGACCATTCTTAAGCCAGAGTATGTACGTGGTATTTGGCCTGCAGGTATTGGTGTTGTATTGGTTGTTTTGGTCCTCTTCCTCATTGCAGGATGGAACAACACAGCTTACTATCCATCAACAGCCGAGCTACAGAGCTCATTGACACTTAAGAACAGTTCTTCAAGTGAGTTCACATTGAAGGCTATGTTCTATGTTAGCTTCCTTGTTCCATTCGTTTTGGCATACATTGTTTATGCTTGGCGAGCAATCGACAAGAAGGCTATTGACCGTAAGGAAATTGCTGAGGACGACCACGCTTACTAAGATTTAGTACTCCTATTTTTTCCAGATAAATTCTAAAAGGGCGATAGAGGTATCCGATAACGGACTTCTATTGCCCTTTCTTCTTTCAGAGCATTAGCCACCCAAGGTTTAAGTAGATAAAGTGCATACGAATAGTCGTTCTTTAATACTGATAAACAACCATATCTGAATAAGAATACTCTCTGCATTGCTCTGTAAAAAATAAACACACACTACTACATTTATCTATATCTCCATAGATGAACCTCAGTCATCATTTCACACCTCGAAAAAGTCTTTAAGACAGTAAAATAATATTACAAAGCATAAAACAGAACAACCTTACCGCAGGAGTATATCTTTTCTAACAACAAAGCTCATAACAGTCAATAAAACAGAATGTTATGAATAGCTATGAAGAAGACGCTCTTCATGCCCCATGAAGGGCGTCTTTAACACGCAAGAAGGGCATGTTCTTGAACGTAAAAAGGCCTCTTCTTGTCTCCTCACCGAGCTTTTCTCGAATAAAGAAAGAAACTATCACTGAAACATCTTTACAATTCGCACTTACACATATAGTGTTTTTACTCCTTTTATCAATACTCTTGAAAAGGTACAATAATAATCTCATCCTCATCAGAGTATCAAATATTTGCATCTGTATAGAGTCCATATAAAACTGCGGTTTCTCCTCCACCTCTTACTTTCATTAGCTTAATCGATCCATTTCTCGAAAGTTTCTAAAAGAACGAGGTTGATATTTTGATTTAGAAAAGATGTTTTATATATTTGCAGAAAACAACAGTATGAAATCAAAATTATTGATATTGTTTCTATTTATAGTTCAAATCCTATTCGGTAGTTGTACATCCAAAGTAAGCTATAATAGTCAAATAACAAACTATTATTATCGTAGCTTAGATGGGTGCCTAATCTATAATAGAGATGCTGACATGATACTTTTCGAATCATTCAAGACGAAAGGTAGTGGACTTGTGTTTGTTGACAAGACGCTAAAAATAGTAAAAAGGCCAAAGAACTATCCCTTACAAGATAAAGATATTATGAAGTTTATCAAGGCTTACAAGAGATTAAACTTATCATATTGTCGTGTAGATAATGGAAAGATAATAAGAGTAATTTCTAATGGCATTGACTATATAAAAATAAAGAAAGGCTATCACGATGGTTTATATCTTTTTGAAGAACATAAACAAGAGTATAAGTATGTAGGCAATGATTGGTATGTAAAGAAGATGTAAACTATTAAAAATGAGCTAATTTAGTGAATAATATTACAGTATGTCTGCTCATGAAATCTTTTGTCAATACACAAAATAACAGACAACAGCATCGCTGTTATTTCATGCTCATCCAACACATCAAATGATAAAGTGGCTGGTCCTTTATTGCGTCCACTCCCATTTCATTCGAAACTGTTTGAGTTCTCTATGATAATTGAAATCCATAACCACTCTTCCTCTGCATACTGACAAAAAGAGAGCTAACTTAAAACCATTTTTGCTGTCATTGCTGTCAGTCAAAGTCAACACTTAACACGTTAGTTTACAGTACTGTTACGTGAAATGTTAAATGTGACAGCAACTTAAAACAAAACTTTTCTTGTATATTTTGCTATAATATTTCACTTGTTTGGAGACCTAAATCATGTGCCTATCAGAAGACTTTTATCTCGATGGAAGCATTACAAACAATGCTTTACTTCCCTTTATTATCCTCAATCTCACCTATCTTTCGCGTAGAATTGTCAGCTAATACGTCATTAACAATATTAGTCAACTGCTCTTTCAGTTCGTTGATAAATTGAGAGGCATCATACTTTTTAGCTTCAATATCACGGAGTTTCTTCTCCCAGATACCCGTCAATTCGGCTGATGTAAGAAGTTTCTCGTGAATCGTATCAATAAGTGCAATACCTGTCTCTGTGGCCTCTATATTCTTTCTTTTACGGCGGATATAGTGGCGTTTGAAGAGCGTCTCAATAATTCCTGCACGTGAAGAAGGTCGACCGATACCGTTCTCTTTCATAGCAGCACGCAAAGTTTCGTCCTCAACAAGCTTACCAGCTGTCTCCATTGCACGGAGTAAAGAGGCCTCAGTGTAGTGCTTTGGTGGAGTAGTAAGCTTTTCTGTTAGAGTAGGGGTGTGCGGTCCTGATTCGCCTTTCTTAAAGTTTGGTAGTAATGGTGAGCCAGTAGCTGCTCCTTCCTGCTCCTCATCCAATGGGGTAGAGGAAGTACCTGCTGACGTATCTATGCAGACTCTCCAACCTAAATCCAAGATTTCTTTGCCAGAGACCTTAAACTCTATTTTGTCCACCTCACCTAATACCGTTGTCGTAGAGAACTTACAATCGGGATAGAAAGCAGCGATAAAGCGGCGAGCAATGAGATCATATACCTTCTGTTCAGCATCTGTCAGCCCTTGCGGTAGTACACCTGTCGGGATGATAGCATGGTGATCCGTCACTTTTGAGGAGTCAAAGACACGCTTTGTCTTAGGTAAAGGCTTTCCACCCAACGCCTTTACGATGTCAGCATAAGGCTTTTTACCAGCAAAGGCAGTCTGAAAGAGTCCATTCATAATCTGTGGACACTTTGGATAAATATCATCAGAAAGGAATTGTGTGTCAACACGTGGATAAGTAGTAAGCTTGCGTTCGTATAGAGTCTGAATTGTATTAAGTGTCATCTCAGCAGAGAAACCAAACTTACGGTTACAATCTACCTGCAAAGAGGTGAGGTCATAAAGCTGTTTGGGCAGTTCAGAACCTTTCTTCTTAGTGACACTGGTAATCGTAAAAGGCTTTCCCTCAATCGTAGAGAAAGCTTTTTGGCCATCTTCCTTAGAGGTGAACTTACCCTTTGTAGCCGTAAACTGTGTGTCACGATAGACTGTAGCCAATACCCAATAAGGTTCTGGCTTAAAGTTATCTATCTCCTTCTGTCGTTGAACGATGAGTGCTAAGGTTGGTGTCTGAACTCGACCAATAGACAACACTTGCCCTTTACCATAGCTATTATTGCCATACTTTAACGTATAAAGGCGTGTTGCGTTCATTCCCAAAAGCCAATCACCGATAGCACGAGACAAGCCAGCTAAGTAGAGAGGTTGATATTGCGCTTCGTCTCTGAGGTTAGCAAATCCCTCACGAATAGCATCGTCCGTCATAGACGAAATCCAAAGTCGTCTTACAGGACACTTTACTCCCGCTTTCTGCATAACCCATCGTTGGATTAACTCACCTTCCTGACCAGCATCACCACAATTGATAATCTCGTCAGCAGCCTGAAAAAGACCTTTTATAACATCAAATTGTTTTTTTATTCCTTCGTCTTCAATCAGCTTAATACCAAAGCGTGAAGGAATCATGGGCAGAGACCCAAGGCTCCAATATTTCCAGTTACGGGTATAGTCATGTGGTTCCTTTAGCTCACAAAGGTGGCCAAAGGTCCATGTTACTTGGTATCCATTGCCCTCCATATACCCGTTACGTGTGCTATTCGCACCAAGGATACGGGCAATATCTTTAGCTACACTTGGTTTCTCGGCTATGCAAACTTTCATGCTTTATACTATATCAAATCTCTTCCTATACCTTACACTCCCTCTTTTCACCTTTGCAAAGGTAAGAAAAATATTCGATAGGAGACTTAAACTGTTTTTCATACCTATCATTTTTTGCGTTTTTCTTTTTCTATCTAAGTTATTTTATCTAAATTTGTAGCAAAGAAACGAACAAGAAAAGATAAAATTATGAGAGTTGGACTCTTTATCCCATGCTACGTCGATGCACTCTACCCACATGTAGGCGTAGCAACCTATAAGCTTTTGAAAAAGCTTAAAGTAGATGTAGTCTATCCCGAACGCCAGACATGTTGTGGTCAGCCTATGGCAAACGGTGGTTTCCAGCGTATGTCTGATCATCTCGCTGAGCGTTTTGAGGATAAGTTTAAGGATTTTGATTATGTAGTTATACCAAGTGTATCTTGTGCTGCTTTTGTGCGTGTTAATTATCCACAGATACTCGACCATGAGTGTCAGACCCCTAAGAAGACAGTGGAGTTAGTAGAGTTCTTACATGATGTTTTGAAGGTAAAGGAACTCCCTGGAAGTTTTCCTCATGTCGTATCAGTTCATAACTCTTGCCATGGTGTACGTGAGTTAACACTTAGTACGCCTTCAGAGTTTCAAGAGAAACCTACTAATAAGATAGTTGAGTTATTAAAACTAAAGGAAGGTATTACCGTAAAAGAACCTGATCGTAAGGACGAGTGCTGTGGTTTTGGTGGTATGTTTGCTGTCGAAGAGGCTTATGTTAGCACGGCTATGGGTACCGATAAGGTGAAACGTCACATGGATACAGGTGCTGAGATTATTACAGGTTCGGATAGTTCATGCTTAATGCACATACAGGGCATAGCAGCAAAGAACCATTATCCAATCAAGTTCATGCACGTAGCTGAGATCTTGGCTGCAGGTTTATGATATATATAAAAGGTTTATAGAAGGACAACAAAGTTATGTCAACATATCATTCAAAAAGAGCAAAAGAGTTTCTGAAGAACCCTAAGAAGGTTGAACGACACGACCGCACATTCTGGTCATTACGTCAGAAACGAGATGCTGCTGCGGCTCAGCTACCAGAATGGGAGGACTTACGCGAGCATGCAAGTCGTATTAAAGAACACACCGCAACCCATTTAGCAGACTATTTAGAGCAATTCACCAATAGTCTGGAGCGTAATGGTGTTATTGTTCATTTTGCTAAAGATGCACAGGAGTTCAACGAAATGGTTTATGGGATACTTGAGTCTCATAAAGTAAAGAAGCTCGTTAAGTCTAAATCTATGCTTACCGAGGAGTGTGAGATGAATCCTTATCTTATTAAGAGAGGTATAAATGTAGTTGAGTCCGACCTTGGTGAGCGTATTCTCCAACTCATGCATCTGAAACCAGCACATATTGTTATGCCAGCTATTCACCTGACTCGTGATGAGATAGGGGAGATGTTTGAAGAAAAGGGAATATCAAAGGAGAAAGGCAATCACGACCCAGCCTATCTCACTCGTTGTGCACGTGAGAACCTTCGAGGTGATTTTATGGATGCAGAAGCAGGATTGACGGGTTGTAACTTCGGTGTTGCTGCAACAGGAGATTGTGTTGTTTGCACCAATGAAGGTAATGCTGATATGTCAACTTCAATACCAAAGCTACACATCGTTGCTATGGGTATTGAGAAAGTGATTCCTGATTATGACTCTTTAGCAGTGTTCCAACGCTTATTGGCACGTAGCGGTACGGGACAACCATCAACTGCCTTTACCTCTCAATTCCGTAAGGCTCGACCAGGAGGTGAGATGCATGTAATCTTAGTTGACAATGGTCGTAGTGACATGATTGCTAATAAAGAACATTGGATGACACTGAAATGTATTCGATGTGGTGCATGTATGAATACTTGTCCTGTCTATCGTCGTTCTGGAGGTTATTCATATAGTTACTTTATTCCTGGTCCTATTGGAGTTGACCCTAATGGATATAAAGCTTAATCCATGGAGCATTGGTCATACAATGCCAAAGTTTGCGAAAAAGCCTTTCCATGTCATATTTAAGCACGCAATGGAGGAAATGAAACATGAATAAAGAAGAACTATTTAATAAATTGCGTCGCAATACTAAACAACATTTTGATATGCCTGAGAAAATGATGGAAGGTATTAAATATCAAGATGTAGTACAGCAGTTCATTGAGATGAGCCACACTGTTGGTTGTGAAGTTATTGAAGCAAAGGCTGATGATGATATCAATAAATTAATACAAAAGGCTTATCCAGATGCAAAAGTATTAGCTTCTAACGTAGAAGGGATAAAGGCAGACCTTAATCCTGATACTGTTGCCAAGGCACAAGACCTAAACGGAACGGATGTCGGCATTATCCAAGGCGATATTGCTGTGGCTGAGAATGGATGTGTATGGGTACCACAAACGATGAAAGAAAGGGTCGTTTGTTTTATCTCAGAGAATCTTGTTATTCTCGTACAACGTGATAAAATAGTCAATAACATGCACGAAGCTTACAAGAAAATTCACATGACTGATTATGGTTATGGCTGCTTTATATCAGGTCCGAGCAAGACTGCAGATATCGAACAAGCGCTTGTTATGGGTGCACAAGCAGCCAGAGGTGTTACTGTCATCATAATGTGATAAACGTTAATTTTGTCAAAAAGAGAAATATAACGAGTCGTTAGGGGATGATTACGACTTTTTTTATTAACTTTGCAAGGAGAAAAGAAAGTTAAAAATATAACTGATTTTTAATAAACACATAAGTTATGAAGATTGAAAAAGTACATGCTCGCGAGATTATGGACTCACGTGGCAATCCTACAGTTGAAGTAGAGGTAACTCTTGAAAATGGTGTAATGGGTCGTGCAAGCGTTCCATCTGGTGCATCTACCGGTGAGAATGAGGCTCTTGAGCTTCGTGATGGTGACAAGAACCGTTTCTTGGGTAAGGGTGTCCTCAAGGCAGTTGAGAACGTAAATAACGTTATCGCTCCTGCATTGAAGGGTGACTGCGTGCTGAACCAGCGTGCAATCGACTATAAGATGATTGAACTTGATGGTACTCCTACAAAGAGTAAGCTCGGTGCTAACGCTATTCTTGGCGTATCTTTGGCAGTAGCTCAGACAGCTGCTAAGGCTTTGAATATTCCTTTGTATCGTTACATCGGTGGTGCTAATACTTACGTATTGCCAGTACCTATGATGAACATCATCAATGGTGGTGCTCACTCTGATGCACCTATCGCTTTCCAGGAGTTCATGATTCGTCCTGTTGGCGCTCCTTCTGAGAAGGAAGGTATCCGCATGGGTGCTGAGGTATTCCACGCTCTTGCTAAGCTTTTGAAGAAGCGCGGTCTCTCTACTGCAGTAGGTGATGAGGGTGGTTTCGCTCCTAAGTTCGATGGTATTGAGGATGCACTTGACTCAATCATTCAGGCTATTAAGGACGCAGGTTATGAGCCAGGCAAGGATGTTAAGATTGCTATGGACTGTGCTGCTTCTGAGTTCGCTGTATGCGAAGATGGTAAGTGGTTCTATGACTATCGTCAGTTGAAGAATGGTATGCCAAAGGATCCTAATGGTAAGAAGCTTAGCGCTGATGAGCAGATTGCTTATCTCGAGCACCTTATCACAAAGTATCCTATCGACTCTATTGAGGATGGTCTTGATGAGAACGACTGGGAGAACTGGGTTAAGTTGACATCTACTATCGGTGACCGTTGCCAGCTCGTTGGTGATGACCTGTTCGTAACTAACGTTAAGTTCCTCGAGAAGGGTATCAAGATGGGTGCTGCTAACTCTATCCTCATTAAGGTTAACCAGATTGGTTCATTGACAGAGACTCTTGAGGCTATCGAAATGGCTCATCGTCATGGTTACACAACTGTAACATCACACCGTTCTGGTGAGACAGAGGATACAACTATCGCTGACATCGCTGTTGCAACAAACTCTGGCCAGATTAAGACTGGTTCTATGTCACGTACAGACCGTATGGCTAAGTACAACCAGCTCATCCGCATTGAGGAAGAACTCGGTCGTTGCGCTAAGTATGGCTATACTAAGTTGAAGTAATTTATTTGGTCAATAATACTTGACTGAGTAAAAGAAATATGCAAAGAGGTAATTGTCTTTCAAAGGCAGTTACCTCTTTCTTTTATTATAATAATGTTCCATAGGGCATTTAACTCACGTCAGTCATTAACTTTATCAGCTTTCAAATCTTCTCTTTCAGTTACTTTCATTGATGTTACATCTCATTATAAACGAATAAAAAAACTATCTGTACTCTTTATTTATCATAATGACCATTATCTAAAATGTTATATATTTGCATCGTAAACATAAAAATACTTAATGTTATGATTAAAGTTAGTGTCGATACTCTTGTATTTGGTGGCGTTGAATATACTTCATCAATAGTATATACAAAGCGTGGTTTTTTGTATAAGTTATCTTATATAGGTTCTGATGCAAAGCGTCATTATATAACCTTTTCTTCTGTTCTTGACTATTCAGATTTTATCTGTTACTTACAACTTAAAGACTTGGCTCATGTTTAATCAGCGTACCCCTATGTTATGGCAGACTACTAAGCACACTTGTGTTATGTCTGTAACAATTCAGCATTATGTTTGTCCACGTACAGGAACTCACACTTATATAGTTCGCTGGCGTGAAAGTGACGACCCTACTATTAAGCAAGATATGTATGTTGCTTTTCGTTCGTTTGCTTCTGCTGTTGACTTTATATGTACTAATTTTCATGGATAAATATGAAAAAGCAGATTTTCGTTATTCGTCCTGCCCCTATCGTGATATAATACACTGTAATAATTTCATGTGTGTTGATTGTTACGATGCACAAGAAACCTACTCTATTTATTTACGTCAATTATCAATCCGCCAATCTTGGCAAAAACAAATCGATTATGAAAAAAATTATCCTTTTTCTCCAGAAGATGCCCCCTGTCCTTTTTAAGGTTTCAGTTGGTGGCTTTATCCTTGTTTCTGTTGCTCTCTATTTTCAGAGCTGCGTTACTTCATTTGATGCAGAAAAGTTGCACTATCACGGTATAGCTGGCAAAACTACTTATCATACTTCTTCTGACTCTATTCGTTGATATGTCTGTACTTGGTAATATAAACAGTTGTCTTAGTCCTAAGCGAATTTATAATAAATATACTGATGAGACCTTGTATGTTCCATGTAGAAAGTGTTTCCGTTGTCGTGATACCTATTCTTCTACTTGGGCCAGACGTATAGAAAATGAGTGCAAGCAGCATCGTTATTCTTTGTTCGTTACTTTGACTTATGATAATGACCACTTGCCATTATTTCAACCGCTTGTTATGGAAGATGGTACATCTGATGTTTGGTATTCTAACAGGATTTGCGACTCTGGTAAGTTCTTGCCCTCTTCGCTGTGTCGTTCTCTTCCTCCTCAGAAGATGGAAGATACAGTCTGTTTTGCTTATCCATGTAAGAAAGATATACAGGATTGGTTTAAGCGTTTGCGTTCTGCTATTGATTATCAATTAAATAAGAATAAACAAAATGATTTCCGAATTAGATACTTTATTTGCTCAGAGTTCGGACCTCGGACTTTCCGCCCGCATTATCATGCCATACTTTGGTACGACTCGCCAGAGTTACAACAACACATTAGTAGGCTTATACGTGAGACTTGGCAGAACGGTAATACGGTCATCAGCCTTGTCAACAACTCCGCATCTCAGTACGTTGCGAAATATGTTAATGGCGATACTCGTTTACCATCGTTTTTACGAACTGAATTTACCTCTACGTTTCACTTGGCAAGTAAGCACCCTTATATCGGGTATTGTCCGTCTGATGAAGAGGCGTTACGTGAAAATGTCCTTAATGGAACTTATGGCACAAATCAACTTAACAAAGTCAATGGTGCGCTTGAATTTGTACCAACTTCCCGTAATCTTGAAAATAGGTTGTTGCCAAAGTGTCGAGGATACCGCAAAATATCTCATTTTGAAAGAGTACGAATATATGCAGTTGCGTATGATTATAAGCAAAGAGGCTTAGACTTTAAGTCTCTTCTTCCGTTTGAGTTCCATGGTTCAACTTATCCCTCTGTTGATATACATGCTTCATTGGTCTGTCTTGATTGGTGTGATCGTTATTCAATGACTCCAGAGATATTCGTTTCTCTCCTCGAGGACTATTATTCACGCAAAGAGTTGTATTTACTTCGTACTCAGTATGAGTATCAAGAAGCGTATATTAATATGCTTGATATGCCTTTGCATCATTTGGTAGATTTCGACTTACAATTATTCTCTTATTTACCTCGTACTAAGAGTATGTTTAATAGTTCGCCTTGGCGTGATGTAATGCTTACTTATGGCCTGCATGATTTTATGTTATATACTCCAGATGGTTACTTAAACGGTGATATTATTTCTTCGCTTGGTCAAAAAAACTCTCAATTCTATCTTGATAACATTGCTCGTTATACTAAGATACATAATGATTCGCTTAAGAATAAAGAACTTAACGAGTTATTAAACTCTAATATTTTCACTTAAATTTTTAATTATGTCATTATTCAAAATCCCTTCTCCTAAACCTCGACTTGCTCGTAATGGTTTTGACTTGAGTTCTCGCAGAATTTTCTCTGCAAAGGCTGGTCAGTTGCTCCCTGTTGGTTGCTGGGAAGTTAACCCGTCCGAACATTTCAAAATTAGTGTACAGGACATTGTACGTACTACAACAGTTAATACTGCTGCCTATGCTCGTATGAAAGAGTATTATCACTTTTTCTTTGTGTCTTATAAATCTCTCTGGCAATGGTTTGACCAATTTATTGTTGGTACTCCAAATCCTAACTCTGCGCTTAATGGTATTAACCTTAAGTCTTCAACTAATCCGGATTATTCTGCTATCTGTGAAAGTGTACCATCTTTCCAACTTTCAGATGTTTTATCTCATCTTAAGTCAATTGGTAAAGACAGCCAAGGTTACCCTTACTCTGACGGTGCTTTTAAGTTGCTCAATTTGTTAGGTTATGGTAATTCTGCTCTTGGTGGCTTCAAAGGTTATCAGTTTCTTTCTTCTGGTTATTCTAATACTGGTGGCGCTCCCTCTCTTAATTCAGCTAATGGTAAGCTGTTGACGTCATTTCCTTGTGCTGTTTCCCCTTTCCGTCTTCTCGCTTATCAGAAGATATTTAACGATTTCTATCGTGTGCAAGACTGGTCGCCTGCTGATGTTCGTTCTTTCAATATTGATGACTTTGCCAATAACACTAACCTTACGATTAGTAAAGAGGTTGCTGCAACGTTCTGTCAAATGCGTTATCGTCCTTACTCTAAGGATTGGTTAACTTCTATGAAACCAACGCCTAATTATGATAAAGGTATCTTCAATCTTCCCGACTATGTCGGTAAGTCTTCTGACCTTGGTGTACATCGTTCTAATGATGGTAAACCTGTTGAGTTGTCTCGCTCTTCTTCATCTGAACTTCATATCTCTGTAGCTGATTTGCGTGCTGCTTTTGCTTTGGATAAGATGTTAGAAGCAACAAGGCGTGCAAACGGTTATGACTACAGTTCTCAGATTGAAGCTCATTTTGGTTTCAAAGTTCCTGAGTCTCGTGCTGGTGATGCTCGCTTCCTTGGTGGCTTTGATAACTCGATTGCTATTAGTGAAGTTACTAATACTTCTGATAGTGGTTCTACTGGTGGCGCTCCTCTTGGTTCTCTTGCTGGTAAAGGCATTGGCATGATGAATAGTGGTCCTATTTCTTTTGATGCGAAAGAGCATGGTCTTATTATGTGCATTTATTCTGTTGCTCCTCAATCTGAGTACAATGCTTCTTATCTTGACCCATTCAATCGTAAATTGAAGCGTGAAGAGTTTTTCCAGCCAGAGTTTGCAGACCTTGGATATCAGCCTGTTTTGTCTTCTGATTTGATGATGTCTGTTCGTGACCCAGGTTATACGCCTACTGCTTCCGATACTGCTGCTGGCTATCCTAAAGATACTGCTGATGCAAATAATCGTTTGCTTGGTTGGCAAGTCCGCTATAATGAGTATAAAACTGCTCGTGACCTTGTGTTTGGTGAGTTTGAAAGTGGTCAATCTCTTTCTTATTGGTGCTCTCCTCGCTTTGATTTTGGTTTTGACGGTAAGTCTGCTGGTAAGGATGTTGTCCGCTCTCCTTGGTCTCCTGCTCATTTTTATATCAACCCTGGAATTTTGAATTCTATTTTTACAACTTCCGCTCAGTCTACGGACCATTTTATGGTTAATTCGTTCTTCGATGTCAAAGCCGTTCGCCCTATGTCTGTCTCTGGTTTGTCTAATCTTTAATTTTACAATTATGGATAATTTTCATTTAAGTAGAATGCCTAAAGACTGTTACGATATTCCTAAACCTCCTGTAACTGTCAATGGCCTTAATAATGGCTTGTCAATCGTTGATGATGAGTTGTTTAATACAGTTTGCCCAATCAATCCTTTAACTGGACACCGTGATGACATGATTAGTCGTTTGTTCTCTGGAGAAACTTCTGACAGTGAACGTCAACTTATTTTGTCTCAATTGGCTAATGTTAAAGGCTTGTCTTCTCCTGCTGGTCTCTCCGATGATGATATACTTAGTCTTCTTCCGTCTCGTTATCTGTCCGACCCTGTAGAACTCGAGCGTTATCGTGAGATAGTCGATAATCTTCGTGAGAGTGCTGAGTCTGTTCCTGTTGAGCCTGCTCCTGCTGAGCCTGCTCCTGCTGAGCCTGCTCCTGCTGCGCCTGCTCCTGCTGAATAATTTTCTTAGTCCCTACATAATAAAGTAGGGACTTTTACGTTTTTCTTTATATTCTTATTTTTATGGCAAATTATGGTAATTTAATTGCGTCTGGTATTTCTGCCGTTGGTTCGATTGTTGGCGGTTTGCTTGGCGGTAAAGCCAATCAGAATGCCCAGCAAGGTGCAAATGATATTAACTTGCAGATTGCTCGTGAAACCAACCAACAACAATATCAGATGTTCGGTGAGCAAAATGCGTTTAATGAGCGCATGTATAATCAGATGTTAACTTACAATACACCTGCAGAACAGATGCGCCGTTATTCTGATGCTGGTATTAATCCTTACATTGCTGCTGGTAATGTTCAGACTGGTAATGCTCAGTCTTCTCTTCAATCTGCGCAAGCACCTACGCTTCATACTGCTCAGATGCAAGCTGCTACAGGTATGGGAGATGCTCTCCAGAACGCTTCTTCGCAAGCTGCTGGTGTTATTTCGCAGTATGCCCAAAATGAGTTAGCACTCTCTCAAGCTCGAAAGAATGACGCTGAAGCTGGATGGGTTGACCGTCTTAATGGTGCGCAATTTAATAAGCTGAGTGCTGAAACAAATAATCTTTATCAACAAGGGTCTCTTCTTGGTTTGGATTATAAATTGAAGAGTGATACATTAGGTAATTACATAAGGTTATCTGATTTATCTGTTGCTAATGCTGAAAAGACAAACGAGCAATTAGACGTTATTACACAGTCCGCACGTATTGAGAATGCTCTCAATAACATTAATTTAGGTATTCAGTCACAGTATGGTAAGCGTATGTTTGTTGCACAGCTGTCTAAAACCCTTGCTGAATCATTTGCAACTCAAGCAGGTGTTCGCCAGCGTGATGCGCAGATTGCTATTGATAAGCAAAACGCTAATACTAACGCTAAGAATGCTAATACTAACGCTAAGAATGCTAATACTAACGCTGCTGTAGGTGCTGCACAAGTACAGTCCCTTATTTCTTCTGCTATTAAAACAGCTGAGGAAACTACAGGCATTAAAATTGATAACAAGACAAAGTCGCAGATTAATCAGACTATTCTTCAAGGTCTTGGACTTGATAACACTGATAAGCGTAACAAAAATAAGGCTTTCTGGTGGAACTTTGGTTTTGATAAAGCTGAGCAACTCTCTCGTATTGGTGTTAATGGTTCTCAGATGTATTATAATATTGGTGCTGGTTCTGAGAAATTTACTAAAGCTGCTTCTCCTGGTCATTTTCTTCTTGGTTGGTAATTTTATTTTATTATATTTATTATGAAAAAAGTTGATTTGATTTTATTTTGGCTTAAAGTTATAGCTGGACTTTTAGCTTTAGATGTGTTCTTTAGAGTATTTGGTGCTCTGCTTGTTTCTCTCGGTCATTAATTAATTAGGCATTCTTCGGAGTGCCTTTTTTTATTGTCTTAATTTAATCAGTTAAAAATCCTTTAACTTATCGATGAAATGGGCATTTTTTGCACTTTTCACTATCTTTGTGTAAATATATTTTACTACTTACTCTTATACGATTTATCCTTGTCTTGTTGTAATCGCATATCTCGTCAAGGTGATGCAATCAGCCTTGACAGCGTAGCCCCCGTGTCCTAATAGCCACTCCGTTAGGCACGGAGGAGCATGCCGACGACCCGTAAATACAGCGTCGCAGACAATTTCCACGTAAGTTCTAACAGTTTTCACGTATGTGTCACGGCTTTAATCAATCTGCCGTGATGTCCTCTTCTTGACCTATACTACAAAAACTGACAGAAAATAAATTTCTATACAATTATTAACATATACGTTAAAGTTGTGTTAAATATTTATTTACCATACTGACCATTATTTTAAGAGAGGCCTTTTTAAGAAGAAATGAACATTCAACTAAGATTATATAGTGTCTCTTAAATCGTTATTAATCATGCTCTTAGAACTTAATTATCTACTAAATTAAATAAAAGATAAATATTTAATAGCATATTCTTGGTGATGTAAATTATAACATATAATTTTGCTATCTGATTATTATTATGCCTTATAAAGCTTCATCATTAGTATATAACAATCTTAAAAAAGTAACTATATAGCTAAAATACAATATAACCTCCAGCTATAATAACAAAATACTTACAAACGAAAAGACGATAAATGAAAAAAGAAAATCAGTTACATTAGCTTATGCATACTATAATATAAAGGAAAACAAAGACTTTTCGTCTGAAGAGAACGAATAAAGGCTTGCTAAGTTAAGTATATTTGGTCTTATATCAAATTTCATACTATACTTGAAATAACTTACCCTACCATTAAATATCACATACCTTGATAGAGCAAAAAAAAGAAAATCGGAACTGTAACAGTCCCGATTTCATTGTTCTATATTAGTAGAATCGTCTCTTTTATGAAGCTAAGATGATATATCCATCTTATGCATATTATAAAAGACTAAACTATATTTCTGCAAAGTCAATAATTCTAATCAATATTATAGTTATGTAAATCAACAAACTTACCACGCTGGCGACGCTCTTCTATCATGCGCTCCAACTTTGCTCTACGGTGTGGAGCAATCCATTTTCTTGCAAAGATATTAGGAATAGCAACGCCCAAAGCTATACAAAATAACACCAATGAGCCATTAATAGCAAAGGACATAGCGCTTGTAACTTCCCCAACAACACCCTGCAACTCCATGAAGCCATAAAGTGCACGATACATTAATACTCCTGGAACGATAGGAATAACAGCTGGAATCGTAATACACTGGTGTGGAGTGTGGAAAATATGAACAGCCTTAATATTAATTAGTGATATCAATGCAGACCCACATAAAGAACCAACAACAAGTCCCAAACCTAAGCCAACATTTCCTGATTCAGGGGTAAGATATACAAAGTTACGAGTACAGACACATATTACACCACCAACTGCAATCCAAGGCATCAAACGATATGGAATGTTATAAATCGTCGCAAACCCCACTGCAGAGATTGCTGCAGCTATTGCATAAACTGAGAAAGAATGGTGAGGTACTGTTGGAAGGGTCTTTACAAAACCATCAAAACAGCCACATTTTATTGCCAACATAATACCAAATGCCATTGAAACAACAATGAGCAATGTGTTTGTGGCTCGAACTAAACCAGTATTTATATGATTGTCTAACAAGTCATTAACAGCATTTATCAAAGGAACTCCAGGTACAATATATAGTGCACAAGCTAAGAGAGGGTGCCAAGGAGTCTCAGAATGAAGATAAGGGCGGATAAATTCAGGGAGTGCCATCTGAACTGAAGGAGAAGAAAGAAAAGACGATAACCAGGCTAAAATCGTACTTACAAAAGCAGCAATAGCAAAATTAGCATACAAATTAGAACCAGAATGATTCAAAAACATACGTAAGCGATTACCTAAAATAGCAGCTATAGAAGCATAGAAGAATGCTGTCCAGTCACAACCAAACTGTATACAGAATCCACCACAGGCAAGACCAGCACCAATAGCAATAACCCATTCGGTGTAATAATGTCTACCATGAGCAATCTTCTCAAGTTCTTCCTCATATTTCTCTATTGAGTAATCTTCCTGAATAGCACGCCATGAAAGTTTAGAAACCTCCTGAATAGCAAGTAGATTAATTACATGTTTGTCACAACGTTGCATCTTAGAAAAGCTGTGAGCTTCGTCACTTATGTTCACCTGCAACATATAATAATCAACATTAATGTGCAGGTTCTCCTTAGGAAGACCCAAATATGCAGCAGTACGTTCCATGTTGCGTTTCACACGACTCGTATCTGCAGAACTTTCCATTAATATCTGTCCTGTACGAAGGAGCAAATCAAGTTTCTTACGAAGGATTCTCTTGGAACTATCAGTCTGTTTTCCGTCCATATAAAACAATCTATTTACTTAACTTAAAATCGTTTGCAAAGGTACAATATATTATTTGCATATTAGTATTACATCAAAGAAATCTATATCTTAAAATGTTAGTTTTATCAGGAAAAAGTAAAGAAACAGTAATTCAAATTATGAGATACTCTCCCTACATATCAAAGCTTGAACATCGTTTTATGGATATTTTCCTTTGCTATAACAGGTTTTATAGCCTCTGAAAAAGGAATCTCTGAAGGCGTAACACATTCTACTTGAGAGAAGCCTGCACTGAGTAAAGAAGAAACATCTACTACCCTACCCGCTATGAGTACAACAGGAATATTTTTGCGAAGCCCATGTTCTAAGACTTTTACAGGTAGTTTCCCCATTAGTGTTTGAGCATCAGCACTCCCCTCCCCTGTTATGATTAAATCAACTTTATCTATGATAGCATCGAAGTGGATAGTTTCAAAAAGTATATCAACCCCCGACTGTATTTTTGCATTCATGAATTGAAGGAAGGCATAACCTAATCCACCAGCAGCTCCAGCACCTTTGTCAAAAGCATGATCTACACCTAATTGCACAGAGGCCATATGTGAAAAAGTACGAGCTCGACGATCCAAGTAGCCTATCATCTCAGTCGTTGCGCCCTTTTGTGGACCAAAGACAGCTGCCGCTCCATGCTCTCCATAGAGCGGATTACTAACGTCTGAAGCTAAAGTAACATCTAAATTATGTGAAAAATTATCACGCCAGCTAATTCCTAAAATATCCTTTAAGGCAGTTAACATCCCAAGTCCACAGTCACTTGTAGCAGACCCTCCAAGACCAATAATAAACTTCTTATACCCTTTCTGTAGTGCGTCAGCTAAAAGCTCACCAACTCCATAAGTTGTTGCACGTAATGGGTTAAGTTCTTGATAATTAATTAGGTTGATACCACAAGACAATGCTGTTTCAATGATTATAGTATTATCAGAACGAACAGCATAGCTCGCACGAATAGGGCGCATGAGTGCATCATGACATTCGACAAAGACCCTTTCACAGTCAGACAACTGTAAAAATACTTCTAACATACCATCTCCACCATCGGTAACAGGAACCTTGATAACCTCTATCCCCTGCCATCGCTCATTGAGGCCATGTTCGGCAGCCTCCTCCGCTTCCAATGAGGATAAGCAGCCCTTAAAACTATCAATTGCTAAAATAATACGCTTCATAATGCCTACAAAGTTATTAAGAATTCATTAATAATTTGGAGTTTACATCTATTATATATATCTTTGCAAGTAAATACTGATTAGATACCTTATATATGAAACAATTTTTCAAGTTCGTCTTTGCTTCTTTTTTCGGAATGATGTTGTTTAGCATCGTTACAGGTTTCTTTGCTCTTTGTGGCATTGTTGGCATGATTACGTCACAAGATGCCACAAAAGAACCAGAAGAAAACTCTGTACTGGTATTGAACCTTTCAGGACAACTATCCGAAAGAAGTGATAATAATTTTCTTAGTCAGCTACAAGGTACTCAAGTAAATAGTCTGGGACTTGACAATATGATTGAAGGGATCAAAAAAGCAAAAGACAATGATAATATCAAAGGAATATACATCGAGGCTGGTGCCTTTGCTGCTGATTCATACGCATCAATGCAAGCTCTTCGCAATGCACTGTTAGATTTCAAGAAAAGCAGGAAGTGGATTATCGCATACGCAGATACTTACACACAAGGAACATACTATCTTTCGTCTGTTGCAGATAAAGTTTATCTTAATCCACAAGGTCAGATTGATTGGCATGGACTTGCTTCTGAGCCCGTGTTTATCAAAGATCTTTTGGCAAAGTTTGGTGTTAAGATGCAGGTTGTTAAGGTGGGTGCCTACAAGAGTGCTACTGAAATGTTCACAGGTGACAAGATGAGCGATGCCAACCGCGAGCAAACATCAGCTTATCTAAATAGTATTTGGGGCAATATCACAAAAGAGGTTGGTGCAAGCAGAGGATTATCTGTAGCACAGTTAAACGCCTATGCTGATAGTATGATTACCTTTGCAGATCCACAAGAATATGTTAAACTTAAACTTGTTGATGGCCTATTATATACTGACCAAATAAAGACTGTTGTCAAGAAACAGTTAGGGATTGATTCTGACGACGATATCGAACAGGTTACAATCGCTGACATGGTGAATACGGAAGCGAAGAACCAAGGTGATGAAAACAACAAAGTGGCTGTTTATTACGCTTATGGCGACATTGTAGATGGTGCCGTAGGAGGTCTTTTCTCACAAGGTCACCAGATTGATGCCCAAGTAGTTTGTAAAGACTTAGCGGATTTAGCGAAAGATAAAGACGTAAAAGCTGTTGTCATACGTATCAATTCTGGTGGTGGTTCGGCTTACGCATCAGAACAGATATGGCACCAGATTATGGAAATGAAGAAGTTAAAACCAGTTGTTGTAAGCATGGGAGGAATGGCTGCGTCAGGTGGTTATTATATGTCGGCACCAGCAAACTGGATCGTCGCTGAGCCTACAACAATCACTGGCTCAATAGGTATCTTTGGTATGTTCCCCGACGTAAGCAATCTCTTTAGGGAGAAATTGGGACTGAAATTTGATGAGGTAAAGACCAACAAGTATGCTGATTTTGGCACACGTGCACGTCCTTTCACAGAAGAAGAGATGTCATATCTCAGCCAGTATGTGAACAGAGGTTATAAACTCTTCCGTCATCGTGTTGCAGAAGGACGCAAGATGACAGATAATCAAGTGGAGAAAATTGCACAGGGACACGTATTCACAGGACAAGATGCGCAGAAGATTGGACTCGTTGATCAACTTGGTGGATTAGATGTTGCAGTTGCAAAAGCTGCTCAACTTGCTAAACTACCAAACTACAGGACATCAGCATATCCAGAGGCTGACGACGTCTTGGACCAGATACTAAAGCAGGTAAAACCTGACACCTATCTGAGCGATGAACTACGTGCAAACTTAGGCGACTATTATGAGCCATTTACACTTTTGAAGACAATTAATCAACAAAGTGCTATTCAGGCTCGTCTGCCTTTTTATCCTAACATCCATTAATTAGATATGGAAGGAGATCACATCAAAATAAACAAATGGCTCATACCGCTTAGCTGGCTCTATGGATTGGCAGTCGGTCTGCGCAACGAGCTATTTGAGTTGAATATTCTTAAGACACGACGATTTGGCATCCCTGTTATATCTGTCGGGAACATCACTGTTGGGGGCTCTGGAAAGACCCCTCATGTAGAGTATCTTATCCGATTATTGAAAGATAAGATGAAGGTAGCTGTACTTTCTCGTGGATATAAACGTAAAAGTCGTGGTTATGTTTTGGCTGACGAGAACACACCCATGCGTGAGATTGGAGACGAACCCTATCAGATGAAGACGAAGTTTCCTGACATTCGCGTTGCAGTAGACAAGAATCGTTGTGAAGGAATAGACAGGTTAACATCAGATGAAGAGACAAAAGATGTTGATGTTATTCTATTAGATGATGCTTTTCAACATCGTTATGTACAACCTGGAATTAATATTCTATTAGTTGATTATCATCGATTAATCATCTATGACAAGCTTCTTCCTGCTGGTCGACTTCGTGAGCCATTGTCAGGAAAAAATCGCGCAGACATAGTGATTATCACTAAATGTCCTAAAAGTCTTAATCCTATAGACTATCGTGTGTTGAGTAAAGCAATGGAGCTTTACCCTTTTCAACAGCTTTATTTCACTACTTTAGATTATTGTGATTTAGAGCCTATCTTCAATAAGACACGAAACATACCACTTACAGAGATAAGAGGAAAGAATATTTTGCTGCTTGCAGGTATCATGTCGCCTAAACAGTTAGAGTTAGATTTAAACTCTTTTACGGGTAACAATGCACTGACTACCCTCTCTTTCCCCGACCATCACGCATTTACAACAAAGGATATAAACCGAATAAATGAGACCTTTGCAAAAATGCCTGAGCCTAAGTTGATTGTCACAACAGAGAAAGATAAGGCACGACTAATCGATGTTGATAAATTATCAGAAGAAGTAAAAGCGAACATATATGCGCTCCCGATTAAAGTAAGCTTTATGCTTGATAAGGGAGAGACATTTAATCAAAAAATCATATCTTATGTACGAAAAAATTCAAGAAACAGCATCTTGGCTAAAAGAGAGGATGACCACAAGTCCAAAGACAGCCATCATTCTGGGCACAGGCCTCGGACAATT